>Ga0196981_1000073_pt1 | contig 115881 bp, 102 predicted proteins | sample S3_2013CmetaG_FD_155462 | JGI IMG/M metagenome (GOLD analysis project Ga0196981, IMG submission 155462) | Soil microbial communities from Anza Borrego desert, Southern California, United States - S3_20-13C | ecosystem: Environmental > Terrestrial > Soil > Desert | place: USA: California...
CTGCGGCCACACCGGAAGGTGGCCCGGCACGGGGCTGCGCAGCAGCAGCTGACGCAAACCGCACAGCGCAAACAGGGACCAGAGGCATGACAGTTCGATCACCATCGACGCTTCCACGAATTCGAAGACACCCGCCCCCCACTCGCCGGCCTGCGCCATGATGCCGGCAAAAGCCGCCGCGTTCACACCGATCAGTGTGCGGAAAACCACACCAATGTTGCAACAATCGGGAATGAGAATATCGACGGGTCGGGTGGCCGTATCTTGAGCGGCGGGGAGCGGCATGGGAGTTATAATCACGAATTCACCGGGATTCAATTATGACAGCACAACTTTCCAAAAAAGGCGAGGCCTGGTCCGCCCGCTTTTCCGAACCAGTCTCCGACCTCGTCAAACGTTATACCGCATCGGTGTTCTTCGACAAGCGCATGGCCGACGCCGACATCCAGGGCTCGCTCGCGCACGCCGAGATGCTGGCCCACCAGGGCATCATCAGCCAGCAGGACCACGCCGACATCCAGCGCGGCATGGCGCAGATCCAGTCCGAGATCGCGTCCGGGAAGTTCGAATGGCTGCTGGACCTGGAAGACGTCCACCTGAACATCGAAAAACGCCTGACCGAGCTGGTCGGCGACGCCGGCAAGCGCCTGCACACCGGCCGCTCCCGCAACGACCAGGTGGCCACGGACATCCGCCTCTACATGCGCTCCGCCATCGACGACATCACCGGCCTGCTGCGCGACCTGCGCCTGGCCCTCGTCGACCTCGCCGAACAGCACGCCGACACCATCCTGCCGGGGTTCACCCACATGCAGGTTGCACAACCGATCACTTTCGGCCACCACATGCTGGCCTACGTCGAAATGTTCGGCCGCGACGCCGAACGCATGGCCGACTGCCGCAAGCGCGTCAACCGCCTGCCGCTGGGCGCCGCCGCTCTGGCCGGCACCACCTTCCCGATCGACCGCGCCCGCGTGGCGAAGACGCTCGGTTTCGACGACGTCTGCCACAACTCGCTCGATGCCGTGTCCGACCGTGACTTCGCGATCGAATTCTGCGCCGCCGCCGCACTGGTCATGACCCACATCTCCCGCATGTCGGAAGAACTGGTGATCTGGATGAGCCCGCGCGTCGGCTTCATCGACATCGCCGACCGCTTCTGCACCGGCTCGTCGATCATGCCGCAGAAGAAGAACCCGGACGTGCCCGAACTGGCGCGCGGCAAGACCGGCCGGGTCAACGGCCACCTGGTCGGCCTGCTGACCCTGATGAAAGGCCAGCCATTGGCTTACAACAAGGACAACCAGGAAGACAAGGAACCGCTGTTCGATACGGTGGATACCGTTACCGATACGCTGCGGATTTTCGCTGACATGGCACGCGGCATCACGGTGAAGCCGGACGCGATGCGTGCCGCCGCGCTGCAGGGTTATGCCACAGCCACCGACCTTGCCGATTACCTCGTCAAGAAAGGCCTGCCCTTCCGCGATGCGCATGAAGCAGTGGCGCACGCGGTGCGGACATGCGAACAGCGTGGCTGCGACCTTACCGACCTGACGCTCGATGAAATGCGCGCATTCTCTGCGCTGATCGAAGCGGACGTATTCAATGTCCTCACGCTTGAAGGCTCGGTCGCTGCACGCAACCACGTTGGCGGGACTGCTCCTGAACAAGTGCGTGCTGCAATTGCACGCGTACGCACACAGCTCGCATAACCTTCACGTCCTACCCGCGACTGCCGGCACGCATGCCGGCAGTCGATCCCTCCTGCAAGCCTCGCCGAAATTGCGTATGCTGTCCTCCTGACGGCATTCGATACGCGGACGGCCGCGCCGCCCCCAAAAACGTCGCCCCCCGCCCTCCCCCCTCCGTTGTTGCGCCCCCACATTTGCGTAGTTTTACGTAAGGACTTGTCCGTAAAAACGCGCTTGAAACATGAAAAAAACAGGGGCTTTTGCGTCGCAGCATGAAAAGAATATTGCGCGCTCTGTCCAGTTGTTCGCTTGCACATTGAAATGACATATACTGCGGCGAACCCAAGATCCAAGCGGCACCAAGATTCCGATCGCATAGAAAAAAACCCGCGGTCCGGCACGAATGATTTTTCATTAATGGAGACAAAATCATGTCTTTTTTACTCTCGTTATCGAGATTCATTGACGCGCTCAATGAAAAGGTGGGGCACGGCGTCAGCTGGGCCCTCTTTATCTCGGTGCTGATCTGTACCGGTAATGCATTGGTCCGGTACGTGTTCCACACCAGCTCGAATGCGTGGCTCGAAATCCAGTGGTATCTCTTCTCGGCGATCTTCCTGCTCGCGACCTCGTATACCCTGCGCCGCAACGAGCACGTCCGCATCGACGTCGTCGTCGGTCATTTCTCCAAGCGCACGCAGGTCTGGATCGATGTCTTCGGCTTTCTGGTCTTCCTGCTGCCGATGACGCTGCTCGTCCTCTATTACGCCGTACCGTACGCGTGGGAGTCCATCCAGAACCAGGAAGTGTCGAGCAACGCCGGTGGCTTGATCGTCTGGCCCGCAAAGCTCCTGATTCCGATCGGTTTCCTGCTGCTGACCTTGCAAGGCATTTCGGAACTGATCAAGCGGATCGGCTTCCTGCAGGGCAAAGTGGATGCACGCGAGTTCGACAAGCATGCCACCACCCCCGAAGAAGAAATCGAGGCGATCAAAGCCGCGAACAACCTCAACTGATCGTCTGGAGACTGAGTAAATGGAGCAATTTCTGATTGCGAACATGGCGCCGATCATGTTCGGCGCCCTTGTCGTGTTCCTGCTATCCGGTTTTCCGGTGGCATTCGCCCTGGCGGCCAACGGCCTGTTCTTCGGCCTGCTGGGCATTGAGCTCGGCCTGCTGAAACCCGAGCTGCTGCAAGCTTTGCCGAACCGCATTTTCGGCATCATGGCCAACGATACGCTGCTGGCTATTCCGTTCTTCACCTTCATGGGCCTCATCCTCGAGCGCTCCGGCATGGCGGAAGACTTGCTCGACACGATCGGCCAGCTGTTCGGCCCGGTGCGCGGTGGCGTCGCCTACGCGGTGATTTTCGTGGGCGCGCTGCTGGCTGCAACGACCGGTGTGGTGGCTGCATCCGTGATTTCGATGGGCCTGATCTCCCTGCCGGTCATGCTGCGCTACGGCTACGACAAGCGGATCGCTACCGGTGTAATTGCCGCTTCCGGCACGCTGGCGCAGATCATTCCGCCGTCGCTGGTACTGATCGTGATGGCCGACCAGCTTGGCCGTTCCGTTGGCGACATGTACAAGGCAGCATTTGTCCCTGGCCTGCTGCTGACCGCGATGTATGCTGGTTATGTCCTGTCCGTGTCCATTTTCAAGCCCGCAGCCGTCCCTGCCCTTCCGCCGGAGGCACGCAACCTGAAGGAACCGAACGGCAAGAGCGGTATCGCGTCCCTGCTCGCGATGGTTGGCGTGGCTATTGCCGCTTCCTACGCGTTTGCGGCCTACTACAGTTCAACGCGCCCGAATGCGGCCGGCGATGAAGTCGGGATCTATTCTGCAGCTGTCGGCATCATCGGCACCTTCCTCTTCGCAGTCATCAACCGCCAGCTCAAGCTGGGGCTGCTGTCGCGCATGGCAGAAAAGGTGATCTTCGTGCTGATCCCGCCGCTCGCACTGATCTTCCTGGTGCTGGGCACGATCTTCGTCGGTATCGCAACGCCGACCGAAGGTGGCGGCATGGGCGCATCCGGCGCATTGCTCCTCGCCATGATGAACCGCCGTCTCTCCTGGTCGCTGATGAAGCAAGCCATGGATTCGACCACCCGCCTGTCCTGCTTCGTGGTGTTCATCCTGATCGGTTCCAGCGTGTTCGGCCTGACCTTCCGCGCAGTCAACGGCGACCTGTGGGTGGAACACCTGCTGACCTCGCTGCCTGGCGGCACGATGGGCTTCCTGATCGTCGTGAACATCCTGTTCTTCGGCCTGGCGTTCTTCCTGGACTTCTTTGAACTAGCCTTCATCCTGGTCCCGTTGGTTGGTCCGGTTGCCGAAAAGCTTGGCATCGACTTGATCTGGTTCGGCGTGTTGCTTGGTGTGAACATGCAGACCTCGTTCATGCATCCGCCATTTGGATTCGCGCTGTTCTACCTGCGATCAGTGGCGCCAAAGGAGGTCTCGACCACGGATATCTATTGGGGGGCAGTGCCATTCGTCGTGATCCAGGTGATCATGGTCGGCCTGATCATCGCCTTCCCGGATATCGTCTCGATTGCCGAGAAGACCGACATGAAGGAACAGATCGAGCTGAAGATCGACATCCCGACCCCGGATGCCGGGGGCGAGACGCCTCAGCTGAACTTCTCCACCGAAGGCGACAGCAAGGATGGAGGAGCCCCGCAGCTGAACTTCTCCACCGATGCGGACGAAAAGAAGTAATACCTCTTCCGGTCAACATCAAACCCCGCACGGTTCGCCCTGCGGGGTTTTTTGTTGCCCTTTCGCAGGAGCAGAATCAAGGGCGCCGTTGTAACCCATGCCTTACTGCAGCAAGTAACGGATAATGGCAGCCATGATTACAATGACATCCCATTCCGCAAGCGCAATCGAAGTAATCTCGGCGGTCATTTTCGCCTGCGCACTGTTGCATACCTTCGCGACCAAATACTTCGAGAGGCTCGACGACCGATACCCGAGACATGCCGGGTTATTTCACCTCCTCGGCGAAGTGGAAGTCGTGTTCGGGTTCTGGGCGGGGATTCTGATCGTATTCATGGCGCTGACTAACGGCGGCAAACAGGCTGTCGATTATGTGGAATCGCGCCATTACACGGAGCCCCTGTTCGTGTTCGTCGTCATGGTCGTCGCTGCATCGCGTCCCGTGCTCCACGCGGTGCGGGCAACGATGACACGTATTGCTCACGCTATCCCCCTGCGCAACATGGTGGCCCAGGTCTGGCTCGGTCTCGCCGCGGTACCGCTTTTCGGGTCGCTGATTACGGAACCGGCAGCCATGACGCTCGCCGCGCTGATGCTGGCACCTCTGGTATTCCGGGCAAACATGCCGGAGTGGTTGAAGTACGGCGCCTTGGGCGTGCTGTTTGTCAACGTATCTATTGGCGGCACGCTTACCTCATATGCGGCGCCGCCGGTGCTGATGGTCGCGTCGACATGGAAATGGGATACGGCGTTCATGCTGAGCACTTTCGGCTGGAAAGCAGTGATTGCGGTATTGATCAACGCGAGCGCCATGACGTATCTGCTGCGCTCACACCTTTCCATGGAATCCGAGGGCCCGAAGGAAGAAAGCGACAGGATTCCCCTCATCGTTACGCTTATCCATCTCCTGTTCCTGGCCGGCGTCGTCGTTTTCGCGCACCATCCGCCTATCTTCCTTGGCCTGTTCCTGTTCTTTCTGGGATTCACGCAGGCTTACGAACGCTACCAAAGCCCGCTCATCCTCAAGGAAGGCCTGCTGGTCGGCTTCTTCCTTGCCGGACTCGTGGTCCTCGGCGGAATGCAGCAATGGTGGTTGCAGCCGATTGTCTCCTCACTCGAGCCTACCGCTCTCTTTTTCGGCGCGCTGACGCTGACCGCTATTACGGACAACGCAGCTCTCACGTACCTGGGTTCACTGATCGAGGGTATTTCGGACCAGGCCAAGTACATGCTGGTGGCTGGTGCGGTGGCGGGCGGAGGACTGACGGTGATCGCCAATGCTCCAAACCCGGCCGGCGTGGCCTTGCTGCGCAACGGCTTCGACGATCAGTCCATTGGGGCAGGCGGATTGCTCCTTGGCGCCATCCTGCCCACCATTGTGGCTGCCGGCATGTTCCTCATCTAGGACAACAAAAAACCCGCAGGGCTTTCGCGCTGCGGGTTGAACGAAGTCGAACGGATTATCGACGCGTGATCATGTAATTCTGCAGCGGAGCCTCTGCCACGGATGCCCACTGGTTCTGGTCCTGGCGGAAACGCTTCCACGGCTCGTAGACCTTCTTGAACTTGGCGTTCTTGGCAGCCTCCTCATCCATCACTTCAGTCGCTGCCTTGTAGCAGGCGTCCATGATCTCCTTCGAGAAGCTGTGCAGTTTCACGCCGTTCTTGAGCAGTCGGGCGAGCGCGCCCGGATTCTTCGCGTCGTACTCGGCCTGCATCACGATGTGCGCTTCGTGCGATGCGGCTTCGACTGCGGCCTGATAATCCTTCGGCAGCTTTTCCCACTCCTTGATGCCCATGTAGAAGGACAGCTGCGGACCGGCTTCCCACCAGCCCGGTGCATAGTAGTGCGGAGCAACCTTGAAGAACCCGAGCTTCTCGTCATCGTACGGACCGACCCATTCCGCGGCGTCGATCGTGCCCTTTTCCAGAGCCGGGTAAATGTCGCCGCCGGCAATCTGCTGCGGGACCAGGCCCAGGCGCTGCATCACGCGGCCGGCGAAACCGCCGATGCGCATCTTCAGGCCGTTCAAGTCCTGCACGGTCTTCACTTCCTTGCGGAACCAGCCGCCCATCTGGCAACCGGTGTTACCACCCAGGAAGTTGACGATGCCGTAATCCTTGAAGAATTCGCGCATGAGCTGCATGCCGCCGCCCTGGTTGATCCAGGCGGTCTGCTGGCGGGAGTTCAGGCCGAACGGAACCGCGCAGTCGAACGCGAAGGTCGGATCCTTGCCGAAGTAGTAGTAAGACGCGGTGTGCCCCATTTCCACTGTGCCTGCCTGCACGGCATCCATCACCTGAAGAGCCGGAACGATTTCGCCGCCGGCAAAGACGCGGATGTTGAACTTGCCGTTGGTCAGTTGGGAGACGCGTTGCGTAAACGTCTCTGCCGCCCCGTAAATCGTGTCGAGCGACTTCGGGAAGCTGGAGGCCAGACGCCAGTTAAGCGTCGGCTGCGTTTGTGCGAGAGCCGGTGCTGCAATTGCGCCAGCTGCGGCGCCAACAGATGCCTTCTTGATAAAGGAACGACGTTCCATTTTGTCTCCTTGGGGGTTGCGCATCAAATTCCGGTTTGTGACCGATGTGTCCGTTATCCATACAGTTCTTGTATGTGCGAGGATTGTATGAGGCCAATTTTTCACTGGCAATACATACTCATCTTGCACTGCAACATTCCGTACCAGTGAGTTCACGCAAGAGAATTTGCGTGGCATTACGTAGATGAAAGCATTCATATCGGCACTGCTGTGCAGGATACGGCGTGTAAACGGGGCGAACTGTCAGTTGGATGACAATGTTTTCCTTGAATCGCACAGGATGGACGAAACGGATTCAAAACTGCGGACGTAAAAAAGCCCGCTCCGCGAAACGCGAAGCGGGCTCTTCACACATGCACTGATCAGCGGCGGGTGACCATGAAGTTCTGCATCGTTGCTTCAGCAACGGAGAACCACTGATTCTGGTCCTGGCGGAAACGCTTCCACGGTTCGTAAATCTTCTTGAACTTGGCGTTCTTCGAAGCCTCTTCCTCGTTCACTTCATTGGCTGCCTTGTAGCAGGCTTCCATGATTTCCTTCGAGAAGTGGTGCAGCTTGACGCCGTTGCGCAGCAGACGGGCGAGTGCGGCCGGGTTCTTGGCGTCGTACTCTGCCTGCATCGTGACGTGAGCTTCGTAGGAAGCCACTTCGATTGCGTACTGGTATTCCTTCGGCAGCTTTTCCCATTCCTTGATGCCAACGTAGAACGAGAACTGCGTGCTCGGCTCCCACCAGCCCGGTGCGTAGTAGTGCGGGGCGACCTTGTACAGGCCGAGCTTTTCATCGTCGTACGGACCGATCCACTCGGCGGCGTCGATGGTGCCCTTTTCCAGCGACGGGTAGATGTCGCCTGCGGCGATCTGCTGCGGCACGAGGCCGAGGCGCTGCATGACGCGGCCGCCGTAGCCGCCGATACGCATCTTCAGGCCCTGCAGGTCGGCGACGCTCTTGATCTCCTTGCGGAACCAGCCGCCCATCTGCGAACCACTGTTGCCGCCCTGGAAGTTGACGATGCCGTAGTCCTTGAAGAATTCGCGCATCAGCTGCATGCCACCGCCCTGGTCGAACCAGGCGGTCTGCTGGCGGGAATTCAGGCCGAACGGGACTGCGCAATCGAATGCGAATGCCGGATCCTTGCCGAAGTAATAGTAGGAAGCGGTGTGGCCCATTTCGATGGTGCCGTTCTGGACCGCGTCCATCACCTGCAGCGCCGGGACGATTTCACCGCCGGCGAACAGGCGGATGTTGAATTTGCCGCCGGTGAGCTGGGCGACGCGCTTGCAGAAGGTTTCGGATGCGCCGAAAACGGTATCCAGCGTCTTGGGGAAGCTCGATGCCATGCGCCAGTTCAGCGCCGGCAGCGATTGTGCCAGTGCGGGTGCTGCCATTGCACCAGCGGCTGCGCCTACGGATGCTTTCTTCAGGAAGGAACGACGTTCCATGTTGTCTCCTCGATTGGACTTCAAAAACCATACGGACCGGTACGCGGTACATATAGACCTGCTATATGTCGCGGTCGATTGTATGGCGGGCAAGAAAGTGCGTAGGTGAAAAAAATTTGCGCCCGGAGACGATTGCATTCAAGGGAGGCGGGCCTGCAGCGGAAGAATTCCGGCACGGCGGTGTGGAGGATTGCCTGAAAAAATTTCAAGCACCCGGAATCCGGAGCGTTGCGCGGGACGCTCTCCCGCACAACGCTTGTTCCAGGTCAAGGGACCGGCCGCGTTGCGCTGCCGGCCATACTCTTCGAACTACTTGCGGCTGGACATGAAGTTCTGCATCTGGAGCTCGGCCACCGAGAACCACTGGTTCTGGTCGCGCTGGAAGCGCGTGTAGTGGTCGTAGATCTTCTTGAACTTCGCATTCTTCGCTGCTTCTTCCTCCATCGTGCTCACAGCCGCCTTGTAGCTGGCTTCCATGATTTCCTTCGAGAAGAAACGCAGCTTGGCGCCGTTCTTGATCAGGCGGGCCAGGGCAGCCGGGTTCTTGGCGTCGTACTCGGCCTGCATGGTCACGTGTGCTTCGAAGGAGGCCGCGTCGATGGCGTACTGGTATTCCTTCGGCAGTTTTTCCCATTCCTTGATGCCGACATAGAAGGAGAGCTGCGCGCCCGCCTCCCACCAACCGGGTGCATAGTAGAACGGAGCGACCTTGTAGAAGCCGAGCTTTTCATCGTCGTACGGCGTCGTCCACTCGACCGCATCCAGCGCGCCCTTTTCCAGTGCCGGATAGATGTCGGCACCGGCGAGCTGCTGCGGCACCAGGCCCAGTGGCTGCATGACCTTGCCCGCGAAGGCGCTGATGCGCATCTTCAGGCCCTTAATGTCGTTGAGAGTCTTGATCTCCTTGCGGAACCAGCCGCCCATCTGCGCGCCGGTATTACCACCGAGGAAGTTGATGATGCCGTAGTCCTTGTAGAACTCGCGCATCAGTTCGCGGCCGCCACCCTGGTCGAACCACGCCGTCTGTTGGCGGGAGTTCATGCCGAAGGGAACGGCGCAGTCGAATGCGAAGGTCGCGTCCTTGCCGAAGTAGTAGTAGGGAGCGGTGTGGCCCATTTCCACAGTGCCGTTCTGCACCGCATCCACCACTTGGAGCGGGGGGACGATTTCACCGCCCGCGAAGACACGGATATTCAGCTTGCCGCCGGTCAGTTGCGCAACGCGCTTGCTGAAAACCTCTGCAGTGCCATACAGCGTATCGAGCGATTTCGGGAAGCTTGATGCAAGACGCCAGTTGATAGTCGGCTGGGATTGTGCCAGTACCGGAGCGGCGACTGCGCCGACGGACGCACCGACAGCTGCTTTCTTGAGGAAGGAACGACGTTCCATTTGGACTCCTAGTGTGAAAAAAACTGCGACGCAGAATCGTCGCATGTTTTTGCAATATTCGCAGAAGGCCGCAACGATTGCCCAAAATTTAGGCAACACAAGATGCGGCAGGTTCACTTGCACACGACTGTTTGCAAGAACAAAAAAGACCCGCAGCACTTGCGCGCTGCGGGTCCCGTTGGCAAGCTCAGATGCCCTGCATTACTTGCGGTTGACCATGTAGCTCTGCAGCGGCAGTTCCGCGACGGAGGCCCACTGGTTCTGGTCCTGGCGGAAACGCTTCCACGGTTCGTAGATCTTCTTGAACTTCGCGTTCTTCGAAGCTTCTTCGTCCATGACCTCGTTTGCTGCCTTCGAGCATGCGTCCATGATCTCCTTGGAGAACTGGCGCAGCTTCACGCCGTTCTTCAGCAGGCGTGCCAGCGCGGGCGGGTTCTTCGCGTCGTACTCGGCCTGCATGACGACGTGTGCTTCGTAGGATGCGGCTTCGACAGCGGCCTGGTATTCCTTCGGCAGCTTTTCCCATTCCTTGATGCCGATGTAGAACGACACCTGCAGGCCGGCTTCCCACCAGCCCGGCGTGTAGTAGTACGGCGCCACCTTGAAGAAGCCGAGCTTTTCATCGTCGTACGGACCGATCCACTCGGCTGCGTCGATGGTGCCCTTTTCCAGCGCCGGGTAAATGTCGCCGCCGGCAATCTGCTGCGGCACCAGTCCGAGGCGCTGCATCACGCGGCCGGCGAAACCGCCGATACGCATCTTCAGGCCGTTGAGGTCCTGCACGGTCTTCACTTCCTTGCGGAACCAGCCGCCCATTTGCGCGCCGGTATTGCCGCCCATGAAGTTGATGATGCCGTAGTCGCGATAGAACTCGCGGGTCAGGTCACGGCCGCCGCCCTGGTCCCACCAAGCGGTCTGCTGGCGGGAATTGAGGCCAAAGGGAACGACGCCGTCGAATGCGAAGGTCGGATCCTTGCCGAAGTAGTAGTAAGACGCGGTGTGCCCCATTTCCACTGTGCCTGCCTGCACGGCATCCATTACCTGCAGCGCAGGGACGATTTCGCCACCGGCGAACACGCGGATGTTGAACTTGCCGCCGGTCAGGGCAGATACGCGCTTGGAAAAAGTTTCGGCGGCGCCGTAGATGGTGTCGAGCGACTTCGGGAAGCTCGACGCGAGGCGCCAGTTGATGGTCGGCAGGGTCTGTGCGACTGCCGGTGCCGCAACGGCACCGACTGCTGCGCCGGCTGCCGCCTTCTTCATGAATGAACGACGTTCCATTTTGTCTCCTGTGAATTGAACTCAACAGAGTTGGTGTAGGCCTTGATACCCGCGCATGCCGCTGGACAAAAAGATCTACGAGGATTCTAGGAGTGCAGCTACGCGAATAACAACGGAAATCGGTGGCTCTCGTGCAAGTGCGTAAGTAGTACTACGCAGGCGGATTCGGCAGGGGGCGTGATCGTCGCGCCTACATTGGACGTCGGTCGTCTTCTTGCATGCGTGCTGCACGGCGCGCACACGCAAAAGTCATAACCACTTTTCGAAGATTAATCAACTTTCGAGATCAACCATCGACAAATTTTCCCAATGTGCATCTCTGTGGATGTCCACAATTGTCGCGAAGGAACGGCATCGCGACAATGCGAACCCTCGGCGTAAATGCGCACTGAATTTTCCCTTGCCCATTTCCATCGCCTTGCAACATGCATTTGCGCACGCATCGAACCGAAGCGAGCGCACAGCTCAACCCAAACGGAGAAGCAACACATGCAACACTCGGGAAAGAAACCCTTTTACAAGTCGCTGTACGTTCAGGTCGTGACCGCGATCGTCATCGGCATTCTGCTCGGGCACTTCTATCCGTCGCTCGGCGCGGAAATGAAGCCGCTCGGCGACGCGTTCATCAAGCTGATCAAGATGATCATCGCTCCGATCATCTTCTGCACGGTTGTCGTGGGCATTGCAGGCATGGAAGACATGAAGAAGGTCGGCAAGACCGGCGGCCTCGCCCTGCTGTACTTTGAAATCGTCAGCACCATCGCACTCGTGATCGGCCTCGTGATCGTCAATATCGTGCAGCCGGGCGCCGGCATGCACGTCGATCCGGCCTCGCTCGACACCAAGAGCATCGCTGCCTACACCGCACCGGGCAAGATGCAGTCGACCACCGAGTTCCTGCTGAACGTCATCCCCTCCAGCGTGTTCGACGCATTTGCGAAGGGCGACATCCTCCAGGTCCTGCTGTTCTCCGTCATGTTCGGCTTCGCGCTGCACAAGTTCGGCGGCCGCGGCACCCTGGTGTTCGATTACATCGAGAAGTCCTCCCACGTCCTGTTCGGCATCGTCGGCATCATCATGAAGGTGGCTCCGATCGGCGCGTTCGGTGCAATGGCCTTCACCATCGGCAAATACGGCGTCGGCACCCTGCTCTCGCTGGGCAAGCTGATGGGTACCTTCTACCTGACCTGCCTGGTGTTCATCTTCGTCGTGCTCGGTCTGATCTCCCTGATCCACGGTTTCTCGATCTGGAAGTTCATCAAGTACATCAAGGAAGAACTGTTCATCGTTCTCGGCACCTCCTCTTCCGAGTCCGTGCTGCCGCGCATGATGGCCAAGCTGGAAAACCTCGGTGTGAAGAAGTCCGTCGTCGGACTGGTGATCCCGACCGGTTACTCGTTCAACCTCGACGGCACCTCGATCTACCTGACGATGGCTGCGGTGTTCATTGCCCAGGCAACCGACACCCCGATGTCGCTGACCCAGCAGCTCACCCTGCTCGCCGTGCTCCTGCTGACCTCCAAGGGCGCTGCAGGCATCACCGGCTCCGGCTTCATCGTGCTGGCTGCTACCCTGTCCGCCGTCGGTGGCATTCCGGTCGCCGGCCTGGCGCTGATCCTCGGCATCGACCGCTTCATGTCCGAAGCACGCGCGCTGACCAACCTGATCGGCAACGGCGTCGCTACCGTCGTCGTCGGCAAGTGGACCGGTGACCTGGACGTCGAGAAGATGCATCAGCATCTGAACAACGAGACGGTCGAAGAAGCCGAAAACCCGGAAGAAGTGCTGGACCAGGTTGAAGTGCATATGCCGGTTTCCCCGAAAACCGCATAAGCGCGGATCCCTCCCCGGAAAAGACAGCCCCTTCGCGGGCTGTTTTTTTATGCCTGCCGTGACTGCCGGGGACCGCACAAAGAAAACGGGCCTGGAATGCAATGCACTCCAGGCCCGTTTTCTCTTGATTCGATCAGATCAGCTGCCGGCGACCGTCATGCTCTCGATGAGAATCGAACCGGTTTCCTTCGTACCCCTGGTCAGCGTATCTGCGCCAATGGCGACGATCTGCTGGAACATGTCCTTCATGTTGCCGGCAATGGTAATCTCCTCGACCGGATACTGGATCACGCCATTCTCCACCCAGTAACCCGAAGCACCGCGTGAATAGTCGCCCGTAACATAGTTCACGCCCTGCCCCATCAATTCCGTGACCAGCAGGCCGGTGCCAAGCTTCTTGAGCATCGCCTTGAAGTCATCGCCCGGCTGGGTGAGCTCGGAGATGATCGTCAAGTTGTGCGAGCCACCCGCGTTGCCAGTGGTCTTCATGCCAAGCTTGCGCGCCGAGTACGTGGACAGGAAATAGCCCTGCACGACACCATCCTTCACCACATCTCGCCGGCTGGTCTTCACGCCTTCCTCGTCAAACGGGGCGGAACCGACCGCGCCGACGACATGCGGGTCCTCGACTACCTGGATATGCGGCGCAAAGACTTGCTGGCCGAGCGAGTCAAGGAGGAAAGTGGATTTGCGGTACAGCGCGCCGCCGGAAATCGCCTGGACGAAGGCACCGAGCAGGCCGGCGGCCAGCGGAGCTTCAAACAGCACGGGGCACTTGCGCGTGTCCAGCTTGCGGCCGTTCAGCCTCGCCAGTGCGCGTTCCGCGGCGTAACGGCCGATGTCTTCAGGCCGCGCCAGTTTCTTCGGATCACGGGTCGAGGAATACCAGTCGTCGCGCTGCATGCTGGCCCCCTTGCCGGCGATCGGCGCCACCGATACGGTGTGGCGCGAATACGGATAGCCGCCGATGAATCCGCGGCTGTTGGCGGACATGAAATGGGACTGCTGGGCATAGACGCTCGCACCCTCGCTGTTCGTCACCCGCTTGTCGACCGCAAAGGCCGCCGCCTCGCAGCGTGTGGCGATGTCAACCGCCTCTTCCGTGGAGATGAGCCACGGGTAGCACAGCTGCAGGTCGCGGGGCGCCATTTCGAGCATATCTTCGTCCGGCAAACCCGCGCAGTCGTCTTCCGCCGTGAAGCGCGCAATGTTGTACGCCGCCTCCACTGTGTCCTGGAGGGATTTGGTGGAAAAATCCGAGGTGCTGGCGTTTCCACGACGGATATGGCCCTGCTCGCCCAAGTACACGGTGACGCCGATCCCCTTGTCCTTGTTCTGTTCGATGGTCTCGATCTTGCCCTTGCGCACCGTTACCGCCAAGCCGCTGCCCTCGCTGATTTCCACGGAAGCGTCCGATGCGCCCTTTTCCTTGGCGAAACGCAGTACGTCCTGCGCAATCTGTTTCAGCTGGTCCTGGCTATGGGTAAATACGGGATTGCTCATGAGCTTGTTTTTTTGGAAGTGGCTAAAACGGTTATCATAGCAGTCGTTTACAGAATGGCTTTGATTCATCATGGTTAATCCCAACCGCGGCAGCGGCGGTGTCGGCTACCGCTCCGACGAATTCGAACAGAAGTACGACCGTCCCTCCAAGTCCCAGCTCAAGCGCGAAATGACCGCCCTTCAGGAACTGGGCGAAGAACTGGTCTCGCAACCCAAGGAGCGCGTCATGCGCGTGCCGATGCCGGAAGACGTGCGCGAGGCGATCCTCGAATGCCAGAAGATCAAGGACCATGAGGGCCGCCGTCGCCAGATGCAGTACGTCGGCAAGAAGATGCGTACGCTGGAAGAGGACGAAATCGCGGCCATCCAGAAGGTGATCGACAGCTGGAAGGGCGCCTCGAAGGCCGAGACTGCGGCGATGCACGCGCTCGAACGTCGCCGCGAGAAGCTGCTGGCCGACGACAAGGCGCTGACAGACCTGAAGGAAGCGCACCCGGAAGTCGATGTGCAACAGCTGCGTGTACTGATCCGCAACGCCCGCAAGGAACAGGCGGGAAACAAGCCGCCCAAGGCTTACCGCGAGATCTTCCAGATCCTCAAGCAATTGCAGCAGTCGAAAGCCCCGGCAGCCGCCGATGAACAGAATGACAACGACGACGAAGAGTAATCCTGACGAGCTGCTGATCGGCCTGGTGTCGATTTCCGACCGGGCTTCCAGCGGCGTGTATGAAGACCAGGGCATCCCTGCCCTGCGCGACTGGTTCACCGCGGCACTGGCGAGCCCGTGGAAGATGGAAACCCGCCTGATCCCTGATGAACGTGCAGAGATCGAGAAGGCCCTGGTTGAACTGGTGGACGAAGTCGGCTGCGATCTCGTGCTGACGACCGGCGGGACCGGCCCCGCGCGCCGCGACGTGACGCCGGAAGCAACGCTTGCTGTAGGCACCAAAGAGATGCCCGGATTCGGCGAACAGATGCGCCAGATCAGCCTGAAGTTTGTACCGACCGCCATCCTCTCGCGGCAGGTTGCCGTGATTCGCGAAACCGCCGAACGCGCAGCCTTGATCATGAACCTTCCCGGCCAACCCAAATCCATCAAGGAGACGCTGGAAGGTTTGAAGGATGCGGACGGCAAGCAGGTGGTGCCGGGTATATTCGCCGCGGTTCCCTACTGCATCGACCTGATCGGCGGTCCCTACATCGAAACCAACGAGGCGGTCTGCAAGGCATTCCGCCCGAAGTCCGCGATCCGGCAGAAATGAAATGACGACGCCAAACCTGGAAACCATCGAGATCGAAACCGCCCCCAATCCGGAAGCGGCGGTGATCTGGCTGCACGGCCTTGGCGCGGACGGCAACGACTTCGTGCCCATCGTGCGCGAACTCGACCTCACCGGATGCCCGGCAATCCGTTTCGTGTTTCCTCATGCCCCGACCATGCCGGTGACGATCAACTACGGCTATGTGATGCGGGCATGGTACGACATCCTTGGTACCGACCTCACGCATCGCGAAGACGAAGCCGGCCTGCGCAAATCACAGATCCTCGTCGAGGAACTGATCGCACGCGAAAAAGCGCGCGGCATTCCGGCCAGCCGCGTCATCCTCGCAGGCTTCTCGCAAGGCTGCGCAATGACGCTGCAGACCGGGCTGCGCCATCCGGAAAAGCTCGCCGGCCTGCTCGGCCTGTCCGGCTACCTGCCCATCCACACCAAGCTGGCGGACGAGCGTCACAGCGCCAACCATGACACGCCGATCTTCCTCGCACACGGCCGCCGCGACCCGATCGTTCCGATCGACCGGGCGGAAAAGTCGCGTGATGTCCTGCAAGGGCTCGGCTACAAGGTGGAGTGGCATGACTACCTGATGGAGCACTCGGTGTGCCAGGAAGAGATCGCCGACGCCAGCGCGTGGATCAAGCGGGTACTGGCATAAGCCGATCGGGCGACTGAAACAAAAAGGGCGGGTGCGCATTCTGCGACCCGCCCTTTCAATTTTTCGTCAGGCAGCTTACTTGAACACCACCGTCTTGTGTCCGTTCAGCAGAATGCGGTGTTCGACAAACCACTTCACGGCGCGCGCCAACACCACACACTCGACGTCGCGGCCGATGGCGGTCAGCGTATCCGGTTCCATCGAATGGTCGACGCGCTCGACATCCTGCTCGATGATCGGACCTTCATCCAGATCGCCGGTGACGAAGTGCGCCGTCGCGCCGATCAGCTTCACGCCCCGGTCGTGGGCCTGGTAATACGGCTTCGCGCCCTTGAAACTCGGCAGGAAGGAATGATGGATGTTGATCGCCCTTCCCTTCAATGCGTCGCACATCTGCGGCGACAGGATCTGCATGTAACGCGCCAGCACGACGAGGTCGATGTCGTTGGCCTTGACGATCTCCAGGATACGATCTTCCTGCGCGCGCTTGGCTTCCATCGACGCGCCGGTCGCCAGCGGCAGGTGGTGGAAGGGAATGTTGTAGCTCGCCGAGAGCTGGTAGAAATCCGTATGGTTCGAGACGATCGCCGGGATCTCGACCGGCAGCAACCCGCTCTTGTAGCGGAACAGCAGGTCGTTCAGGCAGTGCCCGATCTTTGACACCATCAGCATGACGCGCGGCTTCTTGCGCGCGTCGTGCAATTGCGCATCCATCCGCAATTCCTTTGCCACGATCTCGAAATCCGCACGCAGCTGGAGGTCGCTGATCGCCGGATCTTCCGCGGCGAAATGCACGCGCATGAAGAACAGCTGCGATTGCGCGTCGCCGAATTGCGCCGAGTCGATGATGTTGCAGCCGTGCTCGGCGAGGAAGCCGGACACGCGATGGACGATACCGCGGTGATCAGGGCAGGACAGAGTGAGGATGTATTCCGGGTGCGTCGTGGTCATGGTGGCAATGCAAACGGCTAAAGGCGTTATTGTCGCACGGCACGCGCACACAAACAAAAAACCCGGATACGCTGTCGCGTTATCCGGGCAGTCCGGAACGCCCGAAAGCGCTCCGATTCGTATTTCTTGTTAATTCTGAATTAGCCGACCTTGGCGACGGACAGGCCCTTGTTGGACGCTGCAGCGGTGCCAACCTGGATGTCACCGGCGAGCTGGCCGCCTTCTTCGATGACGACTTTGCCGTAACGGACCTTGCCGGAAACCTTGCCGGTCGAGTAGATGACCAGCTTCTGGCGCACGGTCAGTTCACCGTCGAATTCGCCGTGGATCTCGGCGATGTCGATTTCTGCGGAGCCCTTGAACGCGCCGCGCTCTGCGATCTGGATGACGCGGGAATCAATGGTCGCTTCAACGCGTCCTTCGACACACAACGTGTCGCAATCAGTGATTTCAACGCCCTTGAGCTTGATATTCGGTCCGACGATCAGCTTGCTGCCACCCTCGTTGGTGCTGCTGACAGGGGTGTCGGTACCAGTGGTAGTAATCGGCTTGGAGATACCCGAAGTACCGGTCGGCACGATGCCGCTGGCGGTGCTGAGGGGCGAATTTGGCGTGTTGGTATCGCGCTTGCCAAAGAGCGTTTCGGAACGAAGCATGTTATCTCCAAAAAATAGTGCGAAAGTTAAAAACGGTTTTCGATGTCATGGAAACGCCCTCAGCATTCCCATCGCATCGAAAACGTGGCAACACTTCACGTGCGTTTGCGCTGTAGGTATAAGAGGCAAATCCTCCGGCCTCCCCACCTCTTAAGCCACAGCAATGTTGCGGCTCCTCACTTGGTCAGCATGACCGTTGGAAAGTTCAACTGAATTCCCGAATGTTTGAAACTGTTACACTGTGGCAAAAAAGCACGGTCGTTCAATTTAATGTATGATGACTGACTAGCCAATTCCGCGAAGGAGACAAGATGACCACAACCACCCTGATCAACCGCCAGGTTCGCCTGGCCGCACGTCCTGTCGGCATGCCCAAGCGCAGCGACTGGAACTTCACTTCCGAGCCGGTGCGCGAGATTGCCGATGGCGAAATCGTTGTGAAAACGCTTTACCTCTCGCTCGACCCCGCCATGCGCGGCTGGATGAACGAAGGGAAGTCGTATATCCGCCCGGTCGCGATCGACGAAGTCATGCGTGCCGGTGGCATCGGCAAGGTGGTGGCATCGAAGTCGCCGAAGTTCGCGGTCGGCGACTATGTCTGCGGCGCCACCGGCGTCCAGGAATACTGGGCCGGACCGGCGGATGACAAGACGGCAGGCTTCTACAAGGTCGATCCCAAGGCCGCACCGCTACCCAAGTACCTGAATGCGCTCGGCATGCCCGGCATGACCGCCTATTTCGGCCTGCTCGACGTTGGCCAGCCGAAAGCCGGCGAAACCGTGGTCGTCTCCGGCGCCGCGGGTGCGGTCGGTCAGACCGTCGGCCAGGTCGCCAAGCACAAAGGCTGCCGCGTGGTCGGCATCGCCGGCGGCAAGGACAAGTGCGACTTCGTGGTCAATGAACTCGGCTTCGACGCCTGCATCGACTACAAGGGCGGATCGGTGCGCGAAGGACTGAAGCAGCATTGCCCGAAGGGCGTCGATGTTTATTTCGACAATGTGGGTGGCGACATCTTGGATGACGTGCTCACCCGCATCAACATGAAGGCGCGCATCATCATTTGCGGCGCCATCTCCCAGTACAACAACACCACCCCGGTCAAGGGTCCGGCCAACTACCTGTCGCTGCTGGTGAACCGCGCGCGCATGGAAGGCATCGTGGTGTTTGACTATGCCGACCGCTACCATCTCGGCATGGCCGAAATGGCCAAGTGGATGCAGGAAGGCACGTTCAAGACGCGCGAGGATATCGTCGAAGGCCTCGACAACTTCCCGGAAACGCTGCTCATGCTGTTTGAAGGCAAGAACTTCGGCAAGCTGATCCTGCAGGTTGCCAAGGACGAGTAACCAAAAAGGGTGTGACCGGCGCACAAATGGCACAGGCGACTGTGCCATTTGCCGTTTACAGCCGCCACCCTGATCGATTGACATTTGTCAGACTACCAGTCACCCTCTCGCAGTTGCTCAAAAAACAATATCGCTCACAAGGAGAGGATGCATGGTGAACCCCGACGATTTGCTCGCTGCAACGGACTTCCCCGACAAGATCGACAGGAGGAAGGACGTTTCCGGTCCCGAGGCTTTCGAATTCACCGGAAGCGGCAGCGAATACTTCCGCATCTGGATCGTCAACCTGCTCCTCACCATCGTCACGCTCGGGATTTATTCAGCCTGGGCGAAAGTGCGGAAGACGCGCTACTTTTACGACAACACAGTACTTGCCGGCGCGAGCTTCGACTATCACGGCACCCCGATGTCCATCCTGCGCGGGCGTATCGTCGCCGTGGCCTTTTTCGGTGCGTACAACGTCGCGTTCATGATTTCCGATGCCGCCGGATTCGCCGCGCTGCTATTGCTGGGCGCGGCCATTCCCTGGCTGATCTGGAAAAGCCTCCAGTTCAAGCTCTACAACTCCAGCTACCGCGGCATCCGCTTCGGCTTCGGCGGCACGGCGGGAAAGGTCTACCAGACCTACCTCGTGCTTCCGCTCCTGACGTTGCTGAGTGCCTACTTGCTTGCGCCTTTCACGCACCAGCGGATCAAGAAGTTCCAGCATGACCACAGCCGGTATGGCGGCACGCCATTTTCCTTCCATGCCTCGGTGGGCAGTTTCTACAAGGCCTACCTGGTTGCCTTTCTCGTCGCCCTCGGCGGACTGGTAGCGATAGGCGTGGCCTTCGGCGGCACGTTTGTTGCCATCATCAAGGCCGGTGGACCGAAGGATGCCGGGCCGGCCGCCGTCGGCACGATCGCAATCTTCCTGCTCGTGGTGTACGCCTGGTTGTTTTCGCTGCTGCCGTTGTTCCTCACGCTGATCCAGAACCTGATCTGGAACCACACGCGCCTCGGTGACCACCATTTCGCCAGCCGCATGCGCGCCGGAAAGATGGCATTCATTGCGCTGACCAACATGATCGGCATCGTCTTCACGCTGGGCCTGTTCATTCCCTTCGCCCAGATCCGCAGCATGCGGTACCGGATTAAGTCGATGGCAATCCTTCCTTCCGGTAGCCTCGATGAATTCATCGCCGAGGCACAGGAAAGCGCTTCCTCTACCGGCGAGGCGGCGGCCGACCTGCTCGATTTCGACCTGTCGCTGTGATGAATGCGGAATTGATTGTTGCTGCGTTTTACTTCGACGGAAAGTCGTCGCGCCGCCATTCGGTCACCCTCACGGTGCGCGACCAGATCGCCGTCATTAGCGGCGATATCCGGCGTGAGTGCGCAATAAGCGACCTGCGCGTCTCGGAACGATTCCGCAACGCCAGGCGAAAGGTGACCTTTCCCGACGGCGCCTACCTGGAAATTCTCGACGCGGTGACTTTCGATGCGCTGCTCGCTCGTACTGGATTCCAGGATTCATTCGTCGTCTGGATGCAGCAGAGCTGGCGCGGCGCCCTGGCGGCATTCGCCATGACGACTGCATTGCTCGTCATCGGGTACTTGTATGGACTCCCCGCGGCCGCGAATCTTGCCGCCAAGGCCTTGCCTGCGAATGTTGAACGCATGATCGGCCGGGAAACGTTGGCCTTTCTCGACAAGCGCATGCTGTCACCCTCCGCACTCCCGCCATCGCGCCAACAGGCGCTCAGCAGCCGCTTCCGAACCCTTGTCCCTCCGGCGGAAGGCATGCCTCCTTACGAGATTGTCTTTCGCAAAAGCCGGATCGGGCCCAACGCCTTCGCCCTGCCTTCCGGACACATTGTCCTGACCGACGAGCTCGTGCACCTCGTCGATAACGATGATGCGATCATGGCTGTTCTTGCCCATGAACTGGGCCACCTGCACGAACGCCACCTCATGCGCCGTCTGATCCAGGGCTCGATGATCGGCGCGGGCGCGACGCTCTTGTTCGGGGATGTGTCCTCGGTGATCGCCAACATCCCGACTGTGATGTTGGACTTGAAGTATTCGCGGGATGCGGAGCGCGAGGCAGACGACTATGCCATCGCGATGCTGAAGAAGAATGGGATCAGTGTTTCGGCAATGATCCGCGTCTTTGAGGCGCTGGAAAAAGAATCGGGTGATCACCCGCCCTATCTGTCCAGCCATCCGCCGGCATCGGAGCGCATTGCGCGCATCGGCGGCGCCACCTGATCAGCGCATCGGCCGGCATTGGCGCAGTTCGCACTGTGCCATGAAAGTTGTGCCATTGTCGCACTTCATCCGGTATACCTCGACCGGCCCCTTGTCCGTAATCAGGCCGGCGCCAGTCGAACCGGTACAGCCGAAGCGCTTCGCAAGGCGTTCGACTGTCGTGGACGACGTGCCCGGGCGGAAGTCCACGGTCTGGAGGGTGACATCGCCTTCGCCGTCATTGAACTTGATGTCCCCCGCAGTGGCCCCGTTGCGCGCCTTGACCGGCTGCTCCTGGACAGGCGCCGGCTGCGAGGATGAAAACGACGGAATCCAGTCGGGAAGCTTGAGCCCGGTGGACGAACAGCCTGCGAGAATGCTTACGGAAACGGCCACGCCCAACGTGCGGATGTTCTTCATTCGACTTTCTCCCTTTCTGTGCAAGCCAAAACGATTCTTCTTGTCGCTGCCCTCCGGGCAACGCCGCCCAGTTTAACCGTCGTGCTCCGGCATTGCAAAATGCGACGTGCCCGAGCAGGAAAATTCGTTGGATTTTTGGAGCGCGCAAAAAAAAGCGCTGCGGTTTCCGGCAGCGCTTTCTCTGGAACGAAAAGCCGATTACTTGCTGCGGCTCTTGTATTCGCCCGTGCGGGTATCGATTTCGATCTTGTCGCCGATGTCCACGAACAGCGGAACCGGGATCTCGAAGCCCGTGGAGAGCTTGGCCGGCTTCATTACCTTGCCCGAGGTGTCGCCCTTGACGGCCGGCTCGGTATAGGTGACTTCACGAACGATGGTAGTCGGCAGTTCGACGGAGATCGGCTTGCCGTTGTAGAAAACAGCTTCGCATGCCATACCGTCTTCCAGGTAGTTCAGCGCGTCGCCCAGGTTCTCGGCTTCGATTTCGTACTGGTTGTATTCTTCGTCCATGAAGACGTACAGCGGGTCGGCGAAATACGAGAAAGTCACCGGCTTCTTGTCGAGAACGACCACGTCGAACTTGTCGTCGCCGCGGAAAACGTTTTCCAACGGAGCGTTCGTCAGAAGATTCTTCATCTTCCACTTGTAGGTGAAGCCCGTGCGGCTCGAACCGTTGACGTCGGAACGCAGCACGATGAAAGGCTTGCCGTCAACCATGATGATGTTGCCAACACGAATTTCTTTTGCAAATTTCATAGAGAATGGTCGTAAAAATAAGTTTCGTAATAATCATCGGGCACGTCATGGCAACGGCACCGTAAGCCTACGTCTGAGCAGCGTCAGACGCAATCGATCAACCCGGGATTATATCGCCTTTTACCCTGCCGCCGACTCGCGCAAGCGAGCAAAATTCAGCAAATTCGATACCAGATCGCCGTTTTCGAGCACTTCCTGCCTCCATTCACGCGCTCTGCGACGCAGAATTGGCATATCGGCACGGAAATTTGCCCAGAGTGCAACCCAATCGATCTTCGCCATTTCGCCTGCCATTGCCACTCCGTTCCACGCACGCGACAGGTCGGCCGCACTTTCAATGCTGACTGCATAGCGGGCCAAAAAGGCATCCAGTTTGACGTGGTGCAGGTTTTTATCCTGGGGATAAATGTGCCAGACGAACGGCTTGTCCGCCCATTGGGCGCGGACGAAGGAGTCTTCTCCTCGCACGAAATTCACGTCGCACGCCCATAGCAGCCTGTCATAGTCCGGTTGCGGCACAAACGGCAGGACGCGCACGGTCAGCGCACCTCGCGTCCGCACAGCGCCCGGCGCTGCCTCAGAATCAAGGAAAGCCTCGATTGCATCGGTAGCAACGCCTTCCGGTACCAGGCAGGTGACCTTGGCATCCCCGGCTTGCCAAGCATCCAGAAGCATCGAAACCGGCGCATGCGGATAACAGAACAAGGACACTTTCAGTGAGATCGTTTCCGCCGGCGTCAGGCCGAGTCCGCCAAGGAAGGCCAGTACTTCTGCCCCATCAGCCTGGAATTGCTCGCGCTGCGCCTCCAGGGACGACTCATGCAGCAGGCCACCCGTTTTCGACGTAAAGCCAGGGAAGAAGAAATGCTTGGTCAGCGGCAAACGCGGATGGGGAGACGGCAAGGTGTGACATCCCTCGACCCACTCTTCGGCGCTCAACCCTTCGAGGTTGAGCCAAACAGGGCGAGGCTCGCATTGCGCCATCGCGGCAATATAGCCAGGCGGGATATCGCAGGCGAAGAATTCAATCACGATGTCGGCGATGTCTTCTGGTGAAAACTGCCCCTCCTGGTTGCGCCAGTGACGGACCTGCACGTTGTCGATGCGCTGCACGTCGACATTCAGCGCGACATCCGGACAAATCCGACGGAAGCTCTGCAAATCATCCACCCACAGCGTGACCTCGACGCCATGCTCGCGATGGAATTGCCGAGCGAGGCGCCAGCAAATTCCGATATCGCCGTAGTTGTCGACGACCTTGCAGAATATGGCCAGTGTGGTTGCGCGCATTTTGTCGGAAGACATGGAGGAAGATGTCCTTTCGCGTGAAAGGTGTCGCCGCGTACCTGCACGAAAGTCAGGGAAACCGGCATCGAAATAGTACGCGGAAAAGAAAAACGCCACGCATAAGCGTGGCGTTTTAATTTGGCGTCCCCACGGGGATTCGAACCCCGGTTATCGCCGTGAAAGGGCGGTGTCCTAGGCCTCTAGACGATGGGGACAGAAACCTGTCGAACTGCAGCCTATCTTACAGCTTGTATTATATTGCTTTTGAACTTCTTTTTCTACCGCACTGCTTGTCGCTGGTGGAGGTAAGCGGGATCGAACCGCTGACCTCTTGCATGCCATGCAAGCGCTCTCCCAGCTGAGCTATACCCCCGTGTGCGAAGAAACGAGAGTATAGCAAAGATTTTTCTCGCGTGTAAATCCTATTCGAAAAATTTATCAAATAAATTTCTGCAGGCGGGCAACAACGGCATCGCGGCCGAACAATTCCAGCACGGCGTCGATCGACGGCGTCTGCAATTGGCCCGTTACGATCAAGCGCAGCGGCATGGCGAGCTGCGGCATCTTCAGCTTGTGCGCGGCGAGCACTTCTTTCGTCGTTGCAGAGATCGTTGTCTTGTTCCACTCGATGGATTTGCACGCTTCGGCGAATTGGGCGAGCGCCGGCCTCACCGCCTCAGTCACATGTTGTGTGACGAGTGCCGGATCCGGAGTGGGCTCGCGGTAGAACAGCATCGCGGCTTCTGCCAGTTCGTTGGTGGTGTTCGCACGTTCCTTCATGAGCGCGATCACCGACTGCAGCGCGGGAGCGCCGTCGAACTTCGCACCATCCTGCTCCATCAGGGGACGAATCAGGCCTTCGAGGCGCGCGTTGTCTGCCAGCTTGATGTAATGGTTATTCAGCCACGCAAGCTTTTCAGGATTGAACTGGGCCGGCGACTTGTTCAGGTGCTCGACGTCGAACCACTGGCAGAACTGCTCCATCGAGAAAATCTCGTCGTCGCCGTGGCTCCATCCGAGTCGCGCCAGGTAGTTGAGCATGGCCTCCGGGAGGAAACCTTGGGCGGGATATTCCATCACGCTTACCGCACCATGGCGCTTGGACAGCTTCTCGCCGTCGGTGCCGAGAATCATCGGCACGTGGCCGTACTCAGGCAGCGGCGCGCCGAGCGCACGCAGGATGTTGATCTGGCGCGGCGTGTTATTCACGTGGTCGTCACCGCGGATCACGTGGGTCATCTTCATGTCCCAGTCGTCGACGGCGACGCAGAAGTTGTAGGTCGGCGTGCCATCGGGCCGCGCAATGACGAGATCATCCAGCTCGCGGTTGGAAATCGTGATCGTGCCCTTGACCATGTCGTTCCAGGTCACATCGCCATCGAGCGGATTCTTGAAACGCACGACCGGCTTGCGGCCTTCGGGGACAGGCGGCAGGTTCTTGCCCGGCTCGGGACGCCAGGTGCCGTCGTAGCGCGGCTTTTCGCCGGCGGCGCGCATGCGCTCGCGCATCGCTTCCACCTCTTCCGGCGTGCAATAGCAATGGTAGGCGGTACCGGCGGCCAGCATCTGCCCGACGACCTCGCGATAGCGGTCCATGCGCTTCATCTGGTAGAACGGGCCTTCATCGTGATGCAACCCAAGCCAGTTCATGCCGTCGAGAATCGCCTGCACGGCTTCCGGGGTCGAGCGCTCCAGGTCGGTATCTTCAATACGGAGGATGAAGGTGCCGCCGTGGTGGCGGGCAAAGGCCCAGGAGAAAAGCGCGGTGCGCGCGCCGCCGAGATGGAGGTAGCCGGTCGGGCTGGGTGCGAAGCGTGTGCGGACTGTCATGGCAAATCAAATAAAAAAACGGCCTTTGATCGCCAAAGCCGTATTGATTGGAAAGTGCGTTATTTTACCTTGTCGGCAACTTGAGATCAGTCGTTCTTGATGACAATGCTCGGGAACTTGCTGGACATGTCCTTGGCCTTTTCCGCCACCTTGACCGCCACCTTGCGCGCGATCTCCTTATAGATATGCGCGACCTTGCCGTCCGGATCGGCGACCACCGTCGGCTTGCCGGAATCCGTCTGCTCGCGGATCTCCATCGTCAGAGGCAAGGCGCCGAGGAATTCGACGCCGTATTCCTTGCACATCTTTTCCCCGCCGCCCACGCCGAAGATCGGCTCCGCATGGCCGCAGTTGGAGCAGACATGAATGCTCATGTTCTCAACGATGCCGAGGATGGGAATGTCGACCTTTTCGAACATCTTCAGGCCCTTGCGCGCGTCCAGTAGCGCGATGTCCTGGGGCGTGGTCACGATGACCGCGCCCGTGACGGGCACACGCTGGGAGAGCGTCAGCTGGATGTCGCCGGTGCCGGGAGGCATGTCGACGATGAGGTAATCCAGGTTGCGCCAGTTGGTCTGCTCCAGCAGTTGCTGCAGGGCCTGGGTGACCATCGGGCCGCGCCAGACCATCGGCTGGTCGGGGTCGATCATGAAACCGATGCTCGACACTTGCACGCCGTGGTTCTCCAGCGGTTCCATGGTCTTGCCGTCCAGCGACTCCGGCTGTCCGGAAATACCCATCATCATCGGCTGCGACGGACCGTAGATATCTGCGTCGAGGATGCCGACCTGCGCGCCTTCCGCCGCCAGGGCGAGCGCCAGGTTGACCGCTGTGGTCGACTTGCCCACCCCGCCCTTGCCGGACGCGACCGCGATGATGTTCTTGACGTTGGACATCAGCTTCACGCCGCGCTGCACCGCGTGAGGGATGATCTTTGAATACACGTTTGCTTCCACATGGCCGGCGCCGGCCAGCATGCGAACGGCACTCACGGCCATCGCGCGGATCGGGTCGATCTGGCTCCTGGCGGGGTAGCCCAGCTCGACGTCAAACCGGATATCGGCACCGTTGACCTGGATATTTTTCGCTGATTTGCCCGATACGAGGTCCTTGCCGGTATTCGGGTCGATAACCTGGGACAGTGCCGCCTTGACGGCCTCAACGGTAATACTCATTGTTTCTCCTGAATTTTGTACCAGCAAGTCTAAACCAATTCGCGGCCGAATCCGCCCGCGTTTGACACCACACACCTGCGATAAGCGCCCCCGCACTGCTAAAATGGCAGTTTTATTTCTCCGAGCATTATTGCCAAATGAGCACCACACCGCACCGCAAGCTGTTTGTCACCACTGCCCTGCCCTACGCCAACGGCGCGTTCCACATCGGCCACATCATGGAATACATCCAGGCCGACATCTGGGTCAGGTTCCAGCGGATGCAAGGCAATGAGGTGCATTTCGTCGGCGCCGACGACGCGCACGGCGCGCCGATCATGATCGCGGCCGAAAAAGCCGGCGTGACGCCGCAGGAGTTCGTTGCCCGCATCGCCGCCGGCCGCAAGCAGTACCTGGACGGCTTCCACATCAGCTTCGACAACTGGCATTCCACCGATGCGCCGGAAAACCATCAGCTGTCGCAGGACCTGTACCGCCGCCTGCGCGACCACGCCAAGCTGATCACGACCAAGACCATCGAGCAGTTCTATGACCCGGTCAAGAACATGTTCCTGCCGGACCGCTACATCAAGGGCGAGTGCCCAAAGTGCGGCGCCAAGGACCAGTACGGTGATTCCTGCGAGGTGTGCAGCGCCGTCTACACGCCGACCGAACTGAAGAACCCCTACTCCACACTGACCGGCGCCACGCCGGTGCTGAAGTCGTCCGAGCACTATTTCTTCCAGCTGTCCAACCCGAAGTGCACGGAGTTCCTGCGCGAATGGACGCAGGCACCCAGTCGCCTGCAGCCGGAAGTCGTCAACAAGGCCAAGGAATGGCTGGAGAGCGAAGAAGGCCTGGGCGACTGGGACATCAGCCGGGACGCGCCCTATTTCGGCATCGAAATCCCGGATGCGCCGGGCAAGTATTTCTACGTCTGGCTGGACGCGCCGGTCGGTTACCTGGCTTCGCTGAAGAACTATTTCGACAAGACCGGCCGCGACTACCAGGCCTTCATGGAGGACAACTCCACCGAGCAGTACCACTTCATCGGCAAGGACATCATCTACTTCCACACGCTGTTCTGGCCGGCCATGCTGAAGTTCTCGGGCCTGAAGGTACCGACCAATGTGTTCGTGCATGGCTTCATCACGGTGAGCGGCGAGAAGATGTCGAAGTCGCGCGGGACCGGCATTTCTCCGCTGCGCTACCTCGATATCGGCATGAATCCGGAATGGCTGCGCTACTACATCGCCGCCAAGCTGAACGCGAAGGTGGAAGACGTTGACTTCAATCCGGACGATTTCGTTTCGCGCGTCAATTCCGACCTGATCGGCAAGTACGTGAACATCGCCAGCCGCGCAGCCGGCTTCATCACCAAGCGCTTCGGCGGCAAGCTGAGCGACCCAGTGACCGGCGGCGAAGCGATGAGCTGGCGCCTGCGCTTCGGCGAGCAGGAAGAGGCGATCAAGGAAGCCTTCGAGGCGCGCGAATTCGGCAAGGCAATCCGCCAGATCATGGCGCTGGCCGACGAAGTGAACCAGTACGTCGATACCAAGAAGCCGTGGGAACTGGCCAAGGACCCGTCCAACGACCAGGAATTGCAGGACGTGTGCAGCAACCTGCTGCGCAGCTTCTACTGCCTGACGATCTACCTCGCCCCGATCCTGCCGGCGCTGGCGCGCAAGGTGTCGAAGCTGTTCGGCATCGAGCGTGACCTGACCTGGGCGGACCTGCAGACGAGCCCGACTTCGATCGGCACCTTTGAACACCTGATGCAGCGCGTGGATCCGAAAATGCTGGATGCGCTGTTCGAGCCCCCTGCTGCGGAAGCCCCTGCCGAGAAGGCCGCCGAGCAGCAAGGCATCGAACCGATCGCGCCGGAAATCAAGATCGACGACTTCACCAAGATCGACCTGCGCATCGCCAAGATCGTGAACTGCGAGCATGTCGAAGGCTCCGACAAGCTGTTGCGCCTGACGCTCGACGTGGGCGAAGGCCGCACGCGCAACGTGTTTTCCGGCATCAAGTCGTCCTACAAACCGGAAGACCTGGTCGGCAAGCTCACCGTCATGGTGGCCAACCTCGCCCCGCGCAAGATGAAGTTCGGCGTGTCCGAGGGCATGGTGCTGGCCGCGTCGTCCGCCGACGAGAAGGCCAATCCCGGCATCTATGTGCTGAATCCCTGGCCGGGTGCCGAGCCGGGCATGCGGGTGCGTTAAGCCATGCCTGCCGGCGAGTCTCCCAGTCGACGCGTCCGTGCGGTGCGGCTGCCATGAACATCGTGGTCCGCGAAGCAACCCTGGACGATGCCCAGCTCATCGCCGAGCTGACGCGCGCGGCGTGGGCGGGCACGGTGGCCGTGACATCGAGCGGCCACCGCGAAACGGCAGTGCGTGTGCGGCAGGACTTGCAGGACGGCGGCGGCTTCATCCTGCTTCGGGATGACCAGGAAATCGGCTCAGTGCGCTGGGCTCCCGTGGAATCCGAACCGGACGTATGGGAAATCATGCGTATGGGCGTACTGCCTTCGCATCGCGGCGAGCACCTGTCCCAGCATCTCCTTGAAGCAGTCATCCACTGCGCGCTCGCCGCGGAAGTCCGCGAGCTGCGCCTGGCGGTGCGATCCGACCAGGAACGCCTGGTCGACCTGTATGCCGCGTTCGGCTTCGAGCTCGCGCCGGAAATCGAGTACACCCATGCCAACCCGCTTGAACCCGCGCCTACCGTGATGCGCCGGATCTTGGGTCACTGAGCGTGGCGGGACGACGCACAAAAGCGAACAATACCGAAGGCAGGGCCTCGCCCCTGCCAAAAAGAACAGGCACGAGCAGGCATCCCGGGAGCCGCACTGCATGAATATTTCCAGCCTCCGCTTTCGTCCGGCGCTGGTGGACGCACTCAAGGGTTACGACAAGACACGCTTCATGCATGACATTGCCGCGGGACTGACCGTCGGCGTCGTCGCACTGCCCCTGGCAATGGCGTTTGCCATTGCATCCGGCGCCAAGCCGGAGGCCGGCATCTTCACGGCCATCATCGGCGGCTTCCTGATCTCCGCACTCGGTGGGTCGCGCGTCCAGATCGGCGGGCCGGCCGGCGCCTTCATCGTCATCATCTACGGCATCATCGAAAAATACGGGCTCGGCGGCCTGCTGATCTCGACGATATGTGCTGGCGTCCTGCTGTTTGCGATGGGTGTATTCCGCATCGGCACATGGATCCGCTATATTCCGGTACCGATCGTCATCGGTTTCACCAACGGCATCGCGGTACTGATCGCGCTGTCGCAGTTGAAGGACTTTTTCGGCCTCGCGATCGACAAGATGCCGGGCGACTTCTTCGCGCAGATCACGGTGCTGCTGGCCTACGCACACACCGTGCAGCCCATCACGCTGGCCATTGCCGCCGCTTCACTCGTGCTGATGTTCAGCTGGCCTGCCGTGTTCCGCAACAACCCCGACGGCTCGCCCAAGGCCTTCCGCTTCCCGCGCCTGGCCAGCGTGCTGAAACACCTTCCCAGCCCCATCCTGGTCCTTGTGCTCAGCACGCTTGCCGTCACCGTGTTCAACCTGCCTGTCGAAACCATCGGCTCGCGCTTCGGCGGCATTCCGCAGGAACTGCCCGGTTTCAAGCTGCCGCCGCTTACATGGGATGTGGTGAAACAGTTGTTTGCCCCGACGCTGACCATCGCGCTCCTTGGCGCCATCGAATCCCTGCTGTGCGCCCGTGTGGCCGACAACATTACCGGCCAGCGGCACGATCCCAACCAGGAATTGATGGCGCAAGGCGCGGCCAATTTCATCGTGCCCTTCTTCGGCGGCATCCCCGCCACGGGAACAATTGCGCGCACGGTGACGAACATCCGCACCGGAGCCACGTCGCCGGTGGCAGGCATCGTGCATGCCCTTGCCCTGCTGGTCATCGTGCTGGTGGCGGCCCCGCTTGCGACGAATGTCCCGCTCGCGGCGCTGGCCGCCATCCTCCTGCACGTTGCCTACAACATGGGGGAATGGCATGAATTCCGGCGCCTGGGCAACTTCTCGGTGAATTACCGGATTTTGCTGGTGTCGACTTTCCTGCTGACGGTGATCTTCGACCTGACAGTGGCTGTCGAGGTCGGGCTGGTGCTGGCATGCGTGTTCTTCATTTTCCGCGTGTCCAGCCTGACACGGATCGAGCAGATTCCCGCAGCGGCGCTGCCGGCCTGGCCTGCGCCGGGAGTGGTGGCGTATTCGATTTTCGGCTCACTGTTTTTCGGTGCGGTCGGCAAGATGGAAGTCCTGACCCAGCCAGGCCGCATTCCCGAGAAGGCGATGATCCTGAAGATGAACCAGCTCATCAATCTCGATACGACCGGCCTCGATGCCCTGGAAACTGTGCACAAGACGCTGCAAAAGAGTGGCTGCGCGCTGATCCTGTGCGGCCCCAACGACCAGCCGCTCAGCCTGATGACACGTACCGGCTTCCTTGACCGGCTCGGCGTGGACAATTGCGTGGAAGACCTGACGCACGCAATGATGCGTGCCAATGCCATCGGGTCTTAGGCGGAGCGTTGCAGCCCGGCTTCGCTTTCATGGCGGACGAATGCTGCATCGAGCATTGCCGCAAGTTCTTCCCGCTCGCAGGATTTCGGGACAAACCGGTAGATATTGCCGACGTTGATCGCGTCGGCCATGAGCGCAGCGTCGTTGTTGTCGCTGCACATGATGCGCACCGTATGGAGATACATGCGGCTGATCCGATTGAAAAATTCGGCACCGCTCATATCGCTGACCTGCTGGTCGCAAATGACCACGCTGATATCCTCTGCTGCAAGGATGTCGAATGCAGCGCCGGCATCTCTCGCCTGGAGCACACGATAGGCGGGAGCATCCGGAATGTCGATCGGCAGCCTCCCCTGCCCGTTGCCGCCATCGATGAGCAGCAGGGTACGTCCGACGCGCCGGCGGCTTCGCCCCTCTTCAGGAAGTGCACGCCTTTCCCGCAACAGCGCCGCGCACAGGTCGACCGGCAATGCCGGACTGAAGTAATCGCCCTGCATTTCATCGCAGCCATGCTCCGCCAGCAGGGCGAGCTGGCTGCCGCTTTCCACACCTTCGACCGCCACTTTCAACCCTAGCCGGTGGGCCATGGTAATGACGGCATCGGCGACGGCAAGATCATCCGGGTGGCGCTGTACACCGCTCACGAAGGTTGGATCAAGCTTGATCCTGTCCACGGGGAATCGCTTGAGGAAACCGAGGTTGGAAAATCCCGTTCCAAAGTCATTGATGGACAAGCCGACGCCTGTCTGCTTGAGTTCATCGAGCACGCGCAGCGACGCGGCGGGGTCATGCATCAGCAGCGATTCCTTGAGGTCGAGTTCGAGCTGCGCCGGGGACACGCCGGTTTCCCTCAGGATTGCGGCGATGGTGCCGGCAAAACCGGGCTTGAGGAACTGGTTCGCGGAAATGTTGATCGCAACCGGCCCCTGCAGCAACCCCTGCTGTTGCCAAGCCATGTATTGCCGGCAGGCGGTGCGCACCACCCACTCGCCGATCTGGTCGATGAGACCTACTTCCTCGGCAAGCGGAATGAATTGCAGGGGCGGCAACAGGCCCATCTCTGGATGGCGCCAGCGTATCAATGCCTCCAGGCCGACCACGCTTCCGCTGCCCAATGCGATGCGCGGCTGGTAATGCAGTTCGAACTCGTCGCGGGCAATCGCTTCGCGCATGCTCTTTTCCATTGCCATCCGGGCGTTCATGCGACGGCTGAGCTCGCCCGTGTAAAGCTGGAAATTGTGCCGGCCAAGCTCCTTGGCGCGATACATCGCGGTATCGGCGTTCCTCAGGAGGGAATCGGCGTCGCGCCCGTCTTCCGGATAGGCCGCAAAGCCGATGCTGCAGCTCGGGATGACTGGGCAGCCGTCGAAATAGACCGGTTCGGCAATGCTGTCGAGGATGCGCTGCATCACGTGGGCCGTGGAATTTTCGGCCGACTGGTCGTAAAAGACGATGACGAACTCGTCGCCGCCGATGCGGGCAATCGTATCGGATTCGCGCACGCAAGCCTGCAGGCGGCGCGCGGCTTCCACCAGCAACTGGTCGCCCGCCTTGTGACCGAAACGGTCGTTCACGGCCTTGAACTTGTCGAGGTCTATGTAGGCCACCGCGACCTGGCCGCCGTAGCGTTCGGCGAAGCTGAGCGCCTGGTGCAGCCGGTCGGCAAGCAGGCTCCTGTTGGGCAGTCCTGTGAGCGGATCGTGCCCCGCCTGGTAACCCAGCCTGTCCTGCGCCCGCTTCAGTTGCAGGTGGGCCTGGATACGTGCCTTGAGTTCCGCCACGCGAAGGGGCTTGGTGACGTAATCGATGCCGCCGGCATTGAAAGCGGACACCTTGATGTCCGTATCGTCGTAAGAACTGATGAAGATGACCGGGATGCTGGCGTGTTGCACCGACTGCTTCAACTGGCGGCACAGTTCGAAGCCGTCCATGTCGGGCATGTTGATGTCGAGCAGGATGAGGTCGGGTGCGGCAGCGTCGACTTCCTCGAGGGCGCGGCGCCCGTTGTGCACGGAACGCACCCGGTATCCCTGCGCCGCGAGGACGGCTGCCATGAAGTGGCAATCGGCCGGCGTGTCGTCGACGACGAGAACATCCGGCACGTTATCGTTGGAAGCCAGGAACATGGCACGCCCCTTCATCTGCACAAGCTGAGGTGATTCCCAGTCATCGCCGCAGAATTACCGTTAGGAAATCATACTGGCAATGGACGGGCTGCGCCACATCTTCACGCCGCATGTTGATGCATTGACAAGAACACCTCCGCCATGCCACACACTGTCGCCCGATTGACGGAACGGCAGTGAAGACAAGGTAAAATAGCGCCAGCTTTTCCACCTCCAACCCAATTCGCCATGAAATTCAGCAAACAACAGACGACGTACGTGTCCGAATTCACCAAGTTCATCAACGAACTGAAGCAGAGCAATCCGTCGCTCGAAGAGAAGCAGCGTGCCGGGCGCGCCATCCTTTGGGACAAGGCGCCCATCGACCTCGAGGCCCGCCGCCGCGACGAAGAATCTCGCGTCAAGCAACAGCCTTACGTCTATCAGTCCAAGCACTAATGTCCACGCAGGACACGCTGCTGGCGCACCTGCCGGCTGACGCCCCCGAGCACGCGCTCGCGAACCAGCCGGATACGACGCCGGACGTGGTGGATGGCATGGCATTCGCGAAGCTGTATGGCGAGCCGCTGTTCAAGCTGCCGACCGACCTGTACATCCCGCCCGATGCACTCGAGGTATTCCTCGAAGCCTTCCAGGGACCGCTTGACCTGCTGCTCTACCTGATCCGCAAGCAGAACTTCAACATCCTCGACATCCCGATGGCGGATGTCACGCGCCAGTACCTGGAGTACGTCGACCAGATCCGCACCCGCAACCTGGAGCTGGCAGCGGAATACCTGCTGATGGCGGCCATGCTCATCGAGATCAAGTCGCGCATGCTGCTGCCGGTGAAGAAGGCCGATACCGGCGAGGAAGCGGAAGACCCGCGCGCAGAACTGGTGCGCCGCCTTCTGGAGTACGAGCAGATCAAGCTCGCCGCGCAGCAACTCGATAAGGTGCCCCAAGTCGGCCGCGACTATGTTCGCACGCAGATCTACATCGAGCAGAGCCTGGCGCCGCGCTGGCCGGACGTGAATATCTCCGAACTGCAGGCTGTCTGGGCCGACATCCTCAAGCGCGCCAAGCTCACGCAGCATCACACCATCACTCGCGAGGAGCTGTCCGTGCGCGAGCACATGACAGGCATCCTGCGCCGCCTGCAATCGGCGAAGTTTGTCGAGTTCGCCGACCTGTTCGACCCTTCGCGCGGCGTGCCGGTCCTGGTGGTGAACTTCATCGCACTGCTCGAACTGGCCAAGGAAACCCTGATCGAGATCACGCAGGCCGAAGCCTTTGCGCCGATCTATGTGCGTCTGGCCTATTCACCGACCTGAACTCCCTTTCATCTGCCGCACACTCGCAACAATGTGGCATTAACGTAGCAACCGTCCCATGAAAATCATTTCCTCCATCGACGAATTGCGTGACCAGCTGCGTGGACAACTGCGCACGGCATTCGTGCCCACCATGGGCAACCTGCATGAAGGCCACCTGTCGCTGATGCGCCTGGCGCGCAAGCACGGCGACCCGGTCGTTGCATCGATCTTCGTCAACCGCCTGCAGTTCGGCCCGAACGAAGACTTCGACAAGTATCCGCGCACCTTCCAGGCCGACGTGGAGAAGCTGGAGAAGGAAGGCGTGTACGTACTCTTCGCGCCGACCGAGAAGGACATGTACCCGGAACCGCAGGAATACCGCGTGCGCCCGCCGGACGACCTCGGCAACATCCTGGAAGGCGAGTTCCGCCCGGGGTTCTTCACCGGCGTGACCACCGTGGTGCTGAAGCTGTTCTCCTGCGTGCAGCCGCGCGTCGCCGTCTTCGGGAAGAAGGATTACCAGCAGTTGATGATCGTGCGGAACATGGCCAAGCAGTTTGCGCTGCCGACCGAGATCATCGCCGCCGAAACGTATCGCGCGGAAGACGGCCTCGCGCTGTCCTCGCGCAACGGCTACCTCTCGGAGGCAGAGCGTGCCGAAGCGCCGCAACTGTACAAGCTGCTGAACGAAGTCGCCGAAGAAGTGCGTTCCGGCCATCTCGACATGTTCGAACTGGAACGCCACGCCGTGGCCAAACTGGCAGCACGCGGATGGAAGCCGGACTATATTTCAGTGCGCAAACGCTCCGACCTGCAACCGCCGTCTGCCGGCGACCTCGCGCAAGGCGCGCCCCTGGTTGTGGTGGCGGCTGCGAAGCTTGGCGTCACACGCTTGATCGACAACCTCGAAATCTGAACGTGAGGCAAGTCACTGCCGCCTGCGTACTCGCGCTCGTCCTGCCGGGGGCGGCATCCGCTGCAGTGACTGTTGTCGATGATGCGGGTCGGACAATCGCCCTGTCCACACCGGCGCGCCGCATCGTCAGCCTCGCCCCGCACGCCACAGAAATGCTCTTCGCCGCCGGGGCCGGCGGGTATATCGTCGGCGTTACGGAGTTCAGCGACTATCCTCCCGAGGCAAAACGCATCCCGTCCGTCGGCAGCGGCGTCTCGCTCGACCTGGAACGCATCATCCAGCTCAAACCCGACCTTGTAGTGGGCTGGAACAACGGCATGGCCGCGACTCAGCTGGCGAAGCTGGAACCGCTGGGCATCCCGGTCTACAAGAGCGAACCCTACGATTTCGCGACCATTGCCAATTCACTGGAGCGACTTGCGCGTCTTGCCGGGACCGAGGCTGCCGGCCAGGCGTCTGCGTCGGCTTTCCGCCAGCGCTGGAAGAAGCTGCAGGATACCTACCAGGCGCGCCGTCCGATCACCATCTTCTACCAGATCTGGCGCTCGCCCTTGATGACGCTGAATGGTTCCCACCTGGTCTCGTCCGCATTGCGGCTGTGCGGCGGAGAGAACATCTTCGCCAAACTGCCGCAGCTTGCACCGACGGTGAATGAAGAAGCCGTGATCAAGGCGGATCCGGAAGCGATCGTGGCCAGCAGCGGCGAACAGGATGATGTCTTTGCGCCATGGCGGCGACTCGGCGGCCTCAAGGCGGTCGCGCGGGGCAACCTGGTGTCCATCGACGGCAATCTCATGAATCGCGCCGGACCGCGCATCCTCGATGGCACCGAGGACTTGTGCCGCAAGCTGGACGCGGTGCGGGCCAAGCGTCCTGGACGATAAGACTTCAGTGCTGGACCCACTTCACGAGGTCCGTCCACTGTTCCAGGTCCTTCTCTACCCGTGATGGGGCGACATCCCACACGGTGGCGCCGTGCGCGGCGAGCTGGACGTAATTCTGGGTCTCGCGCAGGTAGCCGAGCACGGGCAATCCGATATTGCTGACATAATGCGCGAGCTGATCGGCGGCACGGGTGCGGACATTGACACGCATGCCCAGCACGCCCACGTTTGCCTTGCCGTGACGGCCCGTTGCCAGCCGCGCAAGGAATTCCTGGGTAGCGAGGATATCGAACATCGAGGCCTGGAGGGGCACGACAACCTTGTCGGCGATCCGAAGGACTTCCTCAAGCCGGCCGCCGGACAAACCGGCGTGCGTATCGAGCACGATATGGGTCGTGCCCTTGGGCGGCCTGGCGACGTGGCCGTTGGCGATCTCCCATGCCGCAATCGGGGGCAGGCTGCCAGGGCGAAGTGAAAGCCATGCGCGCGACGACTGCTGCACGTCGGCGTCGCCCAGCATGACCTTGTGTCCCTGCTTGGCAAAATAGCCGGCCAGGTTGGTGGCGATGGTGCTCTTGCCGACGCCTCCCTTCGGGTTGGCGATGACGATTACGGGCATGTCTATCCTCCGAAAAGTTGCATGGTTTATATCGTGCTGACCGTAGTACGAGCGCAACATTGCCGGCAAGCATAGCATGAGCGATTTTCGGAGCTGAAGCTCCCTTAAAATACCGCAATGCAAAACTCCTCGATCGAAGCCTTGGCCGATTCCGACGACATTCAGGAACCGCTACAGGCACACTTCAAGCCCGGCATTGCTCCCGACGATATCGAACAGGTGTTCCGCCTCAAGCGCGCGCAATCGCTGCTGCAGGCGTTCACTGCACTGTTTCACGGCGGGTTCGACGGCGTGCTGCTCCGTCTCCTGGTGCTGGGCGAACTCGCTGCCGACACCGGTACGTCCGCGCTGACGCGCGCCGACATCAACGCGCGGCTCGGCTATCTCGACCCGGACAAGCTGGAAACGGTGCTGGCGCGACTGCGCTCGCACCAGTTGCTATCCTGGGATGCGGGACAAGGCGTGTACCGCGTTTCGCCGGCTGCACGCAACGTGATGGCGGCTATCGACAACCTGATGGCACTCGGGCAAGGCGATGACGACGTGGAAATGAGCTTCCTGCTGTCGCAGGTCGCCGGCGCGCAGGCCGTAGGCGGCGTCGGAGTGGAACAGCTCCAGCATCTCCTTGGCCGGCTGGTCGACCTGACGGAAGAGTTCAGCGACGCCATTGCGTCAGGCTCGGAATTCAGGCTGCGCGCCGCGCAGGCGAAGTGGCACACCGCGTGCGACTGGGTGGAGAAGGGATCGCAGATCATCCATGCGATCACCAACGATCCGCGGGCAGACGATGCGACCCATCGTGCTGCCCAGGCCATCGGCCGCGCCCAAGGCAAGCTGCTGAACATGCAGGGCATGTTCTCGCGCGCCCTCAACCAGATTGAGCGGCAGCGCGTCCACCTCGGCCAGTCAGGCCTGTCCACGACCGACATCAAGACCTGGCTGATGCGGCAGGAAGACCTCGCCGTCCTTGCGGACGGCGCCGTCGCGATTCCTGTCACGCCACTTTTCATCACGCCGTCCGAAATGGTCGACGTTGCCGAAGCGGAGCTGATCGCCGATCGCGCCGCGCCCGCTGAATCCATACTTCCCTCGGGAGAAGACGTGCGGGTGGAGCAGACCGACGCCGCGGCGATGCCGGCCGAACTCGATGCCTGGCTGAACCGGCTGGCGGGGTTCGCGCTCGACGCCGCCGCGCCTGTCCAGGACACCTTGCTGCCGGCAAGCTTCGCGGTGGCATCCTATCGCGCGTCGCTGCTGCCGCTGCTGGGCGACGAGAGTGAAGCCGCGCTGCAGGGCGGCACGGCGAAGATGGCGCGCCTGCCGCTCGAATTTACGCCCGGCGACCATATGGTGAAGCTTGACGATCCGCAGGTCGCCGCCATCTCGACGGCCACCCTTTCCCCGAAAACAGAGAAGCAAACGGTTTCCCCAGAATGAATGATGATGCACAAATCCTGATTGCCCGCCTGCTGGCCAATCAGACCCTGCGGCGCGAGGACAAGCTGGTCAAGCGCGCCCTGTCGGATGAATTGTTCCGCGCCGACCTCGACAGCCGCCTGGCTGCTTGCGGCCTGAAGCTGCTCGATAACGTCTATGCCGACCATGTCGCCCTCGCGCTCATCCGCGATGTCGAACCCAAGATCTTCGGCGCGCGCGAGTCGTGGCAGAACAACAATTTCGGCCTCGCACGTGACGGCGTGGCGCTACTGGTCGTGCTCTGGGCGCTGATCGTCCTGCCCAAGCGCGAGCGGCAGGAAGCGCACCAGAACGCAGAAACCGACCAGGACGACATGTTCGGCAAGGAGAAGCCGATGCCGCGCGCGGAGGAGGCCTCCACCGGCATCTCGTTCAAGGCCTTGCTCGCGGACTTCGGCGACAAGCTGGGCAAGAAGACGCGCATGACCATGAACCTCGGCCAGCTCGCCAAGCTCGGCTTCGTCGAGATGAAGGGCGACACGATCCTCGAAGGTCCGCTGCTGGACCTGATGATGGATACCGACATGCTCAAGGACCGCATCGTCAATGGCGCGCTGTCCGACATCTTCCGCCGCGCCCCCGAAGAGACCGACGCTCTGGCCACCCTGCACACATCCTAGTATCCGCATGTTTCACATCAAATCCCTCGAACTGGTCCACTGGGACTACTGGCAGCGCATCAAGAACATCCCGCTGGATGCCAAGATCATCACCATCGCCGGCCAAAACGGTTCCGGCAAGACTACCCTGCTGGACGCCCTGCGCACGCTGTTCGGCCTCGACTGCTCCATGGGGCGGTCGTACAAGCACTACACCCGTCACTCGGGGCAGCAGGTCTCGTGGCTGCGCGCCGTGGTGGACAACCGTGCCGTCGGCCGGCAAATCTCGAACCGGCCGTTCCGCAGCTCCGGCTTTTTCAGTGAGGACGAAGTCACGCTGTTCTGCCAGATCCAGAAGAACGGCGGCGACTGGAAGCGGCAGTATCTGATGCGCGGTGGCGCCGTGGAGATCGAAGCCGTCCAGGATGCAACCGACTGGCTCGGCCTGGAGACCTACCGCAAGCGCCTGGCCAATGCGGGCCTGTCGCCTGCGATGGCCAAGGTGCTGGCGTTGGAACAGGGCGAAACCGATAAGCTGTGCGAATACGCGCCCCGGCAATTGCTCGACCTGGTGTTCCAGGTGTTCGGCGACAAGGAGGTGTTGGATGCCTACGAAGAAGCACGGCGCCACCAGCGCGAAACCGAAGCCGAGTTGCAGCGCTTCGAGGCGGAGCTGGCGACGTCGGAAACCAACGTGGAGAAGCTGCGCCTTCGCATGGCGAACTACCATCGTTGGGAGGGGCTGAACAAGGAAAAGCGCGACCTGCAGGAAGAAATCCTGCCCACGCTGCACTATCACGAGGCGCGCGAGAAGGCTGCACGTGAAAGCCAGGCCCTGCTCGATGCGAAGAAATCGCTGGCGGCACAGGATGCGCAATTATCGTCGAAGCGCGCCGAAGTCGTCGAACGCATGCAGGCGCTGAGCGCCGCCCACGAACAGGCAAATGCGCTCGAAAAGGAACAGTCGACGCTGCAGGAACGATTGAAGCAGATCAACACGCGCCTCAAGCCGCAGGAAAGCCTGCTGGAGCGCAAGTCCGAACTGCAGAAACGGGCCGCGGAGGCCGGCGAGGATGTGGCCGACATCGCCGAGAAAGCGGAACAGAAAGAGTCCGAGCTTCTTCAACTACGCCAGGCACGTCGCGACATCACGGCCCGTCTGGAGACTGACCGTACGGCCATTGCGGCGCTGGAAGGAAAGACTGCCCTGCCGGAACCGGAAAACGTCCGTGGGATGCGGCGCGCGTTGCGTGAGGCGGGCATCGACCATGCCATGCTGCCCGACATCGTCGAAGTCACCGACCCGCGCTGGCAAGGCGCGGTCGAAGGCGTGCTGCGCAGCTACGCCTCCGTCGTCCTGCTGGAGAACGCGCGCGACGCGGCTGCTGCTTATCGCCTAGGCGAGAAGGAGCGATACGGACATTTCATCGTGCCGGAACGCGTCGTCGCGCCGGAGGTGCGCGACCGCAGCCTGATGTCGGTGGTGCGTTTTTCCGCGCCGGCGCCGTCGTGGCTGATCGAGCAACTCTCGCGCATTGCGCGCGTCGATTCGGTCGAGGACGGCATGCGCCTGTCTTCGTCGGAAGAATGGATCACACCGGAGGCGTATCACCGCGAACGACGCGGCGGACGCTCGTTGTTCGTCGAGCCGGCACGCTACCGCTTCGGCCAGGCCGGACGCGCGCAGCGGCTGGCGGCATTGCGGAAGTCGCTGCCCAGGCTGGAAGCAGAAGAAGATCAGTTGACGCTGAAGATCAGCAAGCTGGCCGGCGAAGTCAGCGCACTCAAGGCACGTCTCGCCGGTGTGGATGCAGCCAAGGAACTCGTCGCGCGCCAGGCGGAGTTCGAGGAAGCGGAGCGGTGTGCGTTGCCGCTGAAGGCGGAACGGAAAGAGGTCGGCGGACGCCTCGGCGAGCTGTCCCCGTTGATTACCGATGCGGCGGTGGCACGCTCTCGCGCGGACGATGCGTGGCAGGCGGCCAAGAAAACGCTGGCCGACAGTGAATCGCACCTGCGCGTCGCGCAGAAGCGCAATGCGGAGGATCGTGCTGCCCACGCGCAGGACCTGGCCGCTCTCCGGAAGACATGGCGGCACCTGCCGGCACGCTGGCGCCGTCTTGAACGTCGGGAGGCGCTGGTGCAGGAACACGACAACGCGCACCAGGTGCAACTGCGTCTCAACCATCTCAACGAGGATCTTGCGCGCGACGACTGGGAAACGGACGCCACCGTCGTCGATCAACATGCGCGCTTGCAGGCGATGCTGCAGAACCGTCAGCAGGAAACCGGCGAGCGCCGCTACCAGAACAACCGCGCAATCGAAGCCACGGACAACGCCCGAGGCGCGTACATCGAGCGGCTGCGCTACACGATCAAGACCTACAGCCGCAACATCAAGGCGCTGGGTGAACTGGCCAAGATCGAGGTCCACACCGACCCGGTACGCCTGGAAAACGACGACGTGCAACTGGCACAGGCCGGCCTGCATGTGCGCTTCAAGTTCGACGGCAAGGGCCCGATCGGGATGAACGACGGCGAAGCGTCCGGCGGCCAGCAGGTGATGAAGTCTTTGATCCTGCTGATCGGTCTGCTGAAGTCCGATGAGGGCTCGGGCGGCTTTGTATTCATCGACGAGCCCTTTGCACACCTCGATATCCGCAACATCCAGCTGGTCGGCGAATTCCTGAAGAATACCGATGCGCAGTACCTGATGACCACGCCCTTGACGCACAACACGGATGTCTACGATCCCTCGGAGCTGACGCTGATCACCAGCAAGAAGCGCAAGGACACGCACTGGGCGCAACCGATCTTCGTGCTGCAGCGGCGCAACGAGGCGGCAAAGAAGGCAGCCTGACTTCTGTCAGTCCGGTTGCTGTCCGCGCAAGGCGGACAGCAACGGTGCCGCCGCGTCCGCAATGCGGTCCAGGCTCTGCTCGCGCAAGATGGCAAGATCCACCGGCGCAATCTCAGTCATGCCAGCCCAACGCAATAGTGCGCCCAATGACTCGGGCAAGTCGAACAATCCGTGCAGGTAGGTGCCCATTACCTGGTCCTCCTCGGAACGCGCACCTTCAGGGATACCGTCAATGATGAACGCCGGTCGCTTCGTCGCGTCACCTTGCGAGATACCCATGTGAATTTCGTAACCGGCAACAGGCGCATCGGCAAAGGCACACTGCCCGCTAACGCGCGACAAGGTCTTTTCCGTCGCCAGCACCGTGTCGATATCGAGCAGACCAAGTCCGGCTGAGGTGCCCGGTGTCCCTTCCACACCTGCTGGATCCGCCACGGTCATTCCAAGCATCTGGTAGCCGCCACAGATCCCGATCACCTTTCCGCCGTAACGCAGGTGCTTGCGCAAGGCATCCGGCCAGCCGTTCTCGCGCAGCCAGACAAGGTCGGCGCGCGTGTTCTTGCTGCCCGGGAGGACGATGAGATCGGCTGGGGGAATTGCCTGGCCGGGTCCGACGAAATGCAAATCCACGCCCGGCTGTGCACGTAGCGCGTCGAAATCGGTATGGTTGCTGATACGCGGCAGGACAGGCACGACGATACGGAACGTCCCCTTGTCCACCTGTGCCGGCTGGATCGCGTCCTCGGCATCGAGGAACAGACCGTGCAGGTAAGGCAAGACGGCGAGCACCGGCTTTCCCGTCTGTTGTTCGAGCCATTCCAGTCCGGGTTCCAGCAGGCTGATGTCGCCGCGGAAGCGATTGATGACGAAGCCGACGATGCGCGCGCGTTCGCTTTCGGAAAGGCAGGCAAGCGTGCCAACGATGTGGGCGAAGACGCCGCCCCGGTCGATGTCAGCCACAAGGACGACAGGGCAATCAACTGCTTCTGCAAATCCCATGTTGGCGATGTCGCGCTCACGCAGGTTGATCTCGGCGGGACTGCCCGCCCCCTCCACGATGACGGCATCGTAGGCGCCCGACAGCCTGCGGTAGGACTCCAGCACCGCCTGCATCGCAACGGTCTTGTACTGATGATAGTCGCGCGCGTTCATGTCGGCGCGCACTTTGCCGTGAACGATAACCTGCGCCCCGGTGTCGCTCGATGGCTTGAGCAGCACCGGGTTCATGTCGGTATGCGGCTCCAGACCGGCCGCCAGCGCCTGCAGCGCCTGGGCACGCCCGATCTCGCCGCCGTCGCTCGTCACCGCGCTGTTCAATGCCATGTTCTGCGGCTTGAACGGAACGACGCGCACACCCTCGCGTGCAAGCAGCCGGCACAAGGCTGCGACCACCGTACTCTTGCCAGCGTCCGAGGTCGTGCCCTGGACCATCAGCGTCGAATAGGGGAAAGTCATGCGTGCCGCTCCTGCCATTGGCGCACCAGCGCGGCGATCTGCGGCAGTCCCTCGGTAATGGCGCCCGGTCCGGGAGAGAGGATATCGGCAGATTTGACTTCCGCAACCATGCCTTCCTTGACCGCTGGAACGGTGTCCCAGCCGGGCCGGCCGGTGACAGCCTCAGGCCTGAACTTCTTGCCGCACCATGAGCCGATGATGATGTCCGGTGCGCGATGCGCGACGTCGAGCGGGTCAGCAATGATGCGCGCCTTCGCGCTCGCATGAGCAGCCAGTTCAGGGAAGACGTCTTCTCCGCCGGCAATGCCGATGAGTTCCGATACCCAGCCGATGCCGCTGATCAGCGGGTCGTTCCATTCTTCGAAGTAGACCTTCGGGCGAATGGTCCATTGTGCTGCCTGCGCCCGCGCTGCATCGATATGCGCCTGCAGATCGGCCACCAGCGCGTGTCCCGCTGCCTGTTTCCCCACCATTGCGGCAAGCACATGGACCATGCGGAGAATGCCTGCCACGTCGCGCTGGTTGAAGAGATGGACTTCTACGCCTGCGGAGGCGAGATCGCGGCAAATGTCTGCCTGCATGTCCGAGAAGCCGATTACGAGGTCGGGCTGCACGGCGAGGATGCGTTCGATGCGAGAGGACGAGAAGCCGCTGACCTTCGGCTTCTCCGCCCGCGCCCGCGCGGGCCGTGTGGTGAAGCCGGAGATGCCGGCAATCGTGTCCTCGGCGCCGAGGGCGTACAGAGTTTCGACGGCCTCGGTACTGAGGCACACAATGCGCTGGTAGTTCACTGTCGTTCTCCCCTTCGTGCCCTTGCCAGTTCCAGCTTTTCGCACAGCTGCGCGGCGCCCGCGAGGATACGCGGACCGGAACGGTTGACCAGGTCGGCGTCGAGCGCGAAGAGATTGCCCCGCCGGACCGCAAGCATCGACGGATATTGCTTCCAGAGCTCGACGCCGCTGGTCGTCTGTTCGCTGCGGTCGCCGCTGACGATGACCTCGGGATTTTCCTGCAGCACTGATTCCGGATTGAGGCTGGGTGCCACCAGTGTCAGTTTGCCGAAGACATTCTCGCCGCCGCAGACGCGGATGGCGTCGCTGATGATATGGCGCTCGTTCAAAGTGTACAGCGGCTTGTCCCACACCTGATAGAACACCCGTACGGTGGAGCGGTTCCGGTAGCGAGCGGTGAGACTGTCGAGCTGCGCGCGCAGCTGCGCGGCCGACTGCTGCGCCTGTTGCGTCGTGCCCACGAGCTGCCCCAGCTTCTGGATCGCCTCGGGAATGTCCGCCAGCTTGTGCGGTTCGCTGTAGTACAGGGGAATCCCGAGCTTGCGCAGTTGTTCCATCTGCCGCGAGGCGGCATTGTGTCGCCACACCACGAGCAGGTCGGGCTTGAGCGACAGCAAGCGTTCGATGTCGACCAGACGATTGTCGCCGACACGCGGAATCTCGCGCGCCGCGGGCGGATAATCGCTGTACTTCACGGTCCCCACGATACGGTCGCCGGCGCCTGCAGCGAACAGCATCTCGGTAACATGCGGCGCAAGGGAAACGACACGGCGGGCTGGCTGCTGCAGGGTGACCGCCTGGCCGTCATCATCGACGACAGTGATGGCGGCGTCTGCCTGCACGGCGGCTCCGCAGGCTATCATCAGCAGGAACCGTTTCATCGCACGTTCCTTGCCAGTGCGTCCCAAGCGCCGAGCGCCTCCTGCAGGCGCTGCCAGGCATATTCGTCGGGAGGCAAACCGAGGCGGATGCCCCGCCCCTTGTCGGGGAACAGTCGAACCCAGATTCCGCGCTCGGCCATGTGGACATGGAAGGCTTCTGCAAGCGGTTCCGGCCACCAGCGATACAACGCGGTTCCGGCGGCATGGATACCGGCATCGGCGAGCATGCCTTGCAGGCGCGTGCCATTCTGCAGCAGGCGGTTGCGTGCGCCATCCTGCCACGCCCTGTCTTCAAGGGCCGTACGCCCGATGATCTGGGCAGGCGTACTGACCGACCACGGACCTATCCATGCAGCGATCCGGCTGAGTACGGCAGGCTCGGCGGCAACGAAGCCGAGCCGCAACCCGGCCAGCCCGAAAAATTTTCCGATCGAGCGCAGCACGATCAGCCCCGGCCGGCCGGACCACTGGGCGACGCTCAGGTGCGGCATGACGTCCCCGAACGCTTCGTCCACCACCAGGCAGCCACCGCGCGCCGCAAGGCTGTCTGCCCACGCGAGCAGGATTTCCGGCGCGACGGTCGCTCCGGTCGGGTTGTTGGGATTGCAGACGACCATGACTTCGGCTTCGTCCACGTTCTGCGCGAGCAGGTGGAACGGCACTTCGCGCACAGCATGGCCAGCCTGGCGCCAGCAGTACGCATGCTCCGCATACGAGGGCGCGGACACGACGACGCGCGAACGCGGACGCAGGCGCGGCAGTGCCTGGATGGCATCCTGCGTACCGGCGACGGCAAGCATGTGCGGGGCGCCGTAGTAGGCCTGCGCCGCTGCGACGAGCGCCGGGTCGTCTTCGGGAAGGCGATGCCAGACCGATGCGGGAAGAATTGGTGCGGGGTACGGCACCGGATTCAGGCCGGTGGACAGGTCCAGCCATTCTTCGACCGGCCGTCCGTATTGCCTGGCCGCCTCGCGGAGTTTGCCGCCGTGCTCAAGCATGGCCGATCCTTTCAATGAGATATCCACCCGCGGCCAATACGGCCAGCCAGACGATGCAGGTCCGCATGACCAGTGCCCATGCTCGGGGAATGTCGGATGCCGCGGCGGGACGGCCCGCGCCAAGCAAGGGACGCTGTTCGATTTCGCCGTCATACTCCGCTGCGCCGCCTAGTGCCAGGCGCAGTGCTCCCGCACCGGCCGACATCACTGGCCCCGCATTCGGACTGCTCCACGAGGCCGCTTGCGTGCGCCAGCACTGCCATGCGCTGCGTGTGTCGCCAAGGATGGCGTAGGACAGGGCGGTGAGCCTTGCGGGAATCCAGTTGAGCACGTCGTCGGAACGCGCGGCCAACCAGCCGAAGGCATGGAAGCGCTCATTGCGGTAGCCCCACATGGCGTCCAGCGTATTGGCGAGGCGGAAGAGCACGGCTCCCGGTCCGCCGGCGACGGCAAACCAGAACAGTGTGCCGAAGACGGCGTCGTTGCCGTTTTCCAGCAGGGATTCCACCGCGGCCTTCGCCAGCTCCGGTTCGCCGGACTGGCGCGTGTCCCGGCTGACGATGCGTGACGTCAGTTCACGCGCTTGCGCAAGCTCGCCCGCCACAAGCGCGCGCGCAATCGGCAGCATGTGGTCGCGCAGGCTGCGCAGTCCGATGCTGAAGTACAGCAGCGCGGCATGGACAGCAAAGCCGGCCACGACGTGAACTGATGTTGCCGTTGCAGCGATCCATGCCGCAATGCATGTCAGCGGAATGACAGCAACTGACCATGCCAGCACACCGCGCAAACGCAGGAAACTGCCGCGGTTCAGGCGTCGCTCGATGACGCTTGCCATCATGCCGAAGCCGACCAGCGGGTGCCACTTGCGCGGCTCGCCAAGCATCCAGTCGAGCGCGACGCCTGCAGCCATGAGAAGGGCCACCCACGACAGGCAGAGCCCCGTCAGCATGCCTTCCCTTTCAGCACCAGGGGCAACCCGGCGGCGACCCACACGGCGCGTTCGCAGCGTGCCGCCACGGCCTGGTTCAACCGCCCGGCCTCATCGACGAACCAGCGCGAGATTGCGCCCTGCGGCACGATCCCCATGCCGACCTCGTTGGACACGATCACGAGGTCGCCCCTCGCCTGTTCGAGCGCGGCAAGGAATGCGTCGCGCTCCTGCACATACCGTTGCGGAGGGTCGATTTGTCCGATATCGGGGTAAATCCTTCCGTCGCTGAAAAGCAGATTGGACAGCCAGACAGTGAGGCAATCCACGAGGACCACATTGTCGGATGACGACCTGCCGCGCAGGGCGTCTCCAAGTGCATGCGGCTCTTCGATCGTGGTCCAGCCGGCATCTCGCCGAGTGCGGTGATGAGCGATACGTGCCTGCATTTCCGCGTCGCCGGCCTGTGCGGTGGCGACATACACCACGGGTTTTCCGCTCGCTGCGCATATGCCTTCCGCATACGCGCTCTTGCCCGAGCGCGCACCGCCGAATATGAAGGTTCTTGTCATCGCGCGGGCATCACCATTCGACGCCGGGCTGTGCCGCGATGCCGGCGGCAAAAGCATGCTTGACCGGCTGCATTTCCGTGACGGTGTCGGCGGCTGCAATCAGTTCGGGCGGCGCGGCGCGCCCGGTGACCACGACGTGCTGCATGGGCGGACGTGCACACAGGTCCTCGATCACGCGGTTCACATCGAGGTAGCGATACTTCAGTGCGATGTTCAGCTCATCGAGCACCACGAAACCGATGCCCGGATCGGTCAGAAATTCCTTCGCGCGCGTCCATGCGCGTTCCGCGCAGGCGATATCGCGTTCCCTGTCCTGCGTTTCCCACGTGTAGCCCTCGCCCATCGCATGAAAGCTCACTTCGTCCGGAAAGCGCTGCAGGAACAATTCCTCGCCGGTGGACTTCGCCCCCTTGATGAACTGGACCACGCCCACCTTCATGCCATGGCCGAGCGCGCGTATGGCCATACCGAAGGCGCTTGAACTCTTGCCCTTGCCGTTTCCCGTGTTGACCAGCAAAACGCCGGCGTTGCGCGACGCGGCCTCGATCTTGCGGTCGACCACGTCCTTCTTGCGCTGCATGCGCGCGCGATGGCGCTCGTTGATGTCGTCAGTCATTGTTTCCCTCTTCGACAGGGATGAAAATGGTGCGCCGTCCATGGTGCACGGCTTCGATGGGATAACCGAGGCATCGGCTCAGCAGCGGCGCGGTCATGACTTTGTTGACCGGGCCTGCCAACCATTCGCCGTCACCCATCAGCAGGAGCGCGTGCGTGGAGACGCTGTGCGACAGGTTGAGGTCATGGCTGACGAGCACGACTGTCTTGCCCTCGGACCGGCACAAACGCGCCAGCAGCTCCATTACGCTGACCTGATGCGCAAGGTCGAGCGCGCTGGCGGGCTCGTCGAGCAGCAGCAACGGCGTTTCCTGGGACAGCACGGCGGCAATTGCCACCCGCTGGCGCTCGCCACCGGAAAGCGTGCGCACGTCGCGCTCGGCCAGATGGCCGACGTCGAGCGCGCGTAATGCCGCATGCGCGACGCGGTAGTCGGTTTCCGCATCCCAGTAGCGGTCATCCTGATAGGGGTGGCGTGCGGCAAGAACGGTATCGATGGCACGATAGCCGAACGCGTCGCTCCTTCCCTGGGGCAGGTAGGCACGCTCGCGCGCAAGTGCAGGCAGGTACCAGGCGTCGAGGGCTTGGCCGCCCATGTGGACGCTGCCCTCGTCGGGTGACCGCAAGCCGGCAAGAGTGCGCAGCAAGGTGCTCTTGCCGGCGCCGTTGCGGCCGATCACGCACCAGCACTGCCCGGCATCTACGGTCCAATTCAGTCCACCGACAAGTTCCCGGCCTCCGGCCCGCAATCCCAGGTTGAGCGTCTGCATGGCTTATTTCCTGTGGATCTGGTGCAGTTGAAGAAGGAAAACCGGCACGCCGATCAGTGCGGTGATGACGCCGACGGGCAACTGCTGGGGCGCGACCACGGTACGCGCCAGCGTGTCGGCAAGCACGAGGAAGCTCCCCCCGGCCAGCGTTGCCGCTGGAAGCAGGAGGCGATGATCCGGCCCCCATGCGAAACGGCATGCATGCGGCACGATCAATCCGACGAAGCCGATGCTGCCCGCCGTGCTGACCGCACTTGCCGTCAGCAGCGCGGAGAAAAGAAAAAGTCCCTGCCGCAGTCGCGTGACCCGGATGCCAAGCGTCATTGCGGCTTCGGCATGCAAGGCCATGACATTGATCGCGCGCGCCACGCGGACCGCGAAGACCAGTGCAACCAGCCACACAGCCCAAGGCAGCCAGCGCGCCTGCGTGGCAGAAAGATCACCGATCAGCCAGAACACCATGCCGCGCAGGCGGTTGTCCGGCGCAATCGACAGCATGAGCGTCACCAGCGCGCCGCATCCCGACGCAACGATGACGCCGGTCAGCAACAGCATGGGCGCGCTGCCCTCGCCGGCACTGCCTCGCAGATCGCGCCACGCAAGAGCAAAAAGAAGGAAGGCCACCGCGATGGCGCCGGCGAACGCGGCCATGTCCACCAGCCACGCCGCAGAGAAAAAGAGCATCGCTGTCAGCGCGCCGACCGACGCGCCACCGGAAACGCCCAGCACGTAGGGATCCGCAAGAGGATTGCGAAGCAAGGCCTGCATCATCACGCCGGCCAGCGCCAGCGTGGCGCCGGTGACGAAGGCCGACAAGGCGCGCCCCAGCCTTAGTTCAAGCAAGGTTGCGGCAAGCGTGGATGGATTGCCGCCGGCGATCTCACCCAGCGCCCCGAACAGTTCCGTTACGGACAAGGACACCGAGCCGACGCCACATGCCAGCAGAATGCTGCAGACCGCCGCCACCACCAGCACCGTCAATATCGTGATGGCGCGGCGGCGTTCGCGGAATGCAGGCAGCATGATGGCCTCGGTATGCACGGTGTCCCTGCCTTTCTTACTTCATCGCATAACGCAGGCCGACGAAGACGTTGGAACCGGCGGTGTTGTACAGGCGCGTCAGTTCATACTCCTTGTCGAGCACGTTGTTCCAACGGCCGAACAGCGACAAGTTCTTCGACAGGTCATAGCTGGCATGCAGGTTGAGCAGGCCATACCCGCCGAGGCGGTTGCGGTTGGTGGCATCGTCGAAACGGTCGCCCGAAAACACCAGTTCGCCGCCCGTCGTCCACTCGCCCGCCTTGTAATCCACGCCGACAGTGCCGTGTTTCTTTGCACGGCGTGCAAGCCGGCGACCGGTCGTTTCGTCCTTGTGATCCTGCAGGTCGAGCGAGCCGCGGAGGGTAAAGCGGCCCATCGACGTGCTCGCGCCGAGGGTCAGGCCGGTCAGCATCGCTTCGTTCACGTTATAGGTGCAGCCCAGCGGAAAGGCTGCCGGGGTGACCGGGCAGACCGGGGTATACACCAACAGGTTCGTCAGGCGATTGCGGTAGTAGACGGCGCTGTACTGGCTTGTTCCGTCTTCGTAATACAGGCCGACTTCAGCATTCCTGCCCTTTTCCGGCTCCAGGGTCGGGATGCCGAACCGCGGGAAGTACAACTCATTGAACGTCGGTGCGCGGAAACTCGTTCCCGCGCTTGCATTGACCCGCAGCGCACTTGTCAGGCGGTAACCGTAGGAAACGCTGCCCGTCGTGCGCGTGCCCAACTGCGAGTTGTCGTCGCCGCGCACGCTCACTGCTGCAAGATGCGCACCGCGGCGCAGCTGATAAGCAGCCGCGATGGAATTCGTCGACCGGTCACGGTTGAGATCGCGCTCCGTCGATTCCACATCTTCCTTGCGGTGTTCGGCAATCAACTGGAACACATCCGTCGTGCCGACATTGAAGTTGTTCTGCCAACTGATGATGGTCTGGTCGGTGTCGAACTCGGAACGGCTGAACGCGCTTTGGTTGGTGCTGTGGTCTGCCGACTGCGACAGCTGCAGATGACTATTCCAGTTGGGAAGGATCCTGTTCTTGGCGTAAAGGCTGTACGCCCCCACCCTGGTGCGTGCCCTGTCGTCGAACGCGGGGCTGGAATCGTACTGGCTCTTGAGCAGGCTGTGGAGGAAGGTTGCGCCCACCTCGTGCCCCTTGGCAAGCTGATAGCCGAACTGGCCGCTGGCGCTGGTGCTGGTGTAGCCGTCCCGGTCGGGGTTGAACGAGAAATTGCCCGGCTTCGTCGCGGAGAACCCGTCGGTGCGCTCATGACCGGCACGGATTGCATAGCGGAATCCTTCGCTGGAGCCCGACACGCCTGCCTCGGCATTCCGTGTGCCGTAGGTGCCTGCACCAACGGACACGGTCGGAGCAGGCGCGCCTTCGCCCTGCTTCGTGAAAATCTGGATGACGCCGCCCACTGCATCCGCACCGTACATGGTGCTAAGGGGACCATAAACGATTTCCACGCGATCGACCTGCGAGAGCGGAATCGCGTTCCAGCTCGTACCGCCACTGGTGGAGGAACCGACACGCACGCCGTCAACCAGTACGATGTTCTGCTTGTTGTCCGCGCCGCGGATGAAGACGGAGGATTGCGTGCCCGGGCCGCCGTTGCGTGCAAGCTCAATGCCACGCTGGCGCTGCAGCACATCGGCGAGCGAAGTGCCCCCGGAGCGCGCAATTTCTTCCGAGGTGATGACTACGTTGTCGGCCAGCACTTCCCTTGCAATCTGGGGCGAGCGCGTCGCGGTGACGACGACGGAATCGAGTTTCTTTTCCTGCGCGTAGGAGGAAACGGTAAAAGCCGCGGAAACGGCGACAGCAATCGCAAGCGGCTTGCCTGCGCGCAGAAGAACGGGTGATGTCATGACAAAGTTCCAGAGAAAGACAACCAGCCCACTTCCCCGCAGGCTGGATGAACAGAAGTTCCGGACAGGTTTGACGATCAGGAAACGGGGCACGCCGCAAGGCATGCCGCATTCGCGTCGCGAAGATCCCCGTCCGCACACTTCCACCTGTTCTGGCCGGTATCCGGGCTGACAAGGCGAAGCGGCCGACCTTCCCATGCAGACTGCACAGTGGCTTTGAAGGACCGCTTGTCAATGCGGAATGCGGCGTTTCGGCATTCCTGGTGACGCTTGTTTACCGTTGCGGGGGCAGCACACGTTAGCTATAAGCCTCGTGTTTCCCGTTTAACTGCGCGCAATGAACATGCGCGCGGGCACCAAAACCTGACTATTTTAAGGCTTGCAATACAGAGCGACAACAAGGAAAAGAATTACTTGCCGTATTTGTTATTCGTTTGGCAATCGATTGTGGTCATTTCGCCATAGGCAATACGGTGAGGTGTGCTGGCGGCGATCGACACCATTTCTTCGACCGAGCCGCACTGCGTCGCGGCGCGCAGGAGGCGAATCGTTCCGGCATGCGCGACGACGACTGCGGCGTTCTGCTGCGCACACATCTCGTCGTGGAAGGATTTCACTCGTCTCGCCACCTCGAGCAGGCACTCTCCACCGCCGGGACGGTAATGCGGCAAGTCGTTTGCCCATGCGTCTATCTCCGTGCGAGGGATAGCATCCCAGGACTGCAATTCCCATGTCCCGAAATCCATTTCTGCGAGGCGCGCATCGAAGACCGGTTGGCCGGCGTCGAGCGCATGCGCAAGTGCAAAGCCAAGCACCCGACAGCGCAGCAAGGGACTGGCAAATACGCTTGCTCCCTTCGGCAAGACGGGCAGCAGTTGACTCAGCACCTGGCGCTGGTGCGCTTCGTCGACACGCAAATCCGAACGGCCGTAACACACGCCATCCTTCACCAGCGGCCGCGCGTGCCTGATGAGGTAGAGACGCATCAGTGGACCGCGAGGACGCCGAGGTAGAACGCGACTTCGCTCAACTGCTGGATCGCACCAAGGCAATCGCCGGTGTATCCACCCAGCCGCCGGATGCACTTGCGTGCCAGCCACCATGCAGCCAAAGCGGTCGCTGCCGTGCCCGCGGCCAGGGCGCGCCAGGAAAGAAGGCCAGTCAGTGCGATCGCCCCCCATACCGCGATGACTGTTACGGCGGCCACCGCGAACTCCGCATTCGACATGCGTTGCGCCAGCGGCTTGGATTTCCCCTCCTGCTTGACGTAATCCAGTTTCCAGATCAGGACGGTCGATGCCAGGCGGGAGAGCGGATGCCCAAGCAGCAGCGAGACGATCACTGCAGCCGCAGGCAAGCTGGACAGGGTCGCGCACTTCAACGCAAGCAACAGGCCAATCCCGATGGCACCGTACGCACCGATACGGGAGTCGGTCATGATCTCGAGGACGCGCTGTTTCGTGACACCGCCGCCAAGGCCGTCGCAGGCATCGGCAAAACCGTCTTCGTGAAACGCACCGGTGAGATAGATCCCGGCGACCGTCGACAGCAGGACAGCAACCACAGGCGGCCATACCATTTGCGCCGCCGCATACACAGCGGCCGCCACCGTGCCCACCACCATACCGACCGCGGGAAAATAGCGACTGGACTGATGCAGCCAGTCTGCCTCGAAGCCGACCCACCGCGGGATCGGCAGGCGCGTGAAAAACTGCACGGCGATAAAGAACAGCCGCACCTGGTGAACAACGCGCCCGAGGGCCGGCATGGAGGATGACATTGCTTTACTTGTCCGCAGAACTGACTTGTGCCGACTCGAAGGTCGCCATCTCGCACAGGAAATTCACGGCGGCGTGCAGGAGCGGCATCGCAAGCGCACATCCGCTGCCCTCGCCAAGGCGCAAGCCCAGCTGGAGAAGCGGCCGGCCGCCGAGATGCTCGAGCATGTGGCGATGGCCGCGCTCGTTGGAGCAATGCGAGAACACGCAGTAATCGAGGATCGCCGGTTGCAGGCGCGCTGCAACAAGCAAGGCGCTTGTCACAATGAAGCCGTCGATCAACAGCACCATACGGCGCTCCGCGGCACCCAGCATCGCGCCGGCCATCATCGCAATCTCGAACCCGCCAAAAGTGGCAAGAATATCCAGAGGATCAGTCACGCCCGCATGCAGCGCAACCGCCTGCTCGATCACACGCCGCTTGTGGTCGACGCCCTGCGCCGAAAGGCCCGCGCCTGCGCCCACGCACTCGGCGATGGGCATGCCGGTCAGCTTGTGCATCAATGCGGCGGCGGCGCTTGTATTGCCGATACCCATTTCGCCGAAGCCCGCCACGTTGCCTTGCAGGGTCGCCGCCAATGCCATGCCGTGCTGCAGCCCCATCGAACACTGCTCGGCGGTCATGGCCGGCTCAACGCAGAAGTTGCGCGTGCCGTTCGCGACCTTCCTGTCGATCAGGCCTTCACGGAATCCGAAATCGTGGTTGACCCCGGCATCGATCACATGCAGTGCGCAGCCGTTCTGGCGCGCGAACACGTTGATCGCGGCTCCATCCGCCATGAAGTTTTCCACCATCTGCCAGGTGACGCTTTGTGGAAAGGGGGATACGTTTTCCGCCACGACGCCATGGTCGCCGGCGAATACCAGGATGGCGGGAGTGTCAATGCGCGGCGCTATCGTGCGCTGGATCAGCCCGACCTGCTTCGCCAGTTGTTCAAGCATGCCGAGGCTGCCGAGCGGCTTGGTCTTGTTGTTGATGGCGGCGTCGAGTGCAGCGGACAGCGCAGGATCGGCCGTAGGATGGATGTGAGGAATATGCATGTGTGTGCCACTGCTTGCGTGGCCGGATAAGAATTGACTGGGGCCGCGGCAAACCCCGTCCGCGGTGACGCCGTCCCCGCCTGACGAAAGCAGGAGAGAACCATTCCGGCCGGTATCCGGGCTGGCAAGTCGGACCGATCAGCCTTCCCATGCAATGCACAGTGGCGTGAAGTGACCGGCCGTCGCAGCGCGACGCTTGCTTACCGTTGCGGGGGCAGCACACGTTAGCTTGCTGACAAGCCTCGTGTTTCCCGTTTAACTGCGCGCACGGAAATGCGCGCGGGCACCAGAACGGGCAAAGTGTATGCGCGCGCCAGGACCGAGTCAATTCGGCAAGAGTCCGACAGCAATTGTTTCCTGCGCGCTCGCCTGCAAGTAAACTGTGGGACTTCTTTCCAGCGGAACAAGACACCCACCATGAAAAACAAGGCCGAATACTATAGCCAGCAATACAACGCACGGGCCATGATCCCCGATCATCCGTATATCTTCACCCGCTGGCTCAAGGATTCCGCCCAGGCGCGCCGCACGCATGCCGCGCTGTTCGACCTTGCCTATGGCGAAGCGAGCGGCGAACGTCTGGACTTCTTCCCGACCTTCCGCAGCGACGCACCGCTGCTGGTCTTCATCCACGGCGGATGGTGGCGCTCGCTCGACAAGTCCGACTTTTCCTTCGTCGCACCGGCCTATACCCGCGCCGGAATCAATGTGGCATTGACCAACTACACCCTGGCGCCGCACGCCTCGATTGCGGAGATCGTCCTGCAGCAGTTGCGCGCACTCGCGTGGCTATACCGCAGTGCGGAGAAATACGATTTCGATCCGAAACGGATCGTCGTCGCCGGCCATTCCGCCGGCGCCCATCTGGCAGCGATGATGATGGCAGCGGTGTGGCCGGTGTTCGGCGCCGACCTCCCCGCCGACCTCGTGAAAGGCGGCGTGCTCCTGTCTGGCGTGTATGACCTGGAGCCGGTGCGCCATGCCGACTTCGTCAATGTCGACCTGAAGCTGGGCGAGGACGATATTGCGCCGCTGTCGCCATATCTCATGCCGCAGTCCCATCCCGCGCCCTTCGTCACCGCCTTCGGCGGCATGGAATCCGAAGAGTTTCGCCGCCAGACCGGCCTGATCGCAGACGCATGGAAGCCGAACCATGTTGTCGATGTAGCATTGCCCGACGCGAACCACCTGACGATCTGCGACGCATTCGGCACCCCGGGCCATGCGCTGCAGCAGGAAACCGTGAAACTGGTTGAAGCCGCCTAAGTACAACATATCGGAAAGCCGCACTTTGCCGGTGCGGCGCATGGGATTATGATGTCCAAGTTGCGCGCAAGAAAACCGTGACTGATAATCGTGCCAGGGCAGGAGTTCCTGCCGGGTCCATTCATCGCGATTTCTCGCCGCTTGTAAGACAAAAGCCGACAACACCAATAGGAAAGCATCACCATGACCGACGCAGCAGACGACGATCTTGAAGCACTGTTTGAAGAAGTGGCCGCCCATCGCGCTGAAACAGTCGCTGCTCCCGCCCAGCCCGCCACGACGGCTGCAGTGGCCGAACCTGTCGCCGCAGCGGAATCGGGCGATGGTGAAAACAATGCCGAAGCCGAATTCGTGGACCAATCCGGCAAGCCGATGTACGAACGCCTCGGCGGCATCGTCCGCATGCTGCATGATTCCCTGCGCGAGCTCGGCTATGACCGCTCGCTGTCCGACGTCGCCAGCCAGATCAGCGACGCGCAAGGCCGCCTGAACCACGTCGCCAGCCTGACCGAACAGGCCGCCAACAAGGTGCTCAACGCCGTCGATACCTGCATGCCGGAACAGGACACCCTGGGAAAGAAGGCGCAGGACATGGAAAGCCGCTGGGCGCAGCTGTTCGACGGCAAGCTCAGCATCGAGGAGTTCAAGGCGCTGGCCGGCGACTCAAAACAGTTTGCCGCCGTCGTCATGGAAGCAACCGAAGCCGAAAAAGCCCGCCTGCTGGACATCATGATGGCCCAGGACTTCCAGGACATCACCGGCCAGCTGATCAAGAAAATCGTCACGATCACCAACCGCGTGGAAAACGAACTCGCCCAGCTGCTGCGCGACAACGCTCCGCCGGAAGTCAAGGCGGCGATCGCCGAAAACAAACCCGTTGAACTGATGCAGGGTCCGTCCGCTCCCGGCGCCGCGATGGCGCAGGACGATGTGGACAGCCTGCTTGCCGACCTGGGGTTCTGATGGACGACATGCTCAAGGAATTCGTCGTCGAGGCGCTCGACCTCGCGACGAACGTGGAAGAGCACCTGCTCTCGCTGGAGCGGCACCCGAACGACAGCGACACGCTTAATGCGCTGTTCCGTTCCTTCCACACCATCAAGGGTGGCGCCGGCTTCATGAACCTGCCGGCGATCGTTTCGGCCTGCCACCTGACCGAAAACCTGTTCGACGCCCTGCGCACCGGCAAGGTGCCCGTCACGCCGGCGGCGATTGAAGCCGGCCTGCAGGCGAGCGGTTTTGTCGGCGACCAGCTGAAACAACTGGCCAACGGCGCAACGCCCGACAGCCTGCAGGCGATGCCCGCTTCGCTGGAAGCGCTTGTCGCCCAGGCAATCGAAGGCAATGCTGCCGCGCCTGTCGCTCCGGCAGCGCCCGCAAAGACCGAAGCCGCACCTGCTCCCGCTGTTGCGGAAAGCACTGTCAGCGCCGACGGCCTGGACTGGGAAGCGCTCTACCGTGCCGTGGTTCCCGCAGGCACGCTCCCGGACAAACCGGCTGAGGTCGCGCCCGCGGCACAGGCAGCGCCTGTCGCAGCCGCCAATGTCACCCCGATTGCCAAGCCGGCCGCAGACGAAGGCGCCCGCGCTGTACCGACGCAGGTCAAGGAAGACACCATCCGCATCGATGCGGTCAAGCTGGACGCATTGCTCGAAGTCGCCGGCGAATCCGTGCAGGCCGCGAACCAGGCCGCAGTACTCCTCGAAAAGCTCTCGCAGTTCAAGTTTGACGGACAAGCCGCCGCGCTGATGTCGACGCTGCAGGAAACGCTGAGCCGCGCATCGCGCTACTCCACCGAACTCCAGCGTGCAACGCTGTCGACCCGCATGCAGCCGGTCGGCCGCCTGTTCCAGAAATTCCCCCGACTGGTTCGCGAACTGGCAAGGGATCTCGGCAAGGACGTCGACCTGGTCATTGAAGGCGCTGAAACCGAAGTCGACCGTGTGGTCGTCGACAGCCTCTACGATCCGCTGGTGCACATGCTACGCAACTCGCTCGACCATGGCATCGAAACGCCGGAAGAGCGCGCCACCACTGACAAGCCGGCCAAGTCGACCATCCTGCTCAAGGCATGGCAGGAGGGCAGCAGCGTCATGATCCTGGTGTCCGACGATGGCAAGGGCATGGATCCGAACAAGCTGCGCACAAAGGCGATTGCCAAGGGCCTGATCAGCGAAAACGCCGCACAGAGCAAGGAAGAAGCGCTGCAACTGATCTTCCTGCCCGGTTTCTCGACCAAGGAAGTGGCTTCCAGCGTGTCGGGCCGCGGCGTCGGCATGGACGTGGTGAAGACCGCCGTGGAAAAGCACCGCGGCGCGATCCGCATCGAATCCGACATGGGCAAAGGTACCGTATTCACCATCCGCCTGCCGATCGAACTCTCGATCGTGCCGACGATGCTGGTGCGTACCGCTGGTGCCGCGCTGGCCCTGCCGATGGCAGTCGTCGAGCGTGTCGTGGAACTGCCGGAAGAGTTCGAATCGGTCGGCGGCTCCCCGGTCCTGCGCGACCAGGGCAGGCCGCTTGCCGTTCGCTCCCTGGGTGGCGTCCTCGGCTACGAGCCGACACGGGAAAAGGTCGGCATCGTCATCGCCGCGCCGCAGCCGTATATTGTGGCGGTGGAAGCCGTCGACGGTACGGCCGACCTCGTGATCAAGCCGCTCACCGCCCTCTCCGTTCCCGGCGTCAACGGCACCGCCCGCTCCGCGGAAGGCGAACTGGTGCTGGTCATCAGCCTTGCCTTCCTGCTCGACGGCTGCAAGACGACGGCCACGTCGCTCCTCGCAGCCTGACAAAAATCCCGGGCGCTTCCGCGTCCGGGAGGCTTCCCTTCCCTACTTGTTTTCTCGTCCGCCTGGACGATCATGGCTGCACGCCATTTACCCAGCCTGGCGGCGCGACGCGTCGAAGTCGTCGCGCAAGGGTGCGGTGTCGTAGATGATCGTCAAGCTGGCAAAGCGCGAACGGTCGGCACTGAGCGCGAAGACATCGACACAGTCGAATTCGACCACGCGTCCGCTCTTGAGCGTCCAGCGGTAATGGAACTGCAGCGCCACCGCGCCCGACGCCGACTCGAACAGGTTAACGAAAGTCGTCTCGGAACGGTTCGTGTCGCCAAACAGGCCGGCGTAGAACGGCGCGACCGGCATCCTGCCGTAGAGCGGTGAAAGGACGTAGGCGTCCGGCTCGAACAATGCGAGCACGCGCTCGAGCCTGCCCTCATTCAGGGCCTCCAGATATTGCTCGCAAAGGGCTTTGGGGGTCATGTGCATTTATTTTTTCGTGCGCCGCTCGGCGTTTTCCTTCGTCCCGGCATCCCGTCTTTCATGGATACCTCTCTGCTCCTCGGCCCCGCTCGTCGGACGAGGCACCCGTAAATCATCGCATTTTTGGCGGCGTGTACTGCGCAACCTGCTGGTTGATTGCTCCGAAAATCGATTTGCCGTTGGTGTCCAGCATTTCGATCTTGATGGTGTCGCCGAATTTCATGAACGACGTTTTCGCTTCGCCGTCCGCAATCATCTCCAGCGCACGCTTTTCGGCAACGCAGGTATAGCCCTTGGAGGCATCCTTGTTCGACACGGTGCCGGAGCCGATGATCGATCCAGCACGGGCGCCGCGTGTCTTGGTCAGGTGCGCAATCAGTTGCGGGAAGCTGAACACCATGTCCACACCCGCATTCGGTTGGCCGACCAGGGTGCCGTTCCAGGTGGCGCGCAGCGGCAGGTGCACCTTGCCGTCCTGCCAGGCATCGCCGAGTTCGTCCGGCGTCACCGCCACGGGAGAAAAACTCGAAGCCGGCTTGGACTGGAAGAAACCGAAGCCCTTCGACAGTTCGGCCGGAATCAGGTTGCGGAGTGACACGTCGTTGACCAGCATCAGCAGCTTGATGTGGGATGCCGCGGCGGCCGCCGTCATACCCATGGGCACATCGTCGGTAATCACCGCGACCTCGCCTTCGAAGTCGATGCCCCAGTCTTCCGATTCCAGCAGGATGTCGTCCGTCGGCCCGATGAATTCATCCGAACCGCCCTGGTACATCAGCGGGTCATGCCAGAAGGATTCCGGCATCTCTGCCTTGCGCGCCTTGCGCACCAGCTCGACATGGTTCACATAGGCGGAGCCGTCGGCCCACTGGTAGGCCCGCGGCAGCGGCGCCATGCAGCGCTTCGGGTCGAAATCGAAAGGCCGGTGCGCCTTGCCTGCATTCAGTTGCGCGTACAGCTCTTCAAGCTGCGGCGCGATGAAGTTCCAGTCGTCCAGCGCACGCTGCAGCGTGAGCGCAATGCCGTCGGCAATATGCGCCGTCTTCAGGTCGCGCGAAACGACGGCCAGCTGGCCGTCGCGTGTTCCATCCTTGAGGGTGGCAAGTTTCATTCGGGATCCTTGTCTTCGAAAAGCCGGCGAAGGTCGTTCACGATTGCCGGTAATTACGTATTGGTAATTACGTATTATCGCGCAGCAGACGAAGACGCACGCGGAGCAGCTCTCGCGGCGCCTCGGCTTCAGGAATTAGAAAAGGCTGCCGACATTGAGCAGCGTGAGCACGCCCAGCACCGCGAAAATAACGGCCGCAATCGCATGCACCAGACGCATTGACACCATCTCGATGATCTTGTTGCCCAGCAGGACGGCAGGAATATTGGCGATCATCATGCCCAGCGTGGTACCGGCGACCACTGCATAGAAGGCGGAATACTTGGCGGCCAGCGCAACCGTCGCCACCTGCGTCTTGTCGCCCATTTCGGCAATGAAGAACGCAATCACCGTCGTCAAGAAGACGCCGAAGCGCTCATGCTTTGCCTCGACGTCATCGATCTTGTCAGGGATCAGCGTCCACACTGCCATCGCCAGGAACGACAATCCAAGCACCCAGCGCAGCACGTCCATGCCGAAGAAGGCTGTGAGCCAGCCGCCGACCGCGCCGGCAAAGGCGTGATTGAACAGGGTAGCGACGAGGATGCCAATAATGATGGGAAGGGGCCGGCGAAATTTGGCAGCGAGGAGAAGGGACAGCAGCTGCGTCTTGTCGCCCATTTCAGCAAGGGCGACGATGCCGGTCGATAACAGGAAAGCTTCCATGAATGCTCCAGGGCCGGATGAATACCGATGACCATGCCTGCCCTCCGGCCCAGGAGGGTGTTATTACCTCATGAAGGGGGCGCGTTCGAGCGAGAAGGGATGCAGTGCTAGGCGCGGTGCGCCGCTCAGGCTGGGTGCCTGGGCAAGCGCCGCAACACCGCAATGCGTCCCTTCTCGCTCGAACCCTCCGGGCGGTCCCGATAACCGGCCGACTGCGGCGTTGCGGCTCCTTGCCGTAGCACCGCTACGACGCGTCGCCGCGCCTAGCATTCAACCGGTTCTCGGGACTGCGCGCCCCCTTCATGAGGTAATAACACCCTCGGAAGCAGCATGGTCAAAGGTCTCGCCAAACCTGGAGTCGCTTGCGCCATGGCCGTAGAGCCAAGTCTGTTGACGCAAGCCCCTCTCGCAAATCGGAGGGAGGCTACTCCCCAATGACGGCGGGGATTTTACCAAAAATACGGCGTTGCAAAAGGGAAATTTGTCTCTACAGTTCGTAACTATCCTTCTCCCCGCTCATGATCTGTTCGATCAGCTTGCGGTTGAGAGTGGGCGTAAGCAGTTCAATGAAGCTGTATACATAGCTGCGAAGATAAGCCCCTTGTTTCAGGGCGACGCGGGAAACATTGGTGCCGAAAAGGTGACCGACGGAAATCGCTTCCAGCCCCTTGTCGCGCTCCGGATCGAAGGCCATGCCGGCGATGATGCCGACGCCCATGCCCAGCTCCACATAGGTCTTGATGACATCCGCATCGATGGCTTCGAGAAGGATATCCGGCTTCAGGTCGCGGATCGTGAACGCATGATCAATCTTTGCCCGCCCCGCAAACGCGCTGTCATAAGTAATCAGTGGATAGGTGGCGATTTCTTCGAGCGTGATGGTCTTCGACTTGAGCAGGGGATGCTCGTGCGGCACCACGACGACATGCTCCCACTGATAGCAAGGCAGGGAAATCAGCCCATCCGCGTTGGCGATGGCTTCCGTCGCAATCGCCAGGTCGGCCTGGTCCTTGGACACCATCTCCGCTATCTGGCGCGGATTCCCTTGCAACAATGACAACCTGACCTTGGGGTACTTCTGGGTAAAGGCTTGAACCACCTTCGGCAAGGTATACCGCGCCTGGGTGTGGGTGGTGGCGATGGTGAAACTGCCGCTGTCCTGGGCGGCGAATTCCTTGCCGATCCGTTTCAGCCCGTCGATCTCCTGCATGATCAATTCAACCGAACGCAGGACCGCCCTGCCCGGCTCGGTCAAGCCACGGATACGTTTGCCGTGGCGCGTGAAGATATCCACGCCGAGCTCTTCTTCCAGTTCGATGATGGCCTTGGATACGCCCGGCTGCGAGGTGTACAGCGCTTTTGCGGCTTCCGTCAGGTTGAAATTCTGCCGGACAGCTTCGCGGACGAAGCGGAGTTGATGGAGGTTCATCTTTTCCCTTGTGCAATGCCCAACACTACTTTTCCGTGCTTTTATATACCAGGAAGGCATATAAGCAAATAAATACTAAGTAGTTTGGAATAAGGAATTAGTTTATTACGATTCAGGCTAATTTGCGCGAGGTTACATGACTCTTACTTATGTTCTTTCCGGATTTGCCGTCGGCCTGCTGGTCGGTCTGACCGGCGTGGGTGGCGGTTCGCTGATGACGCCACTGCTCACGCTGATGTTCGGCGTGTCCCCCACCGTTGCCGTCGGCACCGACCTCGCGTTCGCCTCCACCACCAAGGCAGCCGGAACCATTGCACACCGCTACCGCGGCACCGTGCACTGGGACATCGTGCGCCACCTCTGCTATGGCGCGCTGCCGGCCGCCGTCCTCGCCGCTATCACCCTCAAGTACGTTGGCGCGCTGGACAAGGAAATCGGCCAGCTCATCCGCTATTCCATCGCATTCTCGGTACTGCTGACCGTTGTCGCGCTGCTCTTCCGCGGCCGCATGCAGGCCTGGGTGCTCAAACACCCTGAAAAACAGCTGCAAGGAACTAAACTGACTGTTGCCACCATCGTTGTGGGCGCGGTCCTCGGCACCCTGGTCACCGTCTCCTCGATCGGCGCCGGCGCAATTGGTGCAACCATACTGGTATTACTGTATCCTCGCCTGTCCCCGGCGGAAATCGCCGGCACCGACATTGCCTATGCCGTCCCGCTGACCGCCATTGCCGCCTTCGGCCACTGGTGGCTCGGTTCGATCGACTGGATGCTGCTCGCCGCCCTGCTGCTGGGCTCCCTGCCCGGCATCACCATCGGTTCGCTCGCCGCCAAGGCGGTCCCGGAAAAGATCCTGCGCGGCCTGCTGGCCACGACACTCACCGGCGTCGCCGCGAAACTGGTTTTTTAAGATTGGAACAAGAAGATGTATCGTTACGACCAATATGATCATCAGATCGTCAAGGAGCGCGTGGCGCAATACGCCGACCAGGTGCGCCGCCGCCTGAACAACGAACTGAGCGAAGACGAATTCCGCCCGCTGCGCCTGCAGAACGGCCTGTACTACCAGCGCCATGCCTACATGCTGCGCATCGCCGTGCCCTACGGCCTGCTGTCCTCGAAGCAGGTCCGCATGTTCGCCCACATCGCGCGCGAACACGACCGCGGCTACGGCCACTTCACCACCCGCCAGAACATCCAGTTCAACTGGATCAAGGTCGAAGAGACGCCGGACATCCTCGCCAAACTGGCCTCGGTCGAAATGCACGCCATCCAGACCTCCGGCAACTGCGTGCGCAACATCACCTCCGACCAGTTCGCCGGCGTCGCGCCGGACGAGATCGTCGACCCGCGTCCCTATTGCGAAATCCTGCGCCAGTGGAGCACCTTCCACCCCGAATTCGCCTTCCTGCCCCGCAAGTTCAAGATCGCCATCAATGGCGCGGAAGAAGACCGCGCGGCGATCATGGTGCATGACATCGGCCTGTCGATCGCGAAGAACGAACAGGGCGAGATCGGCTTCCGCGTCTTCGTCGGCGGCGGTATGGGCCGCACCCCGATCCTGGGCAGCGAGATCCGCGCCTTCCTGCCGTGGCAGCATGTGCTGAGCTACGTCGAAGCGATCCTGCGCGTCTACAACCAGTACGGCCGCCGCGACAACATGTACAAGGCCCGTATCAAGATCCTGGTGAAGGCCATCGGCATCGAGGAATTCGCTCGCCAGGTGGAAGAAGAATGGCAAGACCTGAAGGATGGCCCGAGCACGCTGACGCAGGAAGAACTGAACCGCGTCGCTGCCTACTTCACGGCGCCTCCCTACGAGACGCTTCCGGCCACCGACGCCAAGGTCGAACAGCTGAAGACCGAAAACAAGGCATTCGCCAAATGGATCGAGCGTAACGTCAAGGGCCACAAGGTCCCGGGCTACGCCTCCGTCGTGCTGTCGCTGAAGAAGACCGGCGTGCCGCCGGGCGACGTGACCGCCGATCAGATGGACTTCGTCGCCGACCTCGCCGACCGCTACAGCTTCGGCGAACTGCGCGCCACCCACGAGCAGAACCTGGTGCTGGCCGACGTCAAGCAATCCGAGCTGTTCGCCCTGTGGGAAGAAGCGAAGAAGCATGGCCTGGCCACGCCGAACATCGGATTCCTGACCGACATGATCTGCTGCCCGGGCGGCGACTTCTGCGCGCTGGCAAATGCGAAGTCGATTCCGATTGCATCGGACATCGCCGAGCGTTTCGACAACCTCGACTTCCAGCATGACATCGGCGACCTCGAGCTGAACATTTCCGGCTGCATCAACTCCTGCGGCCACCACCACATCGGCCACATCGGCATCCTCGGCGTCGACAAGGACGGCAGCGAGTGGTACCAGGTGTCGATCGGCGGTTCGCAGGGCAACGAGTCGAGCATCGGCAAGATCATCGGCCCGTCATTCTCCGCACACCAGGTGACGGAAGTGATCGACCGCATCCTGCAGGTGTACGTGCGCGAGCGCACCGAGGACGAGCGCTTCATCGACACCGCGCGCCGCATCGGCGTCACGCCGTTCAAGGAATTCGTGTACGCCACCCCGATCAAGATCGAACATCCCGCTGGAGAAGACGCCTATGCGTAACATCATCAAGAACAAGGCCGTCGTCGCGGATGACTGGACCGTATTGCGCCTCGGCGAGGAAGACACGCCGGACGCGGTTGCCGTGCCCGAAGGCAAGGTGATCGTGCCGCTGAAGGTATGGCAGCAGCAGCGCGCCGCGCTGGAGAACCGCGCCGAACTCGGCGTCTGGATCGGCAGCAGCGAACGCCCGGAAGAACTGAAGGATGACCTCAGCCGCTTCAAGCTAGTCGCCGTCGATTTCCCGAAGTTCGCGGATGGCCGCGGCTACTCCATCGCCTACAACCTGCGCGCCCGCCTCGGCTATACCGGGGAACTGCGCGCCATCGGCGATGTGCTGCGCGACCAGCTGTTCCTCATGCAGCGCGTGGGCTTCGATGCCTTTGCGGTGCGCGAAGACAAGAACATCCATGATGCACTGAAGGGTTTGACGGACTTCTCCGAGGTGTATTCGAATTCCTGGGATCAGAAATCGCCGTTGTTCCGTCGCGTGCAGCGCGGCGTGGGAGCCGAGGCATGAGCGACACCAACACCCTGGTCGAGAACACGCAGGCGACGCTCAAGCGCATCGCGGCCGAGTTCTCGCCTGCGGTTTTCGCGTCGAGCCTCGCTGCCGAGGACATGGTGCTGACCGACATGATCCTGCGCGCGAAACTGCCGATCGGCGTTTTCACGCTGGAGACCGGCCGCCTGCACAAGGAAACGCTGGGCATGGTGGACCGCATCAAGGAAACCTACGGCTACGAGGTCAAGCTGTACAAGCCGGAAACCGCCGCTGTTGATAACTACGTGCAGCAGAACGGCCTGAACGCCTTCTACGACAGCGTCGAGATGCGCAAGGAATGCTGCCGCATCCGCAAGGTCGAGCCGCTGAATCGCGCGCTCGCGGGCAACAAGGCCTGGGTCACCGGCCAGCGCCGCGCCCAGTCGACTACCCGCGCCGACCTCGCCGTGCAGGAAGACGATCCGGCGCACGGCATGCAAAAGTTCAATCCGCTGGCGGACTGGTCGGAAGAAGACGTGTGGAACTACATCCGCGCCAACAACGTTCCGTACAACCCGTTGCATGACAAGGGTTATCCGTCGATCGGCTGCGAACCCTGTACCCGCGCGATCCAGCCCGGCGAAGACGTCCGCGCCGGCCGCTGGTGGTGGGAAAACCCCGAATCCAAGGAATGCGGCCTTCACGTTGTCGATGGCAAGCTTGTTCGAATCAAATCGGTAGCAGCACAATAAATCATGAATACGAATACAGCAGTCGAAAAACTCTTCCTGGACGCGGCCAGCAACCGTCACCTGGACTGGCTCGAATCGGAAGCGATCCACATCATGCGCGAGGTCGCAGCCGAGTGCACGAACCCGGCCCTGCTCTTTTCGGGCGGCAAGGACTCCGTCGTGCTGCTGCGTATCGCGGAGAAGGCCTTCCGTCCCGGCAAGTTCCCCTTCCCGCTGGTGCACATCGACACTGGCCACAACTTTCCGGAAGTGATCGAATTCCGTGACCGCCGCGCCAAGGAACTGGGCGAGCGCCTGATCGTGCGTTCGGTTGAGGATTCCATGAAGCGCGGCACCGTCCGCCTGCGCAATCCGCAGACCGATTCGCGCAACGCCGCACAGGCGGTGACGCTGCTGGAAACGATTTCCGAATTCGGCTTCGACGCCTGCATCGGCGGCGCCCGCCGCGACGAAGAGAAGGCCCGTGCGAAAGAGCGCATCTTCTCCTTCCGCGATGAATTCGGCCAGTGGAACCCGAAAGCCCAGCGTCCTGAACTGTGGGACCTGTATAACACCCGCGTCCATCCTGGCGAGAACATGCGCGTGTTCCCGATTTCCAACTGGACCGAGCTCGACGTGTGGCAGTACATCGCCCGCGAAAAGCTGGCGCTGCCGTCGATCTACTTCGCGCACGAACGCCAGGTGATCCCGCGCAACGGCCTGCTGGTGCCGCTGACGGACCTGACCCCGGCACGCGAAGGCGAATCGATCGAAACCCGTGTCGTGCGCTTCCGAACCGTGGGCGACATCTCCTGCACCTGCCCGGTTGCCTCGGACGCGGCCGATGTGGACGCGATCATCGCGGAGACCGCCGTCACCCAGATCACCGAGCGCGGCGCGACCCGCATGGATGACCAGACATCCGAAGCCTCGATGGAAAAACGCAAGAAAGAAGGATATTTCTGATGAACGCCGCCGTTTCCGAACAAGTGTTGTCGACCAACGCCACCGAGCGCGGGCTGCTGCGCTTCATCACCGCCGGCTCCGTCGATGACGGCAAGAGCACGCTGATCGGCCGCCTGCTGTTCGACAGCAAGGGCATCTTCGCCGACCAGCTGGACGCGATTTCCCGTGCCAAGCACAAGCGCACCGTCGGTGACACCGTCGACCTGTCGCTGCTGACCGACGGCCTGGAAGCCGAGCGCGAGCAAGGCATTACCATCGACGTTGCCTACCGCTATTTCGCCACGCCGAAGCGCAAGTTCATCATTGCTGATACGCCGGGCCACGAGCAGTACACCCGCAACATGGTGACCGGCGCCTCGACCGCCGACGCCGTCATCATCCTGGTCGACGTCTCCAAGGTGAAGCTGGGCGACGACGGCAGCGTGGAACTGCTCACGCAAACCAAGCGCCATTCGACCATCGCCCACCTGTTGCGCATCGAGCACGTGATCGTCGCGGTCAACAAGATGGACCTGGTCAATTACGACAAGACCGTCTACGACCGTATCGTGGCTGCCTACGAAAAGTTTGCGAAGCAGCTCGGCCTGAACGACGTCCGCGCCATTCCGCTGTCCGCGCTGGCTGGCGACAATGTCGTCACCAAGACCGACAAGATGCCGTGGTACGAAGAACCGACGCTGATCGAACTGCTGGAATCGCTCTCCGTCTATGACGAATCGCACGACGAGCCCTTCCGCTATCCGGTGCAGCTGGTCGCGCGCCACAATGGCCACGAAGCCAATGACTTCCGCGGCTACATGGGCCGCATCGAAGCCGGCAAGGTGAAGAAGGGCGACAAGCTGCTGGTGCAGCCGAGCGGCCAGATCGGCACCGTCAAGGACATCGTCACGCTCGATGGCTCGCTGGATTCCGCCGCCGTCGGCCAGTCGGTCACGATTCTTCTGGAAGAGTACCTGGACATTTCGCGCGGCGACATGCTCGTAGCGGCAGACAAGCCGGCGACGCAGCTCAAGACCGTGACGGCAGAAGTCTGCTGGCTCTCGGAAGAGCCGCTCGACATGCGCCGCAAGTACTGGCTCAAGCACACGACCAAGCAGGTCGCGGCACGCGTGACCAAGATCGACACCCTGCTCGACATCAACACGCAAGAGCGCCGTGCAGCCGAGTCGCTGAAGTTGAACGATATCGCGACCATCTCGATCAACGTCCAGCAGCCGCTGGCTGCCGATGCCTACGACGCGATTCGTTCGACCGGCTCCTTCATCCTGATCGATGAAGTGACCCACCAGACGGTCGCTGCGGGCATGATCCGCATCGCCTGATCCGCTTCATGACGTCCTCATCCGCCGCGCAGAAGGCGACCGGCAAGGTCATCCTGCTCGGCGCCGGCCCGGGCGCCGCCGACCTCATCACGGTCCGCGGCGCCCGGCTGCTTTCACAGGCCGATGTTGTCCTGTACGACGCCCTCGTTACCGAGGAAATGCTGGCGCTCTGCCCGCAAGCCGAAAAGATCCCGGTAGGAAAACGTTCGGGCCAGCGTTCGACCGCTCAGACCGTGATCAACGAGAAGCTGGTCGCGTGCGCGCGCAAATACAAGCTCGTCGTCCGACTGAAGGGCGGCGACCCGATGATGTTCGGTCGCGCGGATGAGGAATTGCGGGCGCTGGAAGCGGAAGGTATCGAGGTGGAAATCGTGCCGGGCGTGACCGCGGCCCTTGCCGCAGCCGCTTCATCGAAGCAGCCGCTGACCAAACGCGGCGTTGCACGCAGCGTCGCCTTCTTTACCTCGGCTACCGCCCCCGGTCATCCGGAACAGACAACCCTCCCCGATTGTGACACCCTCATCCAGTACATGGGTGGCAGGGAGGCAATCACCACTGCGCAAAAATTGCTGGCTCAGGGACGTGCGCCGACCCTGCCGGTGATGGTGATCGAAAACTGCAGCCGCGCCAATGAGCGCATCCTTCGATTTCAGTTAAGCGAACTCGAGAATGGCCTGGCAGATTGCCACGGACCGGTACTGGTGATGTTTGGCGAGGCGCTCGCGCCCCGTAAGAAGGCCTAAAGCGATCCGACGCAATACCGCGCAATCGCATTCAGCACATCGGCATTTTCACCGACAGCGGCAACTGACTTGATATCCACACCCGGGTAATCCTGCTTCAGCTGGTCGACCATGACCGGCAGGTCGCGCAGCACATGTCCGCCCTGCCCGAAGAAAATCGGCACCACAGTCACTTCCCTGCACCCGTCCTGCACCAGTTGCTTCACCAGTTCAGGCAGACGCGGCTCCATCAATTCCAAAAAAGCGAGCGATACGGCGACATCCGGCCGTTGCGCCTGCGTCAATTGCTGCAGGCGCAGGAACGGTTCCTTCCAGCGTGGATCGCGCGCGCCGTGGGCAAACAGGATGAGGGAAGGATGCGCCATGATGGCTCCTAATGTTTCTGTACCCAGAGCAGTGACGCTATGGCAACCAGCAGGAAGGTAGCACTCGGTAAAACGGCGGTTGCAAGCGGCGGCCAGGTGTTGAGCAGGCCGAGGTGCGAGAACAGGCTGTTGAGCAACTGGAAGCTGACACCGATCATGATGCCGATAAAGATCTTCAGGCTGACGCCGCCTGCACGGAAGTGCAGGTAGGCAAACGGCAAGGCCAGCGCCATCATCACCAGTACGGCAAGCGGATAGAACAGCTTTTTCCAGAATGCGATTTCATAGCGCTCCGTGGTCTGCTTGTTTTCCGCGAGGTGGCGTGTGTAGGTTGCAAGGCCGTAGGCTGACATGCGGTCGGGATCGGCAAAGAGCACGGAAAGGATGTCCGGCGTGATCTCGGAAACGAGGTCCCTTGACGGCAACTGCTTTGTCGTCACCACCGAGGAAATTTCCGTCGCATCGCGCGGGAAAACCGTTTCCGTCACATTCGCCATGCGCCAGACGTTGTTGTTCTTATAGTCGGCCCGGTCCGCTGTCACCATCGCCGTCAGTTTGAACTCGCGGTCGAACTCGTACATTTTCACGCCCTGCAACTGTCCTTCGGGGGTAACGTCCGCAACGTTCAGGAAACGCGATCCGATCGGTTCGCCCTCGATGCCGTTTTCCCGGATCACGTCCTTGGTCCACAAACCGGTGCGGAATTCCTTGGACACGGTCGAGCCCTGCGCCTGCAGCTTCAGCCGCTCGCCCATTTCGCTGCTGGCGGGCGCAATGACTTCGCCAAAGAGGAAAGTGATCAGCACGAATACGATGCCGATCTTTGCCAGCATCCAGCCCGCGCGTCCCGTCGACAGGCCCGAGGCGCGCATGATCGTGAATTCGGATTTCGCCGCTAGCTGTGCCAGTGCGTAGATCGTGCCGATCAACGCCGCAATCGGCATCAGGTCATAGACGTAACCTGGCAAGCCCATGGCAACATACAGGAAGGCATGCTGCAATTCGTAGCCGCCGCGGCCGACCTGCGGCAATTCGCTGATCAGGTCGAAGAACGCGAACAGCGCGAGGAAGGCCACGAGCGCAAACACGACAGCGCCGACGACCTCACGGGACACATACCGGTCGAGCACCCTCATTGTGCATTCCCCTTCCTGAACAGCCAGGCACGCTTGAAGGCGCCCCACATCGTTGCCGGATGGTAGGGGCTATTGACGAAGAGGCGCCACGAGAACAACAGGACGATCAGGATCGCGGCAACAAGATGCAGCGGCCACCAGGCCGCCTCGAACGCGATGCGCTTCTGCACTACCGAAGCCTGGAATACGCTCACCATGTTGCTGTAGATAATGAACAGGAGCAGCGCAATCAGCAGGTTGCCCGAGCGCCCGCCGCGAGGGTTGGCGAAACTCAGCGGAATCGCCAGCAGCATGAGCAGCAGTCCCATTACCGGAAGCGAAATACGCCAGAGGAGCTCACCCGCGTTGAAATTGTTCATGTTGGCGAGCAATTCCGGCGTCGACAGTGAACGCGCTGACTGGTCGCCGACCAGAGCCTGCGACTGGCGCGCCACCAGCACCCCGTAGCGCTCGAATTCCATCACTCGGAAATCCGCCTGGTTGGTCATGCCGTCGTAGCGCCGCCCCTGGTCCATCACGAGGAACTTGTCGCCGCGCTCATCGAGCGCAATCGAACCTTCCTTCGCCACCACGATCGTGTTGCGGCCATCCTTGACGGTGTTGACGAACACGTTCTGCACCTTGGTCGCATCGCCGCTGACTGCTTCGACGAAGAAGATGCGGTCCGCTGACGAGGACTCCTGGAAGCGTCCCGGCGACACCTTGGCGATGTCCTCGCGTTTCTGGAAGCGTTCGCGGAACTCGGCGCTCTGGCGGTTGGCCCACGGCGTGACAAAGAAACTCAAGGCGACCACGACGGCGATGACAGGCAGCCCGAAGGACATGACCGGCTTGATCCACCGCGACAGCGAAAGTCCGGAAGCGAACCAGACCACCATTTCCGAATCCTGATAACTTCGCGTTACGACAACAAGGACCGAAATGAAGGATGTCAGAATCAGGATGATCGGCAGGTAGCGCAAGGCGGCAAAGCCGATGAGGGCAATTACGTCCGCCGATGCGACCTTGCCCCCGGCCGCCTGGCCGAGGATCTTGATCAGCATGACAGTAATCGTGATCGTGAAAAGCGTGGTGAAGACAGCGCCTGCGGTACTTACCAATTCGCGTCGGAGAGCGCGCTGAAAGATCATTGAATAGAAGACTATAATTGCGTCTGGAGAAGGAGTGACTTATGGACTTTAGCATAAAACCTATCGAGGCTAAAACCGGCCTTTCGGCAGTAAAAACCGGCTGCCTCGCGGTCGGCGTATTTGAAGACAAGAAACTCTCGGCAGGCGCAAAGGAACTGGACCGCAAGGGCGCGATCACTGCTGCATTGAAGTCGGGCGACATCACCGGCAAGGCGGGCACCACCCTGCTGCTGCGCGGGCTGGACGGCGTGGCCGCGGAGCGCGTACTGCTGGTCGGCCTGGGCAACGAAGAATCCGTATCCGAGAAAAATTTCCTGTCCGCGGTCCAGGCCGTGGCGCGTGTCTTTTCCAACCTCGGCACAACGGAAGGCGCGATTGCCCTCCCTTTTGAAGAGATCAAGAACCGCGACGTTTCCTGGGCTGTGCACGGCGCCGTGCTCGCCATCCGCGACGCGAACTACCGTTTCGACCAGACCAAGAGCAAGAAGGAACCCGAAAAAGGCGGCGTGAAGAAAGTTGCCTTCCTGACGTCCGCCGGTGCTGCCAACGCGGCCAAGACGGCCGCCGCGCAGGCAACGGCCGTCGCAAACGGCGTGGCCCTGACCAAGGACCTGGGCAACCTTCCTTCCAATATCTGCACGCCGACCTATCTCGCCGGCGTGGCCAAGAAACTGGCCAAGGATTACAAGTTCGGCATCGAGGTGCTGGACCGCAAGCAGATTGAAGCGCTCAAGATGGGCAGCTTCCTCTCGGTGACCAAGGGCAGCGACGAGCCGCCGAAGTTCATCGTCATCAAGTACAACGGCGGCAAGCCGAAGGATGCGCCGGTGGTGCTGGTCGGCAAGGGCATCACCTTCGACACCGGCGGCATCTCGATCAAGCCGAGCGCCAGCATGGACGAAATGAAGTACGACATGTGCGGCGCCGCCTCCGTCCTCGGCACCTTCCGCGCGCTCGGGGAACTCGGCCTCAAGCTGAATGTCGTGGGCGTCATCCCGACCTGCGAGAACATGCCGTCGGGCCGCGCGTCCAAGCCGGGCGATGTCGTCACCTCAATGTCCGGGCAGACGATCGAAATCCTGAATACCGATGCCGAAGGCCGCCTGATCCTGTGCGATGCACTGACTTACGTCGAGCGCTTCAAGCCTGCGGCCGTGGTCGACATCGCCACCCTCACCGGCGCCTGCATCACGGCGCTCGGCCATCACAACACCGGCCTGTTCACGCGCCATGATGACGCGCACGACGCACTCGCGAACGAGCTGCTTGCCGCGGGCAAGGCCACCGGCGATACCGCATGGCGCATGCCCATCGAGGATACCTACCAGGAACAGCTCAAGTCGAACTTTGCGGACATGGCCAACATCGGCGGCCCGCCGGCCGGCAGCATCACCGCGGCCTGCTTCCTCGAGCGTTACACCAAGAAGTACACCTGGGCGCACCTCGACATCGCAGGCACGGCATGGAAGAGCGGCGCGGCCAAGGGCGCAACCGGTCGTCCGGTTCCCCTGCTCACGACCTTCCTGATGAACAGGGCGAACGGCAAGAAGTCCTGACGCACGCGCGGGCACGGTCCACGTGCCCGCGTTTCTTTCCTCATGTAACCTGCTCCAGCTTTTTTCCATGCGCCTGCAACAGGCAATCGTGGAAAAGCTGCGTCACCCGCTGCGGCGCCGGCGACTGCCGGATCGCGCTCACGAAACTGCACTCGTAACGGAACAGTGACGGCTTGATCGCACGCATCAATCCATCCGCCTCGAAGCTCTTTGCGTAATGATCCGGCAGGAAGCCGAGGAAATCGCCCGACAGGATCAGCGTTGCGATCGACTCCTGGTCGAAGCCGGTGGCCTTGCGCGCCAGGCGGACGCGCTGGCTGATTTCCATGTTGGGCGAGTGGTACCCGAGGCCGGCAAAGCGGTAGCTATTGAGGCTCTTCCACGTCAGCTGGTCGGTTCTCACCTTGAACAAGGGGTGCTTGCTCCCGCAGTACAGCAGCATGGTTTCGTCGAACAAGGCGTTGTACTGCAGGCTGGCCGAATTCCGGTGCACCGGGATGATGCCGACCTGGAACTGGCCGTCAATGATGCCGCGCTCGATGGTATTCATCGGTGCGACGTGCATGTTCAGCGAGACGTCCGGCGCCTGCTTCGTGAATAGCGCAATCGCATCCCCGATGCGCGCCGCGGGGTTGCTGGCCGTCTTGTCGAAGACCGCCACGTTGAGCTGCCCACCCAGACGGCTGTGAATATCATCCACGCTGCGGATGAAGGCGTCTGTTGCCGCGAGCAGGCGCTGTGTTTCCTGGTAGATCCGGTCGCCTTCAGCGGTCGTGGAAAAGCCGCTGCGTCCGCGGTGACACAAGGTCAGCCCAAGGCGGGTTTCCAGGTCCTTCACATGCTTGCTGATGGTGGAAATGCCGATGTTCAGCTCCAGCTCGGCCGCCGCCATGCCGCCGCAATCAACCACGCTCTTGAACACCCGCAGCAGGCGCATGTCGGTATCGCTGAGCTGGCCCAGGATGGCGCGTCTTTTCACTTGCATAAATATTCAAGTAAACATTGATATTTGATTATTTATGATAGTAACACGCAGGTTCACAATGGGACGGTTAAACCCAGAGGGTGTTATGACCTAGGGAAGGGGGCGCGCAGCCCCGAGAACCGGCCGAATGCTAGGCGCAGCGACGCGGCGTGGTGGTTCCACGGCAAGGAGGACTCGGCGTCCCCCTGCAACACCGCAGGCGGCCGGTTATCGGGGCTGCCCGGAGGGTTCGGTCGAGAAGGGACGCATTGCGTTGTTGCGACGCTTGCTCAGACCCCCAGTCTGAGCGGCGCGGCGCGCCTAGCACTGCATCCCTTCTCGACCGAACGCGCCCCCTTCCCTAGGTCATAACACCCTCGAATATTGGAGCGGACATGACCCAAGCAAACATCAATGCAGAATGGCTGGAAGCCCACTGGATGCCCTTTACCGGCAACCGCAATTTCAAGGCATCGCCGCGAATGATTACCGGGGGTGCCGGCGCCTACTACACCGACAGTGACGGACGGAAGATTTTTGACGGCCTGTCCGGCCTCTGGTGCTGCGGCCTCGGCCACGGGCGCGCCGAAATCACGGAAGCGGCGCGCAAGCAGCTGGCTACGCTGGACTACTCGCCGGCATTCCAGCACGGCCATCCGCTCTCCTTCGAACTGGCCAACCGGATGAAGGAACTGGTGCCGGCAGGACTCGATTACGTGTTCTTCACCGGATCCGGCTCCGAATCCGCGGACACCTCGCTGAAGATGGCCCGCGCCTACTGGCGTGCCAAAGGTCAGGCTAGCAAAACCCGCCTGATCGGCCGCGAAAAGGGCTATCACGGCGTCAATTTCGGCGGCATCTCCGTCGGCGGCATCGTCGGCAACCGCAAGACCTTCGGACAGGCCGTAGAAGCGGACCACCTGCCGCACACCATGCTGCCGCAAAATGCCTTCACGCGCGGCATGCCGGAGCAAGGCGCTGAACTGGCAGACCAGCTGCTCAACCTGATTGCGCTGCACGACGCCTCCAACATCGCCGCCGTCATCGTGGAACCGTTCTCCGGATCGGCCGGCGTGATCATTCCGCCCAAGGGCTACCTCAAGCGCCTGCGCGACATCTGCACGCAGAACAACATCCTGCTGATCTTCGACGAGGTGATCACCGGTTTCGGCCGCTGCGGCGCGATGACCGGCGCCGAGGCTTTCGACGTCACACCCGACATCATGAACGTCGCCAAGCAGGTCACTAACGGTGCTCAGCCGCTGGGCGCAGTCATTGCCAAGAAGGAGATTTACGACACCTTCATGCAGATCGGCGGCCCCGAATATATGCTCGAGTTCCCTCATGGTTACACCTATTCCGCCCATCCGGTCGCCTGCGCCGTAGGCTTGGCCGCGCTCGACATCCTGGAGAAGGAAAACATGATCCAGCGCGTGCGTGAACTGGCCCCGCATTTCGAGAATGCCGTCCACAGCCTCAAGGGCAGCAAGCACGTGGTGGACATCCGCAACTACGGACTGGCTGCCGGTCTGACGATTGCCTCCCTGCCGGGCGAGCCGGCCAAGCGCCCGTACGACATCGCGATGAAATGCTGGCAGAAGGGCTTCTACGTCCGCTATGGCGGCGACACCATCCAGCTCGCGCCGCCCTTCATCTCCACGCGCGAGGAAATCGACTCGCTCATCAACGCCCTCGGCGAAGCCATCAACGAAACTGCCTAAAGGATCACGCATGACCAACACCATCGGCCACTTCATCCACGGCCAACACGTCTCGCGCGGCGAACGCACCGCTGCCGTCTTCAATCCTGCTACCGGCATCGCCGAAAAGAAGGTCCGTCTCGCCGACAAGACCACGGTCGAGGAAGCCATCGCATCTGCCGAGCAGGCATACCCGGCGTGGCGCAACACGCCGCCATTGAAGCGCGCGCGCGTCATGAGCCGCCTGAAGCAATTGCTCGAGGAACACGCCGACGAGATCTGCGGCATGATCACGGCGGAACACGGCAAGGTGCTCAGCGACGCCATGGGCGAACTGCAGCGCGGCATCGAGAACGTCGAGTACGCGAGCTACGCACCCGAACTGCTCAAGGGCGAGCACAGCAAGAACGTGGGTCCGGCCATCGATTCATGGAGCGAGTTCCAGCCGCTGGGCGTGACCGCCGGCATTACCCCGTTCAACTTCCCGGCGATGGTGCCCCTGTGGATGTGGCCGATGGCTGTCGCCTGCGGCAACACTTTCGTGCTGAAGCCCTCGGAGCGCGATCCCTCCGCCGCCGTGTTCATCGCCGAACTGGCGCTGCAGGCGGGCCTCCCCCCCGGCGTGCTGAACGTCGTCAACGGCGACAAGGAAGCGGTCGACACCCTGCTGACCGATCCGCGCGTGCAGGCGGTCAGCTTCGTCGGCTCCACGCCGATTGCGCAGTATGTCTATGCAACTGGCACTGCGCACGGCAAGCGCGTGCAGGCGCTGGGCGGCGCGAAGAACCATGCCGTGGTCATGCCGGACGCCGACATCGGCAATGCAGTGAACGCGCTGATGGGCGCGGCATTCGGTTCATGCGGTGAGCGCTGCATGGCGGTGCCGCTGGTCGTCGCCATTGGTGACGACACCGCAGAGGCGGTCATCGCCGGGCTGAAGGCCGAGATCGCCAAGATGAAGGTCGGCCCCGGCACCGATGCCGGTAACGACATGGGCCCGCTTGTCACACGCGAGCACTACGAGAAGGTCAAGGGCTACGTCGATACCGGCGTCGCCGAAGGTGCGACCTTGCTGGTGGACGGACGCGAACTGGTCGTGCGGGATGCGAATGGCGGACCGAGCAAGGGCTACTTCCTCGGCCCCTGCCTGTTCGATCACGTGAAGCCCGGCATGCGCATCTACCAGGAAGAGATTTTTGGCCCGGTGCTCGGCGTCGTCCGTGTCGCATCACTGGAAGAGGCGATGACGCTGATCAACGCGCACGAGTATGGCAACGGCACCTGCATCTTCACCCGCGACGGCGAAGCAGCGCGTCACTTCTGCGACAACATCCTGGTCGGCATGGTCGGCGTCAACGTACCGCTTCCGGTGCCGGTCGCCTATCACTCCTTCGGCGGATGGAAGCGCTCGCTATTCGGCGACCTGCATGCCTATGGCCCGGACGCGGTGCGTTTCTACACGCGCCGCAAAACCATCACCCAGCGCTGGCCGGCCTCGAACGATCCGGGCCGCGCGATGTTCAGCTTCCCCTCCAGCCGCTGAATGAAACTGTTTTTCCCTCGCGCGATCAAGTAGGTACGACAAGCATGCGCGAGGGAAAAATGGGACAACTCCTGGAGCGGTTGACGGCGACTTCGGGCAATTTTGCCGGACTGGTGAAGCGTGCCAGCACGTTTGAAAAGTCCGCCATCGTTGCCGCTTTCATTTCGGCAATTTCACTGTTTGCCTTCGTGGAGATTGCGGATGACGTGAGCGAGGGCGACACCGTTGCCTTCGACGCCGCGATCCTCCTTGCCTTCCGCAGCCGGAACGACCTCGCCGATCCGCTCGGCCCGGCGTGGCTCGAAGGGATCATGCGCGACTTCACCGCCCTCGGCGGCGTCGCCGTGCTTACGACGTTCACCGCGCTGGCCGTCGGATTTCTTTTCCTGACGGGGAAGCGGCGCACCGCGTGGATGGTCATCATTTCCGTCCTCGGCGGCATCGCACTCAGCAACCTTCTCAAATGGGGTTTCGACCGGCCGCGCCCTGACCTCGTCCCGCACGCAACGGTCGTGTACTCACAAAGCTTCCCTAGTGGTCACGCAATGCTGTCCGCGATCGTGTACCTGACGCTGGGCGCGCTCATGGCGCGCACGGAAGCGGCGGTTCGGGTCAAGATCTACCTGCTCACATCCGCCTGCCTGCTCACCCTGGTCGTGGGCATCAGCCGCGTCTATCTCGGCGTGCACTGGCCGACCGATGTCATCGCCGGCTGGGCGGTCGGCGCCTGCTGGGCACTCGTCTGCTGGCTGGTCATGCTGTGGCTGCAAGGAAGCGGAAAAGTCGAACCGGCCACGAGCGACACGCCGGCTCCGCCACCAACATGACAATCTGACATTTCCGTTTTTCGGATTATTGCCTCAAGTTTTGTTAGGTTTTCTGGAACGGCGAGATGGGCAAGACTATCTCCTCCAACACCCACCGAGAGGAGATGATCATGGACGTACAAATGTTTGCCCAGGAATTTACCCTCACCCCATCCCTGCGTGACCACCTGGAACACCGCCTGCGTTTTGCCTTCGCACGGACCCGCACGCAGGTCGCGCGCATCGTGGTGCGGCTGCGGGACCTCAACGGACCGCGCGGCGGACGTGACAAGGTTTGCCAGGTCAGCGTCACCATTCCCGGCCGCCCCGAAGTGGTGATTCGCGAAGTGCAGGAAAATATGTACAACGCGATCGACTTCGCATTAAAGCGTGCGGCCTACCGCGCAATGCGCATCGTGATGCGCAAACGGATCGTGTCCCGCAGCGGTCGTCCCGTGACGGAGGAAATCGATCATGGTTGATAGCATCGGCACCTGGTGGATGTGGGCCGGCTTCTTTGCCTTCGTCCTCCTGATGATCGCCGCCGACCTGCTTCTGCTCGGCGGAAAAACCGCGCACAAGGTGTCCTTCCGCGAAGCCGCGGGATGGTCGATCACCTGGGTCATCGTCGCCCTGCTGTTCAATGGCGCGCTGTGGTGGTACCTGGACGGCTCGGCGGGTCGCGAGATCGCGAATGAAAAATCGCTCGAATTCCTGACCGGTTATGTCATCGAGAAATCGCTGGCGGTGGACAACATCTTCGTCTGGCTGGTGATCTTCGGCTACTTTGCGGTGCCGGCCGAATACCAGCGGCGCGTCCTGCTGTACGGCGTGATCGGCGCAATCGTCATGCGGACGGTCATGGTGCTGGCCGGCGCGTGGCTGATCAGCGAGTTCCACTGGATCCTGTACGTATTCGGGTTCTTCCTGCTGGTCACCGGCGTCAAGATGCTCATCTACGCCGACAAGAAGCCGGACCTCGAAGCCAATCCCGCACTGCGCTGGATACGCGGACACATGAAGGTGACGGACCGCTACCATGGTGAAAGCTTCTTCACCTGGCAGAATGGCGTGCGCTACGTCACTCCGCTGTTCCTCGTGCTCGTGCTGGTCGAGCTGTCCGACCTGGTGTTTGCGGTGGACAGCATCCCGGCGATTTTTGCGGTCACCAGCGATCCGTTCATCGTGCTGACATCCAACGTGTTCGCGATCCTTGGCCTGCGGGCGATGTACTTCCTGCTCAAGGATGTGGCCGACCGCTTCCACCTGCTGAAGTACGGCCTGGCGATGGTCCTGATGTTCGTCGGCACGAAGATGCTGGTCGTCGACTTCTACAAGGTGCCGGTACTGGTATCGCTCGGCGTCGTCGCTGCCATCATCGGACTGTCGGTGGTCGCAAGCCTGATATGGACCCGGCCGCAACCGCCCAAGCTGCTGCCCGCGGGTGACCGGTAGGTGAAGGAGGCCCTTGTGTCAATTGCGGTATGATGCCCATCTTGCCGCAAGGGCCGCCTCTCCACCGAACTGATCCCATGAAGCTCGCCACCTGGAACGTCAACTCCCTGAAAGTCCGCCTGCCGCAGGTCCTGCAATGGCTGGCCGAAAACCCTGTCGACATTCTCTGCCTGCAGGAAACCAAGCTCACCGACGACAAGTTTCCGGTAGCCGAGATCGAAGCGGCCGGGTACCAGGTGGTGTTTACCGGACAGAAGACCTACAACGGCGTGGCCATCCTGTCGAAGCATCCGATGAGCGAGATCGTCAGGAACAATCCGCGTTACGAAGACGAGCAGCAGCGCATCATTGCCGCCACCATCGAAGGTATGCGCGTCGTCTGCGCCTATATCCCGAATGGGCAATCGGTTGGCTCGGACAAGTACCAGTACAAGCTGAAGTGGCTGGACGCGCTGCATGACTGGCTGGCGGATGAAATGAAGACGCACGAGAATCTTGCACTGCTCGGCGACTACAACATCGCGCCGGACGATCGCGACGTGCATGACCCGAAAGCCTGGGAAGGCCAGGTACTGGTCTCGGACGCGGAACGCGCGGAATTCCGCCGCCTGCTCGACCTCGGTTTCAAGGACGCGTTCCGACTGTTCGAGCAGCCGGAGAAGCTGTACAGCTGGTGGGATTACCGGATGATGGCGTTCCGGAGGAACATGGGCCTGCGCATCGACCATATCCTGCTGTCGCCTGCGCTCGCATCGCGCTGCAACGAATGCGTGATCGACAAGGTGCCGCGCAAATGGGAGCAGCCCTCCGACCACACGCCGGTGGTCGCGACCCTCGATCTTCCTTGATTCACACCCGCTATGTCTTCGCGGAAAGACATCATGCGCCCCCCTCCATCCGCGCCGCTGCTTTGTCATGCCTCAATGATTGACGTCCGCATGACAGACGTTGACGTATACGTAAAGTAAAGTCATTCGACCCGACCACAGTCGGCATGGCGACGCGGCGGATCATTGCCCGCCCTGCGCGGCTCCGGTTGGTTAGACGCCGGGCCTGCCGCTCTTCAGCGGCAGCCCGATTATCTTCCCATTCATCACCGGCGATCACATCATGACTGGTCTCGACGCATTCCTGCATGCACGAAATTTCCTCCTGAACCATCGCACCGATTACGACACGGCCTACCGCGAGTTCCGCTGGCCGGCGCTCACGGAATTCAACTGGGCACTCGACTATTTTGACCACATGGCGCGCGGCAACGAGAAGCCGGCCTTGTGGGTCGTAGGAGAAGATGGCTCCGAACAGAAGCTCAGTTTCGCTGAACTGTCGTCGCGATCCAATCGCACCGCGAACTACTTGCGCAGCCTCGGTGTGCGGCGCGGCGACCGCATCCTGATGATGCTCGGCAACGAAGTACCCTTGTGGGAAACCATGCTGGCCGCGATGAAGCTCGGCGCAGTCCTGATTCCCGCGACCACCCTGCTTTCACAGGAAGACCTCCGCGACCGCATCGACCGCGGCAACGTCAAGCACATGATCATCGGCGCCGCCCACGTCGACAAGCTGGCCGGCCTCGCCGAACAGTGCACGCGCGTGTGCGTCGGCGCGCAGCCGGAAGGCTGGCATGCGTTCGACTACAGCGCGCATTCCGCGGACTTCACCCCGGACGGCCCGACCAAGGCAACGGATCCGCTGCTGCTGTACTTCACCTCCGGCACGACCTCCAAGCCGAAGCTCGTGCTGCACTCGCACCAGAGCTATCCGGTCGGCCACCTGTCGACCATGTACTGGATCGGCCTGCAGCCCGGTGACATCCACCTGAACATTTCATCGCCCGGCTGGGCCAAGCACGCGTGGAGCTGCTTCTTCGCGCCGTGGAACGCTGGCGCCTGCATCTTCCTCTACAACTACGCGCGCTTCAATGCGAAGGCCATGCTGGGTGTGCTGGAGCGCTGCCAGGTCACGACCATGTGCGCGCCGCCGACCGTGTGGCGCATGCTGATCCAGGAAGACCTGAGCGCCTACCGCGGACGCCTGGAGCTTCGGGAAGTGATCGGCGCCGGTGAACCGCTCAATCCTGAAATCATCGAGCAGGTGCAAAACGCCTGGAGCCTCACGCTGCGGGACGGATTTGGCCAGACCGAGACCACGGCGCAGATCGGCAACACGCCCGGCCAGCGGCTCAAGCCCGGCTCCATGGGCCGTCCGCTACCCGGCTACCGGATCGCGCTGCTCGATCCGGAAGACCGCGAGGCAAGCGAAGGCGAAGTCTCCCTCGTGCTGAACCCGGCACCGCTGGGTCTGATGCTCGGCTACATGGACAGCCCGGAGAAGACCGCCGAAGTCACGCGCAACGGCTACTATCGCACGGGCGATGTCGCCAGCCGCGACGAAGACGGCTACATCACTTATGTCGGACGCGCCGACGACGTGTTCAAGGCTTCCGACTACCGGATCAGTCCCTTTGAACTGGAGAGCGTGCTGATCGAGCATCCGGCGATCGTGGAGGCGGCAGTGGTACCGAGCCCCGATCCGATCCGCCTCGCGGTACCGAAGGCGTTTGTCGTACTGGCGGCGGGCTACGAACCGGGCGCTGAACTGGCAAAGGAAATCTTCACCTTCCTGCGCGCCAACCTCGCTCCGTACAAGCGTATCCGCCGCCTTGAATTTTCCGACCTGCCGAAAACGATCTCCGGCAAGATCCGCCGCGTGGAGCTTCGCAACAACGAAGCGGCCCGCCGCGCAAAAGGCGAAAAGGCCGAGCGCGAGTATCTGGAGGAAGACTTTCCGGAATTGAAGGGCTGATAAAGCACAAAGCCACCGGATTCGGTGGCTTTGTTTTTTCCAGCAGGCGCTGACGCTATTCAGCGATCAGGCCGTCAGTGCCGTCTTGATCTGCTGCAGCGAGTTCGGATCCTCGATGGTGGTGAGATCGCCCGGATCGCGTCCTTCGCAGATTGCCTGGATCGAACGGCGCAGCAGCTTGCCGGAGCGGGTCTTCGGCAGCAGGTTCACGAAGTGCACGCGTGCCGGACGCGCGACCGCACCCAACTGCTTGTCCACGACCGCCATCACTTCCGCCTCGAGCGCCTTCCTGGCTTCCGGCGTAGACGCTGCATCGGCGTTCTTCAGGATCGCGAAGGCCACGGCAACCTGCCCCTTCAACTTGTCTTCGACACCCACCACTGCCACTTCCGACACGTTCGGATGGCTGGAGATGCTTTCCTCGATCTCGCGCGTGCCAAGGCGGTGGCCCGCGACGTTGATCACGTCATCGGTACGGCCGAGGATGAAGTAGTAACCGTCTGCATCGCGGATACCCCAGTCGAAGGTGGAATACACCGGTTGCTTGAAGTTCGACCAGTAGGTCTTCACGAAACGCTCGTCGTCGCCGTAGACCGTCTGCATGCAGCCGGGAGGCAGCGGTCCATCGATCACGACCACACCCTTTTCGTTCGGGCCGCACACTTCGCCTGTCGACTCGTTGAGCACCTTCACGTTGTAGCCGTACATCGGCACGCCGGGGCTGCCGAGACGCGTCGGCGTGTCCTGCACCGCCTTGGCGACCGACATGATCGGCCACCCGGTTTCGGTCTGCCAGTAGTTGTCGATGATGGGCACACCGAGCTCGCTCGAGATCCAGGCCGAGGTCGTCTCATCCAGCGGCTCGCCTGCGAGGTAGAGCGCCTTCAGAGAGGACAGGTCGTACTTCTTCATGAATTCCGGCGGCTGCTTCTTCAGCACGCGCACGGCGGTCGGCGCCGAGAACATGCGGGTGACCTTGTACTTCTCGACGATGCTCCACCAGATGCCCGCGTCAGGACGGATCGGCAGGCCTTCGTACATGATCGTAGCCATGCCGGCGATCAACGGGCCGTAGACGATGTAGGAGTGGCCGACGACCCAGCCGATGTCGGAAGTCGAGAAGTAGGTCTCACCGGGATTGCCGCAGAAGATGTACTTCATCGATGCGGCAAGCGCGACCGCGTAGCCGCCCACATCGCGCTGCACGCCCTTCGGCTTGCCCGTCGTGCCCGAGGTGTAGAGGATGTAGGACATCTCGTTGGACTCGAGCCATTCAACGGGAACCTCGGCCTTGAGGTTCTGTTCGCGCAGCGTCGAATAGTCGACGTCACGACCGGCAACGAGCTCCATCGGCACCAGGCCGCGGTTGACGAGCAGCACGTGCGCCGGCTTGTGCTCGGCAAGGTTGATGGCCTCATCCAGCAGGGGCTTGTAGGGAACCGACTTGCCGCCGCGCGAGCCTGCGTCGGCAGAGACAATCAGCTTCGGCTTCGCATCATCGATACGGGTCGCGAGGCTGTTGGAAGCAAAGCCGCCAAACACGACAGAGTGCACTGCACCGATACGCGCGCAAGCGAGCATGGCAAATGCAGCCTCTGCAATCATCGGCATGTAGATCAGCACACGGTCGCCCTTGCCTACGCCGAGCGATTGCATCATCGCCGCCGTACGCATCACTTCCGTCTGCAGTTCCTTGAAGCTGTACACCTTCTCGGAATTCGTCTCGGTGGAGATGGCAATCAGCGCCGGCTTGTCGCCCTGCTTCGCGGCCCAGCGATCCACCGCGTTGTGGCAGAGGTTGGTCTTGCCGCCGACAAACCACTTCGTGAAAGGCGGTTTGCTGTAATCGAGCACCTGCTTGTAGGGCTCTTTCCAGTCGATGAGTTTGGCTTCGTTATCCCAGAAGGCCTGGGGATTTTCGATGGAATTCTTGTAGAAGTCTGCGAAGTTCATGTTGCCCCCGAATCAGATTGGATGCGTGCGAAACAGCCTTGCACGTAGAGTGATTTTTGTAGTGTTCCAGTATGCGCAGTGCGACTTACTCTGCACTTACGATGCGTCGCGCTGCGCGAAAAAAAAGCGCATCGACGAGAGTGTCTTTGCGCTTTTCATGGCCATGCTGTTGCCTCTTAGAATGCGTCGCCAGGCACGCGGACCCAGCCTTCCATGAGGATGCGCGCACTGCGGCTCATGATGGCCTTGGTGACGCGCCACTCGCCATCGACCTTGGCCGCTTCCGAGCCGACGCGCAAGGTGCCGGAGGGATGGCCGAATCGTACGGCACTGCGCTCACCACCGCCGGCCGCAGTGTTGACCAGTGTGCCGGGAATGGCTGCCGCGGTGCCGATGGCAACGGCTGCCGTGCCCATCATCGCGTGATGCAGCTTGCCCATGGACAGCGCACGCACCAGCAGGTCGACGTCGCCAGCGGCTACTACCTTGCCGCTGGAGGAGACGTAGTCCTTCGGCTTTGCGACGAACGCGATCTTCGGTGTGTGCTGGCGGGTTGCAGCTTCTTCCGGGGTCTTGATGAGGCCCATGCGCAGAGCGCCGGCCACGCGGATCTTTTCGAACTTCGCCAATGCGGCGGCATCCGTGTTGATCTGCTCGCGCAGTTCGGTGCCGGTGTAGCCGATGTCTTCCGCATTCACGAACACAGTCGGGATGCCGGCGCTGATCATGGTGGCCTTGAGCGTGCCGATGCCGGGCACCTCGAGTTCGTCGACCAGATTACCGGTTGGGAACATCGAGCCACCCTCTTCCGCGTCGTCGGAGGGATCCATGAACTCCAGCACGATTTCCGCGGCCGGGAAGGTCACGCCGTCCAGTTCGAAATCGCCAGTTTCCTGCACCTGGCCATTGGTGATGGGAACGTGGGCGATGATGGTCTTCTTGATATTGGCCTGCCAGATGCGGACGACGCAGGTGCCGTTCTCGGGAATGCGCGAAGGATCGACGAGGCCGGCGTGAATCGCGAACGCGCCTGCGGCCGTGGAGAGATTGCCGCAGTTGCCGCTCCAATCCACGAAGGCCTTGTCGATGGAAATCTGGCCGTAGAGATAGTCCACGTCATGATTGGGCACGCTGCTCTTCGAGAGGATCACGCATTTGGACGTGGAAGACGTCGCACCGCCCATGCCGTCGATATGCGCCGAATACGGGTCGGGACTGCCGATCACGCGCATGAACAGCTTGTCGCGCGCTGGGCCTGGCACCTGGCAGCGCTCGGGCAGATCCTGGAGGCGGAAGAACACGCCTTTGCTGGTGCCGCCACGCATGTAGGTGGCGGGGATTTTGGTTTGGGGTACGTGGGGCATCGAATAAGTTCCTGTTCTAAAGGACACCCCTCCCCCTTCAAGGGGGAGGTTGGGAGGGGGATGGGTTTTGGTGATGAACCCTCAAACCCATCCCCACCCTAACCCTCCCCTTGAAGGGGAGGGGAAACAGCTCTCCGGCGAGAAGAAGCCGCTGACTTATGCAGCCTTCGCGTTCGACGAAGCCAGGAAGTCCTGCGCAAACCGCTGCAGCACCCCGCCCGCTTCGTAGATCGACACTTCCTCAGCCGTATCGAGACGGCAGGTCACCGGCACTTCGACGCGCTCGCCGTTCTTGCGATGGATCACCAGCGTCAGGTCTGCACGCGGCTTGCGTTCGCCGATCACGTCGTAGGTTTCCGTGCCGTCGATATTCAGGGTCAGGCGGTTGACGCCCGGCTTGAACTCGAGCGGCATCACGCCCATGCCAATCAAATTGGTGCGGTGGATGCGTTCGAAGCCTTCCGCGACGATCGCCTCCACGCCGGCGAGACGCACGCCCTTGGCCGCCCAGTCACGGGACGAGCCCTGGCCGTAGTCGGCGCCGCCGATGATGATCAGCGGCTGCTTGCGCTCCATGTAGGTCTCGATGGCTTCCCACATGCGCGTGATCTTGCCTTCCGGCTCGATGCGCGCCAGCGAACCCTTCTTCACCTTGCCGTCCACCACGACCATTTCGTTCATGAGCGTCGGGTTGGCGAAGGTGGCGCGCTGCGCGGTGAGGTGGTCGCCGCGGTGCGTGGCGTACGAGTTGAAGTCCTCTTCCGGCAAGCCCATCTTGGCGAGGTATTCACCTGCGGCGCTGTCGGGCAGGATCGCGTTCGACGGCGACAGGTGGTCGGTGGTGATGTTGTCGCCGAGGACCGCGAGCGGACGCATGCCCTTGAGCGTGCGCGGGTTGGCCGCGAGCGCGCCCTGGCCTTCCTTGTCCCAGTACGGCGGACGGCGGATGTAGGTGCTCATCGGACGCCAGTCGTACAACGGCTTCACACCCTCCGTCACGGCAGCCTTCTTCTCGAACATCGGGATGTAGACGTTGCGGAACTGTTCCGGCTTCACGCTGGCCTTCACGATCGCATCGATCTCTTCGTCCGTCGGCCACAGGTCCTTCAGCATGATCGGCTTGCCGTTGGCGTCGGTACCGAACGAATCCCGCTCGATGTCGAAACGCACCGTGCCGGCGATCGCGTAGGCCACGACCAGCGGCGGCGAGGCGAGGAAAGCCTGCTTCGCGTAGGGGTGGATACGGCCGTCAAAGTTACGGTTGCCGGACAGGACCGCGGTCGCGTACAGGTCGCGGTCGATGATTTCCTGCTGGATCTTCGGATCGAGCGCGCCCGACATGCCGTTGCAGGTCGTGCAGGCGAAAGCGACGATGCCGAAGCCGAGCTTCTCGAGTTCGCTCTTCAGGCCGGCCTCTTCCAGGTACAGCTCCACGGCCTTCGATCCCGGTGCGAGCGAGGTCTTCACCCACGGCTTGCGGGTCAAACCAAGCTTGTTTGCATTGCGTGCGAGCAGCGCGGCGGCAATCACGTTGCGCGGATTGCTGGTGTTGGTGCAGCTGGTGATCGCAGCGATGATCACGGCGCCGTCAGGCATCTGGCCGGGGACTTCTTCCCACTTGCCGGCGATGCCCTTGGCGGCGAGGTCGGTCGTCGCCACGCGTGCATGCGGGTTGGACGGGCCGGCCATGTTGCGCACGACGCTCGACAGGTCGAACTTGAGCACGCGCTCGTACTGCGCGTTCTTCAGGGTATCCGCCCAGAGGCCGGCTTCCTTCGCATAGGTTTCGACCAGCTTGACGTTCTCTTCCGGACGGCCGGTGAGCTTGAGGTACTCGATGGTCTGCTCGTCGATGGAGAACATCGCGGCGGTCGCGCCGTATTCCGGTGCCATGTTGGAAATGGTCGCGCGGTCGCCCAGGGTCAGGGAGCGCGCACCGTCGCCATAGAACTCGAGGTAGGAACCCACCACCTTCGACTTGCGCAGGAACTCGGTCAGCGCCAGCACGATGTCGGTCGCGGTGATGCCCGGCTGGCGCTTGCCCGTCAATTCGACACCGACGATTTCCGGCAGGCGCATCCAGGAGGCGCGGCCCAGCATGACGTTCTCGGCTTCAAGGCCGCCGACGCCGATGGCGATGACGCCCAGCGCATCGACGTGCGGCGTGTGGCTGTCTGTGCCCACGCATGTGTCGGGGAAGGCCACGCCGTCCTGCGCATGGATCACCGGGGACATCTTCTCCAGGTTGATCTGGTGCATGATGCCGTTGCCGGCGGGGATCACGTCGACGTTCTTGAATGCCAGTTTGGTCCACTCGATGAAGTGGAAGCGGTCTTCATTGCGGCGATCTTCGATCGCGCGGTTCTTTTCGAAGGCTTGCGGGTCGAAGCCGCCGCACTCGACGGCCAGCGAATGGTCGACGATGAGCTGCACGGGCACGACGGGATTGACCTTGGCCGGATCGCCGCCTTGCTGCGCAATGGCGTCACGCAGGCCAGCGAGGTCGACCAGCGCGGTCTGGCCGAGGATGTCGTGGCAGGCCACGCGTGCCGGGAACCACGGGAAGTCGCGCTCGCGCTTGACTTCGATGATCTGCTTCAGGCACTCGGTGAGGATGGCGGGATCGCAGCGGCGCACGAGGTTTTCGGCATGCACGCGCGAGGTATAGGGCAGCTTTTCCCAGGCGCCCGGCTGGATGGCCTCGACCGCAGCGCGCGCATCGAAGTAGTCCAGATTGGTGCCCGGAAGGGGTTTGCGGTATGCGGTATTCATGGGATCGGATTCAGTGAGTGAAGGAATGAAAGCCGGCCGTCGAATGACGACCGGCTTGCCCTTTTTTATTTGCGGTCCTTGATCGGGACGAACTTCAGATCTTCCGGGCCGACGTAGTTCGCGCTCGGGCGGATGATCTTGTTGTCGATGCGCTGCTCGATGATGTGTGCAGACCAACCGGACGTGCGTGCAATCACGAACAGCGGCGTGAACATCGCGGTCGGCACGCCCATCATGTGATAGGACACGGCAGAGAACCAGTCGAGGTTCGGGAACATCTTCTTGATTTCCCACATGACGGTTTCCAGGCGCTCGGCGATGTCGAACATCTTCATCGAACCAGCATCGTCGGACAGGTTGCGCGCGACTTCCTTGATGACCTTGTTACGCGGGTCGGAGACGGTGTAGACCGGGTGGCCGAAGCCGATCACGACTTCCTTGTTCTCGACGCGGCGGCGGATGTCGGCTTCCGCTTCATCCGGATTGTCGTAACGCTTCTGGATTTCAAACGCGACTTCATTCGCGCCGCCATGCTTCGGGCCGCGCAGTGCGCCGATCGCGCCGGTGATGGCGGAGTACATGTCGGAGCCCGTGCCGGCGATGACGCGGCCGGTGAAGGTCGAGGCGTTGAACTCGTGCTCTGCGTACAGGATCAGCGAGGTGTGCATGGCCTTGACCCACAGGTCGGACGGCTTCTGGCCGTGCAGCAGGTGCAGGAAGTGGCCGCCGATGGAGTCGTCGTCTGTTTCGACGTCGATGCGCTTGCCGTTGTGGCTGAAGTGGTACCAGTACAGCAGCATGGAGCCGAGCGAGGCCATCAGCTTGTCGGCGATGTCGCGCGCGCCCGGGGTGTTGTGGTCATCCTTCTCCGGCAGCACGCAGCCGAGCGCGGAGACGCCGGAGCGCATCACGTCCATCGGGTGCGAAGCGGCGGGCAATGCTTCCAGGACGGCCTTCACTTGCGACGGCAGGCCGCGCAGCGACTTCAGCTTGGTCTTGTAGGCCTTCAGTTCGGCGATGGTCGGCAGCTTGCCGTGCACCAGCAGGTGGGCGATTTCCTCGAATTCACAGGTGTCGGCGACGTCCAGGATGTCGTAGCCGCGATAGTGGAGGTCGTTGCCGGTACGGCCGACCGTGCAGAGTGCGGTATTGCCCGCGGTCACGCCGGACAGGGCAACGGATTTCTTGGGCTTGAAGCCTGCAGCTTGTTGGTCACTCATCAGAATCTCCTGGAGAAAATTACTTGGCTTTTTGTTGTGCGAACAGGGCGTCGAGCTTCTGTTCGAATTCGTGGTAATTGATGCGGTCGTACAGCTCCATGCGCGTCTGCATGGTGTCGACGACGTTCTTCTGGGTGCCGTCGCGGCGGATCGCGGTGTAGACGTTTTCCGCGGCCTTGTTCATTGCGCGGAAGGCGGACAGCGGATACAGCACGAGGCCGACGTTGACGCTCTTGAGCTCTTCCACCGTGTACAGCGGGGTGGCGCCGAACTCGGTGATGTTGGCCAGGACCGGCACCTTCAGCGTGTCGGCAAAGATCTTGTACATGTCGAGCTGGGTGATCGCTTCCGGGAACACCATGTCGGCGCCGGCTTCCACGCAGGCCTGCGCGCGGTCGAGGGCAGCTTCCAGGCCTTCGACGGCGAGCGCATCGGTACGCGCCATGATCACGAAGTTCTCGTCGGTACGCGCATCGACGGCGGCCTTGATGCGGTCGACCATTTCCTGCTTGCTGACGATTTCCTTGTTCGGACGATGGCCGCAGCGCTTGGCGCCGACCTGGTCTTCGATGTGGATCGCGGCGGCGCCGAACTTGATCATCGACTTGACCGTGCGCGCCACGTTGAATGCGGAGGAGCCGAAACCGGTGTCGACGTCGACCAGCAGCGGCAGGTCGCACACGTCGGTGATGCGGCGCACGTCGGTCAGCACGTCATCCAGGTTGGAGATGCCGAGATCGGGCAAGCCCAGCGAACCTGCGGCGACGCCGCCGCCGGACAGGTAGATCGCGCGGTAGCCCGCACGTTTTGCCAGCAGCGCGTGGTTGGCATTGATTGCGCCCACGACCTGCAGCGGGGATTCTTCTTTGACCGCCTTGCGGAAGGCGGCTCCTGCGGAATAGAGACTCATGTCTTCACCTTGTTGTGGGTAACTGTTGCAACGATTGAAGCTGGTGGCGTTATTGCAATCGGTGTGCCACACGGTAAGCGGGTATGAGGCCGAGCATGAGAGCGATAAAAAGTCCTTTTATTTCAACTACTTAATATCAGACCTATGCTGTATCAATTTTGCCCCGGTGTTTCAATTTGCGTTACAATTGAAACGTTGAAACGTTCATGAAACATGAGACTCCCTGCCCGCCCCGCTGCCGACCTTCCTGACAAGCCCGTCATCTGGACGGTGTCGATTTCGCGCCTGTCCGACCTCTTCCGGGATATCACGGTCGAATTCGACGATCGCGCTACCATCGAACCAATCCACCTCGGTTTCGAGGATGCCGTACGGCACATCCGCGAACGCCTCGAGACGGAGCGCTGCGACGCGGTCATATCCGCCGGTTCGAACGCCGCCTACCTGAAGAGCCGCCTGTCGCTGCCAGTGGTCATCGCCAAGGCCAGCGGCTTCGACGTCATGCAGGCGCTTGCCCGCGCCCGGAAGATCACGCCGCACATCGGACTCATCACTTACCAGACCCCCATGCCGGAGCTTGCCGAATTCCTCAAGACCTTCGACATGGAGATTCCGCAGCGCACCTATGTCACGGAAGAAGACGCGCGCGCCCAGATCAATGAATTGAAATCCGCCGGCATCAAGGCGATCGTCGGCGCCGGCCTGATCACGGATCTCGCCGAGGAAGCCGGTCTGGCGGGCGTGTTTGTCTATTCGGCCGCTTCGATTCGGCAGGCATTCGAGGATGCGCTGGAAATCGCACGTTTCACCCAGCTGGAATCGGGACGGGGCCGTTCGCAGCCGGTTGCGGATACCCTGCGCGCCAAGCATGGCCTGAACGATCTGCGCGGCGAATCCCCGGCCATGCAGTCCGTGCGCCATTCGATCGAACTGTTTGCCAAATCGCCCGCAACCGTCCTCATCCAGGGCGAAACCGGCACCGGCAAGGAACTCGCCGCGCAGGCCATCCATCGGGAAAGCCAGCGCGCGCGCCAGCCCTTCGTCGCCATCAATTGCGGCGCGGTGGCGGAATCCCTGCTGGAGTCGGAACTGTTTGGCTACGAGGAAGGCGCGTTCACCGGATCGCGCCGCGGAGGACATGCGGGCCTGTTCGAGGCCGCCAATCGCGGCACGCTCTTCCTCGATGAAATCGGCGAGATGCCGCTGCAGTTGCAGACGCGTCTTCTGCGCGTGCTCGAAGAACGCGAGGTGGTGCGCGTGGGTGGCACGCGTCCGGTTCCAGTCAACGTGCGCATTATCAGCGCAACCCATTGCGACCTCGACCAGCGCGTGCGGGACGGACGTTTTCGTGCCGACCTGTTTTACCGGCTGGGCGTGCTGCGGCTGACGCTGCCGCCTTTGCGCGAACGGGCCGAGGATCTCGTTGCGCTGGCCGAATGGGGACTCAAGAATGCGCTCGCGTCGCTCGGAGTCCGGCCGCACGCGAACCTGCACGCGGAGATCCTCGCCTGCGCACCACTCCTGAGCAGCTACGCGTGGCCCGGCAACGTGCGCGAGCTGCGCAACCTGATGGAGCGCCTGGCCCTTTTTCTTGCGGCGGAACCGCTGCAGGCGCTGTCGCCAAGCTTCGTGTTGTCGGTCGCCCCCGAGCTCGGCACGGCGCCGAAAGCGGAGGCGCCACCGAAACGCCTCGCTGCTCCACAGGCTGAATCCATTCAGCAGGTACTCGTCCGGTTCAACGGCAATCGTGAAGCGGCTGCGAAATATCTCGGCATCAGCCGAACCACCTTGTGGCGCAAACTCAACCAGGCCTAGAACAAAGGATCGCCCAGCCCCTCCTGCTCCAGCGCACGCCTGATCGCAGGACGCGCCACCATCATCTTCAGGAAAGCGCCGAGATGCTGTCTGTTGCGTGCGGGATTGTTCATCATGCGCGTCCAGCGTGACAGCATGAACAGGTAGGGATCGACGGCCGTGATGCGCTCGCCGAGCAGGAATGGTCCGCCACTTTCCGCGAGCGTCCTGTCGAGCAGGTCCAGCATCCCGGCCACACGGGCTTCCGCGTGTGCCTTGACCTGCACCGCCAAGGATTCGTCATCCACGAGGCGCTCCGGATAGAAATAGGTGATCAGTTCCGCCTGCAGGGTGTTGGTCAGATAGACAAGCCATTTGTAGAAATGCGCGCGTTCGTTCGTGCCGACCGCAGGCGCGAAGCCGGCCTCAGGATGACGGTCGACGAGGTGCAGGCAGATGGCCGCTGTTTCAAACAGGACGAGGTCACCGTCGACGAGCGTCGGAATGCGGCCGTTGGGATTAAGTTTCAGGTAGTCGGCACTATGGTGCGCATCCTTCGCCCGGTCGACGAGCACCAGTTCGTAAGGCACCCCGAGCTCTTCCAGCAACATGTGTGGCGCAAGGTTGGCATTGCCGGGATAGTAGTAGAGCTTGACCATGGGTTTTCGCCTAGAATGTCGGTTTGAAGACCTCCATTATGCAAAATTCTTCCCGTCCCGACACGCCTTGTGTTGCCGTCTGTTCAACCACCTTCGACGATGTCTGCCGCGGTTGCGGCCGTACCGTGGACGAGGTCGCGAACTGGGTATTCATGACCGCGGAAGAAAAGGAACGGGTCTGGGAGCGCATCACCGCGGAAGGCTATCCTCGCAGGAACACCTGAAGCCACACACTCATAGTTGCTGGCCGAGCAGGGACGAGGAGTGTTCGATCAGCTTCTCCGCAAAGGGGCGTTCTGCCCATTCCGCCAGCGTAATCCGTCGCGCCCGCTTCACATCCTTTTCAAACACCGCAGTCATCTGCGCGGCAAACGCTTCGTCATACACATTCAAATTCGCCTCGTCATTCAGACGGAATGAGCGGTTGTCGAAATTGGTCGACCCCGTCGACACAAGGAAGCCGTCCACAATCATCACCTTGCAGTGAAACATCGTCGGCTGGTACTCGTGGATTTCAATGCCCGCCTCGAGCAACGCGCCCCAACGCGCTCGCGATGCACGCCGTACGATGTCGGTATCGATGTGCTCGCCGGGCGTGATGATGCGTATGCGCACGCCGCGGCGCGCAGCGGCAACGAGCGCATTGATCGCCAATTCATCGGGAACGAAATACGCACTCGATAGCAGGACGGTTTTTTCTGCAGATGCAATGGACAGGAGGTACATCAGGTGCATGCTCTCGCCGCCTCCCGTCGGAGAGCTGCTGAACATTTGGGCGGGCACGTTCCCTGCCGCTTCGATCTTCGGGAAGTACCTGTCACCGTGCAGCACACGTCCGGTCGACTTCATCCAGTTATCGAGGAACACGGCCTGGAACTCCGCCACCACCGGCCCTTCGATGCGGAAGTGCGAATCCCGCCAGTGCCACTTGTCCTGGGCGTCGCCCTGCCACTCGTCAGCAATGCCGACACCGCCCGTGAACCCGACGATGCCATCGACAACCAGAATCTTGCGATGTGTGCGGTTGTTCATGCGCGACCAGTTGTACCAGACGGGCTCATGGTAACGCTCGACCTCGACGCCGCCGTCGCGCATGCGGATGAGCAGTTCCTCATCCATCTTTGCGCTGCCGACCCAGTCGAGCAGCACATGCACCTTCACCCCGGCTTTCGCCCGCTCTCCGAGCGCCTCGGCAAAAGCGCGGCCCACCTCACCCGTCCAGTAGATGAAGGTCTCGAAGGTGATTGAATGGTTGGCAGAACGGATTGCGGACAACATCGCCGGAAAAATCCGGTCGCCGTTTTCAAGGTATTCGATCCGGTTGCCCTCCACAATCGCGGGCCCGAGCAATACGCCCATGGAGCGCAGGAACTGCGGATCCCTCACGCCGTACAGGTTCTCCAGCCGGCGTTCGATTTTCTTTTCACCCTCGGCCAGATTGATCACGATAATCGTCACCGCGATCGTGCCCAGGACGGCCAGGGCGAGGTGCATGAAGGTGAACATCAGTGTCGTGACTGGATTGATGGTGGTTGATTGCCTGCGGCAAACTTGATCGAAAGCACATGATAGGCGTCCCCGAGCGCAACTCATTGCGCTTGGTGAAACTTTGTGCGCATGCTTCAAGGAAAGACGTACCGGATTTCGATACTGCCCGCGTCGCGTCATGCAACGCCTCGCATTCTGATTCCCTTGAGGACGACGCTGCAGCACCATCCAGCGGCAACCACAGGGAGAGTGCAGATGAAAAAAGGAACGCGCCATTTACCGATGCTTGTCGCCGCATTGATCGGCCTGCTGATGGCCATCCATGGCCCGATCGCGCAACCGCCGGACTACCACCACTTCGCCGACGTCCGTTCGGCGTTCGGCATTCCCAATGCCGCCGACGTACTGTCGAATATGGGATTTGCTGCAGTGGGGTTATGGGGGTGCGTGCGCGTCGGGCACCGGCAGCCTGGCTACCTGTTGTTCCTGGGTGCCCTTGTCATGACGGGGGCGGGTTCGTTCTTCTATCATCTTGCGCCCGACGATGCCCGGCTCGTATGGGACAGGATTCCGATCGCGCTCGCCTGCGCGGGTTTGCTTGCCGGAGTGCACGCCCGATGCACCGGACACGACAATGAATTGCGTAACACCGGCATCCTTGCCGTTGCCGCCGTAACGAGTGTGATGTGGTGGTCATGGACGGGCGACCTGCGGCCTTACCTGATGCTGCAAGTGCTGCCCTTGGTTCTGATCCCATTGTGGCAATGGGCGTGCGGCACGCCGCGTAAGGAGCGAATGGCTTTCGCGGTGGCCATCCTGTTGTACATCCATGCCAAGGCGGCGGAACTGCACGACCACGAGGTCCTGTATGCCACCGGCATCATGAGCGGTCATACCCTCAAGCACCTGCTTGCCACTGCGGCAGCGGCGCTGATCGTGTCCACGTTGGGAAGGCGCGCATGAATGTAAAAGGCCGGTCACTGCCGGCCCTCTTTTCACTCGTCCTTGGCTCCGTCTATCCCGAGTTCGTGGATCTTGCGGGTGATGGTATTGCGCCCGATGCCGAGTCGTACTGCGGCATCGTTCTTGCGCCCGTGCGTGTGCTTGAGCGCGGTCTTGATGAGGGCCGATTCAAATTGCCGCCCCAATGCATCCATCACTTCCGGCTGGCCGGCAGCCAGCATTTGCGCCGCTTCGGTCTCGAGCAGGGCAATCCAGCTGGTCTTCTCCGCCGCGCCGTTCGGAACCGGGACGCCGGCCACCGCCGGCATGGACGAGAGCAAGGGCGATGCAAACATGCCGGCACCGGTGGAAGGCGCGGCGGTGGACGGTTCGGTGTGCGGTGCCAATCCCTGCGGCTGCGGCAACTGCGGCACGGGTATCGAAGCAGTGACCGCCGGCGGAACGAACTCCTGTCCGTGGGTAAGGTCGGCCGGAAGGTCCTTGATCTCCACCGTCTGACCCGGCGCCATGACGGTGATCCAGTTGCAGAGGTTTTCCAGCTGCCGCACGTTGCCGGGCAGGTCGAGGCTGGCCAGGAACTGCATGGCAGCGTCGGACATGCGCTTGGCTTCCACGCCGAGCTGCTTGGCGCTCTGCGCGAGGAAGTGGCGCGTCAGCAGCGGGATATCCTCGCGCCGTTCACGCAGGCTGGGCAGGCGCAGGCGGATTACATTGAGGCGGTGATACAAGTCTTCACGGAACAGCCCTTCCTTCACGCGCTGTTCCAGGTTTTGGTGCGTGGCGGCGATGACGCGCACATTCGCCTTCAGGGGCTGGTGTCCGCCCACCCGATAGAAATGGCCGTCGGACAGCACGCGCAACAGGCGTGTCTGCAGGTCGAAGGGCATGTCACCGATTTCATCGAGGAAGAGCGTGCCGTTCTCGGCCTGTTCGAAGCGGCCGCGCCGAGTCGCCTGGGCACCGGTAAAGGCGCCGCGCTCGTGGCCGAACAGTTCGGATTCAAGCAGGTCCTTTGGAATGGCAGCGGTGTTCAGCGCGATGTAAGGCTGGGCGGCGCGCGGACTATGCTTGTGCAATGCGCGCGCGACGAGTTCCTTGCCGGTGCCGGACTCGCCGGTGATCAGCACGGTGACGTTCGATTGCGAAAGCCGTCCGATCGCACGAAACACGTCCTGCATCGCCGGCGCCTGCCCCAGGATTTCCGGGGTATCGGCGGCAGTCGCCTCGACGCTCGACTCCCGCAGGCTCTCTTCGAGTGCACGGCGAATCAGCTCGACCGCCTTATCGACGTCGAAGGGCTTGGCGAGGTATTCGAATGCACCACCCTGGAACGCGGCAACCGCCGAATCGAGGTCGGAGAATGCAGTGATCACGATGACCGGGAGGCCGGGATGCCTGGCCTTGACGGTCTGCAGGAGTTCCAGCCCGGATTCGCCGGGCATGCGGATGTCGGACACGAGGACCTGCGGCACGCCGGTCTGCAGGGCGTCCATGACCTCGCGCGCATTGGAAAAGCTCTTGGTGGCCAGGTTCTCGCGGGCTAATGCTTTTTCGAGTACCCAACGAATCGATTCGTCGTCGTCAACAATCCAGATTGGCTTCATATTTTTTCAGCATCCCGCACGTGTGGCATTGTGTAAAAGCCGGCCTTGGCATTGACGTTTGAAACGGTTGGGTCCCCAAATCCATGCAGTCAAGGCAGCGGTATCAATATCCTGAAGTCGGTGCATCCCGGCCTGCTCTCGCATTCGATCACTCCCATGTGCTGTTGCACGAACGTTTGCGCAAGCGTGAGCCCGAGTCCGCTGCCGCCATCCTTTCCCGATACCAGCGGATAGAAGATGCGATCGCGGATGTCGGGCGGGATGCCCGGTCCATTGTCGATGATATGCAAGTCTAATGCCAGCCTGTAACGCACCTTTGCGAGCGTGACTTGCCGTGCGACCCGCGTCTGGAATGTGATGACCGCATCGCCTGCCTTGATCTGATCCGACAATGCATGCGCTGCGTTGTGCGCGATGTTGAGGACTGCCTGGATAAGCTGCTCCTTGTCGCCGCGGAATTCAGGGACCGAGAGGTCGTAGTCACGCTTGATAGTGAGGCCGGTAGGGAATTCAGCGACGATCAGGCTGCGCACGCGCTCGCACACCTCGTGGATGTTGACGTCGCCGACGATGTGGGGGCGACGGTGCGGCGCAAGCAGGCGATCCACCAGCGTCTGCAGGCGGTCGGCTTCCTTGATGATGACCTGGGTGTACTCGCGCAATTCCTTCAGGTGACGCTCCGGCAGTTCTAGCTCCAGCAGCTGCGCGGCGCCCCGGATGCCGCCAAGCGGGTTCTTGATTTCGTGCGCGAGGTTGCGGATCAGTTCCTTGTTGGCCTGACTCTGGTCGAGCAGTCGTTCTTCACGATCGAGCTTGAGCTGCTGGACATTCTCCCTCAGCTCGATGAGCACCGGTGTCTCTGCATTGTCAAGCGCGGTAACGATCACATGGACATGCAGCGGTTCGCGGTTGGGACGCTGAAGCGACAGGTCGAGGCGCTTGTCCGCGAAGCGGTGCTGGACGGCCTCATGGAATATCTGGTTAAGGTGGTCGCCGTTGAGGAAGAGGTCGTTGAGCTTCTGTTGCGACAGGACCTTGAAGGAGCTTTCGAGCAGGTTTTCCGCAGCGGCGTTGGCATAGGTAATGCGGCTTGCCGCATCAAGGATGACGACTGCCGATGACAGCAGGTCGAGGCCGTCGAACGAAGTAGGCGATGTTTTCACGTTGTTCCAGAAATCAAAAGGGCCGCATGCCGCGGCCCTGTCCATGCAAGCGTTGTACCTGCACTATTTTATGTTACCGATCTCGCGCTTCAGGGCTTCGATGTTCTTTTCCGTACGGTCGATGTCTTCCTTCATCCCGGCAACCCGTTCCTGGTACTTCGCATAGTTGCGCTCATCGCCGCGGCGCTCGGGCTCGCCGTTGTTGTAATCCTTCTTCAGGTTCGCCAGCTTCTGCTCTTCCGCCTTCATTTCGTCGAGCAGGATCTGCTTGCGATCGTTGTCGCGTGTCTTCTGGGTACCATTGTCGACCTTCGGGAAGTCCCCCGGCGTGCTGGCCGCGGGTTTCGCGGCTGCAGTCTGGGTCGCGGCAGTTTTCCTCGGCGGTGCCGGAATCGTGGTGATCCCCGGCAGGTCGACCTTCTTGCACCCTTTCGTCAGGCCGGTGTTCTTGTATTCCCTCTTCCCGTGCTCGTCAACGCACAGGTAGACCTCGCTTTGCGCGTGCGCCGCGCCGGCTGTCGCCAGCATCACGAGCAAACCGGTCAATTGTTGTTTAATCATCTTTCTTTCAGGAAACTATGAAGGCGCTTACTAGTTTAGGATAAGAATCAATGCTTTACAAACACTCCCCGCTTGGATCGTAAAAGAACGCAACAGTTTCCTTCGGTAAAAAAAACGGGGAAAACCGAAGTTTTCCCCGTCTCTTGAACTGCGTCGCCTTGCGGCGGAAAGCTGATTACAGCGAGTAGTACATGTCGAACTCGACCGGATGGGTCGTCATGCGGAAGCGCTGGACTTCTTGCATCTTCAGTTCAATGTAGGCGTCGATCATGGTGTCGCTGAACACGCCGCCACGGGTCAGGAACTCGCGGTCCTTGTCGAGGTACTCGAGCGCCTGGTCCAGGGAATGGCAGACGGTCGGGATCAGCGCGTCTTCTTCCGGCGGCAGGTGGTACAGGTCCTTCGATGCTGCTTCGCCCGGGTGAATCTTGTTCTGCACGCCGTCCAGGCCTGCCATCAGCAAGGCGGAGAAGCACAGGTACGGGTTGGACAGCGGATCCGGGAAGCGTGCTTCGACGCGCCGGCCCTTCGGGTTCGCAACGTGCGGAATACGGATCGATGCGGAACGGTTCTTTGCCGAATAAGCCAGCTTGACCGGCGCTTCGAAGCCAGGAACCAGACGCTTGTAGGAGTTGGTGCCCGGGTTGGTGATCGCGTTCAGCGCGCGAGCGTGCTTGATGATGCCGCCGATGTAGTACAGCGCGAAGTCGGACAGGCCGGCATAGCCGTCGCCTGCGAACAGGTTCTGGCCATCCTTCCAGACGGACTGGTGAACGTGCATGCCCGAACCGTTGTCGCCAACCAGCGGCTTCGGCATGAAGGTCGCGGTCTTGCCATAGGTGTGGGCGACGTTCCAGATCACGTACTTCAGGTTCTGGGTCCAGTCAGCACGCTGCACCAAGGTGGAGAACTTGGTGCCGAGTTCGTTCTGGCCAGCGCCGGCCACTTCGTGGTGGTGCACTTCAACCGGGATGCCCATGGCTTCGAGGATCAGGGACATTTCGGAGCGCATGTCCTGGAAGCTGTCGACCGGGGGAACCGGGAAGTAGCCGCCCTTGACGGTCGGACGGTGGCCGGTGTTGCCGCCTTCGAGTTCCTTGCCGGTGGTCCAGGATGCTTCTTCCGAGCCGATCTTGACGAAGCAGCCGGACATGTCGATCTTCCAGCGAACGTTGTCGAAGATGAAGAATTCGGGTTCCGGACCGAAGTAGGCGGTGTCGCCCAGGCCGGAGGACTTCAGGTAGGCTTCAGCGCGCTTGGCGATGGAGCGCGGATCGCGGTCGTAGCCCTTGCCGTCCGACGGTTCGATCACGTCGCACTGCATGAACATCGTGGTCTCTTCCATGAAGGGGTCGATGTTGGCGGTGTTCGGATCGGGCATGAGCAGCATGTCGGAAGCTTCGATACCCTTCCAGCCGGCGATCGAGGAGCCGTCGAATGCATGGCCGGACTCAAACTTGTCCATGCCGAACTGCGAAACCGGCACGGTCACGTGCTGTTCCTTGCCTCGGGTGTCAGCAAAGCGAAAATCAACGAACTTGACTTCGTTTTCTTTCGCCATCTTCAAGACGTCTGCGGCCGTCATTGCCATGCGATTCTCCTAAATATGATGAGCAAAGTGGTTCGGGTAACTTGCGTAATTGGTTTGAGCCGACTGTTCGCGCCCGATGTAGGCCCAGTTGCGACTTGAAACACAGCCGGGAATGATAGCAGATTCCATGCCACCATCTTGAGAAATAACAATTCGGCTGCACCGCGATGAAGCGCGCAAATTAGCTGAAATAGTGCGCTGTTGAAATACAGATGAAGCGAAAACAGGGTAACGAGGGAAGCACCAAAAAAGTGCAGACGACCGACAAATCACCTCTTTGGTGCATCTGGCGCTTTTTGCGCACTGTTTTAGTGCGCATGCCGCTGGAGCCTGTCCCTGACGCTCCGCAGTCATCACGATAAAATATAAAAAACCCAATCCTCGGAGACATCCATGAACATCCTTTCCGTCGCGCGCGCGCGCGGGACCGAAAAGCAGTTGCCGTACGCGGGCGCAGTCACCCCGTCGGAGGCCTATGCCCTGCTCCAGCAGGATCCGAACGTTGTCCTGGTCGACGTCCGTACCAACGCGGAACGGGATTGGGTCGGACGAGTTGCCATCCCGGATGGGCAGCACGCCGCCGTGCAGTGGAATACCTACCCGGGCGGGACCCCGAATCCCGCCTTCCTGGATGAACTGTCGCGTTGCGCATCCAAGGACAAGGTCCTGCTTTTCCTGTGCAGGTCGGGCGTACGCTCCCGCCATGCTGCCAAACTTGCCACCGAAAACGGCTACGCCAACTGTTTCGATATCCTTGAAGGCTTCGAAGGCGACAAGGACACCGAAGGACACCGCAAGACCATCGGCGGCTGGTGCAAGGCAGGCCTGCCGTGGATCGGCGCCTGAATCGCCTACTCCGCCTTCATCAACGACAGGACGCGCCGCCGCACGAAATTGATGTGGCTGCGCAGCCCGTACAACTCGTCGGCGAACGACAACGGAATTGAAATGCGGTTGACGCGCTCCTCGATGTCGTTCAGGCGTTGCAGCTGTTCCGGATAGACCTCCTTCTGCTGCTCGGGCGGCACGTCCTCGATCGCCTGCTCCACCGAGCGCAGCTGGCCGTACCAGCGGAAGACCCGCGACCGCACCTTCCAGACATACAGAGGAGGGATGATGCGCGACAGCGGCAGAATCAACGCCCCCAGCGCCACGACCACGACCCACATGCGTTCGAAGAAGTTGGCCAGCCAGAACGGCAGGTAACGCTGCAGGAGCGGCGGGCCGCTCTTGTAATACTTAGCGGCCGCATTCGACACGGGCACCTCGGTGTAATTCGCAGTAGGGAATTCGCCCTTCTTGTGAAACCACCCGGCCTCGCCATGGATCTCCGCCGCTGCCTGGACGAACAAGTCGACCAGTGCGGGATGCAAGTCCTCACGCGCGACCAGCGTCGCCGTCGGCGCGATCAGGTGGATGTCCTTCGAGGGCAGATCGCGGCCGAAATCGACAATGCCGCGCGGGAGCACGACATGCGAGAGAAAGGGAAACCGCCTCGTGTACGCCTCGGCCTGCGCGAAATCGAACAGGCGGACGCCTGGTGTTTGCAGCAGCATCTGGATCAGCGGCGCGTCCGGCGCCGAGCTGAACACGAGGCCGTCGATGCGCCCGGCGAGCAGCTCCACTGTCGCAGGCGTGTTTTCCAGCGTGCCGAGCTTGACCTGCGCGGCCTCCACGCCATTCACGGACAGGATCTGCTTGAACAGGCTGGGCACACCCGTTCCCTCGGCGCCGACATTGATACGAAGCCCTTTCAGCTGGGCGAGGCGGGTGACGTTGCGCGACTCGCGCAGGAACAGCCACAGCGGTTCGGTAAACAGGCTACCGAGCGAAACCAGTCCCCTCCCCTCCAGCTCTTCCAGCCGCGTCGACCCGCTCTGCACGAAGGCGATATCGATGGCCGAATCCTCAACCTTGAGCCGCTGCAGGTTTTCGCTGGAGCCCAGTGAGGGTGTCAGTTCGACCCGGATGTCATTGCGGGCGAGCGCGGCCACATATTTCTTGCCGATTGCTTCATATGCACTGTTTTCCTGCCCAGTGGAAAGCACGACGTGCCGCGGCGGCGACGGATCGACCAGCCAATAGGCGAGCAGGCAAGTAAGCAAGACCGCAATGGCGGCCGGCCCGGACGCGACCAGGAAATCGCGGATCGAAAAGCGGGTGAACCTGAGGATTTTCGGCATCTGTGTTCCAGGGAAAAACGTGGAACACACGATGCCAACAAATGTACCGGCACGCAAGTGCGCCGGTGGCGACGCTCCTAGGAACGTGCCGACACGACGGGGCGGCGGCCCGCGAAGGAACCGCGCGGGAGCGCCACACCACGATGGCGTCCATCGGCATCGCCGTCGTCGGAAAGAAATTGCGCGGCAATCGTGAACCAGTCCTCGATAGAGAACAGACGGCGTGCCATGGGGATGAGTTCGCGCTCTTCCCGCTCCAGCCGCACAAGCATGGTGCCGCAGTAACTTTCCATGGCGTGACAGATCTGGTTGATCCGCCCGGCACTTGCCTCGAACGCTTCCGCCAGCTGCTCGCCGAGTGAGCGCAGGATGCCCGCGCCCTTCGCGCTCAAGGCGTCGAGTTCGGCCACGAGGATTTCCGCTTCCCGTCCCGCCATCCGCATCGCAGGGATGAGATAGCGCTCCATCTTTCGCGTAGCGAAATACTTGTCAAACTGCATCAGCTTGCCAAATGCCGATTCCAGGAAAGAAAAGTCGATCTTCTGCAAGCCCCTCCAGGTGCCCTGGAGGTACTGCTGCAGGCGAGAAAGCATTGCTCGAGTCTTGTCTTGCTCGGTCGCGATTGCGACCAGGGAATACGTGGCAGTTAGCATTGTTGCTCCTTGATTCTGTAACTGCGTGGACAATCCGATCGGATTCCGATCGCTGCACATAAAAACCGGGGAGAGTAAGAGGTTGGAAAAACGCGTTGGGAGAGTATAGGCGGCGGCCCATCGGGGCATTTGACCTTCCGCAAACAGCTCCGGAAATGGCACCTAACGGGTGCCAATTTGGCGACAATTCACCCCTTACTTCGGCTTATCGACGGGATGCATCGAAACGTTCGATGCAAAAACGCCGGGCCCGGCGCATGAAGCGCGCGGGCCCGGCGTTTGATGGGGAACGGTGGGATCAGTTCAGTTTCGCTGCGTGTTCCCTTGTCGCATGGAAGGTGAGCTGCGGCCAGCGTTCCTGCGTCAGCTTCAGGTTGACGCCTGAGGTGGCCAAGTAGGCCATGTTGCCGGATGCGTCAAATGCGACATTGGCTCCCGCCGAGGACTTCTCGAAGTCGGCCAGCGCTTTCTTGTCATCACAGGAAATCCAGCGTGCGCTGCTGATGCTTGTGCCTTCAAACACGGCATCGACGCCGTATTCATTCAAGAGACGGCTGGCGACGACCTCAAACTGCAGGACGCCGACGGCGCCCAGGATGAGGTCGCCACCATGCACCGGCTTGAACACCTGCACCGCGCCCTCTTCGCCAAGCTGCTGCAAGCCCTTGTGCAATTGCTTGATCTTCAGCGGGTTGCGGATGCGCACCGAGCGGAAAAAGTCCGGTGCGAAATACGGAATGCCCGTGAACTGCAACAATTCCCCTTCGGAAAAGCTGTCGCCGATCTGCATGTTGCCGTGGTTCGGCAAGCCGATGATATCGCCGGCGTATGCTTCTTCCACCTGCTCGCGGCTCGATGCCATGAAGGTCACGACGCTCGACACCTTGATCTCGCGGCCAAGGCGCAGGTGCTTGATTTTCATTCCACGCTCGAAACGCCCGGAACAGACGCGCAGGAATGCAATACGGTCGCGGTGGGCCGGATCCATGTTCGCCTGGATCTTGAAGACGAAGCCGGAAAATGGTTCTTCGGTCGGCTCCACCGCACGGACCGTCGCATCGCGGTGGCGCGGCGCCGGCGCCCAGTCGAGCAGCGCATTGAGAATCTCGCGCACGCCGAAGTTGTTGATCGCCGAGCCGAAGAATACCGGGGTCTGCTTGCCCGCGAGAAATTCTTCCAGGTTGAACGGATGTGACGCGCCGTGCACCAGCTCCACTTCCATCTTGAGCTGCTCGATCTCGAGCGGGAACATCTCCGCCAGACGCGGGTTGTCGATGCCCTTGACCACCTCGAACTCCTGGTCCGCACGCTCAGAACCCGCCTTGAACAACAGGATCTCGTCGCGCAGCAGGTGATAGACGCCGCGGAAGTTCTTGCCCATGCCGATCGGCCAGGTCACCGGCGCGCACTGGATCTTCAGCACCGACTCGACCTCATCCAACAGCTCCAGCGGATCCCGGCACTCGCGGTCGAGCTTGTTCATGAAGGTCAGGATGGGCGTATCGCGCATGCGGCAGACGTTGAGCAGCTTGATGGTCTGCTCTTCCACACCCTTTGCCGCGTCAATCACCATCAGGGCCGAGTCGACTGCGGTCAGCACGCGGTAGGTGTCTTCCGAAAAGTCCTGGTGGCCAGGGGTATCGAGCAGGTTGACCACATGCTCGCGATATTCGAACTGCATCACCGAGCTGGCCACGGAAATACCGCGTTGCTTTTCGATTTCCATCCAGTCGGACGTGGCGTGGCGGCCGCTCTTGCGCGCCTTCACGGTGCCGGCGAGCTGGATCGCGCCTGAGAACAGCAGCAGTTTTTCGGTCAGCGTGGTTTTGCCGGCGTCCGGGTGGGAGATGATGCCGAAGGTACGGCGCCGCCCCACTTCGCGTGCGATCAATTCGGAGGAAACCTTGCGGTTGCTTTCGGTGGCGGCGTCGAGCGATTCGGACGACGGCAGGTCGGTGTCGGAGGTCATGCTTGTAGAAAATAAAAGTGCCGGAACGCCAGGCGGCGGCCGGCACGGTGAAACAAATCAGAGCTTGATGAAGTTGTCGCGGTAATAGCGAAGTTCTTCAATCGATTCGATGATGTCGGCCAGCGCGGTGTGCTTCTGGTGCTTCTTGAAACCGGACGAGATTTCCGGCTTCCAGCGCTTGCAGAGTTCCTTCAAGGTCGACACATCAAGGTTGCGATAATGGAAAAACGCCTCCAGCTTCGGCATGCCGCGCGCCATGAAACGGCGGTCCTGGCAGATGCTGTTGCCGCACATCGGCGATTTACCGGTCGGCACGAAATGCTTCAGGAAGTCGATCAATGCCTTTTCGGCATCTGCCTCGCTGACCGTGGACGCCTTTACACGGTCGATCAGGCCGGAGCGGCCGTGGGTGCCCTTGTTCCATGCATCCATGCGATCCAGCACCTCATCGGGTTGGTGAATCGCAAACACCGGGCCTTCGGCCAGAACGTTGAGCTGGGAGTCGGTGACGACCACCGCGACCTCAATGATCCGGTCATTGTCCGGATCGAGTCCGGTCATTTCCATGTCTACCCAGACAAGGTTGAATTCGTTCGGCCGCGCAGGCGCGTTTGCAGGGACTTGGGATTCAGTCGCTTGTGACATAATTGTTTTCCTTGGGGGGGGCTACCTCATATTAATTTGGGAGTGCGAACGCGCCGTATGCGTTGCAGGCCTAGGCGCGGCGACGCGTCGTAGTGGTACTACGGCAAGGAGCCGCAACACCGGCATGCGACGCATACGGCACGTTCCCGGAGGGTTCATTCCAAAACGCGCGCTGCCGGCGTTGCATGGCTAGCAAAGGCGCCCAGCCTTTGCGTCGCCACGCGCCACCGCCATCACGCGTTTTGGAATGAACGCATCTCCCAAATTAATATGAGGTAGCCCCCAAATCCGCCATTTTCTCACAGGCAGGGCATGTCTTCACTTGCGTTTTCGGTATTGTTCGTCAGTTTCCTGGTTATTACCCTCGTCGTCCGCTTCTGGCTGGGATCGCGGCACATCCGCCATGTGATTGCTCACCGCAATGCAGTTCCGCCTGAATTTTCCGAGAAAATCCCTCTGTACGCGCACCAGAAAGCCGCGGACTACACGGTGGCGAAGACCAAACTGGGACTGCTGATGCTCTTCGTGAATGCCGCTGTGCTCATTGGTTTCACGCTGCTCGGCGGCTTGCAATGGCTGTCCGTCACGCTCTTCAAGCTGACCGGTCCCGGCATGCTTTACCAGCTCGCGCTGATTGCCGCGTTCGGTTTCATATCGGGCCTGATCGAACTGCCCTTCGACTACTACCGGCAATTTGTCCTCGAAGCCCGCTTCGGGTTCAACAAGATGACGCTCGGGCTGTTCATCAGCGACATGGTCAAGAACATCGCGATCGGCATCATCATCGGCGTGCCGCTGGTCTGGGTCATCCTGACCCTGATGGAGAAATCCGGCGACCTCTGGTGGCTGTACGCATGGTTTGTTTGGAGCGGTTTCCAGCTGCTGATGCTGGTACTCTACCCGACGGTCATCGCGCCCATGTTCAACAAGTTCACCCCGCTTCAGGACGAAGGCCTGAAATCGCGCATCGAAAGCCTGATGCAGCGCGTCGGCTTCGCCTCCAAGGGCCTGTTCGTGATGGACGGGTCGAAACGCAGCGCGCACGGGAATGCGTACTTCTCCGGATTCGGTGCTGCCAAGCGCATTGTCTTTTTCGACACCCTCCTCGCTCGCCTCGGCCCGCAGGAGATCGAAGCGGTGCTCGCACATGAGCTCGGCCATTTCAAGCTCAAGCATGTGATCAAGCGCATTGCCGTCATGTTCGGGATGTCGCTCGGCTTTCTTGCCCTGCTCGGCTACCTCAAGACGCAAACCTGGTTCTACACCGGACTGGGCGTTGACCCCATGCTGCTTGGCAATAACGATGCGATGGCGCTGATCCTGTTCACGCTGGTGCTGCCGGTATTCACCTTCCTGTTCTCGCCGCTGGTGTCGCTGACCTCGCGCAAGCATGAATTCGAGGCGGACGCCTTTGCGGCGAAGCACACCGATGCACAGGACCTCGTGTCGGCGCTGGTCAAGCTGTACGAAGACAACGCATCAACGCTGACGCCCGATCCGCTGCACTCCGCCTTTTACGATTCGCATCCGCCGGCAAGCGTGCGCATCCACCATCTTCTTGCCGGACGATAAACAGACGACATTGGGGACAACCATGGTAACCGCCGCCGAACTGATCCAGAAAAAAGGCCGCCACCTCGAAACCGCGCTGACCGATGCCCAGATCAAGGAACACCTTGATGCCGTCGACAACTGGGCGCTGCAGGACGGGAAGATCGTCAAGACTTTCGTGTTCAAGAACTACTACGAAACGCTGGCCTTCGTGAACGCGATCGCCTGGGTGATCCATGCCGACGACCACCATCCCGAATTGGTCGTGACCTACAACCGCTGCGTGGTCAAGTTTGACACGCACTCGGTCAACGGCGGAAAAGGCGGCATTTCCGAGAACGATTTCATCTGCGCCGCCAAGGTGGACGCGATGTTCCAGCAGGCGTCGCGCTAGACGATGGGAGTCGACAAGGGGACCGTCATCGCCGCCCACGGCAGGCACTATCTGGTGCAGGCCGGCGCCACCCGCCTTCATTGCGTGACACGGGGAAAGAAAAGCGATGTCGCGGTCGGTGACATCGTACAGCTGAAGCAGACATCGCCCGATCAGGGCGTGATCGAGAAGATCGAGGAGCGCAAGACGCTGCTCTACCGTTCGGATCAGTACAAGTCAAAGCTGCTGGCGGCCAACCTGACGCAGTTGTTCATCGTGGTCGCCACCGAGCCAAGCTTTTCGGATGACCTGGTGTCGCGTGCGCTAGTCGCCGCCGAGGCAGGTGGAATACGGCCGCATATCATCCTGAACAAGACCGACGTCGTCGAGTCGCTCCCGAAGGCACGCGAGCGCGTTTCCTTGTATTCCGGGCTTGGCTACCCGGTACATGAGGTGTCAGCACGCAGATCGCCTGAGGAAACAAAAGCCATGCTCGAACCACTGCTGGATGGACAATCGAGCATCCTCATCGGCCAATCAGGGATGGGCAAATCCTCGCTCATCAACCTCCTCGTGCCGGGTGCGGAGCTGGCAACGCGGGAGATTTCAGCAGCACTGAACTCCGGCAAGCACACGACGACATTCACTCGGTTGTTCATCATGGACGAGGACACTTCTGTCATCGACTCCCCAGGTTTCCAGGAATTCGGGCTTTACCACTTGACCGAAGGCATGCTGGAACGGGCATTCCGGGAATTTTCACCCCACCTGGGAAATTGCCGGTTTTATAACTGCCACCACCTCACCGAACCCGGCTGCGCGATCCTTGGTGCGGTTGAAAATGGCGAGATTTCCGCCATGCGCCATGCGCTTTACCAGCAACTGGTGCACGAATCTTCCCAAAAGCTTTACTAAGGTCATGCAAAGGCCTTGCGGCACCCCGTTTTGTTGTATTTTAGGGATAGAAATCCCTTATAATTGAACGGCTTACAACCATAACGGCGGCAGGCGCCAACTGGCCGCCGTTTTCATTTATGGCAATCAAACACTTCCTCCAGTTTTCTGACTTTACGCTTGATGAATTCGAGTACGTCATCGAACGCACCCGAATCATCAAGCGCAAATTCAAGAATTACGAAACCTACCATCCGTTGCTCGACCGCACGCTGGTGATGGTCTTCGAAAAGAACTCCACGCGTACCCGCCTGTCCTTCGAAGCCGGCATGCACCAGCTCGGCGGCGCGGCAATCTACCTGAACACCCGCGACAGCCAGCTCGGCCGCGGCGAGCCGGTCGAAGACGCGGCGCAAGTGATGTCCCGCATGTGCGACATCATCATGATCCGCACCTTTGGCCAGGACATCATCGACCGTTTTGCGAAGAACTCGCGCGTGCCGGTGATCAATGGCCTGACCAACGAACACCACCCCTGCCAGGTGCTGGCCGACGTGTTCACCTACATCGAGCATCGCGGCTCCATCGCCGGCAAGACGGTGGCCTGGATCGGCGACGCTAACAACATGCTTTACTCGTGGCTGCAGGCGGCGCAAGTGTTCGGCTTCCATGTCAACGTGTCGACGCCGAAGCGCTACGAGATCGACCCGTCTCTGGTCGCCGCGGACAACAAGAACTACACCGTCTTCGCGAATCCGTCCGACGCCTGCGTCGATGCCGACCTCGTTACCACTGACGTGTGGACCAGCATGGGCTACGAGGAAGAAAACGCCGCCCGCCTGAAGGCCTTCGCCGGCTGGATCGTGGATGGCGACAAGATGAAGCGTGCGCGTCCCGATGCGCTGTTCATGCACTGCCTGCCCGCCCACCGCGGCGAGGAAGTGGCGGCCGAAGTCATCGACGGCCCACAGTCGGTCGTCTGGGACGAGGCGGAAAACCGCCTGCACGTCCAGAAGGCCTTGCTCGAATACCTTGTCCTGGGCAAGCTCAGCTGACCGCTGACCCAGCCAATCCGATCCATCAGCAAACGAAGCAGAAATCATGTCGACCATTCTCCAGTCCGTTCCCGTCAACCAGAAAGTGGGCATCGCCTTTTCCGGCGGCCTCGACACCAGCGCCGCGCTGCACTGGATGCGCCAGAAGGGCGCGATCCCGTACGCGTACACCGCGAACCTCGGCCAACCGGACGAGCCCGACTACGAGGCCATTCCGAAGAAGGCCAAGCAGTACGGCGCGGAACAGGCTCGCCTGATCGATTGCCGCGAGCAACTGGTCGCTGAAGGCATCGCCGCGCTGCAAAGCGGCGCCTTCCACATCTCGACCGCGGGCGTCACCTACTTCAACACGACCCCGCTCGGCCGTGCAGTCACCGGCACGATGCTGGTCGCCGCCATGCAGGAAGACCAGGTCGACATCTGGGGTGACGGCTCCACCTTCAAGGGCAACGACATCGAGCGCTTTTACCGCTACGGCCTGCTGGTGAACCCGGCGCTGCGCATCTACAAGCCCTGGCTCGATGACACCTTCATCCGCGAACTCGGCGGCCGCAAGGAAATGTCCGAGTTCCTGATCAAGTCCGGCTTCGACTACAAGATGTCGGTCGAGAAGGCTTACTCCACCGACTCCAACATGCTGGGCGCGACCCACGAAGCGAAAGACCTCGAGCACCTGAACAGCGGCATGAAGATCGTCGAGCCCATCATGGGCGTCGCCTTCTGGCGCGACGACGTCGAAGTCAAGAAGGAAGAAGTGACCGTCCGCTTCGAAGAAGGCCGTCCGGTCGCCCTGAACGGCATCACTTTCTCCAGCGCCGTCGACCTGATGATGGAAGCCAACCGCATCGGCGGCCGCCACGGCCTCGGCATGAGCGACCAGATCGAAAACCGCATCATCGAAGCGAAGAGCCGCGGCATCTACGAGGCCCCCGGCCTGGCGCTGCTGTTCATCGCCTACGAACGCCTGGTCACCGGCATCCACAACGAAGACACGATCGAGCAATACCGCGAAAACGGCCGCAAGCTGGGCCGCCTGCTCTACCAGGGCCGCTGGTTCGACCCGCAAGCAATTATGCTGCGCGAAGCATCGCAACGCTGGGTGGCACGCGCAATCACCGGCGAAGTCACGCTGGAACTGCGCCGCGGCAATGACTACTCGATCCTGAACACCGACTCGCCGAACCTGACCTACCAGCCGGAACGCCTGACGATGGAAAAGGGTGAAGGCGCGTTCACGCCGCAGGACCGCATCGGCCAGCTCACCATGCGCAACCTCGACATCACCGACACGCGCGACAAGCTGGGCATCTACAGCAAGGCCGGCCTGCTCGGCGGCGGTTCGTCGGTCGGTCTGCCGCGACTGACCAAGGATGGCGACAAGTAATCATTTACAACATCACGAAAAACCATGACTACTCAATTCGATAACGTTTCCGTCGTCAAGAAGGCGAACCTTTACTTCGACGGCAAGTGCGTCTCGCACACCGTCCTGTTCGCCGACGGGACCAGGAAGACCATCGGCGTGATCTTCCCGTCCTCGCTGACCTTCAACACCGGCGCGCCGGAAATCATGGAGCTGAATGCCGGCAAATGCCGCATCCGCCTGAAGGGTGAAACCGAATGGAAGAGCTACGAAGGTGGGCAGAGCTTCAACGTGCCGGGCAATTCGAGCTTCGATATCGAGACGACCGAAACGCTGGATTACGTCTGCCACTTCGTCGCAGCGTAAGCAGATACAAGTACCAATAAAAAAGGCGATCGTTTGATCGCCTTTTTTTATCGAGGATGGTCGGACTCAAACGAAAACCGGCTCCGGCTCCAGCTTCACGCCAAACTTCGCCATGACATCTTCCTGGATGGCTGCAGCAAGTCCGGCGATATCCTTCCCCGTCGCCCCGCCGCGATTCACCAATACCAGCGCCTGTTTCTCGTACACACCGGCCGCGCCGAGGGTCTTGCCCTTCCAGCCGCACTGATCGATCAACCAGCCTGCAGCCAGCTTGTAGCTGCCGTCTGCCTGCGGATAATTCACCAGTTGGGGATAACGCTCCAGCAGGGCGTCGCGCACGGCTTTGGTCACGACCGGATTCTTGAAAAAACTGCCCGCATTGCCGATGACTGCTGGATCGGGCAGCTTGCGCGTGCGGATGGCAATGACAGCGTCGCTGACCTGTCGCGGCGTCGGGGCAGAGATCCCGCGCGCCTGCAGTTCCTGCGCCACCTCGCCGTAATGCGTGTTGGCCTGCCAGTTCTTCGGCAACGCGAAGGTCACATCGAGGATCGCAGCATTCTCACGAAGCTCGTGCTTGAAGATGCTGTCGCGATAGCCGAAGCGGCAGCCTGCGTTATCGAGCATGAACACGGTACCGGTATTGAAATCGAACGCCGTCAGCGAGTGGAAGCAGTCTTTCAGTTCGACGCCATAGGCGCCGATGTTCTGGATCGGTGCTGCGCCGACATTGCCGGGGATGAGCGATAGGTTCTCGAGTCCACCAAAACCCTGCTGCAGTGTCCATTGCACGAAGCCGTGCCAGTTTTCGCCGGCAGCGGCCTTCACGTACACCGCATTTTCATCTTCACCTGTGACTTCCACGCCTGTCATTTGCATGTGCAGCACGAGGCCCGGGAAATCCTCCGTCAGCAGTAGATTGCTGCCACCGCCCAGGACCAGGCGCGGCAGCCGCGCGAGAAAGCCGTCGCTTTTGACGTGGGACAACATGTCTGCCGAAGTGACAGGCAGGTAAGCCTTCGCCCTGGCGTCGATACCAAAAGTATTGAAGCGCTTCAGCGGGAAGTCGTATTGAACGGGGAGAACGGTAACCATAGCCGAGGCATTATATAGAGGCCGCCGTCTAGCCACCCGTTTTTTTGTCGGCTAGAATCGGCCTTGACCAATTCGCAATGCGGCCCGTGAGAACAACCACAACCAGGCCGGTCCCCACCAATAATAGTGATTTAGAAAGACACCACCATGCCATCTTTTGACGTCGTATCCGAAGCCAACATCGTCGAAGTCAAGAATGCCGTCGACCAGTCGAACAAGGAAATTACCACGCGCTTCGACTTCAAGGGCAGCGACGCCCGCGTCGAACAGAAGGAACGGGACCTGACCGCCTACGCGGACAGCGAATTCCAGCTGAACCAGGTGCGCGACGTGCTGACCGGGAAAATGGTCAAGCGCGGCGTTGACGTCCGCTTCCTCGACCTCGGCAAGATCGAGAAGATCGGCGGCGACAAGGTCAAGCAGGTCATCAAGGTCAAGAACGGCATCGAGTCCGACACCGCCAAGAAGATCGTGAAGATCGTCAAGGAAAGCAAGATCAAGGTCCAGGCCAGCATCCAGGGCGACGCCGTGCGGGTATCCGGCGCCAAGCGCGACGACCTGCAGGCGACGATGGCGCTCCTGCGCAAGGAAGTGACTGACCTGCCCCTGGAATTCAACAACTTCCGCGACTAACTACCTTGATCGCCATGCGCCTCCCTGCCCTCGCATTCCTACTCTGCGCCGCAGGTGCGGCCATGGCGACCGACATCAGTGTGGTCGGTCTCTTCCCCAACAAGGCAGTTCTTGTCGTGGACGGAGGAACGCCGAAAACTTATTCGGTAGGCGCAAACATCGCCGACGGAATCAAGCTCGTCGCAGCCAATGAATCGGGCGCGACGATCGAAACGAACGGCAAGCGCCAGACGATTGCCATGGGCGAGCATGTGAACCGGAGCCCGGCCGGCAGTGGCAAGGCGAGTGTGACGTTACAGGCGGACGGGCAGGGACACTATATGGTGAACGGCCAGATCAATGGCGGAACCGTGCGCATGCTGCTCGATACCGGGGCGACCATGATCGCGCTCCCCGCCTCGGAGGCCACCCGGCTCGGGATTGACTACAAGAAGGGCACACCTGCCTATGTGAACACTGCCAACGGCATTGCGCCGTCGTACCGGGTCAAGCTGAACACGGTGCGGGTTGGCGACATCGAAATCAACCAGGTTGATGCGATGGTGCAGGAGCAAGGTCTGCCGATCATCCTGCTGGGCATGTCCTTCCTTAACCGGACGGAAATGCGCCGGGACGGCGTGCAGATGGTGCTGACCAAGCGCTACTGAATACTGCGGGATCCCCAAAAAAAAACGGGAGCGAATCGCTCCCGTTTTCATTTCTGCCTCTTACTCGGTATCGGCCAGGCGGCGCTGCCTGACTGCTTCAGCAAGGCCTTCCAGCACCTTGACGCTGGCATCCCAGTCGATGCAACCGTCAGTCACCGACTGGCCGTAGGTCAGTTCCTTGCCCGGCACAAGGTCCTGGCGGCCGCCGACAAGATGGGATTCCACCATCACGCCCACGATGCGGGTGTCGCCGGCGGCGATCTGCTTGGCGATGTCTGCGCAAACCGGCACCTGGTTTTCCGGTTTCTTCGAGCTGTTCGCGTGCGACGCATCGATCATCAGGCGGGAAGCGAGGCCATTGGCGGCGATGTCCTTGCAGGCTGCTTCGACGCTGGCGGCGTCGTAGTTCGGCGCCTTGCCACCGCGCAGGATGATATGGCAATCCTCGTTGCCGCCGGTCGAGACAATGGCGGAGTGGCCGCCCTTGGTCACGGAAAGGAAATGGTGCGGTTGCGACGCAGCCTTGATGGCGTCCACCGCGATCTTGATGTTGCCGTCGGTGCCGTTCTTGAAGCCGACCGGGCAGGACAGGCCGGATGCCAGTTCGCGGTGCACCTGCGACTCGGTCGTGCGTGCGCCGATCGCGCCCCAGCTGATCAGGTCAGCCACGTACTGCGGGCTGATCACGTCGAGGAATTCGGTGCCGGCGGGCAGGCCCAGCTCGTTGATGTTGAGGAGCAGCTCGCGGGCCATGCGCAGGCCGTCGTTGATGCGGAAGCTGTTGTCCATGTACGGGTCGTTGATCAGGCCCTTCCAGCCGACCGTCGTGCGCGGTTTTTCGAAGTACACGCGCATGACGATTTCCAGATCGTCCTTGAAGCGCTCGCGCTGCTCGACCAGGCGGCGCGCATACTCCATCGCCGCCTTGGTGTCGTGGATCGAGCACGGGCCGATCACCACCATCACGCGGTCATCCTGGCCGTGCAGGATCCGGTGTAGCGCGACACGGGAATTGGCGACCGTGTTGGAGGCCTTCTCGGTGCAGGAAAATTCGCGGATCAGGTGGGACGGAGGCGCGAGTTCCTTCATCTCCCGGATGCGCAAGTCGTCTGTGCGTTGCATGTTGTCTCTCCAGTCAGGGTTCAAGTCTGTATAAACAAAAAAACCGCCATTTCGGCGGTTTTTTCAGGATTCGGTTCGGGCTCTTTTATTCGTGCGCTTACCGCTTTTCCACCGCCTTTGGGCTGGACAAGCTAAAGAAAAAATAAAAGTAAAAGCGCGCGAAA
>Ga0196981_1000074_pt1 | contig 115430 bp, 108 predicted proteins | sample S3_2013CmetaG_FD_155462 | JGI IMG/M metagenome (GOLD analysis project Ga0196981, IMG submission 155462) | Soil microbial communities from Anza Borrego desert, Southern California, United States - S3_20-13C | ecosystem: Environmental > Terrestrial > Soil > Desert | place: USA: California...
GAAGACAGCCGTTACCTGAACATGAACTTACTCAAGGAGCAGAGAAAACCGCAATTAAGGTTGGCCGCTTAGAAAATTCGTTCAACCTCAACCATGATCTTTTTTGCACAACTTGACGGACACAACCGGTTCCTGCGCGGCGCGGATCGGCCTCGCCGCTCTCAATGCCGGCGAGGCCGCAGGAAGACCGCCAGCCCGTAAAGCGCCAAGGCGGCGATCAGCAACCGGGACTGGCCGATATGAACGGCCAGCAGCGTAGCCAGAACGGCGGCGATGACCGACGCGCAGCCGTTGATGCCGAAAGCCCAGGGAATCAGCCGCTCCGCACCGGCCGCGAGGCGCGAAAGCCCCAGGGGGAACGGCATGCCCATGAAAAACGCCAGGGGAGCGATCAGGATCAGAACCAGCGCGGCCTTGGCGGGGCCGGGAAGGGCGATGGATACGTCGAACAGCCATGGGAGAGCCAGGAGATAAACCGCCGAGACGGCAATGATCGCCTTGGCGGCCCGAGAGATATGCCGTCCGGCCCGTTGCGGCGCAATCCCCGCCGCATGTCGGCTTCCCAGTCCCGCGAAGATCAGGAATCCCGCCAATACCACCGCCGCGGCATAGAGCGGGTGGCCGAGGTAAAGGATGAACTTCTGTATGTAAACGATTTCCGTGAACATGAATGCCAGGCCGATGGCGAAGAAATAGCCGAAAACGCGGTATCGCCGGATTTTCTCCGCGCCGTCGCGGCGAGGCATCAGGACCCCGAGCGGAGCGAGGATCAGCACGGCGCTGATGACGGCCGATTGCAACAGCGTCGCCAGCAGGATCGGATAACCCATATCGAGCAGCGAAAGACCTCCGGAGCCTTTCAGCCGGAAGGCTTCCGAGAGAAGCGGCCATTTGAAGAAATGGAAGAAATACGGCCGGTCGTCGGTGGCCGGGCGGACGTCGAACTTGTAGCGCCGGATGAACGATTCCCGTTCGGGACCCAGCAAGGCCGACGCCGCCTCGAAGAAATAAGGCTGTTTCAGTCGGTTGTAAACATTGGTTTGCGGCGCTTCGATGCCGGGATGGTAGGCCGGGTCGAAGGCGCGTTCGTCGCAGAACCGCCGCAGCGTGGCGACCTCCGGTTCCGAAATCTCGCCGTTCTTGATCAAGAGGGTGCTGGTCTGCCAGCCGCGTATCCACATCAAGCGCCGTTCCGGGGCGCTCATGCCGGAGCGCGTTAAGGCATCGGCGGCGGTGGCGAACAGCTTGATCTCGTCGCGGGGCGGCAAGCGTACCCAGCGGGTGATGGCCAGAAAACCGCCGGGTCTCAGGTGTTCCAAGTAGGCTTGCAGCGCCTCGGTCGTGTAGAGATAGCTTTCGTTCAGCGCATACGAGCCGGCCGCCGTGTTGAAGGCATCCAGCAGCGCGATCTGGATCAGGTCGTAACGTTCCGCCGAGGCGGCGACGAAACTCCGCGCTTCGGCGGCGCGCACGCGGACGGAGGGATGCCGGTAAACCTGGCCGGCGAAATCGGCAAAATCGCGGGACACCAGTTCGATCATCTGCGGATTGAGTTCCACCGCGTCAATGCGCTCCGCATCGTGATAGATCGCCTGGAGCACTTCGCCGCCTCCGCCCGCGCCCAGAACGAGAACCTTCGGCCTCCGGGACAGCAGGTGATACGGCAGGGCGGACGGCACGTAATCGAGAAAAGCGAGGCTGGCTTGGCTCCCACCCCAGCGGTGGATGGCACCCATACTGTCGCCGTCGGTAAAGACCGCGAGTTGCTCGGGCACCGGAGCCGGGCTGTTCAGGCTGAGGCCCGGAACATGGCGGAACGGCACCTCGGGACTCCGTACCACGCTGAGCAGCCCGAGCGGGCTGGACCGTTCCTCGATGCGAGCCGCCCCGGCGACCCGCAAAGCCTGGGAAAGGCTCTTGTATTCCACCGGCCGCAATTCCGCGCCGCTCCAATGAACCGAAAGCCACAGGGCGGGAATGGCGGCAATGAGCGGCACGATCCTTTCGCGGGGACGGAGAGCCAGCGCGGCCCAGGCCAGGGCCGCGGCGGCAAGGCCCACGCTGCTTGCGAGGACCAGCGCATTCAACGGAAACGCCAGGAACAGCAGCAGGACGACCGCCAGCGCGCCGATTCCCGCTCCCGAGAGATCGGCCGCATAGGTGCGTCCTATCGCCGCCTTGTAGCGCTGGAATGTCAGGCCGATGCAATTGGCCGCAAAAAAGAAGGGCGGCGTCAGGATCAGGTAGATCAGGACGAGATGCCCCCACTCGTTCGGACTCCAAAGCACCTCCAGCGCGTTGAAGGGCACCTGCTGCGCGGCCAGGAAACACATGGTCGCGCTCAAGCCGAACAAGGCCGCATTGAGGACGAACGCGGCGCCGAAACGAGGCAGCAGAAATCCTCGGCCGAGCGTCAGAAACGTCCCGCTCGCGCCGTAGCCGAGCAGCGCCAGGCTGATCATCATGTAGGCGAAGTGATGCCATTGGACGATGGAAAAAAGCCGCATCAGGAGAATTTCGTAGCCGAGCGCCGCGGCCGAAATGAGGGAAACGGAGAGCAGGAGCAGGCGCGGCGGAGCCTCGTCGCGGCGCGGCCTAAGTCCGGAGCCGTCCATCTCTAATGAGCGCCCGTCAAGGGCACGAACTGCACCGGCACGATCTGTCGGGTCGAGACCTTGCCCTGTTCGCTTTTCTCCACGAGCACCAGGTATTGCGGCAGGAATTGCCCGCCGACCGGTATGATCATGCGGCCGCCCGGCTTGAGCTGCCGCACCAGCGGCGGCGGAATTTGCGTGGGGGCGGCGGTGACGACGATGGCGTCGAAAGGCGCGTGTTCCGGCCAGCCGTAGTAGCCGTCGCCGGTCTTGGTCTCGGCATTGGCGTAGCCCAGCCGTTTCAGGCGCTCCGCCGCCGTTTGCGTCAATTCCGGCACGATCTCGATGGAGTAGACCCGTTTCGCCAATTCCGCCAGTACGGCGGCCTGATAGCCCGAACCGGTGCCGATTTCGAGCACCGCGTCATCCGGTTCGACGCGCAGCAGATCGGTCATCAGCGCCACGATAAAGGGCTGGGAAATGGTTTGCCCGTAGCCGATGGGCAGAGGCCGGTTCGCATACGCCATGTCGCGAAGATCCTCGCTCACGAACTCGTGCCGGGGAACTTTCCCCATGGCGTTCAGGACCCGGCCGTCCAGTTCGGTTTTGCCGACTTCGCTGCCGACCCAGCGCATCTCCCGGCGGATTTCGTCGATCAATGCCTGGCGTCGGGCGGCGTAGTCCTCGGCGCCGGCGGCCGCGACAAAAAGGCCGGCGCACAGCAGCGCGAACGAGAATCCTAGACGGCGGATGAAAGACATGGCGAATCTCCTCCTGGCGGATCGCCGGTTCATACCGTTAGAGAGCGTCCCTGAGCCCCGGTATCCGCGAAAGCCGGAATAAAGTCGAGCCTGTGGCCCGGAGTGGGAGGTGAAGCGGTGTCGTCGAAGCGAAAAACGGCGCCCGTTCGAGCGGCATCGTACCGGTCGAACGGGCGGATAGGTCCTAAGCTTGGAAAGGAAGGGACGGGGTCCGGATCAGTGCTTGGCTTCCGATTGCACCAGCTTCCCGGAAGATTCAGTTCCCCGTTGGGCGGTCGTCAGGGCTCCCAGCCAACTTTCGACTTCGGCGCTGAGCTCGCCGGTGCCGGACAGCTTGGCGGTTTCCTCGATCCAGCCGTGATCGGCGACCGGCAGCGGCAGGACGCCTTGGCCGCCCATGCCGTTGTGGGCGACGATGTCGGCGTCCTTGGCGTCGGCGAGCATCACGCGGCCGGCGACTTCGAGCTTGTCCATGTCCACCACGACAAGATCGTTGGCGAACTTGCTGGCGACATAGGCGTAATAGCCTCCGCCTTTTTTCATCCCGAAGTTGACGCCGTGGCAGCCCGGCTCGCAGGGCAGGCTCTTGACCACCTTCTGCGTCGCCGTGTCGGTCACGGTGATGGTCGCGCTCAGGGTGTTGGCCGTGACCACGTATTTCCCGTCCGGGCTGACCGGGGTCTGGATCGGCAGCAAGCCGTAAGCCTCGCCCTTCGTCTGGCCGCTGATTGGATCGTAGTCGGCGGCGAGATCGATGTCCTTGACCTTCTTCCTGGTCTTGATGTCGATCACGCTCAGCGTGCTGAGCAGCGGCGGCGTGCCGAGTAGATTGGCGACGTAGGCCCGATCGTTCGCGTCGCCCCAGATGGCGATGGGAATCACGCCGACGTTCGGCACCTGGGCGGTCTGGCCGCTGTCCAGGTCGACGATGGCGACGGCGCCCGCCAGGGCGTTCGGCGTCAGCACGTATTTGCCGTCATGGGTCACGTGATGGCCGTGGGGTCCCGAGTTCGGGCCGGTGTGGAGGCTGCCCATCGCGGTGGGATGTTCGCCGCCGGTCAGCCGGAGCACGCGGTCTTCGCCGTTGATCGCCACGAACAGGTTGTCGTCCGAGGGCCGCGACATGGCGTGGGAAGGCGATTGTCCGACGGTCAGCGTGCCGTAGATCTTGCCCGTCTCGCGGTCGAAGGTGACCAGACGCTTGTCGAACCACTCGGTTTGATAGATGTACTTGTAGGACCGGTCCGTCCACATGTTGTGAGGGTTGTTCAGGTTGATGTCGGTCCCTTTGACCTTTTTCTTGATCGTCCACCGCTCGGCGTCGACCTGGGTGGCGGAGCCCCACTTGGTCTTGCCCTTGACGGTTTCGAACTGGGTGTTGACCCAGACTTCGCCGACGCCGGGCGTGGCCGGATTGGACAGGCGGTTCGGCGCGGACAGGTTGAGCGCGTCGAGGCTTATCACGGTGCCGCCGAGATTGAGGGGAATGGCCGGCAGCTTCACATCCCAGGTCGGTTTCGAGTAATCCCGCCAGAGCGAAGGCGTGGTGGCGACGAAGTAGGTCCTGAGCAGCTTCTTGGCAATATCGCTGGTGGTGGGCACCTTGGCGCCGGTGACGAGCTGGATTTCGCTGCCGAGATCCAGTCCTTCCGTCTTGGGATCGTCCACGACGACGGCGCCGAACATGTACGGGTGGACCTTGCAGGTGAACACATACAGGCCGGGTTTATCGAAGCTTTGGGTAACGCTGGCGCTCGACGGCTTGTCCTGGTCGACCGGGAACTTGGCGGCGCCGGGCTGCCACAAGAGGCTGGTGATGGTGTGTTCGCTGTTGGTGTCGGTCATCTTGATCAAGACGGCATCCCCCGGCTTGACCACGACCAGGCTGTCGCCGTCGGTCGGGTCCTTGAACCACTTGCCGGGCTCGTCGGTCATTTCCAGCGCGGCGACCGGCATGACGCCGGGAACGCTGAGAATGACGTCCTCGGACGAAGTCGTTTCGGCGCTCGCGACGGGAGCCAAGCTCACGGTTCCGAGGCTCAGGGCGATGGCGGCGGTCAATTTGCGGAATTCGTTCATGGTCATAACCTCATGTCTTAACGTTATTGTTCCGAACTTATTTGACGACTTTGAAGTCGCCCATCATGCCGGCCTGCATGTGCTGGATGACGTGGCAGTGGAAGTGCCAGTCGCCGGCGCCGACGCCTTCGCCGGCCTGGACGACGAACGTGTCGCGGCTGATCGGTCCGATATTGACCGTGTCCACGACATGGGCGGTGCCGGGTTCGAGCCAGCGGTGCCCGTGCAAATGGAAGGTGTGGAAGGCGGTCCCCAGCCCGACGACGTGAAAGCGGACTTTCTCGCCGAGACGGGCGCCCACCGTGGGGTTGGTCCACAGCGGAATCTGCTTGCCCTTCAGGATATTGTTGACCTCCATGCCCCAGAAGGTGGTTTCGTGCATCCACAGGATGAACTCCCGCTTGATGTCGCCGACGTTCACGTCTTCCATCTTGCCGTTGATGAGCGCCGGCACTTTTCCGCTTTTGGGATTGACGATCAGGGTGCCGAACAGTCCTTTATCCTCGGACCCGACCATGGGATTGCCGAAGGTATGGTCGTGGTAAGGCCAGGTACCCGCGGTGCCGGGCGCGGCAGTCCATTTGTAGGTATAGGGCTTGCCGGGGAAGGCCGCCTCGTCGGCAACGCCGTTGAGCGCCTTCATCGTGCCGTCGCTGCGAATATCGAAATGCACCCCGTGCACGTGCAGGCTGACGGGCTGGTCGGCGTTGGGAATGCCGTTCTCCAGGGTTATTTCCGCAACGTCGCCCTCGGTCATGACGATGGCGGGGCCCGGAATGGTCGGCTTGTCGCTGTAGCGGGCGGTGACGTCCTCGCCCTGGCCGTCGGCGGCCAGGATCTTGTGGCTCACCATCTGGTAGCCCAATTGCCCGGAGGGCAGGGCCGCCGCGCGCAAGGTGATGCGATGGGTATTGCCCGTTGCCGGCCCCGTGCCCGCATCGCTTTTCCAGGGCACGTATTCCGCTTGTGCGATGGGGATGAAAAAGACGGCCAGCAGCCAATGCGATGAGAACAGCCATAATGGTCGTCGGAGAAAACAAGGGAGACTCATAGTCGATCACTCCTGAGTAGGTTTTCAGTCCGTTTCCGGAACTGAATGCCGGTCCAAAAAACAGATGCGCCTCGCATGGCATCTTATTGTTAATGCATCTTAAATGCATGATTATGGTTCTAATGCATCTAGAATGCATATTTATATTTCACGGCGGTCCGGCTCGGAAAGTCAATAAAATTTTGAGTCAATACTTTTTTCGTGATTGCCTCAACGCCGATCGATGTCGTAAAACTGCCCCCAATCCGTCCATTCGAGGTGCTAGATGCAGCTGACCCGTTACACCGATTACGCCTTAAGAGTGCTGATGTACGTCGGCATCCATACCGGTCGCATGGTGACCATCGCCGAGGTTGCCGATGTGTTCGACATGTCTCACAACCATTTGATGAAGGTCGTGCAGGAGCTTTCCGCGAAAGGCTATGTCAAGAGCACTCGCGGAAAGAATGGAGGGATAGAGCTCGGACGTTCTCCCGAGGCGATCAATATCGGCGAGGTGGTGCGTCACATGGAGAGCAATTTTCACGTCGTGGAGTGCCTCGACCCCGGACGCAGTCTGTGCCGAATCATTCCGGGATGCGCCTTGAAAAAGGCGCTCCAGGAAGCGGTCTCGGCCTTTCAGGAGGTTCTGGATCGATATACCTTGGCGGATCTTCTCAGGAATCGTACCGCGCTGAACCGGTTGCTGACCGAGCGCCGGGCGGTCGGCGCTTGAGAGGGTGCGCTTTCGGCACGCCTTACAAGGGCTGGAGCCCCGGCTTTTTCTGAAAGTACCGGCGCAAGAGATCGAGACCGAGCGCCGCGGCGGTGGATTGCTTGCGCCCGATAGTGCCGCCGATCGGCCGGGTTTGCTGCCAGACCCCGTCCGGAGCCGCAAGCACGAACCGGACTTCGACCGTGCCGGTTTCATCGTGAAGTCCGTCCCGGTCGTAGCGGGCGATTTGGGCCAGCACATGATCGGCGCCTTGCTCCCGCAGCCGCGGGACAATGGCGGCCGGAGCAAGATCGTCGGACGGTTGCAAGCCGAAATATCGGCACAGGCCGGCCGAATCCGGGATCACGGCCGCGCCGCGGAACCAGGGCTCGCCGGCGCAGCGGTTCGCCAGCTTTCCGCCGCTCAGGGTCTCGACGACATAAAGCGTCGCCAGGCGCGCGGCAAGTTCGCGCCCCACCGCCGAAGCCAAGTCGCTTTCCGTTTCCTCGATGCCGCCGATGGCGAATACCGCATCCCCGATGGCGTCGGCGGCGCGTTCTACGACATCGTTGAGCTCCGCTTCCGGGAAATTCGCCGGAAACAGCAGCTTGACCCGGTTTTCCGCCCCTCCGGCGCGAAAGCCGAGTTTCACTTCGGGCGGCAAGGCGATGCGATCGATCCGTTCCTGAAGGCTCGATTCGCCTAATCCAACGGTGTTCAACACCACCAGCCGGGCCGGAGCCAACCGGAAGCGCCGGGGCAGGTCCGGCCCGATCCAGCGCCGGAACATCGCCTTCATCTCACCGGGCACGCCGGGCATGAAGACGAAGCGGCAGCGGCCGGCCTGCAAGGCAAAGCCGGGGGCGGTGCCCCACAGGTTGTCGAGCCGTTCCGATTCCCTGGGGAGGAGGGCCTGCTTTTTGTTGACCTCCGGCATGGCGCGTCCGAGTCGCACGAAATAAGCCTCGATCTGGGCCAGCGCGGTTCCGTCCAGTTCGAGCGGCAGACCGAAAGCCCGGCCGACCGCTTCGGCGGTGAGATCGTCCGAGGTCGGTCCCAGTCCGCCGGTGCAAATGCAAAGATCGGCGCGCCCGGCGATTTCGCGGAGCAGATCGACCAGCGCCTCCAGCCGGTCGCCGACCGCGGTATGCCGGGCCACGTCGAATCCCCGGGCCGTCAGCTCTTTCGACAGCCAGGCCGCATTGGTATCGGCGATTTCGCCGGTGACGACTTCGTCCCCTTGCGAGAAGATTTCTGCGACAGGTCTTTGCATCGTTAATGTCCGGAATGGATGGCGGCCACCCGATGGTGCCAGAAGGGCAGCGAGACCATGGCGAAAAGCGTGGTCAGCGAAACCGCCAGGGCGTAAAACGACGTGTCGAGCCGATAGCGGTCGCAGTAAACGACGCCGAGCAGCATGCTCGGCATGGCGGCCTCCAGCACCAATGCGGTCAGGGTATCGCCCTCGAATCCCAAGGCGATCCCCAAGCCCAGACCGAACAACGGCATGGCGGCCATTTTGAACGCCACGACGACCGAAGCGAGCGGCAGGTTGCGGCTGTGCCAGGAATTCCAGCGGAGGCCAAGTCCCAGCGAAATCAGCATGAGCGGCACGACGGCGGCGGACAAGCTCATAAGAAACCGCTCCATCCAGGCAGGCTGCGCCACTCCCGAGAAATTCAGGCCCAGCGCGGCCGCCGCGGCCCAGAGCGGCGGATTGAGCAGCAGCGACCGAAGCATCGAACCGTTTTCCGAATTCGCCGTGCCGTAGTGCCGGGCGATCAGGATGCCGAAGGTGAAAACCAGCGGCATGGACGCGAACAAATCGATTTGTACGACGATGGCGCGCGCCCAGGGACCGAAGGTCTGCTCCAGCACGGGAAGCCCCATGTACGTCACGTTCGAGAAGGCGATGCTCAGCATCGCGGCGCCCAGCCGTTGCGGAGCCAGCTTGGCGAAACGCGCGGCCAGCCAGGTGATGGCGGCGCCGAATAGAATGATTCCCGCCCCGAACAGCGAAATCTTCAAGGTCTCGAAACCCAAATCGGCCGTCCATAGCACGGAAAGCACCAGCGCCGGCAGCAGCAGATGGAACACCACGGCGGTCAGCACCAGGCGGGTTTGATCGGCATCCAGCCCGCCAGGCCGTATAATGCGCCACATTGCGCCGCACAGGATCAATACGGCCATCTGCATCAGCACGGAAACCATTCGCGACTCCTGGGTTCGAGGAGGCGCTATTCTAGCAATCGCAGCGTCCACACCGAGATACGACGGTCGAACGACCGGAAAAATAGAGGAAAAGCCATGACCGACACCCTTTCCAAGAAACCCATACCTGCCCGAGACCGCCTCATCATGGCGCTGGATCTGCCGAGCGTGGCCGAAGCCAAGAGCCTGGTGGAAACCTTGGGCGATTCGGTGGATTTTTACAAAATCGGGCTGGAACTGTTCATGGCCGGCGATTACTTCGAACTGATCGAATGGCTCAAAAAGCGGGGCAAGAAGATCTTCGCCGATCTCAAGTTTTTCGACGTGCCGGAAACGGTTGCGCGGGCGGTTCGGGCACTGAGCGCCCATGGCGTCGAGTTCGCCACCGTGCACGGCAACGACGCGATCATGGAGGCGGCCGCGAAAGCCAAGGGCGATCTCAAGATCCTGGCGGTCACGGTACTGACCAGTCTCGACCAAGGCGACCTCAAGGATCTCGGCTTCGACTGCGACGTGCAGCGCCTGGTTCTCTCCCGCGCCCGGCGCGCCTTGGCCGTGGGCTGCGACGGCGTGATTTCCTCGGGACTCGAGGTTCCGGCGTTGCGAAAGGAGATCGACGAGAAATTGCTGGTGATTTCGCCCGGCATTCGTCCGGTGGAGAACCGTCCGGCGGACGACCAGAAGCGGGTGGTGACGGTCGAGCAGGCGTTTTTGAACGGCGCCGATTACATCGTCGTCGGCCGGCCGATCCGGGACGCGGAGAATCCGCGCGAAGCGGCGGAAAGGGCGCAGGCGCAAATCGAGGACGTATTTAAAAGAGCGGCGAGTTAAACGCACCCGGCTACGTCCCGCAAGCCCCGCCATGCAAGCCGTCTGGCTGGAAAACCGTCGGATCGCCGTTCGCGACGATCTTCCCGTTCCCGAACCGTCCGCCGGCGAAGCGTTGGTGCGGGTGCGGCTCGCCGGCATCTGCGGCACCGACTTGGAGCTGGTGCGGGGCTATTATCCTTACACCGGCATTCCCGGACACGAATTCGTCGGCGAAGTCGCAAATTCGCCCGACAGCACGCTGATAGGCCGCCGGGTGGTCGGCGAAATCAATATCTCTTGCGGCGACTGCGGGAGCTGCCGGAGAAATCTTCCAACGCATTGCGAGCGCCGTGCCGTACTCGGCATCCGGGACCGGCACGGGGCATTCGCCGAATATCTCGCCCTGCCTTTGCGGAATCTGCACCGGGTGCCGGATACCGTGCCGGACGAGGCGGCGGTCTTTGCCGAGCCTCTCGCGGCGGCGCTGGAAATTCAGCGGCAAATACGCATTGACGCCGGCGATCGGGTGCTGTTGATCGGCGCAGGCCGGCTAGGGCAGCTCATCGCCCAAACGCTGGCGCTCGCCGGCTGCGAGTTATGCGTTTCGGCGCGGCATCCTCGGCAGAAAGCGCTGCTTTCGAGCCGGGGAATCCGGTTGATCGCGGAGGACGAGATTGCCGCCCGGCATTACGACATCGTCGTCGAGGCGACCGGCTCGCCATCCGGGTTCGATATGGCGCGGCGCGCCGTCCGGCCGCGCGGCACGCTGGTGCTGAAATCGACTTATCGGGATAGCGTCGGCGTGAACCTTTCGTCCCTGGTCGTGGACGAGATTTCGCTGCTCGGTTCGCGCTGCGGTCCATTCGATTCCGCCTTGCGCCTGCTGGAGCAAAAAACCGTCGATCCCACCCCCTTGATCGATGCCGAATATCCGCTGGCCCGCGCGGCCGAAGCTTTCGAAATGGCCCGAAGACCCGGCGTGCTCAAGGTACTGATCCGCCCGTAGCTCCCGTTCTGTCATACCCGCAAGTTTTTGTGCTATCGTTCGCCCCCTTATGCACCACCTCGATACCGCGTTCAGCACATCCTATTTCGTAGCCCTGCTGATGGGGTTTTTCAGTTCCCTGCATTGCTTAGGGATGTGCGGCTCCATCATCGGTTCGTTGACCCTGAGCCTCCGGCGAGAAATCCGGGAACAAAAATCCCTGCTCATGCCCTTCGTATTCAGCTACAACCTGGGGCGCATCGCCAGTTATTCGCTGGGCGGGCTGCTGGCCGGCCTGGCCCATCACGTGCTCAGCATGCCGCTCGGCGAAGGGCAGGGGCATCGCATCCTGCAAATCGTATCGGCGTTGATCATGGCCGGGGCGGGCCTGCACATCGCCGGCTGGTTTCCGCGGTTCGCCTACATCGAGAAGGCCGGCGGACTCATCTGGAAGAGGATCGAGCCTTACGGCCGGCGGCTGATTCCGGTGGAAACCCTGCCCAAGGCTTTCGTGTTCGGCATGATCTGGGGCTGGCTGCCGTGCGGGCTGGTCTATACGGCGCTGGCGCTCTCCGCGACGGCCGGCGACGTGGTGCGCAGCACCTTTACCATGTTGGCTTTCGGCGTGGGGACTTTGCCCGCCGTCATGGGCGTCGGTATAATGACCTCTCTGATGGTGCGGTTATCCAATATGAAGAAATTCCGCCAGGCGGCAGGGATCACCCTGATCGCTTTGGCCCTGTTGGCCGCGTTCCCTTGGCTCAATCCGATGGTTCGCCATACAATAGGTTGGTAATAATAATGCGGAGGAGGGTGAGATTATGTTTGCTAGGCTGATCGGCCAATCGCCGAATTTCGAGGCGTTGCTGCGTAGCGCCAGAATGATTGCCGCAACCGACGTGACCGTTCTGGTGGCCGGCGAAACCGGCACCGGCAAGGAAGTGCTGGCGCACGCGCTGAAAGAACACAGTCCTCGCGCAAACAAGCCTTTTATCACGCTGAATTGCGCCGCGCTCCCGGAGGCGCTGGCCGAGTCGGAATTGTTCGGCCATCGCAAGGGCGCATTCACGGGCGCGATCAGCGGCCAGATCGGCCGGCTTCAAGCCGCCGACGGCGGCACCGTGTTCCTCGACGAAGTCGATTCGCTGCCCATGTCCCTCCAGGCCAAATTCCTGCGTTTCCTCGAAACCGGGGAAATTCAGCCGGTTGGCGAAACCCATACGCTAAACGTGGACGTCCGGATCATCGCCGCGACCAACGCCAATCTTCAGGAAAAGATTGCGCGGGGGGAATTCCGCAAGGATCTCTATTACCGCCTCAACGTCGTGCCGATCGAGATACCGCCGCTGCGCGAGCGCATGGGCGATATCCAGCTGCTGCTCCAGCATTTCATGAAGCAATTTGCCGAAGAGCACAAACTTCCGGAAGCATCGTTCAGCAAGGCGGCGCTCGGCCGGCTCACGGCTTATGCCTGGCCGGGCAACGTCAGAGAGCTTCGCAACGTATGCGAGCGCCTGTCCATCCTGCTGGCGGGCCGGATCATCGACGAGGGCAATCTGCCGCTGGAGATCGTCAACCGGGCGCCGTCGCAAAAACCGCTGTTCGATTTGCCGGAACTGGGGATCGACCTGGAGAAGGTCGAGATGGACCTAATCCGCCAGGCCTTGTCGCGGACCAACGGCAACCGCAGCCGTTCGGCCCGGCTTTTGGGAATTTCCCGCGATACCTTGCTGTACCGGATGCAGAAGTACGGGATCAGCTAAAGAACGCTTTACCCAGGCGGCTTCACTCTCCTCGCCGCCTTGCGGAACATCCGAAAGCCCGCGGCGAAGGCCGCGGGCTTTTTCGTTTTAGACGAACTTCAGGCCCTTCTTCGCGGCGATCCGCATGCGCAAGGCATTGAGCTTGATGAACCCTTCCGCGTCCTTCTGATTGTACGCGCCGCGATCGTCCTCGAACGTGGCGATGCTCATGTCGAACAGGCTGTTGCTGTCGGACTTGCGGCCTACGACCGTCACATTGCCTTTGTAGAGCTTCACCCTGACTTCGCCGTTCACCGTCGCCTGCGAAGCGTCGATCATCGTTTGCAGCATCAGACGCTCCGAACTCCACCAGTAGCCGTTGTAGATCAGGCTGGCATAGCGCGGCATCAACTCGTCCTTCAGGTGCGCCACTTCGCGGTCCAGCGTGAGGGATTCGATGGCGCGATGGGCTCTGAGCATGATGGTGCCGCCCGGCGTTTCGTAGCAGCCGCGGGATTTCATGCCGACGTAGCGGTTTTCGACGATATCCAGACGGCCGACGCCGTTCGCGCCGCCCAATCGGTTGAGCTTCGCCAGGATTTGCGCGGGCGTGAGCCGTTCGCCGTCGATGGCGACGATGTCGCCGCGCTCGTAAGTCAGTTCGATGTAGGCCGGTTTGTCCGACGCCTTTTCCGGCGAAACGGTCCAGCGCCACATGTCTTCCTCGGGTTCGGCCCACGGATCTTCGAGGATGCCGCCTTCGTAGGAGATGTGCAGCAGGTTGGCGTCCATCGAATAAGGCGATGCCTTGCCGCGCTTCATTTCGATGGGAATGCCGTGCCGCTCGGCATAAGCCAAAAGCTTCTCGCGCGAATTCAGATCCCATTCCCGCCAGGGCGCGATGATCTTGATGTCGGGACGCAGCGCGTAAGCACCCAGTTCGAACCGGACTTGGTCGTTGCCCTTGCCGGTGGCGCCATGGGCGATGGCGTCGGCCCCGGTCTCGTTGGTGATTTCGATGAGACGCTTGGCGATCAAGGGGCGGGCGATGGACGTGCCCAAGAGGTATTCGCCCTCGTAGATCGCGTTGGCGCGGAACATCGGGAACACGAAATCACGTGCGAATTCCTCCTTGAGGTCGTCGATGTAGATTTCCTTGATGCCGAGGGCCTGAGCCTTGGCGCGCGCCGGCTCCAATTCCTCGCCCTGGCCGATGTCGGCGGTGAAAGTGACGACTTCGCAGCCGTAGGTCTCCTGAAGCCATTTGAGGATGACGGAGGTGTCGAGCCCGCCGGAATAGGCGAGGGCGACCTTTTTTACAGTCTGGTTGGACATGGCGTTCCTGTTGGATAGCGAAAAAACATCGAATTATAACCGTGCGCTTGGGCTGGTACAGCCCAACCCGGCCAAAGTCGACGGTCCGGCCGAATCGAGATCGGGAGCATTTCGAAAACGTCCGTCGCGAGCCTTTCCGGAGAAAGGCCCTGTGTCCTCATTGTTTCATGGCAGAATCGATGGGCGCATTGCCAAGGCGATGTTCCCGGCTATGGAGCCAGAGGCCAGCCCGGCGAGCTGGAAAACCAGGGCGGCAACGGCTCGTCATATCGGGTTTTGTCGCAAGCTTGGATTCATTGCGAGAACCAGCGTCCCAGCCCGAGACCGGCCAGCATCGCGGTCGCGAATGTCCAGACCCACGGATCGAGCGTCACCAGCGCCACCAGCGCCGGCCCCGGACAATAACCCGCTAGTCCCCAGCCGGTGCCGAACAGCGTGGCGCCTGACAGCAACCGGAAATCGATCCGCTTTTTCTCCGGGAGCAAAAAACGCTCTTCCAACACGGGCGCGGGCCGTCTCAGCACCAACGGAAACGAAACGAAACCGAAAACCACGGCCCCGCCCATCACGAACAACAGGGCAGGATCCCAGCTTCCGGCGAGGTCCAGGAAACCGATGATCTTGGCCGGCTGGGTCATGCCGGCGGCACCGAGACCCAGGGCGAACAGAAAACCGCAGATAAATACGCTGAGTTCTTTCATACACGCTTGTCTTCAAAACACGTGATTCGCCAGATAAACCGTTGCGATTCCGCTGAGCACGAAAGTCGCTGTCGCGGCCGCCGCGCGAGGTGAGCGTCTGGCCAGACCGCAGACCCCATGGCCGCTGGTGCAGCCGTTGCCGATGCGGGCGCCCAATCCGACCAACAGTCCGGCTGCGGCGTCCATTCCGAGCGAGTGGGCATGGACGGCGTCCAGCGCTTCCGGATAAGCGATCCGCAGCAGCGCGCCGCCCGCCAAAAGGCCCAGCACGAAACTCAAGCGCCACAAGGCGTCGCCTCGTTGCGGCGTCAATAAGCCGCCGACGATGTGGCTGATCCCCGCGATGCGGCCGTTGAACAACAGCAGTCCCACGGCGGCCAGGCCGATGAGCAGGCCGCCGGCCAAGGGCGCGACTATCGACTGCTCCATCGGCTTTCCCCCTAGAATTTGTAAACGAGCTGGGCGGAGACGGCGTCCTCGCTCAAGCGGTTGGTTACCCGTGTGCCGGGGACGGGCTGGTTGCGGGGTGGAAATCCGGCCGCACCGGTACTGATGATGGGCCCGGACTCCTCGTTTTCCAAAGCGTGGTAGTACGCGATGTTGAGCAGGAGATTGGAAACGAGCTCGATACCCAGCCCCGCCGTGAGCCTGTGCTGGACGATAGCGGGGAAAGGAACGTTGAAAAATTGCTGTTCTTGAGGAACCGGATTGTCGTTGTAGTTGTAGCCGGCGCGCAGGGTGATTCTCGGGGTGAGCTTGTATTGGCCGCCCAAAGAAAAGGCAAAGACATCTTCCCAGCCGAAGCCGCGCACGAAGGGACCGGTGGCGCTCGTACCGAAGTTTCTGTCGTGGAACCCTTCCGTATTGCGGTAGTTGATCCACTTCAGGTCCGCCGCCAGCAGCAAGTCGTCGGTTGGCTGATAACTGATGCCGCCGCCGACGATAAGCGGAAAGTTGAGGCGGAATTTGAAGCTCGTGGGCGTGCCGTCCGGAAACTGGGAATTCCAGGAAAGATCCTGGAACCACTGCGGGCTCTTGAACACTAGGCCCACGGCGAGATTTGATAGAGGCCGGTAGGTGGCGCCCACGGTAAAGCCCCATCCCCAGGCCGTGGCATCATGAGTGGCGGAGGGAAAGCCGGAGCCATTGGGCGGAGTGGCGGGCCAGGGATCGGCGGCGAGGGAATGCCAGTCGATGTTGATTCCCGCGCCCAATGAGAGCTTGGGAGTCAGCAAATAGGCCGCCGAAGGCGTCACCTGGAGCATCTGATAGTTGGAATAAATGGCGCCGAAGCCGCCCTGATTTTGGGGCAGCGCCAAGGGATTGAAATTTCCCTGAGGATTGGGAAGGTTCGCGGGATAGTCGACGCCCATGCCGGCGATTCCGACGGCGGTCAAGCCGAAGGTCCACGGCCCTCCGGTCTTGTAGACGAGGCCAAGCGAGGGAATGGGAGTTTCCCGGGTCCTGCTTTCCACGGTTCCCGAGGCCGTTCCGTCGATCGAGGCGGAGAACTCCCGGTCGGGCATGAAGAGTTCGAGGCCGAGTTCGAGCGAACTCTTGTCCAAGAAGGAAATGGAGGAAACATTGTTGTAATTGGACCCGATCGCATCGATCGACGTGGCAATTCCTGCTCCTCCCATGGACTGGTTGACAGCGCCGATACCGTGCAGAAGGTGGCCGTTGGTGGCGTTCGCTTGCGCCGTGTAGGCCAGCCCCAAGCCCACGATGAATTTCAGCGTTCTTGTATGTTGCCGTTGTTCGTGCATAACGCGTTTCTCACTGTCGAAAATAAAAAGGCCCGCACGACTTGCTCGAAGAAGTCGTGCGGGCCTCCGGTGGTCCGGTCGGCTCGCAATATTGCGGCGTGACGTTATGACGCCGCGACCATGGCGGATCCCCCCATCAAAACGACATCGCGGCCTGGATGATCTTGAGCGATTGCCCCCCGCTTTTCAGGCCGCCACGCTGTCGGGGGTGATTGCCTCGCTGAAATGAATCACGGCGTAATCGGCGTCGACCGGCACGCCGGCCAGGGTATCTTTCACCGGGCACAGGTTTTGGATGTGGGTGAGCAAGGCATCCACCGCTTCGGGCGAGGAGGGGCTTATCACCGTGAAACCGTAACGGATTCTTTGAAGGCCAGGTCTGACCGGCGCTCGGGCAAGAAAGCCGTCGGGGTTGATTACCCCTTCGGTCCAGACGCGAAACTGCTGTAGGTCCACGCCGTACTTGGGAGCATAAAGCGCGGCCAGCACCGTCAGGCAACTGCCCAATCCGCCGAGCACCAGTTCCACCGGATTGGGCCCCCGGTCGTTGCCCCCCAGGGCTTCGGGTTCATCCGTCAGCAGGCGATGCTGCCGCGCTTTGATCTCCACCCCGAACCCCTTGCCGGTCCAGGCGGATTCCACTTTGAAAGTCAGATTTGCCATACCGTTGTCTCCTAAATCGATTGGTCAAAACCGCAGAACGGTCGATAAACCGACATCCGACGCGCTGGCCGGTCTCCGGGACCAGATGTCTAGAGCATTTTTACGGTGTAGGGGCAAATGAATTCGCCCCTGCACGCGAAATGAAAACGCTTTAGACCGTAGTTCTCCCCCCCTAGAGAACCGGCTCCTCCGCCTCGCTCCTTCTCCCGGCGCAGTCCGTACGGCGTTGCCACAGCGGCGTCTCCACCGCCGCGCTAAGAAGAAGCGTGACAAACGCGGGTTTGCGGTAAATCTGAAGTTCCGCCTCGTCCCCCATTGATGCTCCGCGAAAAAAAAGCCAGCGGTCTGCAAAGACACACTGGCTTCCGGTTATCCGGTCAGCATCAATCAAGCAACTGGAAGAGAACTTTACATGGTGTCTGTTATTCCTCAAAAGAATAAAAAATCATTTAATTATGCGTATATGTAATATTTTTGAGCAGCCTATATGGTCATAAACCACCATGGAGGAGTCTGGCTTTCGTTATTTGCTTCGGATTTCCTCAAGACGAGGAGCGGGCGGTCTTTCACAGTCCATACTTTTTCCGCTTGCGCCAGAACGTCGCGCGGCTCATCCCGAGCATCTGCGCGGCGCGGTCGATATGCCCGCGGGCGGCGGTCAGCGCTCGGCCGATGCGCTCGGCTTCGTCCTCTTCCGAGGATGAAACGGGGGCCGCCGGCGATATGGGTTCCTCTCGAAATTCCGGCGGCAAATCGTCCACCTGCAAGACTTCGCCTCGTCCGACGGCAAAAGCGTATTCCACGACGTTTTGCAGTTCGCGCACGTTGCCCGGCCAGCGATGGTCCAGCAGCACCCGCATGGCATCGGGCTCTATGCGCTCGATGCGGCGCGGTCCGTGGACATTGTGCCGGTCGATGAAGTGCTGCAAAAGCAGGCCGATGTCCTGCCGCCGCTCCCGGAGAGGCGGCAGGAAAATGGGCACGACACGCAGGCGGTACATCAAATCCTCGCGGAAACGCCCCGCCTTCGCTTCCTCCCGCAACGAGCGGTGGGTGGCCGCGACGATGCGGACGTCCACGGTGATCGGATGGTCGCCGCCCACCGGGATGAAGGTCTTTTCCTGGAGGACGCGCAGCAGCTTGGCTTGCAGTTCCAGCGGGAGTTCGGCCACCTCGTCGAGGAACAGGGTGCCGCCCTCGGCGCGCTTGAACAGCCCCTGATGATCCTTGATCGCGCCGGTGAATGCGCCGCGCACGTGTCCGAAAAGCTCGCTCTCCAGCAGATTGGTGCTGAGAGTGGCGCAGTTGATGGCCAAAAAGGGATGGCCGCGGCGGTGGCTTTCCTCGTGCAAGGCTTGGGCGACCAATTCCTTGCCGGTGCCCGATTCGCCCCGGATCAATACCGTTGCGTCCGTTTCCGCCACGTTGCGGATGACCTGAAAAGCCTGCTTGAGGGCGGAGTCGCGGGTGATGAGGCCATGAAACACCTCGGCTTCGTTCGCCGCCTGCACGCCGATGGCTTTGCCGCCGGGTTTTGCTTCGGGGCAAAGCATTTCGATGGCTCCCGCGAAACGGCCTTGGGCATCGAAGAAGGCGCGGGCGGTGCGCTTGACGCGGACGGTCCCGCCCCCGGCATGATTGAGCTCGATAGACATGCCGTCGATCCGCCCTTTCTCGGCGACGCTGTTCCGAACGTCGCTCTCGCGGCAACGGATGACGGAGCCGCAGGGTTGTCCCAGCACCTGATCGCCGGAGAATCCGAGCAGGCGTTCGGCCCCGCGGCTCCACAGCAGAATTTCGCCTTCGGCATTGACGGCGAAGACGGCGTCGCCCGTCAATTCCGCCAGCGTCGCCAATGCCCTGTCGGGGCCGACGGCGCTCAGCCAGCGGTTCAGAAACGGAGAGAACTGACTCATAAAGGGCAAGGGATTGTGTTTCAGAACGATGGATCTTGTTGCGTGAAATGTATCACACGAAACGTCGCGTGAAACATCGGGGCGAACAGCGCTCCCGTTTCGAAACCTTATGCCCCTGCAAACCCAGGCGCGCCGCGGATGGGCGAAGGCGTCCCGCTTTTAGGCACGATCTTTGTAAGTGATTGGTCAGACCTTCTTGATGGATTCCCGATCCATGGGAGAAACACGATGATCTTCAAACAACTTTTCGAACCCGACACGTTTACCTACACCTACCTGCTCGGCTGCGAACGCACCCGCCGCGCGGTGCTGATCGATCCGGTGGCTACCGAGGTGGACCTTTATATCGGCCTCTTGAAAGAGCTCGACCTCAACCTGATCTACACGATGGAAACCCACGTCCACGCCGACCACATTACCGGCTCCGGCCTTCTGCGCGAGCGGCTGGGCAGCAAGAGCACGGTGCACCGCGACGCCGGCGCGTCATGCGCCGATCTCTTGGTGACCGACGGCGTTCTGCTTCAGGTGGGCGACATCGAAATCGAGGTGCGGCACACCCCCGGCCATACCGACGGCTGCGTAAGCTATGTCGTCGGCGACCGCGTCTTTACCGGCGATGCCTTGTTCATCGGGGGGTGCGGCCGTACCGATTTTCAGCAGGGCGATGCGGGCCGCTTGTATGACAGCATCGCCAATAAGCTCTTTACCCTGCCGCCCGATACCCTGGTCTATCCGGGCCATGACTACAACGGCAATACGGTATCGAGCATCAAGCAGGAAATGGCGAAGAATCCCCGTCTGGGCGGCGGCAAGAGCCGCGAGGAATTCATCGACATCATGAATAAACTCGACCTGCCGTATCCGAAGTACATCGACCGGGCGCTGCCGGCGAACCGGGCCTGCGGGCGAGAGCCATCGGTACGCCACGGCTGAGGGTTGCCGCGCCTTAGGAATATTGCGGAGACGCCGGCCGTTCTCAGTTTGGCGCAGCGGCCCGATCTCGCCGCAAGCGGCATGAGGGAGGCAAACCCATGACCCTGGTCGTCATCTTATCGCTCTTGATCGGTTTGCTGCTGGGCTTGCTCGGCGGCGGCGGATCGATACTCACGGTGCCGGTGCTGGTTTACCTGCTCCATATCGAGCCCAAGACAGCCATTGCCGCGTCGCTGGTCGTGGTGGGAGTCACCAGTCTCGCCGCGATGCTCAATTATGCGCGCAACGGACGGGTCTGCTGGCGCACGGGGCTGATCTTCGGCGCCGCGGGCATGGTGGGCGCCTACGGAGGCGGGCGGCTGGCGGCTTATGTTCCGGGCGGCATTCTGCTGTTGCTGTTCGCGTTCATCATGTTCGCCACGGCCCTCGCGATGCTGCGCGGGCAGCCCCGAAGAGGCGAGGATGCCGGCGCCGTCAAGCCGCTCTGCCCGGCCACTCTTCCCTTGTTGGCCGTCATGTTCGACGGTCTCGTGGTCGGCGCCGCTACCGGCCTGGTCGGCGCGGGCGGCGGTTTTTTGGTCGTGCCGGCACTGAATCTGCTCGGCGGATTGCCCATGCACGCCGCGATCGGGACTTCGTTGTTGGTCATCGCCATGAAATCGTTCGCCGGCTTGGCCGGATACGCCAGCCACGTCAGTATCGATTTCGAGCTGGTCTCCATCGTCACCGGGGTCGCCGTTGCGGGAAGCCTGATCGGCGGCCTGTTGTCCCGGCATGTCAGCGGAAGGGCATTGAGGCGGATTTTCGCCGTATTTGTCATCGCGATTGCCTGTTACCTGCTGTACAAGGAGCTGACGCCGGAATTGATCGCGGAAACCAGAGCGCTGTTCCTGAAGCATCCCGATTTTCTTTGGGGCATGGCCACCATGTTGGGGATCGTGATGACCGGCCGGCTTTGGAGATGGATCCATGCCCAGGGCCTGCATCGAAAAAAAAGCATTTACGCTGACTCCCGGTAACGGCTCGATGCGCCAAGGGAGGCCGTTTCGCCGGCGAATTGGGTAAAATTGACGCCGAATCGTCGCCGGGCGATTCGGATAGCGCCGGGGTTCCGGCGCGCGCCTTTTGCAACTTTACCCATTGAAAGCCGATCCTTCAGTACATGCCTAGCATCCGCTTGCCGTTTCCCCGCTCGGGGCTGTATGTCATTACCCGGGAAGCTTATCCCGACGGACGGGCGTTGGCCGAGGCCGTGGCTGCCGCCGTTCGGGGAGGGGCGGCGGTGGTTCAGTACCGCGCCAAAGCCGCCCGCGATCCGCTGCATGAGGCAGCCGGCGTCTTGGCGGTCTGTCGTGCCGCCGGGGTGCCGTTGATTGTCAACGACGACGTGGAACTCGCCCGCCGCATTGGCGCGGACGGCGTGCATCTCGGCAAGGACGATCTATCGTTGACGGAAGCGCGAAAGCGGCTGGGATCGGACGCCATCGTCGGCGTATCCTGCTACGACTCGGTGGAGTTGGCCGTTCAAGCCGAAGCGTGCGGCGCAAGCTATGTCGCTTTCGGCCGGTTCTTTCCGTCCAAAACCAAGCCAGGCGCGCCTTGCGCTCGATTGGAAACGCTTTCGGCGGCCAAGCGGCGTCTCAGCGTTCCGATCGTCGCGATCGGCGGCGTGACGGCGGAAAACGGCGGGATACTTCTGAAAGCCGGCGCGGATCTTCTGGCCGCGATCGAGGCGGTGTTCGCGGCACCGGATCCGGGGCTTGCGGCGGCGGCGTTTTTGCCGTTGTTCACGATCGATCCAGGCGACCGCGGTTTTGGCTCAGCCGTTCCATGATTGACGCCGGCTCCATCGCATGAGAGGCAGCCCCAGGCCGAGCAGCAGAAAACTGGCGGGCTCCGGCACGCCGGACGGCGGTTGATCGGCGCTAGCCGTCGTTTCGTCCCATTTTCCTGCGATCTGCAACAGTTTCACGTAATCATTGCTTGTGGTGCAGCCAGAACAGGTTCCGCCCACCAGGGTGTTATAGGCGCTGACCAGCCAATACTGGGATTTGATCGGGGTGCTGGCGACGTCCAGAGTTCCTTTCGTGTTTCCACCGTTGGTGTGGCCGACCAGAGTCCATCCGCCGCCGGCGGTCAAATTGCCGTAGGTCTTGCCTGAAAGCGCGGGAGCTCCGCTGCCCTCGTAAGCCAGGACGGTGATATCCGAATCGCCGTTGACCCAGCCAGTGGTAATTTGAGTCAAGGTGATTTGATGGCTGAACGAAAACAGGATCGAGTCGATAAAGCCGTATCCGGCGTTATCCATGGAATGCTCGCCGCTCGAACTGGATTCTCCGTTTCGGCTTCCGTTGTCGTTTACTACGCCGATCCCGTAAGTGTTGTAACTTTTCACCGGCGCCTGTTCCAGCCTGGTGGAAGCAGAGCCGGAGTAGGGTTCGCTGGTGCCGCTGGCTGGCGCCGTATTGGCCCAGCCCGACATCTTCACGCTAGGGTTGGTCAGGTTCGGCGGATCGGTTGCCGGCGTGACTCCGCTCACCGAAAAATTGGTGGACGGCGATACGGTAGTTCCGGATGAATATTGCGGAAGATTCCAGGTTCCGCTGTAGGTTGTGGTAATGGCGCCGGCGAAGGCGGAACCGCTCAGTAGAGCGGAACATGCGGTCGCGATCTTGATAAGCCGTAAATCGGTAGTCATTCTCATGGTTGAATTTCCATCTAAGATTTGGCCCAGGTGTCGGAACCCAGCCGGCAAGATAATTCCTGAAGAATACGATGCAATGTTTGAGCCAATTGAAATATATAGTGTTTTTTCAATGATCTATTGATGATGCCGAAAAAGCGAATGGCAGTCGGCCAAGTAACTGTAAAAAAATATGACGTCTCTATCGGATTCTAATCCGCTTCTTGCCCCAGGAAGGGAGTTGTGCCGAAAAACGCCGGCGGGCAATTTGACCGTCGGCGCGGCCATGGATACCTATTGAGAAAGCTTTTCTCGAAGTCGGCGCGCGTTTTCGGCACCGTCAAAGTCCTGTTTAGCCTTAAGGGCGATGTCGAGTTCCTTCAGGGCTTCCCCGCGCCTGCCAAGGGCGTCCAGCGCTACGGCGATGTGATAGCGAATCTGCGGATCGCCTGCCAGGCGCGACTGGGCATTTCGAAGATAGGCAAGGCCTTCGGCGGAATCGCTTTTGTTCACGAGAATCCATCCGAGCGTATCGTTAATTTGCGGGTCGTCGGGGGCGGCTTTGTGCGCGCGCCGGGCAAAGTCCAGCGCCGCCGGCTCGCCGAGTTTCCAATAAAGATATGCCAGATTGTTCAAAAGCACGGCGTCTTGAGGGCGACGGCTCAGGATGAGTTCGTACTGTTTTCGGGCTTCCGGCAATTCTCCGAGCTTGTGAAGGCTGTCGGCGAAGGCCTGCCGAACGGTCATGTCATCGGGGTGAGCGGATATCCAGTCCTGCAAAATTTTCATGGCCGCCCGGTTATCGCCGCCGGCCGCAGTGCTTTCGTGCAGCCGGATCGCGACCGGTCCCGACGGCTCTTGGTCGAGCGCTGTTCGATAAAAGGCAGTGGCTTCTCCGAATCGCCCCTGGCGCATGCGGACGTCTCCCAGCAGGACGTTCCCCGCGCTACGCTTGGGAAAGGCCGTGCGGAGCGCTTCGGCTTCTTCTTCCGCCCGTTCGAGTTCGCCCCGCAACAAGCGGACCTGCGCCAGGCGGATTCGAGCCGGCAGAAAATCGGGATTCCGCTTGAGCGCGCTTATCAAGGACCAAGCGGCACCGTCGCTGTCCTCGGCGGCAAGTTGGAGTTCCGCGATATCGAGGAACCGGGAGGGATCGGAACCGGCATTACGCGACATCTTGTCCAGGATAATGCGGGCGGCGCCGTAGCCTCCGTTCGCAAGGTTTGCGCGGGCGGAGGTCAGGAGAGCCTCATAACTGTCCGGATTGGCCGATGCGGTCTCTTCCGCCACATCGAGGGCTTTTTCGGTGTTCTTGTCACGCAAGTAAAGATTGGTCAGGTAGATGCGCGCCGGGATGTGCTTTTTGCTCAACGCACGGGCCTTTTCCAGCCAGAATACGGCTTGGCCGATGTTTCCCCTTGTTTCTTCCAGCCGGGCCAGCTCGATCATCGCTTGTATTTCTTCCGGGCGCTCGCGCAGGACGGCCTGAAAACGCTCCTCCGCCTGGGCGGCATTCCCCTCCAGCAGATCCAGCTTTCCTAGATTCAGTCGAGGAGCCAAAAACTTGCCGTCGGCGGCCAGCGCCTGCTCGAAATGTCGCCGCGCCGATGAAAAATCCCGCGCGGCCATTTCCGCGGAGCCCAGGATGTTCAGCAGGGTGAGGTTGTCAGGCTGCCGAGCGCTGAGCTTTTTCGCCGCTTCGACCGCCAGACCGTATTCGCCGCGCTTGAGGTGCAGCAGAACGAGAGCGAGTCCGGCCGGCTCTACCTGGGGGGCCTCCGCGATCACGGATTGCAACTCCCGCATCGCTGCGGCCTGATCGCCCGCGGTCAAATAACTCAACGCAAGCTCGGTGCGAATTTCGGGATGGCCGCCGCTGATGTTCGCCGCTTTGGCGAGGAGGTCGGCCGCTTCTTGGTGCGACCCTTTCCGCATGTATGCCGCGCCGAGCAGTGTCAATAAACGGGGATTATCCGGTTCTTGTCTTAGGAACGGCGACAATAAGCTGACGGTTCCGTTGTAGTCTTTCTGCTCCAGCAGGACGGAGCCGAGAACGAGGCTGACCGGAAAATTGCCGGGATTCAGCTCGATGTATCGGGCGAGATACTCCCGTGCTTTTTCCGCGTGATGCAGGTTGGCGTGTGCCATGCCGCCCACCAGCAGGAATTGGCCGTTGTTTGCGGTAAGTTCGGACTTCAGCCCGTCGACAACGGCGGCGGCTCTTTCCAGGTTTTCCCTTGCGGCTGCGGGTGCTCCTTTGCGTTCGAGCCAGATCGACGAGAGATAGGTGCTTCGCGGTTCAGCCGGAAAATGCCGTTTGAAGTAATCGAAATCCGCCTGGGCTTCATCGAGGCGGTTCAGATCTAGCAAGAGCCCGGCATGGGCGAGCCGGCCTTCGAGATGATTGGGCTGCAATGAAAGGAGTTGGGCATATTCGATCACGGCTTGATCCAAGGCGCCTTTGGCATGGTTGACGGAAGCTTTTATATTCCAGGCTTCGGCATCGTTGGGCGCCAGTCTTGTCGCTTCGGCCGCGAATTCTTCCGCACGATCAAGAGAGCCTTGGCGTAGATTAAGGGCGGCGAGACCGGTCTTTGGCGAAGCGCTGGACGGATCGAGCTGATCGGCTTCGGTAAAAACTTGCTCGGCCTTCTCTTTGTCGCGAAGTTCCAAATGGGCGTACCCGCGCTGCACCAGCACGTCCGCCTGTGTATGGCGCGGCAATCCGCGCGGATCGATTTCCGAAAGCACCTCGACGAACTTGCCTTGCAGCAGATAGGCTTTGGCTAGTCCTACGATCGTGACGGATCGGTCCGCTCCCAACCGGTCCGCCTTCTTGAATTCCTCGGCGGCGGCGGGCGCATTCCCCTCTTTTAGGTAGACTTCGCCCAACAGAACGTGAGCCGGCAGGAAATCGCGGTCGAGCTGGAGAGCGTTCTTGAGTTGGATGGCGGTAGCTTTGTAGTCCGCCTTTTGATATTGGAGTAGCGCGTCCTCGTAATAGCCCGCCGCCGTAGCGGGTGGCGCCGATTCGACTGGAACGTTCCAAAGAAAGACGAGTGAAAATAGGGTGGATCTGATCAATGGGGGAAATGCTTTCATGAAGGTCGAATCGTGGTGGTGCGCCCGATCTTAAGAATAGGCCAGAACGCTTGGCGTGCGCGAATGGAGAATCCGGTTCGGGATGGGCCATGTGCTTTGGTTAAGAAACGTGCGGGTTGGGATGATCTTCGGTTTGTCGGACCGCCATGAGATAAAAGAGCCCTCATGTTTACCCCTGGATTTGACGCACCGGCATTATGAACTGGAACTGGCTTATCACCAATCTTGTCGCCGCACCGCTGCTGCCCCCGCTCAACATGCTGGTTATCGGGGCAATCGGTTTGTGGCAGCTCGCCAAACGCCCTCGCCTCGGCCGCGTGCTGGTTGCCGCCAGCCTGGCCGGACTGGGGCTCTTGTCGACGCCTTACGTGTCCAGCTGCCTCTTGGCCACGCTTCAGGTTCCGCCGCTGCCTGCCTTTGGGCACGATGCGGAAGTCATTGTCATTCTCGGTGGCGGCGTTCAATCGAACGCGCCGGAATACGGCGACGGCGCGACCATCAATGCGCGCACTTTGGAAAGGGTCCGGTACGGGGCATTTTTGCATCGCAAGACCGGAAAGCCGATCCTGGTTACCGGCGGAGCGCCGGAAGGCTATGCGGCCGAAGGTCCTGTCATGCGCTCGGTTTTGGAGAACGAGTTCGGCGTTCCGGTCGAATGGGTCGAAAGCAGGTCTCTCAATACGCGGGAAAATGCCAGATTCTCCGCCCGGATTCTCAAGCAAGCGGGCATGCGCCGGATTTACCTCGTCAGCCATTCCTGGCATCTGCCGCGAGCGATTCCGGAGTTCGAACGGGAGGGGCTGGAAGTGGTCGCTGCCGGAACGGGGTATGTTTCTATCGAGCGTGTCCGACCGTTCGATCTTGTGCCTGGCTACAGGGGTATCGCGAACAGCGCCTTGGCTTTGCACGAGTGGATCGGCCGGGCGTGGTATCGGATTCGCGACTGAGCGATTGGCTCGTTCGATCCGATCCCCGGAAGTTCACGGCGGTACTCGGGAAATCGAATTCCCCTTGGCGTGCGATCCGGCGCAAGCGCCGGCCGAAGCCGGCGTCCGCCGGGACTTGCCCGGATCGATCAACAACGCTTTCCGTGCCCGGTTTTGAACGTTTAATCGGCTGTCCGGCCGAATCGTTCATTCTTCGGCATGGGCGAAGCGATTCATGAGATTTTCGAGATCCACGGCCAGGTTCAATGCCTGTTCGCTGGCTTCGGACGTGCGGTTGGCGGCTGCCGCGATAGCGCCGGTTTTTTGATTGACATTTTCGATGTTGCGCATGATTTCCTGGGTGACATAGGACTGCTCCTCGACGGCGCTGGCCACCTGAACGTTCATGTCCTTGATTTCGACGATCGCCCGCGTCGCTTCGCTAAGCGTGTCGTTGCAGGTTTCCGCTTCCTGCATGCTCACTTGGGCTTGCCGGCGGCCTTTCTCCATGACGGCGGTAGCTTCCCTCGCGCCTTTTTGCAGGCGCTCCACGATCTGCTGGATTTCCCGGGTGGAGCCCTGGGTGGTGGACGCCAGCTTGCGAACTTCTTCGGCGACTACCGCGAAACCGCGTCCCCGTTCGCCCGCGCGGGCCGCCTCGATGGCGGCGTTCAGCGCCAGCAGGTTGGTTTGTTCGGCAATGTCGCGAATCACTTTCACCACGACGTCGATGTCCTTGCTTTCCTGTTCCAGTTGCCCGATCACTTCGGCGGCGTTCTCGACTTCGCGGGCCAGGTCGTCGATGGCCTCGTTGGTCTGGCGAACGGCATGTTTGCCCTTGTCGGCCGCGAGCGCCGCGCTGTCGGCGGCGCGGGCGGCTTCCGCCGCATTGCGGGCGATGTTTTGCACGGTGGCGGTCATTTGATCGACGGCGGTCGCCACCATGGTGACTTCCGACTGCTGCTGGGCGAGATCGCTGCTGGTCTGGACCGAAGCCTGGCGGGTCTGTTCGGCCACGTTCCGCAGCCGGGCCGCGGCGTCGTCGAAACGCTGGATCACGGTGCGCAGCTGAGCCTGTAAAAAGATCATGGCGGTTTGCAACTGGCCCACTTCGTCGTCCCGTCCGGAGTAAACCTGTCTGGCGACGCTGTTGTCCAGAAACTGCCTGGAAAAATTCGCGGTCCGAGTAAGCGGAAGCGCGAGAGAGTGTGCTATGGCCGCCGAGAGGGCTATGCCGATGCCGGCCGCCCAGTAGATGCCGGCGCCGGCGAAATCGAGCGTGAGGGGCAGCGCCAAGGCGCCGAGGAAGCCGATGAACAGCCGTGTTGTGAAACTCACGTTCAGCAGCGACGACAGCGCGGGTTTCTTCTCCCGGATCGCTCGGTAAAGCCTTTCGGCTCTCGCCACGTGCTCCCGCGACGGTTTAACCCGCACCGATTCATAGCCGATCACCCGGTCCCCTTCCAGCATCGGCGTGACGAAGGCGTCCACCCAGTAATGATCGCCGTTTTTGCAGCGGTTTTTGACGATGCCCATCCAGGCTTTCCGTTGTTTCAGCGTGCTCCAGAGATCGGCGAACGCTTCCGGCGGCATGTCCGGATGCCGGACGATGTTGTGGTTTTTTTTCAGCAATTCCGCTTCGCTAAAACCGCAAACGGCCTGGAAGTCGCTATTCGCAAAAGTGACGATACCTTTTAGGTCGGTTGTCGAGATGATGTGTATGTCCTGCGGGTAATCCTTTTCCCGCCCAGTAACCGGCAAATTGATTTTCATGGCAAACCTTTCATTGTTCCCGCTGCAACACCACGCCAAAACGGCCTCCGGGCGGGTCGTTTATGCACGACGCGCCGGAAGTGGGCCGCTTTGAGCATGGTTCAGCGGGGTATATTTTTTATTTTTGCGGCCAAAACCGCCTGTTTTGCGTCGATCGCGTTTTTGCCGCCCCTCCTTGGGAAGCCTCGGCGATCCCGGTGACATCCGGATCTTGGTCCGGCAGCCGCAGCCGCAACACGTCGGGCATTCGCCAGGTTCGACCGGAATTTCGATCGAACAGCCGTGACGGATTAATGCCTTGGTCTAATTTTAGACTGGAAATCGCGAATGGGGCCGCTATTCTCCAATGGCCCGATTCGGGAGTTTCGCGGCGTGTCCGCCGTTTTCCCGAAGCGGCCGATGTTTTCCGAGTTCCGGGGCCGAATTGCCGGCTGCCTTTGGGGGGCGCAAAACGATTTTTCAGAGGTCCATCATGTCCGAAGAAACCGATACGCTGATTGGTCATTTATTGGAAGTTCGCAACGGTCGATTCGTAGCCAGGCTGTTGAGCGAGGAAGACGGTTTTCGCCCGACGGTGCCGGTCGGCGGGGAGGTTAAAACGGTTGGTCAATCGGGATCTTACGTGTCGATCCGCCAGCATGGGTTTCGGTCCCTGGCGCTGATCGGCCATGTCGAGGCGGATCGTTCCGACGGCCGTGCGCGGCGTTCGGCCGCCGGCAGCCTGGTCGCGCTGACCCCTCTCGGGCAAATCAGCGAAAAAGGCGCCTTCGAGCGCGGCATAAGGCATTTTCCGACGCCCGGCGCCGAAGTGCACGTCGTGGCTCAGGACGAGATCAATTCGATTTTCGCCAAGCACCGGCCGTATCGGTTCAACCTCGGCTATCTCCGGAGCAGTCCCTCGACCGGCGTTTACCTGAATCCGTCGGCCTTGTGCAGCCGCCATTTCGCCATCCTGGGACAGTCCGGTTCCGGCAAGTCGTGGTCGGTGGCCAGCCTGATTCAGCGCATGGTCGACGCCATGCCGAACGCGCATATCATCCTGCTCGATTTGCACGGCGAGTATTGCTGGAGGGATCGGGACAGGACGCTGCATTCGGCCTTCAAGCCGGAGCAGACGCGCTATCTCGACGCGCGGGCGCTGGAAATTCCTTATTGGCTGATGACTTTCGCGGAGCTGCTCGACTTGCTGATCGATCGCAACGATCCGGGAGCCGCCATACAGACCGCATTCCTGCGCGAGACGATTTTCGAACTGAAGAAGAAGTCGGCAAAATCCCTGGATTTGGAAACGGTCTCGCTCGACTCGCCGATTTACTTTTCGTTGCAGGAGGTTTACGACAGCTTCAAGGAAGCCAATGAATTCCGCACCGATTTCGGCAAGACCAAAGGCCCGCTCTTCGGCCAGTTCGACGAGTTTCTGGTCAAGCTGCAGAGCCGGCTCGGCGACGTGCGCTACGATTTTCTGCTCAATCCGGTAAGGCGGAACCGTTCGGAAACTTTGCCGGGGCTGCTCCGGGATTTCGTCGGCCTGGGCGATCCCAAGTGCCAGATCACGATCATCGACCTGAGCCCCGTGCCTTTCGACGTGCGCCCTACCGTTTCCGCGCAGATCGGGCGGTTGGCTTTCGAGTTCAATTACTGGAACCCGTTCAACCGCGAGTTCCCCATTCTGCTGATCTGCGAAGAGGCCCATGCCTATATCCCCCGGGAATCCGGCACTCAGTTCGAAGGCACCCGCAAGACCATGGAGCGGATCGCCAAGGAAGGACGCAAGTACGGCGTCGGGCTGGGGGTGGTCAGCCAGCGGCCTCACGAGCTGTCGGAAACGGTATTGTCGCAATGCGGCACGTACATTTGCTTGCGCATCACCAACCCGGACGACCAGGACTATGTGCGCAAGCTGGTGCCGGAGGGCGAGTCCGATCTGGTGGATATCCTGACGTCTCTCGGCCGTGGCGAGGCCATGATTCTCGGCGAGGCCGTCCCGCTTCCCACCCGGACCCAGATTTATAAGCCCGACCCTACGCCCAACAGCAACGATGCGGATTTCTACACGGCCTGGAAATCGGGGCCTGAAGATTTGGACATCGAGGGCATCGTCGATCGCTGGAGACGGCAGGGACGCTAGCCCGGCCTCTGGCCAAATTTCCGCCGCGCGTGGCAAGCTTTGGGTTATTAATGACTTAGATCGGCTATCTAAAGCCCGTCCACAAAGTTACTCACAGGAACGGTGGATAACTGCGGGTCCGGCTTGGGAGGGTACGGCAGAAGCGTCGCGAGCGGCCTGGGAGCAAGGGAGCCCGGCGGCAGAAACCGGAGTGTGCAAGGCGTGCATGAGGATTTTAAGCGCCGCGCGGCAGCTTCCCGCGTACCCTCTTAGTGGAGCGTCCACGCCTCAGCGGTTATAATGCCGGTCGGTTATTCGCGCAACGCACCCTAAGCGGCGCTGCTCCCTGACGGTACAGCAATCCCTCATGACTTCCTTCGCCAAAGAAATTATTCCGGTCAGTCTCGAAGACGAGATGAAGCAGTCCTATCTCGATTACGCCATGAGCGTGATCGTGGGGCGCGCCTTGCCGGACGTCCGCGACGGTCTGAAACCGGTACATCGGCGCGTGCTTTACGCCATGCACGAGCTGAGCAACGATTGGAACAAGCCTTACAAGAAGTCCGCCCGCGTGGTGGGCGATGTCATCGGTAAATACCATCCTCACGGGGACGCGGCGGTGTACGACACCATCGTGCGCATGGCCCAGCCGTTTTCGCTGCGTTACATGTTGATCGACGGCCAGGGGAATTTCGGATCGGTCGACGGCGACCCGCCGGCGGCGATGCGTTATACCGAGGTGCGCATGGCCCGCATTGCGCACGAACTGCTCGCGGATCTCGAAAAAGAGACGGTCGATTTCATTCCGAACTACGACGAATCCGAAAAAGAGCCTTCGGTGCTGCCCACCCGCATTCCGAACCTGCTCATCAACGGTTCGGCGGGCATCGCGGTAGGCATGGCGACCAATATCCCGCCCCATAATCTCACCGAGGTCATCGACGCCTGCCTGTTGCTGATCGAAAAGCCCGAAGCGGGCATCTCGGAACTGATGGAGCACATCCCCGGCCCGGATTTTCCCACAGCGGGCATCATCAACGGAGCGAGCGGCATCCGCGAAGCCTATCTCACCGGGCGGGGCCGCATCTACATTCGCGCCCGCTGCGATTTCGAGGAAGACGGCGGGCGAACCAGCATCATCGTCAGCGAGCTGCCGTACCAGGTGAACAAGGCGCGGCTCATGGAAAAGATCGCCGAGCTGGCCAAGGAGGGTAAGCTGGAGGGTATTTCCGGCCTGCGCGACGAGTCGGACAAGGACGGCATGCGCATGGTGATCGAACTCAAGCGCGGCGAGGTGCCGGAAGTGGTGCTGAACAACCTGTATCAGCAGACCGCCATGCAAAGCGTGTTCGGCATCAATACCGTGGCCTTGCTGGACGGGCGTCCGCGCTGTCTGAATCTCAAGGAACTGCTCGCGGCCTTTATCGACCATCGCCGCGAAGTCGTCACCCGGCGCACCCTGTACGATCTCCGAAAGGCGCGCGAACGGGCGCATATCCTGGAAGGCCAAGCCGTCGCGCTGGCGAATATCGATGAAGTGATCGAATTGATCAAGACCTCGCCCACGCCGGCGGAAGCGAAACAGCGGCTGTTGGAGCGCACCTGGCGTCCCGGCGTGGTTTCGGAACTCTTGGCCAAGGCGGAAGACGCGATACGTTCCCGCCCGGAGACTCTCGCGGCGGGTTACGGCCTGACCGAGCACGGTTACAACCTGTCGCCCGAACAGGCGCAGGCGATCTTGGATCTTCGCCTCCACCGGCTGACCGGCCTGGAGCAGGACAAGATCATCGACGAGTACAAGCAGCTCCTGGCGCAGATCGACGAGCTTCTCGAAATCCTGGCCAGCGACAAGCGGCTGATGGAGGTCATTCGCGACGAGCTCATCGCCATCCGCGATCAGTTCGGCGACAAGCGCCGCACCGAAATCATCGAGGATCGGCTCGATCTGTCCGCCGAAGATCTAATTACCGAGGAAGACGTGGTGGTCACGGTTTCGCACGAGGGCTACGTGAAATCGCAGCCGCTCACGGCCTACCGGGCGCAGCGGCGGGGCGGGCGCGGCAAGGCGGCGGCGACCACCAAGGAAGAGGATTTCATCGAAAAACTCATCGTCGCCAATACCCACGACACCATCCTGTGCTTTTCGAGCGTGGGCAAGGTGTACTGGCTCAAGGTCTACGAGCTGCCGTCGGCGAGCCGGGCTTCGCGCGGCAAGCCTTTCGTCAATTTGCTGCCGCTGGAGCAGGGCGAGCGTATCAATGCCATTCTGCCGATCCGGGAATTCGACGAAAGCCACTACGTCTTCATGGTGACGGCGTCGGGCATCGTCAAGAAGGTGGCGTTGCGGGAGTTCGAGCGTCCGCGCCCATCCGGGAAAATTGCCATCGATCTCCGGCAGGACGATCATTTGGTGAACGTGGCCATCACCGACGGCAAGCAGCGCGTTATGCTGTTCAGCAACGCGGGCAAGGCGGTGTGCTTCGAGGAAGACGACGTTCGGCCCATGGGCCGAGGCGCGACCGGCGTGCGCGGCATCACGCTGCAGGACGGCCAGAAGGTCATCGCTCTCATCATCGGCACCGAAGGCTCGGTGCTGAATATCACCGAAAACGGCTTCGGCAAGCGAACGGCGCTGAGCGACTTCCCGATCCACCGCCGTGGCGGCCAGGGCGTGATCGCCATACAAACCAGCGAACGCAACGGCTCGGTGGTCGGCGCCGTTCTCGTGCAGGATTCGGACGAAATCATGCTGATTACCGATGCCGGCACACTGGTCAGAACGCGAGTCGAAGAGATCCGGGAACTCGGACGCAATACCCAGGGCGTGACGGTGATCCGCCTCAGCCCCGGCGAAAAAGTCGTCGGAGTGGACAGAATTCCGGTGCTCGAGGGCGAAAACGACGAATTGGCGGAAACGGACGACATCCAGGAGGGTGACGACGATGGCTAGGGTTTACAATTTCAGCGCGGGACCGTCCATGCTCCCCGAGGCGGTGTTGCAGCGCGCTCGGGACGAGTTGCCGGACTGGGGTGCCACCGGCATGTCGATCATGGAAATGAGCCATCGCGGCAAGGATTTTGTCGCCATTGCCGAAAAGTCCGAAGCGGATCTCCGGGAGCTTTTGGGGATTCCCTCCAATTACAAGGTCCTGTTTTTGCAGGGCGGCGCGACCGGACAATTCGCGGCGGTTCCGATGAACCTTCTGCGGGGAAAATCCAAGGCCTGCTATGTCAATACCGGGCTCTGGTCGGAAAAAGCCATTTCCGAGGCGGAACGGTACGGTTCGGTCTCCGTCGCGGCGAGTTCCAAGGAAAACGGGTTTACGAGTATCCCGCCTCGCTCCGGCTGGCGCATCGATCCCGATGCCGCTTATCTCCATTACACCTCCAACGAAACCATCGGCGGGGTCGAATTCCAGGATATCCCGGACTCGGCCGGTCTGCCGCTGGTTTGCGACATGTCATCGAATATTCTGTCGCGCCCCCTGGACGTCAGCCGGTTCGGCCTGATTTACGCCGGCGCCCAGAAAAACATGGGGCCTGCCGGCATCGCCGTGGTGATCGTGCGGGAGGATTTGATCGGGCAGGCCCTGCCGGACACGCCGTCGATCCTCGACTACAAGAAGCAGGCGGACAACGGCTCCATGCTCAACACCCCGCCGACCTACAACTGGTATCTGTTGGGCCTGGTGCTGGAGTGGCTGAAGGGCCAGGGCGGGCTGGCCGCCGTCGAAGCGCGTAACGTCCGCAAGGCGGATAAACTGTATGCCGCCATAGATGCTTCGCCCTTCTATTCGAACCCCATCGAACCGGCTTGCCGGTCCCGGATGAACGTCCCGTTTCGCCTGGCGAAGGCGGATCTGGAAAAAACCTTCTTGGCCGATGCAAGAGCCGCCGGATTGGTGAACCTCGAAGGGCACCGGTCGGTGGGCGGATTCCGGGCGAGTATCTATAACGCGATGCCGGAAGAAGGGGTCGATGCCTTGATCGAATTCATGCGCGAGTTCGAGCGCAAACAAGGGTGAGAGACCTTAATCATTAACGCGTCGTCGAAAAAGAAAAACAAAAGTCCATGGGAATCGATCTGCTGCCGGTGTCCATTCGGGAGAAGTACGAAGTTCATGAATGGAAACATGCTTGTGCGATTTTGGCGTCGGATTTTCCATCGGAGTGGCAAGATATTATCGATTTACTCGAACAGTTTCGTCTGTGCAAAAGTTGGATCACGGTGGGCGGCGGCAGAAAATCCGCAGTTGCCCAATGTATAGACGAATTTCTTTATGCTCGTGGCTGGATAGAAAAGAAATTCGAGACCTCCATGAAAGTGGACGACAGGCTCATGAACTCGCCGACCCACAAGGTGGATTGTTACAAAAATCAGGTTGCACTGGAGATCGAGTGGAATAACAAGGACCCGTTCTTCGATCGGGACCTGAGCAACTTCAGATTACTCTTCGATTTGCGCGCCATTAGCGTCGGAGTAATCATTACCCGTAGCGATCACCTGCAAGAGATTTTCAACGATTTAGGGCGTGGACTTTCTTACGGACCCTCGACCACTCACATGTCCAAGCTTCTGCCCCGAATCGAGGGAGGAAGCGGTGCGGGGTGTCCGTTATTGGTTTTTGGTATCACCAGCCAGGTTTATTGCGAGGATTGTTAAACGATGATTGAGCCTATCCTGAGTCCGGCGCAAGATTTCCTGGCACAGATGCAAAACCGCCGTTACGGAGCGGTATTGGCCGACCCTCCTTGGCAATTCGCTAATCGCACCGGAAAAATGGCCCCCGAGCACAAACGCTTGTCGCGCTACTCGACATTAACCTTACAAGAAATCAAGGAAATTCCGGTTTCTCTGGTTATGGCGGAACAAAGCCACTTGTATTTGTGGGTTCCCAACGCTCTGCTCAAGGAAGGTTTGGAAGTGATGGAGGCTTGGGGATTCGAGTACAAGACGAATATTGTCTGGCATAAGATTCGTAAAGACGGCGGGCCGGACGGTCGCGGCGTCGGCTTCTATTTTCGCAATACGACGGAATTGGTGCTTTTCGGCGTAAGAGGACGGTTAAGAACCCTGGGGCCGGGCAGGCGTCAGGTCAACATTGTGAAATCGCAAAAGCGGGAGCATTCCCGCAAGCCCGATGAACTGTACGACATTATCGAAGCGTGCAGCCCAGGGCCTTTTCTGGAGATGTTTGCGCGTGGAAAGCGCCCTGCCTGGGAGCAATGGGGTAATGAGGTCGACGGCTACAGTCCTTCCTGGCCCACCTACAGCAACCATAGCCAAAACGTCGTCGTGCTGGACGCCCAAAGACGTCGACGCGGTTAATCAAGGAAAGAAAATCCATGTTCAAGATTCTCACCTACGACAATATCTCGGTAGCCGGTTTGGAGCGGCTGCCCCGCGACCGTTACGAGATTGCCTCTGAGATTCGGCATCCCGATGCCATACTGCTGCGCTCCCACAACCTGCACGGCGTGCCGGTCCCGAAATCGGTGAAGGCGGTGGGACGTGCGGGAGCCGGGGTCAACAACATTCCCGTTGCGGATTACTCGAAATCGGGTATTCCCGTGTTCAACGCGCCGGGCGCCAATGCCAATGCCGTAAAGGAGTTGGTTTTGGCAGGCATGTTGCTGGCGGCCCGGAATATTTGCGCGGCTTGGGACTTTGCCCGCCGCTTGGAGGGCGATGACGAGGCCCTGCATCACCGGGTGGAAAAAACGAAGAAGCAGTTTGCCGGCTTCGAACTGGCGGGCAAGACCTTGGGGGTCCTGGGGCTGGGCGCGATCGGCGTAAGAGTGGCCAATGCGGCGACGGATCTGGGCATGCGCGTGATCGGTTACGATCCGCTGCTCACGGTCGAAAGCGCCTGGCAGCTGTCGTCGTCCGTAGCGCGGGCGGCGAGCATCGACGATTTGATCGCCAAGGCCGACTTCGTGACCTTGCACGTGCCGCTGAACGATCAGACGCGCCACCTCGTCAACGCGGCGCGGATCGGCATCATGAAAAAAGGGGCGGTTTTGCTCAATTTCTCCCGCGCCGGCATCGTGGACGACGCCAGCGTGTGCGGAGCCTTGGACGCGGGTCATCTCCACGCCTACGTGTGCGATTTTCCCTCGCGCGCCATGCTGAACCATCCGCGCGCCATCGTGCTTCCGCACCTTGGTGCCTCCACGGCCGAAGCCGAGGAGAACTGCGCGATCATGGTGGCCGATCGCGTGCGGGATTTCCTTGAAAACGGTAACATCCGGCATTCGGTGAATTTTCCCGATGTGGTCATGCCGCGTACCGAGGGCGTCCGCCTCGGCGTCGCCAACGAGAACGTACCCAAAATGGTAGGGCAGATCTCCGGCGCGCTGGCCGACGCCAACCTTAATATTCTCGACTTGCTGAACAAGTCGAGAGGGGAGTTCGCCTATACGCTCATCGACCTCAACGCCGAAGTACCGCCCGAAACGGTGGAGCAAATTCGCGCCATCAAAGGCGTACTCTCCGTCCGCGTCATATAACGAGTTGTCATGGAGAATTCGAAGAACACAGTCGCCGCCGATGCGCCGCTGCTCCAGCTCCGCCGGGAAATCGATGCGATCGACGACCGGATCTTGGAGCTGCTGAACCAGCGTGCCCGCTGCGCCCAGCAAGTCGCCCACATCAAGACCGCGGCGGGGGAGGTCGATTGCTTCCACCGTCCCGAGCGAGAGGCGGAGGTGCTGCGCCGTATCGCCGAAAACAATCCCGGGCCTTTGAGCCGGGAAGCAGTCACCCGTTTCTTCCGCGAACTCATGTCGGAATGCCTGGCGCTCGAAAAGCCGCTGAGCGTCGCCTTTCTCGGCCCTCAAGGCACCTTCACCCAGCAGGCCGCGTATAAGCACTTCGGCCACGCCATTCAGTCGGTGCCCCTGCCAACCATCGACGAGATTTTCCGTGCTGTCGAGAGCGGAGCCTGCCAGTACGGGGTCGTGCCCGTCGAAAATTCGACCGAGGGGGTAATCACCCATACCTTGGACAGTTTCCTGCGATCCTGCTTGCTGATCGCCGGCGAGGTGGGGCTGCGCATCCACCACAATTTGATGAGCAAGCTGAGCCGTTCCGAGGACATCCGGGAAGTCTTCTCTCACCAGCAGTCGCTCGCTCAATGCCGGGGATGGCTGGATCGTTATCTTCCGAACGTTCGGAAGACCGCGGTCAGCAGCAATGCCGAAGCGGCGCGGCTGGCCGCCGTGATGCCGGACACCGCGGCCATAGCGGGAGATGTGGCGGCCGAACTGTATGGGCTCAACATCCTGGAGCGCAACATCGAAGACGAGCCGGACAATACCACCCGGTTTTTGGTGATCGGGCGGAATTCGGTCGGACTCACCGGAAACGACAAGACGTCGTTGCTCCTTTCGACCCGGAACAATCCCGGCGCCCTTTATGCCGTCCTCGAACCATTCGCCAAACACGGCATCAGCATGACCAAAATCGAATCCCGGCCGTCTCGGCGAGGGACATGGGATTACGTCTTCTTCGTCGATGTGGAGGGGCATCGGGATGATCCCCGATTGGCGGAAGCCTTGAAGGAAGTCGAGGAAAGCGTCACGCTGTTGAAAATCCTGGGTTCTTATCCTCGGGCGTCGTCCTGATCACCGTTTGATTCTGGTAGCCGACTCATCTCTATGAAAGCAGAACAATTAGCCGTTCCCGGAGTCCGGGCGCTCACGCCCTACCTGCCCGGAAAACCCATTAGTGAATTGGAGCGGGAACTCGGCATCGGCAACATCGTTAAGCTGGCATCGAACGAGAATCCGCTCGGACCGAGCCCGAAAGCGCTCGAAGCCGCGCGTCGCGCGTTGTCCGAAATACATCTCTATCCGGACGGCAGCGGTTTCGAACTCAAGGCCGCCTTGTCGGACAAGCTCGATGTCCTGCCCGAGCAGATCACCCTGGGCAACGGTTCCAACGACGTGCTGGAGCTGGTGGCCCGCGCGTTTTTGTCCCCCCAGTCGAAAGCGCTCTATTCCGAGCACGCCTTTGCCGTTTATCCCATCGTGACGCAAGCCGTCGGCGCAGAGGCCGCCGTCGCGCCGGCTCACGACGGCTCGCGCGGACCCCGTTACGGCCACGATTTGCAGGCCATGGCGCAACGGCTGGACGAAGCGGCGCGGGTCGTTTTCATCGCCAATCCCAACAATCCGACCGGGACCTACTTGACCGCATCGGAGCTGCGCCGTTTTCTAGGCGATCTTCCCGAACATGTTGTCGCGGTCGTGGACGAAGCGTATTTCGAGTATGTCGAAGCGGCCGATTACCCGAACAGCGTGGAGTGGCTGGCCGATTTTCCCAATTTGATCGTGACCCGGACCTTTTCCAAGGCTTACGGGCTGGCAGGGCTCAGGGTCGGATATGCCGTGTCGAGTCCCTCCATCGCCGATCTTCTGAATCGCGTGCGGCAGCCGTTCAACGTCAATTCCCTGGCCTTGGAGGCCGCCAAGGCCGCGCTCGGCGACGACATCCATCTGACCCGCTCGGTGGACCTGAATCGAGACGGCCTGCGTCGGCTCGGTGAAGCCTTTGCCGAGCGCGGCTTGAGTTTTATTCCGTCGGTCGGCAACTTCCTTACGGTCGACGTCGGAAGACCGGCCGCCCCGGTTTACGACGCGCTGCTCCGCCAAGGCGTCATCGTTCGGCCGGTCGCCAATTACGGTCTGCCGCATCATTTGCGCGTTACCGTCGGCACCGAGGAAGAAAACCGGATTTTCCTTAACGCCCTGGACCGTGTCCTGGCGCTATGATCGAACGGTTATGCGTCATCGGCGTGGGTCTGATCGGCGGATCGGTGGCTCGCGCCGCGCGGGCCAAGGAGCTCTGTCGTGCCATCGTGGGCGTCGATGCCGATGCCGACAACTTGCGAAGGGCATTGGAATGCGGCGTCATCGACGCCGGATTTTCCACGATCAGCCAGGGCGCTGCGAATGCCGATCTGGTCATGATCGCGACGCCGGTCGGGACCTTTGACGCCGTTTTCGGCGCGTTGAAGGCGGTGTGGTCCAGCCGCACGGTCGTTACGGATGCGGGCAGCACGAAGTGCAACGTCATTGAATCCGCCAGAAGAGTCTTCGGCGACGTTCCCGACAACTTCGTGCCCGGCCATCCGATCGCGGGGGCCGAGCGGAGCGGCGTGGACGCCTCGACCGCCGATTTGTATCAGGGGAAGCGAGTGATCCTGACGCCTCTGAAAAACACGTCCCCGGAAGCGGTAAGGCGGGTCGAAAGTTTCTGGCAGTCTATGGGAGCCAAAGTCTCCGAGATGGAGCCCGCCCATCACGACGAAGTGTTGGCTGCAACCAGCCATTTGCCCCACGTGTTGGCCTTTACGCTGACTTACATGCTGGGCAAGAAGGACGAGCAGCAGGAAATTTTCCGGTATGCCGCGGGCGGGTTTCGGGATTTTAGCCGCATTGCGTCGAGCGATCCGAAGATGTGGCTGGATATTTGTCTCGCGAATCGGCGGGAAATCGTGTCCTTGATTCACCAGTTCCGCGAAGAGTTGAGCGTGGCCGCCGGCCTCATTTCCAGCGGAGCCGCGGACGAACTCTATGCCCTATTCTCCGATGCCCGCAATGCGCGGCAACGGTTCCTAGATCAACTTGAAAAATAACAGGTCCATGCAGAACAACACGATCAGCTTTAGGGTGCAGCCGGGCGGCACGCTTCGCGGAGAAGGCCGCGTGCCCGGCGATAAATCCATCTCCCATCGGTCCATCATGTTGGGCGCATTGGCCAAAGGCACGACCCGCGTCACCGGCTTCCTGGAAGCGGAGGACTGCCTCGCCACCATGAATGCGTTTCGGGCCATGGGCGTCGACATCGAGGGTCCGGAAAACGGGCAGGTGCGCATTCGAGGCGTGGGTCTGCGCGGGCTGCGCGCGCCCAACGAGCCGTTGTACCTGGGGAATTCGGGCACGTCGATGCGGCTCCTCTGCGGTCTCTTGGCAGGGCAGTCTTTCGATTCCGTCTTGACGGGAGACCCCTCTCTTTCCCGCCGCCCGATGAAGCGGGTTACCGAGCCGCTCCGCACCATGGGCGCGGTGGTGGAAACCACGGAACCGGGAACCGCTCCGCTCAGGATCAAAGGCGGCGTGGAACTTAAAGGAATTCATTACGACATGCCGGTGGCCAGCGCTCAAGTCAAATCCTGTCTGCTCTTGGCCGGACTTTATGCTGCCGGCCAAACTTGCGTGCGCGAGCCGGCGCCGACGCGCGATCATACCGAGCGGATGCTGGCCGGATTTTCCTATCCGGTGGTCCGCGAAGGCGATACCGTGTGCATACGGCCGGACGGTAAACTTTTAGCCTGCGACATCGATGTGCCCAGCGACATATCGTCGGCGGCCTTCTTCATGGTCGGCGCAGCGATAGGCGAGGGCGCCGACGTTACCCTCCGGCACGTGGGCGTCAACCCGACTCGTACCGGTGTTTTGGACATTCTGCGTCTGATGGGGGCGGACATCCAAGTTCTCAATGCCCGAGAGATGGGGGGCGAGCCGGTTGCGGATATCCGCATCCGTTCGAGCCGCTTGCGCGGAATACAGATTCCGGAAGAGTTGGTGCCGTTGGCGATCGACGAATTTCCGGTTCTGTTCGTCGCAGCGGCTTGTGCCGAGGGTGAAACTCGATTGACCGGCGCCGAGGAACTGCGCGTCAAGGAAAGCGATCGTATCCAGGTAATGGCCGACGGTTTGCAAGCCTTGGGCGTCGAAGCGCTGCCGACGCCCGACGGCATGATTGTTCGGGGCGGAAAACTGTCGGGGGGGCGGGTCGACTCGCACGGCGACCATCGCATCGCCATGGCGTTTTCTATTGCCGCGCTGCGCGCCGGCGGCCTCATAGAAATCGACGATTGCGCGAACGTCAATACGTCTTTTCCGAGCTTCGTGGATTTGGCGCGCGGTATGGGTTTGAACATCACGGCTATCTGTGGCGAGATCTTATGACAACGACGATACCGGTCATCACCATCGACGGTCCGAGCGGCGCCGGCAAGGGAACCGTCAGTCGCGCGCTGGCAAAGAAGCTGGGCTGGCATTTCCTGGACAGCGGCGCTATCTACCGTTCGCTGGCCTTCGCCGTCACGCAGGCGGCCGTCGACCCTCACGACATCGACACTGTCGTCCGCGTCGCCCGGTCGATGGATCTCCAATTCGACGCGAACGATCCTCCGCGTGTGCTTCTGAACGGTCAGGACATTGCCCATCAAATCCAAACGGAGGACTGCGGCAACACGGCTTCGAGGATCGCTGCTTACGGCCCGGTACGGCAAGCGCTCTTGCAGAAGCAGCGGGATTTCCGGCGGGAGCCCGGTTTGGTCGCGGACGGGCGCGACATGGGTACGGTCGTTTTTCCGGATGCCCCTTATAAGATTTTTCTTACCGCCAGCGCGGAAGTGCGCGCAAATAGGCGGCATAAGCAGTTGAAAGAGAAGGGGGCTGATGTTAACCTTGAACGCTTAACGAAAGAGATTGAGGAACGGGACCGGCGCGACAAGGAACGTGCCGAGGCGCCGCTGACTGTACCGGATGGCGCTGTTCTGATTGATTCGTCCGATCTCACGATCGATCAAGTTATCGCCCGATGTCTCGATAGTATAGGCGATAGGTGAGATCTTATCGGTAATTTTTTAAGGAGTTGCCGGCATGGTTCGGCAATATGTTCAACCCATTAACCCAAACGGTCGAGGAAGCTTGGCCGTTAGAACCAAGATCGTTTTATGAGCGATAGCTTTGCACAATTGTTTGAAGAGAGCCTGGCTAAGGCGGAAATGCGCCCAGGCAGCATCATTACCGGCACCGTGATCGATATCGGCCCCGATGTGGTCGTCGTCAATGCGGGATTGAAGTCGGAAGGCGTCATACCCAAATGGCAGTTTCTGAATTCCGACGGGCAGATTGAAGTCCAGATCGGCGACACGGTCGAAGTGGCGCTCGACATGCTGGAAGACGGCCTGGGCGCCACGCTCTTGTCCCGCGACAAGGCCAAGCGGTTGAAGGCATGGCAAGAGCTCGAACAGGCGCACGAGAAGAACGAAACCGTGGTCGGCCGCATCACCGGTAAGGTGCGCGGAGGCTTCACGGTGGCGGTTGGCGCGCTTCGCGCCTTTTTGCCGGGCTCTCTGGTCGACGTTCGCCCGGTCCGCGACACGGCCTACCTGGAAGGGCGCGATCTTGAGTTTAAGGTGATAAAGATCGACCAGAAGCGCAACAACGTTGTGCTTTCTCGCCGTGCGGTGGTGGAATCCGAGTTCAGCGCCGAGAAAGAAGCCTTGCTCGAAAACCTCAAGGAAGGCGCGATCGTCACGGGTGTCGTGAAAAATCTCACCGATTACGGCGCCTTCATCGATCTCGGCGGCATCGACGGCCTGCTCCACATTACCGATATGGCCTGGAAGAGAGTGCGGCATCCTTCCGAGGCCGTTCAGATCGGCCAGGAAATTCAGGTCAAGGTGCTTAAGTTCGATCAGGAAAAGAACCGCGTCTCGCTTGGCTTGAAACAGCTGGGAGAAGATCCGTGGCTCAATATCGCACGCCGTTATCCGCCGGGTACGCGTCTTTTCGGAAAGGTCAGCAATCTCACCGACTACGGCTGCTTCGTCGAACTGGAAGAGGGCGTCGAGGGGCTGGTCCACGTGTCCGAGATGGATTGGACCAACAAGAACGTCAACCCCGCCAAGATCATTCAATTAGGCGAGGAAGTCGAGGTGATGGTGCTCGACATCGACGAGGAGCGCCGCCGCATTTCTCTCGGCATGAAACAGTGCAAGCCCAATCCCTGGGAAGAATTTGCCGCGAGCCACAAGAAGGGCGACAAGATCAAGGGCAGCATCAAATCGATCACCGATTTCGGTATTTTCATCGGACTGGAAGGCTCCATCGACGGCTTGGTGCACCTGTCGGACATCTCCTGGTCCGTTCCGGGCGAGGAAGCCATTCGGCAGTACAAGAAAGGCGATGAGGTGGAAACCATCATCCTGGCCATCGATCCGGAGCGCGAACGGATCTCCCTCGGCATCAAGCAGCTTGAGCAAGATCCTTTCCAGAATTACCTGGCGACTCATGAGAAAGGCAGCATTGTCACCGGGCTTGTCAAGGAAGTCGATGCGAAGGGAGCGATTATCACGCTGGCGGACAGTGTCGAGGGCTATCTCCGCGCCTCCGAGATTTCTCGGGATCGGGTCGAGGATGCTCGCACCCAGTTGAAAGCGGGTGACGAAATCGAAGCGAAGTTTATCGGCGTCGATAAGAAAAACAAATCGATCACACTCTCGATCAAGGCCAAGGATCAGGAAGAAGAAGCCGCAGCGATTAAAGGATATTCGCAGCAGTCTGCCTCTGGCATGCCGACTTTGGGGGACATCTTCAAGGAACAGATGGAAAACAAATAGGCGGTCAGACAACGGGGGAGCTACGGCTCCCCCGCTATTCATGGAAATGACAGTGACAAAGTCAGAATTGATCAATCTCTTGGCGGAAAAATACGGCCATCTTGCTTTTAAGGACGTCGAGGGGGCGGTGAAAGGAATGATCGAACATATGACTCATGCTCTTTCCACGGGAGAGCGCATCGAGATAAGAGGATTCGGCAGTTTCTCGCTGCATTACCGTCCGCCGAGGATGGGGAGAAATCCAAAAACAGGCGATTCGGTAGAATTGTCCTCCAAATTCGTACCTCATTTTAAACCCGGTAAAGAACTGCGCGATAGAGTCAATCAGTCGCGGGGCTAAGTCTTTCGCCATTACTTCCGCGCTGGAGAATTCGGCAACAGTTTCGCGCGGTTCATTGCCGTTCTTCTTGCATCCTTCCATTTAACGCACCGTCCGGTGCAAATTCTTCTTCACTAATGCGGCCGGTCCGTATTCCGCCACCCAACCTGGAAACGACGGGCAGGCTTGACCGAGCTTTGGTCGCGTCGCCGATAGTCGTTCGTGCAGTCCGGATTAAAAAGTGCCGTTCATGGAGCCGATAGCTTCCGTTGGTATTTTCTTGTCAGCAACGGCTTACGCAAAAATCCGAAAAGGCGTACACGCTTTTCGATTGAATCTGAAGTTTCGACTGCTAACTTTAAATTCGTTAGAGCGTTTCCTGAGTTGGCGTCGAGCTTGCGTAATGGACGCTAGACGCCCAAGCCCGTATGGAAAATGCTCTAGTCGGCATAACCCTAGTGAGGAGTAGCGTTGATGCTCAAGAAAATGATATTTGTCCTGCTGCTTTTTAGCTGCGCCTGGTGCGTATCGGCCGAGCCGGTGGATATTAATTCGGCGACGGCGGACCAGCTTGCCCAAGCCTTGATCAACATTGGCAAGGCGAAGGCGGAAGCCATTGTTCAGGACCGGGAAAAAAACGGGAAGTTTAAATCGGTGGACGACTTGGCTCGGGTCAAAGGAATCGGTCCTGCGACGATTGAAAAAAACCGCGATAAGATTACGGTAGGTGTGGATGCCCCGAATCCTCCGGCGGCGCCTCCCAAGGGCAAATAGAAAAAAATCGGTCGTCGACTCCGAGGCTCCTTCGTGGAGCCTTTTTTTTGAAAAATTCAGTCTCACCGGTGGTGAGTGCTATCGCTCAGAAGGCTAAAATACCCCGAGGATTCAAATTGAGCGAAAGTGATTTCTATGAGTGCAAATATCGTATGGCATCAGGCGTCCGTAACACGCGAAAAGCGAGAACGGCTTAATGGCCATGAGAGTTTCATTTTGTGGTTTACCGGGCTTTCCGGGGCCGGCAAGTCGACTCTGGCTCACCGCGTGGAAGAGCTGCTGTTCGAACGAGGCTGCCGTACCTACGTGTTTGACGGCGATAATGTGAGGCATGGACTTTGCTCGGATTTGGCGTTCAGCATCGAAGACCGGCGGGAGAACATCCGGCGCATCGGCGAGATGAGCAAGCTGTTCATCGATGCGGGCGTTATTGCATTAACCGCGTTCATCTCCCCGTTTCGGCGGGATCGTCAAATGGTGAGGTCGTTGGTCGGCGAGGGGGATTTTATCGAGGTTTACTGCAATGCTCCGATAGAGGTGTGCGAGAATCGTGATGTAAAAGGACTGTATAAGAAGGCTCGCCTGGGCGAGATTCCCGATTTCACGGGAATTTCCTCTCCGTATGAGGAGCCGGAGAATCCTGAAATCACCTTGCATTCAGGTGTCGATTCTTTGGATACATGCGCGGAAATAGTGCTTCGCTATCTTGAGAACAAACGCAAGATTTAACTTGGTTCAATAAAGAGCAAACAATGAAAAGGATCGTAAGAAAAGCTGTTTTTCCGGTTGCGGGTTTGGGAACTCGATTTCTCCCGGCGACCAAGGCCAGCCCGAAGGAAATGTTGCCGATCGTCGATAAGCCGTTGATCCAGTACGCCGTGGAAGAGGCGGTCGCGGCCGGGGTCGACGTCATGGTGTTTATAACCAGCCGGACGAAAAGGGCGATTTCAGATCATTTCGACAAGGCCTACGAACTCGAAACCGAGCTGGCGAACCGCGGGAAGTCGGAGATTTTGAGGATCGTTCAAAATATCGTCCCGCCGCATGTCACTTGCGTTTACATTCGCCAGGCGGAAGCCTTGGGTTTGGGGCACGCCGTCAATTGTGCGCGGGCCGTGATCGGAGATGAGCCGTTTGCCGTGTTGCTGGCCGACGACATGATCGACGATGGGCAGACCGGCTGTCTCTCGCAGATGGTCAAAGTCTTCGACGAATGGCAATGCTCGGTATTGGGCGTCGAACGGATTTCCCCTTCGGAAACGCAAAGCTACGGCATTGTCAAATCCAACCCGATCCAGAGCAATATTGGAAAGCTGGAGCAAATCGTCGAGAAACCGAAACCGGAAAACGCGCCTTCGAATTTAGCGGTCGTCGGCCGGTATATTTTGACCCCGGCTATTTTCAGCAAGCTCGATAACGTGGCTAAAGGCGCCGGCGGCGAAATTCAGCTCACCGATGCGATTGCGATGCTGCTGCACGAGGAACCGGTCCTAGCCTATGAATTCCACGGCAAACGCTACGATTGCGGCTCAAAGCTCGGATATTTGATCGCAACCGTCGAACAAGGTCTGAAACATCCGGAATTGAGCGAAAGCTTCAAGGATTATTTGGCGAACCTGAAGTTATCGTAGCCGTACGCGAAGAAGGTTCAGTTACCTTTCAACCGATTGCGCCTGAAAACCTGAAAAGACTTCATTTCAGTTTGGCTGAACCTTCCCCTCGCGGGTCGCTGGCCGCATAAACGCGGTCAGCGCTTTTGTCCCAAAGAATCGCCTGCATGTCTCCATAGCGGCGGTCGATAAGTTTCAGCTCATGACCGCGATTTCTGAGTTCTGATTGCTCCTTCTCGGTCAGTCCACCCGGCTCATATTGGATGATGTCGGGCAGGAATTGGTGGTGAAATCTTGGGATGGAGACCCAAGAATCCGGCGTGTGGCCTTCGGCGAAATCCAAGACGGCGAGCAATACCATGGAGACGATGCGGCTTCCGCCTGGAGTTCCCAGAATGCCTATACGCTCCCGGTCTTCAAGGAAAACCGGCGTCATGCTGGACAGCATCCGCTTGCCGGGGGAAATGGCGTTGGCTTCGCCGCCGACCAACCCGTAAATATTGGGTAAGCCGGGATGAGCAGCGAAATCGTCCATCTCGTCGTTCAGCAATACGCCGGTACCGGACGGCACGAATCCGGAGCCGAAAGGATAGTTGATGCTTAAGGTGGCGGCGACACGGTTGCCTTCCCTGTCCAGCACCGAGAAATGCGTGGTGTTTTCGCCGTCCGGCTCAGGACCGTCGAGCGGGCTCAGATAGGCGCTCGGCAGCGCCCGGTCCGGACGGATGGAGGTGCGCAAGCCGGCGGCATAGTCGAGGCTCAACAACCGGCGCAACGGCATCGTCACGAAATCGGGATCGCCCAGGAATCGCTCGCGGTCGTGATAGGCGCGCCGCATGGCCTCGACAATAAGATGCTTGCGGGTGCCGCCGCCGACGGCATCCAGATCGTAGCCGGACAATATGTTCAACATCTGGATTAACCCGACCCCTCCGGCGGAAGGCGGGGGAGGGGCGGTAATGCGTATTCCGCGGTAGAAGCCTCGAACGGGTTCCCGCTCGACCGCGCGGTACTCGGTCAAGTCTTGCAAGGTCCAAATGCCGCCGGCGCTACGGACGCCTTCGACCAGCTTTTCGGCGGTATCGCCGCCATAAAAGCCGATCCTGCCGGATTCGCCGATCTGCCTGAGCGTGTTCGCGAGATCCCTCTGGATTAAGGACGCGCCGACTTTCGGCACATTTCCTTCGCCGAGAAAAATGTCGGCCGCCGCTTTCGACCGGCGCAGCACGTCGGCGCGAAAAGACAGCAGCCGTCGATGGCGCTCGCCTATGGAAAATCCTTCCTCGGCATAACGGATAGCCGGAGCCAAGTCATCGGAAAGGGGCAGTCTTCCGTAATGTTCCGCAAGATGCGCGAGCGCGGCGGGCATGCCCGGTATGCCCGCCGAGAGCGCTCCGTTGATCGATTTGTCGGGCGCCGGTTTGCCTTCCTCATCGCGGTACATGTCGGGCCGTGCCGCTAACGGAGCCCGCTCCCGGCCGTCGAGCATCACCGTCTTGCCGTCGGATGCACGATGAAGAAGCCAAAAGCCGCCGCCGCCGAGTCCCGATCCCGCCGGCTCGACGACGGCGAGTGCGGCGCTGACGGCCACTGCGGCATCGAAGGCGTTGCCGCCTTTTTCCAGAATTTCGAAGCCGGCTTCCGTGGCAAGCGGGTGCGCGCTGGCGATAGCGGCTCGAGGCGGAGCCGCCACCGCTGCCGGCAGGAAAAAAATGAGGCAGAGAACGAATCCGGCCAGTTTCGGCTTAAAAGACGTTCCGCTGAGGCGATTAAACGCGTTGATCGGGCCGTTGAAGCGGAGTGAGCACGGGCGGCAGCGACAGTGCATGACCTGTTGGCGGTCAGCTTTTGAGCCCCAGCACGTCCTGCATGTCGTAAATTCCCGGGGTTCTGTCCATCAGCCAAGTGGCGGCCCGCACGGCGCCCTTCGCGAAGGTCATGCGGCTGGAGGCGTTGTGGGTGATTTCGACGCGTTCGCCTTCGTCGGCGAACATGACGGTATGCTCGCCGACAATATCGCCGGCCCTGATCACGGAAAAGCCGATGCTCTTGCGATCACGCTCTCCGGTGTAGCCTTCCCGTCCATAAACGGCGCATTCGCTCAGGTCCCGGCCGAGCGCGGCGGCCACCACCTCGCCCATGCGCAATGCAGTTCCGGAGGGGGCGTCCACCTTGTGCCTGTGATGGGCCTCGATAATTTCGATGTCGGTCTGCTCGCCGATTACCTTAGCGGCGATTTCCAACAGCTTGAGGCATAGATTGACCCCCACGCTCATGTTGGGCGCCAGCACGATGGGAATGGCGAGCGCGGCCCGTTCGATCTCCGCTTTCTGTTCGGGCGTGAACCCGGTCGTCCCAATTACGAGCCGCTTGCCATGCTCCCGGCACACCGCGAGATGCTCCAGGGTCGATTCGGGGCGGGTAAAGTCGATGACGACGTCGAGGTTTGTGATGGCTCGGGCCAGATCGTCGATTACGGGAAGTCCGAGCCTGAGCAGCCCGGCCAGTTCGCCGGCATCTTTCCCCACTGCCGGGCTGTCCTTTCTCTCAACGGCGGCGGCCAGGCGCATTCCGTCAGTGCCGAGACAGGCGCGTATCAAGGCGTGTCCCATGCGACCGGCGGCGCCGACGATTCCGACTTTGATCATTATGGCGTTCCTGAGGTATGACTTTGTGTTTTCGTGCGATCGGTTTCCTTCGCGGTACTCGGATAGTGCCGGAGTCTAAAGTCCGAGCTTGTCGAAGAACTGTTTTACGCCGTCGAGCCAGCCATGAGCTTGCGGACTGTGATGACTGCCGCCCCCGCTCAGGGAATCGTCGAGCTTCTTGATCAATTCGATCTGGTCCTTATTGAGGTGAACCGGCGTTTCGATGCGGACCCGGCACAACAAATCGCCCTGGGGACCGCCCCGCACCGGCTTCACCCCCTTGCCGCGCAGCCGGAACAGCCTTCCCGTCTGAGTCTCCGGCGGAATCTTGAGCACCACTTTGCCATCGAGCGTCGGTACCTCCAGTTCACCGCCCAAGCAGGCCGTCGGAAATCCGATCGGAACCTCGCAATAGAGATTGGCGCCATCCCGTGTAAAAATGGGATGTTCCTTGACCGCAATCTGAACGTACAAGTCCCCCGGCGGGCCGCCGCTTTCTCCCGCTTCGCCTTCGCCCGCCAAACGGATGCGGTCTCCGGTATCCACGCCCGGCGGAATCTTGACCGACAGCGTCTTGGTCTCCTGAACCCGTCCCTGTCCGTGGCAGACGCGGCAAGGATCCTTGATCTGCTGGCCGGTGCCATGACACGTCGGGCAGGTTTGCTGTACGGCGAAAAAGCCTTGCTGCATCCGAATGGCGCCATGGCCTTGGCAGGTCGGGCAGGTCGTGGGGCCGGTACCCTTCTTGGCGCCCGTGCCGTTGCATTCCTCGCAGGTTACGAAGGTCGGCACGCGAATTTTGACTTCGGTGCCCGAGACCGCTTCCTCGAGCGTGATTTCCAGGTTATAGCGAAGATCGGCGCCCCGCTGTACGCGGCTTCCCCGTCTCCGGCCCGTGGCTCCGCCGCCGAAGATATCGCCGAAGACATCGCTGAAAATGTCGCTGAAGCTTTCGCCGGTGAAGCCGAAACCGCCGGCTGCGCCCATGGACGGATCGACGCCGGCATGGCCGAACTGATCGTAGGCGGAACGTTTCTTCGGATCGGAAAGCACGTCGTAGGCTTCCTTGATCTTTTTGAACTGCTCTTCCGCTTTCGGATTGTCGCGGTTGCGGTCCGGATGGTATTTCATCGCTAGGCGGCGAAAGCTCTTCTTGATGTCGCTATCGCTCGCGTTGCGCGGCACGCCTAAAAGTTCGTAGTAATCTTCTTTCGCCATAACGTAAAGAGCCGCAGGGCATCGCCTGCGGCTAAGTTGGGATCAATGCGCAGGACGCATCAAACTTGCCTGAAAGACTCAAGCGTTGATTCCTCGCCATCGGTGTTCCCTCACCCGCAAGCTCGGCCGCTTCCGGCGCGGAGTCATGGGTGAGGGTGGATGAGCCGCCTGTTTCCGCTCATCGGCATTCATGGCGCAACGTCACATCGAGCGATAAAAGGCCTTATTTCCGGTCCTCTTTGACTTCTTCGAATTCGGCATCGACCACGTCTTCGCCGGCTTTGGCCTCCTTGGCCGGTTCGGATTCGGCGCCGGGCGAACTCTCGGTTTCGCTTTTCTGTGCGTACAAGCGTTCCGCCAGTTTACCCGAAAGCTCAGTCAGATGCTCAGTCTTTCGCTCGATTTCCGCCTTGTCGTCACCGTTCATGGCGGTTTTCAGTTCGCCAATCGCACTTTCGATCTTGCTGCGCTCGTCACCCTGCACTTTATCGCCAAGTTCGTGCAGCGTTTTGTTCGTCGCATGGATCATGGCGTCCGCGTTGTTGCGGGCGGTCACCAGTTCGTGCAGTTTCTTGTCCTCCTCGGCATGCAATTCCGCATCCTTGACCATGCGCTTGATTTCGTCCTCGGTCAGGCCGCTGGAGGCGGTGATGCGGATCGACTGCTGCTTGCCGGTAGCCTTGTCCTTGGCCGATACGTGCAGGATACCGTTGGCGTCGATATCGAAGGTTACTTCGACTTGAGGGATGCCTCGGGGAGCCGGCGGGATGTCGGTCAGATCGAACTTGCCGAGAGACTTGTTGTCTTTCGCCATTTCGCGTTCGCCCTGAAGGACGTGAATCGTAACCGCGGTTTGATGGTCCTCGGCCGTCGAGAAGACTTGACTGGTCTTGGTCGGAATCGTGGTGTTCTTCTCGATCAGCTTGGTCATGACGCCGCCCAAGGTCTCGATGCCCAGAGACAGCGGCGTAACGTCCAAGAGCAGTACGTCCTTGACCTGTCCGCCCAAGACGCCGCCTTGAATCGCTGCGCCGAGCGCCACCGCTTCGTCCGGGTTGACGTCCTTGCGCGGCTCCTTGCCGAAAATGTCTTTCACGAAATCCTGAACCCTCGGCATGCGCGTCTGCCCGCCGACAAGGATAACCTCGTTGATTTCGCTGGGCTTGAGGCCGGCGTCCTTCAGCGCGGTTTCGCACGGCGCTTTGGTCTTCAGGATCAAATCCTCGACCAGGGATTCGAGCTTGGCGCGGGTAAGCTTCATGTTGAGATGCTTGGGCCCGCTGGCGTCGGCCGTGACGTAGGGCAGATTGATGTCGGTCTGCTGGCTCGACGACAGCTCGATCTTGGCCTTTTCCGCCGCCTCTTTCAGGCGTTGCAGGGCCAACGGATCGTTGTGCAGGTCGATGCCGTTTTCTTTTCTGAACTCGTCGCAGATGTAGTCGATGATGCGCAGGTCGAAATCTTCGCCGCCCAGATGGGTGTCGCCGTTGGTGGAAAGCACTTCGAACTGATGCTCGCCGTCGACTTCCGCGATCTCGATGATGGAAATATCGAACGTGCCGCCGCCGAGATCGTAAACCGCGATCTTGATATCGCCGTGTTTTCTGTCCAGACCGAACGCCATGGCCGCGGCAGTCGGCTCGTTGATGATGCGCTTGACGTCGAGTCCGGCGATGCGGCCCGCATCTTTCGTTGCCTGGCGCTGGGAGTCGTTGAAGTACGCCGGCACGGTGATGACCGCCTCCTTAATCTCCTCGCCGAGAAAGGCCTCTGCGTCCTTTTTCAGTTTCATCAATACGCGCGCCGAGATTTCGGGCGGAGCCATCTTTTTGCCGTTGACTTCGATCCATGCGTCGCCGTTATCGGCTTCGGCGATCTTGTAGGGCACGAGATGGATGTCTTTTTGTACCTCGGCATCCTTGAAGCGCCGTCCGATAAGGCGTTTTACCGCGTATAAGGTGTTCTTGGGATTGGTGATCGCCTGTCGTTTGGCCGACTGCCCCACCAACACTTCGTTGTCGGCCGTAAAGGCTACGACGGATGGAGTGGTGCGGGCGCCTTCGGCGTTTTCGATCACGCGCGGTTTGCCCCCTTCGAGAATGGCCACGCAGGAATTGGTGGTGCCCAAATCGATGCCAATAATCTTCGCCATTTAATTCTCCTGGTTAATCAATAGCTTATGGTTTGTGTGCGGGTCTAAGGCTAATATGGGGGCGCCAAGACTGATTTCAAGCTTGTTCGTCGATGTGCGTGGACTCTGCGGCGGCCTGGGCAATGACCACCAAAGCCGGACGCAATAAGCGGTCATGAAGGAGATAGCCTTTTTGGAAAACTCTCACTACCGTATTGGGCTCGACGTCGGCGCTCGGCTGCATCGCCATGGCCTGATGCAAGTCCGGGTTGAACTTTTCGCCCAGGGGATCGACAGCCCGGACACTGAATTTTTTCAGCGCCGAATTCAACTGCTTTAGCGTGAGTTCCATGCCTTCGCGCAATCTCATCACATCCGGCGCCTCTCCCACGGCGGCCTGCAAGCCGAGTTCGAGGCTGTCAACCACGCTTAACAGTTCTTTCGAAAATTTCTCCAGAGCATACTTGTTGGCATTCTGGAGTTCCTTTTCCGACCGTCGGCGCAAATTCTCCAGTTCGGCCTGGGTGCGCACGAATTTGTCCCAGTTGTCTTCCGCTCTCCGGGTCGCTTCGGTCAATTGTTGTGCCAGTTGCTCGATCGGCGTCGGTTCGGCAACGCCTTCTTCGGTTTCGAGCGAGGTGTCGACGGAAGCGGCTTGTTCCGCTTGATCTGGCGCGTTCGGCGCCGATTCGGGCGAAACCTGGTCTTTGCTCATATGACAGTGCTCCTTAAAGAAAAATAGTGGACCCTGCGCGCGTTAGCGCGCACTCGGGGCGGCGATTTCTATCGAATATGGGTTAAGATGGGGTCAGCGATTTCTGATTCAAGGCAGCCCCCAACAATTTCGCGGTAACGTCGACCAGGGGGATAACCCGCTCATATGCCATGCGGGTGGGGCCGATAACGCCGAGCACGCCGACCGCCTCGCTATTCAGGGAATACGAAGCGGTGACCAGGCTGCATTGATCCAAGGCGCGGTAGCCGGATTCCTCGCCGATAAAGATCTTGACGCCGGGAGTTTCCAGACACCGGTCTAACAGGTGGACTAAGTCTTCCTTCTGATGAAAGGCTTCGAATAAGGAGCGGAGCCGCTCCATGTTGGCCAGATCGGCAAAATCCATCAAATTGATTTCGCCGGTTAAGACAAACGGTTTTCGACGTTTTCCTCTATCCTTGAGTGCTAAATCCGCCATTTCGGCGGCGTCTATGATTTCCTGGCTCAAGCGGTTCCGCATTTCCTGCAAGTCGTTGAACAGGCTCTCGCGAATCGCGGTCAAATCCTTGCCGGCGTAGGTTGAATTGAGAAAATTCGCCGCCGCTTGCAGATCGGCAGGAGAAAACTGGCGGGGAGCTGGAATGATCTTGTTGTGGACTTCCTGTTCGTTGGTTACCAGTATGGCCAGCAGGCGTTGACCTGACAGCGGCATGAATTCGATGTGCCTGAAGGCGATCAGTTCTCGCCGCGGCAACATTACGAGGCCCGCCATGTGCGTGATTTCCGAAAGGGCCCGGGAGGCCGTTTCGAGCAGGTCGTCGGGATCGTCCTGGGTGTTCAGATCTTCTCGAAGCTGTCTGACGATGTCGTGCTGCAAGGGTTTGACCGTCAGCAGGGTATCGATGAAAAAGCGGTAACCGGTCACCGTGGGCATGCGTCCCGCCGAGGTGTGCGGCGACGTAATCAGCCCTATGTCTTCGAGATCCGCCATGATGTTGCGGATGGTCGCCGGGCTTAGATTCAAACCGGTGTCGCGCGCCAGTGCCCGCGAACCGACCGGTTGGCCTTCGCCGATATAGCGCTCAACCAACACTTTAAGCAAGTGCTGGGCTCGCTCGCTAAGTTGGGGATATTTGGGCACCGGTATCCTCGAATGGTGGGGGATTAGCACTCGAAACCATCGAGTGCTAAAAAATTAGCAACCCCTAGATAATGTGTCAAGAAGCTCATACCATATCGGACACGGCGGCGTCCAATCGGGTGTAACCTTTTAATAACTGCACGGCGAACGCGTCCATATCCAAGGAGAGAATCATGCAAGGCGACTCAACCGTTATCGATTATCTTAATCGCGTGCTCGGCAACGAACTGATCGGCATCAACCAGTATTTTCTTCATGCAAGGATGTATAAGAACTGGGGATTCGACAAACTCGACAAGCACAAATACGATGAGTCCATCGGCAAGATGAAGCGTGCCGACAAGTTGATCGAGCGCATTCTGTTCCTTGAAGGATTGCCGAATTTGCAGGATTTGGGGCATTTGCGGATCGGAGAGAATCCGGAAGAAATGCTCGAATCCGATCTTCAGTTGGAACTTCAAGGCGCGTCTTTGCTGCGCGAAGCGGTCGCTTTCTGCGAAAAGGCCGGAGATTACGTATCCCGCGATCTGCTGGAAGATATACTCGAAGAGGAGGAGGAATATATCGACTGGCTTGAGACGCAGGTGGGATTGATTCAGAAAATCGGCCTCGAAAATTATTTGCAGTCTCAAATGTGAGCGGCTGGCTAGGCCGGTCGGCCTTACTTCTACGCCGAAAATTCGCGGCTTCAACAACACATGTCATCCATTTTCCGGAATGTAGCCCTGATCGGGAAGCCCGACGCGCCGCGCATTGCCGAAACCCTTTCCGCGCTTTACCGGCATCTCTCCGGGAGAGGGCTGCGAGTTCTGGTGGAAAGAGACTGCGCCCACTTCGTCGCCGCTTCTTCTCCGGAAACCTGCACCGTTGCCGAAATCGGCCGGTGCTGCGATCTCGCGATCGTGGTGGGGGGCGACGGCACACTGTTGTCCGCCGCGCGCGTTCTGGCTCAGTTCGATATTCCGTTGATCGGCGTGAATCTGGGGAGACTGGGATTTCTTGTCGATATTTCTCCCTCGGATGCCGGGGCTAAGCTGGACGAAATTCTCGACGGACGGTACAGCGCCGACGAACGCTTTTTGCTGCGTGCGAAAATTGTCCGCAATGCTCGCGTGATCTCCGAACAGACGGCAGTTAACGAAGTGGTCGTACACAGCGGAAACGCCGCCGGCATGATCGAAATCGAGACCTCCATCAACGGCGTTTTCCTGAACTCGCAACGCTCCGACGGGCTCATCGTGTCGACCCCCACCGGCTCTACGGCTTACGCTCTCTCGGCCGGAGGCCCGATTCTTTATCCCACGCTCAAGGCCATCGTACTGGCGCCGATCAACCCTCACACCTTGACCAACCGCCCGATCGTGGTGGATGACGACAGCCTGATCGAAATTGCCTTCCGCCCCAGCAAGCAGTTCAAGGCTCAGGTCGTTTGCGACAATGTGTCGATTCCCGAGGTTGAGATCGACGACCGCATCGAGATTCGGAGGGAACCCAAGACGTTCCGCATTCTTCATCCGCTCGATTACGATTTCTTCGAAATTCTCAGAGCAAAGCTCAACTGGAGCTCCGGTTATCGAAGCTGACTATGCTTGCCCATCTCAGCATCAAAGACTTGGCCGTCGTCCGATCGCTCGATTTGGAGTTCGATCGCGGATTGACCGTGCTGACCGGCGAGACCGGCGCCGGAAAATCGATACTGCTGACCGCGCTGGGATTGGCTTTGGGCGAGCGTGCCGATTCCGGTTTCATCCGTCCCGGCGCCGCCCGTGCCGATATCAGTCTTTCGTTCGGCCTCGAGGACGCGGCCGAGGCGCGCCGCTGGATCGAGGCAAACGAACTGGCGGAGGGCGGCGAGTGCCTGGTGCGGCGGGTCATCAGCCAGGACGGTCGCTCGAAGGCTTTCGTCAACGGCCGCCCGGTCACCTTGCAGGCTTTGCAGGAACTGGGTTCCAGTCTGGTCGAGATACACGGCCAGCACGCTCATGTCCATCTTCTGAAGGCCGCCGAGCAGCGCCGACTGCTGGACGAAGCCGCGGGAAACGAAGCGCTGCTGATCCAGATCGGCAATCTCCACGAGCGTTGGCGAAGTATTCGGCGCGAGCTGGAAAGGCTTACCGCAACGGCTAGGGATCAGGCCGCTCGCGAAGAGTTGTTGCGCTACCAGATCGAAGAGCTGGAGCAGCACGAGATTGCCGGGCTCGACTATTCGGCTTTGGCCGAAGAGCATACGCTCCTCGCCAATGTCGGCAAGATACTCGCCACGGGCCAGGCGCAGCTCGAACTCCTTTACGAAGACGAAAGTCACTCGGTCAACGCGCATCTGGCGCAAGCGATCCACGCCTTGTCGGACCTGAGCCGGCTGGCTCCCGAACTGGAAGAAACGACCGCTCTCCTGAACGAAGCGCAAGTGCAGGTCAAGGAAGGGGCATTGCAGCTTCGCCGCCAGCTCGAACGCATCGAGGCCGATCCCGGCCGGCTGGATTGGCTCGAACAGCGTCTTGGCGACATTCATCGCCTGGCCCGCAAACATCAGGTTCGGCCTGAAGAGTTGCCCGAACTGCTTGAATCGCTGCGTTCGGAATCGGGCGGTATCGCGAGTGGATCGGAAAGGATCGAGGCCCTTCAATCCGAACTTCGACAGGTTCTTGCGGATTACGAGAGCGTTGCCGGGACATTGTCCCAGCGCCGGCGCGCAGTCGCGGGCAGGTTGCAGTCGCGCATCTCCGAAATGATTCAGGAGCTCGGGATGCCGCAGGGGCAATTCCTGGTGGAAATAGCCACCGAAACTACGAAGGAGCCGACTCCATTCGGCATGGATCAAGTGGAGTTCCTGGTCAGCGCCAATCCCGGGCTGCCGCCGCGTCCGCTGGCCAAGGTCGCCTCCGGCGGCGAGCTGTCGCGCATCAGCCTGGCCATTCAGGTGGCGGCGACCGACTCCAAGACCGTTCCGAGCCTGATTTTCGATGAGGTGGATACCGGAATCGGCGGCCGGGTCGCCGAAATCGTCGGCCAGAAACTGCGCGCGCTCGGGCAGGGGCGACAGGTGTTTTGCGTGACTCACCTGCCCCAGGTTGCGGCTCAGGGCCATTGCCATCTGTTGGTGGAAAAAATCAGCGCGGACGGGGTTACGCACTCGACCGTCCGAAAGCTTTCCCGCGAAGAACGGAAGCAGGAGATCGCACGCATGCTTGGCGGAATCCGCGTTACTCAGCAAACCCTGGCTCATGCCGAAGAGATGCTGAGCAGCCATCTGCAAAGCGAATTGGAGGTTTGAGGGTTTTCCGGGGCGGAAGCAATGGGCCGCACAATCGGATTGTAGCGCGGCAGTGTCTTTCGGATCGGGGGCAGGATGGGCGATAGACCGGGCAGCGGAGCAGCCCGGTCTATCGCTGACGGATGGTCCCGTTTCCCTGGGTCAGGAGGTGCCGTTTTCGGTGCCCGGCTTGTCCGCTACGGCGCCGCCGGCAGCACCCGAATTGTCCTCCGCCGGCCGATGCTCCTCGGCGGAGCGGTCGCCGTTAGCGGTTGAAGACATTTCGCCCGCTTCGCCGCCGCCTTCATGGAAAGTGTCGTTCTGTCCTTCGCCGGCCTCGACCCGCTTGGCGGCAAACCGCTTGTCCCGTCTGCCGCGCCCGCGGCGTTTGGCCAAGGACCGGCGGGGCGATTTGTGCAACGATGAATCTTCGAAGCCCGAATCTTCCGCTTCGGCTTCTTCTTTAAAGTCGGAAGAGGGTTCGAACTCGGAAGATTCCGTACCCGGTACACCGGCCGCGTGCCGGGTTTCCCGCTCGATGCGGGATTCTTCGGGCGCTGCGGGCTTCGGCAAATAAAGCGCCGAAAATTCGGGTTTTTCCGCTTGCTCGCGCGCCGCTTCGGTCAGAGATGGCGCCTCGTTGTAAGCAGCGGGCGCGGACGTGATGGCTTGAGCGGCTTCCTCGTCCTTCGCTCTGTAGCCTGGCGTTCGATTTTCCGCCATCGCGAGGCTCGCGTCTTCGGTTTTCTCCTGAACAGCGTCTCTCGACGGGGTTTGCTGGCCGTTGCGCGCCAAGCCGGGCTCGCCTCTTCTCGATCGCCGCCGGCGCGATCCGCCGCGTCTCGACTGATCGCGGGCTCGCCGGTCGCCGTTGCCGAATTCCTGTTTTTCCGAGAGCGAGGCACGGGATTCGGTTTCCCGGGCTTCGAGCATCTCTCCGCCCATGGGGTGGGCGCGCGGTTTAAAGTCGGCTATCCGGTGAGGCCGGTGTTGAGCGACCGGCGAAAGTATCGGTTGAGGCCTTTCCTTACCCGTTTCCGCTTCCTCCTCGGGCTTGCCGCCGGTCAGAATCGACCAGAATCGCTTGATGAGACCTCCCGCGGCCTGCTTGCCGGCCGCCGTCATGGGAGCGGGTTGGCTGGGCAGGAATTCCTTGACGGCGGGCTCGGCGCTGATCGACGCGCCTTCCCGGCTAAATCTCGAGAGCTCGGATTCCGCCGGTCTGAGCATCTGATAGCTTGGCTTCCGTTCTCCTTCTTCCTCCGCGCCGGTGCTTCGCACACGCTGGATTTCGTATGCCGGCGTCTCCAGATGTTTGCTGGGAATCACGATCACGCCGACCTGGTGGCGTTTTTCGATATCCGAGATGGCGGCGCGTTTTTCGTTGAGAAGGTACGTGGCCGAGTCTACGGGCAGATGAGCGATAACCTTGTCGGTATTCTTCTTCATCGCCTCTTCCTCGATGATGCGCAATACCGACAGCGCCAGCGATTGCACGCTGCGCACCGAGCCTTGACCGTTGCACCGCGGGCAGGTGAGGAGGCTCGATTCGCCGAGCGACGGACGGAGGCGCTGACGGGACATTTCCAGCAAGCCGAAGCGCGAGATCCGGCCGATTTGTATGCGGGCGCGATCCGCCTTGATGGCGTCGCGCAGCCGGTTTTCCACGGCGCGTTGATTGCGCGCCGCCATCATGTCGATGAAGTCGATCACGAACAAGCCGCCGAGATCCCGCAGTCTCAACTGCCGCGCGATTTCGTCGGCGGCTTCCAGGTTGGTGTTCAAAGCGGTTTCTTCGATGTCGCCGCCCTTGGTTGCGCGGGCGGAGTTGATGTCGATCGCGGTCAGCGCTTCGCTGTGATCGATGACGATGGCCCCGCCGGACGGCAAGGGCACTTCGCGGCTGTAGGCCGTTTCGATCTGGCTCTCGATCTGGTAGCGGCTGAATAGCGGGACCGTGTCCTGGTAGAGCTTCGCCTTTTGTATGAACTGCGGCATGACCTGCTGCAGAAAGCTGCGTACCAGCTTGAAGGTAGCGGCGTCGTCGATCAGGATCTCGTCGATATCGCTGCGGAGGTGATCCCTCAAGGCGCGAATGATGACGTTGCTTTCCTGAAAGATTAGGAATGGAGCGGGTTTTTCCTTGGCCGAGCGGTCAACGGCCTCCCACAACTGCAAGAGGTAATTGAGGTCCCATTGCAGTTCTTCGGCCGACTTGCCGCCTCCGGCGGTCCGCACGATCAGGCCCATCCCTTCGGGAATCTCGAGTTGGCTCATCACTTCGCGCATGTCGGAGCGAATGTCGCCCTCGATGCGGCGGGAAATGCCGCCGGCGCGCGGATTGTTGGGCATCAGGACCAAATAGCTGCCGGCCAGGCTGACGTAGGTCGTCAGCGCCGCGCCTTTGCTCCCACGCTCCTCCTTCTCGACCTGAACGATGACTTCCTGTCCTTCCTTGAGCAAATCCTTGATATCGCGGCGGGAGAACTCCTCGTCAAGGGGTTGTCCGAAATAGTTCGGCGTAATTTCCTTGAATGGCAAGAAGCCGTGACGCTCGGCGCCGTAATTGACGAAGGCCGCTTCGAGGCTGGGTTCGATGCGGGTGATGATGCCTTTGTAGATGTTGGCTTTTTTCTGTTCTTTGGAGGGGATTTCTATGTCGAAATCGTAAAGTTTTTGTCCGTCCACCAGTGCAACCCGAAGTTCCTCGGGCTGAGTGGCGTTGATCAACATTCTTCTCATTCGGCTGGTCCTTTAGCGGTTCCCCGAAGAAGCCGGCAAGCGGTTTCATGCAGCCATTTTTCTTATCAATCAAAACGCGTACTTAATTGATGTGAATGCGCCTAGCGCGCTGAAAACCGAATCTTGACGTTGCGAGGGATGCCCGCCCTCAACGGGAGGGCGGCTCTTCCATTCTTCAGGTCACGCGATACTCGCTCATCGTGGGTCGAGCGAAAAAACCCTGCTTTGTCGTATTTTCGGCCAAATTTCCCTGCGCGGTACTCTATGACCCCTTAAACAATGTTCTGTCTATCGCCAATAAATAGTTCCGTTCGGCAAACGGTTTCCGGTTAGCTCGGGTATATGCCGGAGGCGGACCGAGGTCTGCCGAAGCGGGCGCGGCCATGCCCCGCTCCGAAGATCGGGACGTCCCCGATCATGTTCGACAACCTCGTCATCTAACCGTAATGCTTGCGATTGCCTGCCCCATACCGCGCAATCCCGTAAAGGACTGCTTCCAGTCAGCCTTATCGATTCTCGACTTCAGAAGGCCGCTCTATTTCTCATGGGCTATCAAGGCCGGGCATGAGCCGGAAAACTATTGGGCGTTCGGTTGCTTACAACCGTAAGCTAACTATAACAATCTTGAGGAGAGCCATCAATTTAGTCGGCCAAAGCTGATATCATGTTGCCATGAAGCAAGCAACAAGCGACGTCTCCGTTCAATGGATCGAAGTCGACGAGGAGAGTGCGGGGCAGCGAATCGACAACTTTCTGTTTACGCGCCTTAAGGGAGTTCCGAAAAGCCATGTCTATCGAATTCTGCGCACTGGCGAAGTTCGCCGCAACGGCGGCCGCATTCAAGCCCAGGAGCGCCTGGGTGCGGGCGATTTGATACGTGTTCCGCCGATCAGAGTCACCGCGCGCGATCCCGATCGGGTTCCCGAAGCTTTCGTGCGAGCCCGTTTGGAGCCGCGCGTCTTGTACGAAGACGACGATCTCCTGATTCTCAATAAGCCCGCGGGAATGGCGGTGCACGGCGGCAGCGGTCTAAGTTTCGGCGTGATCGAGGGGCTGCGGGAAATCCGTTCGGGGGCGCGGTTTTTGGAGCTCGTGCATCGTTTGGATCGGGATACCTCCGGTTGTTTGCTGATCGCGAAAAAACGCAGCGCTCTGCGATCTCTGCACGAGCAATTTCGTAACGACGAAGTAAAAAAGGTTTATCTGGCCTTGCTGGCCGGAGCCTGGGCCAGAACCCGGTGGATAGCGGACGCGCCGCTCAAAAAAAACGTGCTTCGGAGCGGCGAACGGGTCGTTAAGGTTGCACGGGAGGGAAAGCCGGCCGTGACCGAATTCAGGCGCAAGGAACGCTATGCGAACGCCACCCTGGTCGAGGCTCGTCCGGTTACCGGCCGGACTCATCAAATCCGGGTCCACGCGCAATCCATGGGGCATCCCATCGTCGGCGACGAGCGGTACGGCGACGAGACGGTCAATCGAGCGTTTCGCCGGATCGGTTTGAAACGCCTTTTTCTTCACGCGGCGGAAACCGCTTTCCGCCATCCGCGTTCGGGCAAGCCGATCGAGGTAAAGGCTCCGCTCGACCGGGATCTTTCCGAGTTCCTTAAGATATTGGCGCAATGAGCAGCCGATTCGATCTTTTGGTGTTTGATTGGGACGGCACGCTCTTCGACTCGGTCGGATGGATCGTAGACTGCTTGCGGCAGGCTGCCTGCGACTGCGGTTTGCCCATGCCGTCCGATCGGGCGGCCAAGTCCGTTATAGGTCTCGGATTGAAGGAAGCGATGGAGGCTTTATTCCCCGAGCATCCCTCCGAAACGGCGTTCCGCCTGGCGGAAAGCTATCGCCGTTACTACGGCGGCAAGACGATCGGCGCCGACGGCTTGTTTGCCGGAGTGCCCGGCATGCTGGCCGAATTGAGAGAGCGCGGCTACCGCCTCGCGGTCGCTACGGGAAAGACCCGCGCCGGCCTGGATCATGCTCTCGCCGCAACCGGAACGGAACTGCTTTTTCACTCGACCCGCTGCGCGGATGAGACGGCGTCCAAGCCCGATCCGGAAATGCTCTTTCAACTCATGTCCGAGCTCGATATCGCCCGGGAAAGAACTTTGATGGTGGGCGATTCGCTGCATGATTTGCGAATGGCCCGAAATGCCGGCGTGCCGGCGATCGGTGTCGGATGCGGCGCGAACGATTTAGCCGAGCTGGCCGAGCTTGGCCCTTTGGCGTGTCTCGAGCGGACCGCCGATCTTCTGAAAATTCTGAACTGACGAGCTGATTTTGATTTGAATCCGAGGCAAACGAAATTGACTGAGATAACGTTATGGACCAGCACGGCATGAGCGACATCGAACAAGAGACGGAAAAACGGCCGCCTTCATCCTCGTGGGAGCGGGAGACTCTGGAAAAAGTGCTGTTGGCGTCGCTCACGGAGCAGCGGCGGGCGCGGCGCTGGGGAATATTTTTCAAGCTGCTCATGCTGGCCTACTTCGGCGTTGCGCTCTGGCTGGTCGCGCAGCCGTTGTCGGAGCAGCGCAGCAGGAGCGAGGGGAGTCATACCGCCGTCGTCGACGTGGCGGGCATGATCGCCGCGGGCGAAAAAGCCAACGCCGACGCGATCATCGAAGGGCTTAGGGATGCTGTCGAAGCAACCGGCGTCAAGGGCATCGTTTTGCGCATGAATACGCCGGGCGGAAGCCCCGTTCAATCGGCTTACATCTACGAGGAGATACGGCGGATCAAAAAGCTTAAACCGGATCTCCCGATTTACGCGGTGGTCGCGGACATGTGCACCTCCGGAGGCTATTACATCGCGTCCGCTGCTGACAAGATCTTCGTCAACCAGTCGAGCATCGTCGGATCGATCGGCGTGATCATGGACAGCTTCGGATTCGTGGACGCCATCAATAAACTCGGCATCGAGCGACGGGTCATGACGGCCGGGGAGCACAAGGCCATCCTCGATCCTTTTTCACCGGTCGATCCGATCGCGAAAGAGCATGTGCAATCGGTGCTCAACGCCATTCACCGGCAGTTTATCGCCGCCGTGCGGGAGGGCCGGGCGGGGCGGCTGAAGGAGGATACTCCCGAGCTGTACTCGGGACTGGTCTGGACGGGCGCCGAAGGCATCGGGCTCGGATTGGCGGATGAGCTTGGGGATGTCCGTTCGGTGGCGGAAACGGTCATCGGCGCCAAAGACATGATCAATTACACGCCGGAGGAAGACCTGTGGGACCGGGTGACAAACCGCATCGGCACCACTTTCGGCCACATGTTGCGAAGCGCCGTATCGTCCGGATTGCATTTGAACTAGGCCAGCACAAAGGAGAAGGAAGTGGAGAAGGCGTTCGAGCTGATCGAAGAGGAGTCGGTTTATCGCGGCTTCTTCAGTCTGTCTCGCATCCGCCTCCGGCATACGCTGTTTCGCGGAGGCTGGAGCGAGCCCTTGGACAGGGAGCTGTTCCATCGCGGCAGGAGCGTTGCGGTTATTCCCTACGATCCCGTGGCGGATCGGGTGGTGCTTATCGAGCAGTTCCGGGTGGGGGCCATGCTCGTGAATGGCGATCCCTGGCTGATCGAGATCGTGGCGGGAGCCTTCGAGGAAGGTGAAAGCGCTGAAGAGGTTGCCTGCCGCGAAGCCTCGGAGGAAGCGGGGTGCGAAATTCGCCAGCTTATCCGGATCGGCGAGTTTTTTCCGACCCCCGGCGGTTGTTCGGAGAAAATCACGCTGTTTTGCGGAATCGTCGACTCCAGCGGATTAGGCGGCGTACACGGCCTCGACGAGGAACACGAAGATATCCTGGTTCGCGTGACGAGCTTCGATCGGGCGATGGAGTACCTGAACCAGGGCCGGATTGAGGCGGCCATCCCCATCATCGGTCTCCAGTGGCTGGCGTTAAACCGGGATCGGCTAAGGGCGGCGTACGGGTAGAAGCCTGCCGGCGCATCTCTGGGCTTCATCCAGTGCCGGTTCGTAATCTGCTCCGGTTTTAACCGGCCGCCAGCACGATTTCTAAAAATCGGGCGGGAAGGCTTTCGCAGGGAAACATCGCTGGGGAAAGGCGCTCTATAGTAAACTATCGGGATGGCTCAGTATTTTCAGGTTCACCCGGATAATCCGCAGTCTCGGCTGATCCGCCGAAGCGTCGAGATCATTCGCGACGGGGGCGTCATCGTTTATCCGACCGATTCGTCCTACGCGTTCGGCTGCCAAATGGATAACAAGACCGGACTCGACCGTATCCGCCGAATTCGGCAGCTGGCGGAGGATCACAACTTTACCCTGGTATGCCGGGATCTGTCGCAGATATCGACCTTCGCGAAGATCAACAACGAAGCGTTCCGGCTGATCAAATCGCTGACGCCGGGGCCGTTTACCTTCATTCTCAAGGCGACCCGGGAGACGCCGCGCCGCCTGCAACATTCGAAACGCAAAACCATCGGCATCCGCTTGCCCGCCAATCCGATTACGCTGGCGCTGGTGGCGGAGCTGAACGAGCCTTTGTTCAGTTCGACGCTGATTCTGCCCGGCGACGATAACGCCATGACCGATCCCGAAGATATTCGCGACCGCCTCGAAAAAGAAGTGGATTTGATCATCGATGCGGGAGTTGTTCCCTACGCGCCGACCACGATCATCGGCTTTATCGAAGACGTGCCGGAAATCGTCCGTCAGGGATCGGGCGTCGTCGCATCGATTCAGTAATCCCGTTCATTCCTTCAAAGATTGCACCAATGGAAGAACTCACATTTGCTCAACGATTTGCCGTCTGGATTCTCCCGGTCCTGTTCGCCATCACCTTGCATGAAGTGGCCCACGGCTGGGTCGCCAAAATGCTCGGCGACAACACGGCGGCCCGGCTCGGCCGCCTGTCGTTGAACCCGCTGCACCACGTCGATCCCGTGGGCACCTTGCTGGTCCCCGGAGTGCTGTTGGCGCTGGGCGGATTCATCTTCGGCTGGGCCAAACCCGTACCGGTGGATTTCGGCAAGCTGCGCCGTCCGAAGCGGGATATGGCCTTGGTCGCCGTCGCCGGGCCCGCCGCGAATCTTTTGATGGCGATGGCCTGGGCGCTCGTCGCGCGTTTGGCCGGCGCCGTGGATTTCGATTACGTGTCGGTGCCCCTGGGGCTCATGGGCATCGCCGGCATCGTCATCAACATCGTGCTGATGCTTTTGAATTTGCTCCCGATCCCGCCGCTCGACGGGGGGAGAATCGCGGCGAGTTTTCTGCCGCCCCGGCTGGCCATGAAATTCAGCCAGATCGAGCCCTACGGTTTCTTTATCCTGTTGGCGCTGATTGCCACCGGAGGGTTGTCCATGATTTTGGGTCTTCCGATTCACATCATGCAGCGATTGCTTTTCGGCTTCGCCGGCTTGTAGATGACCGGGTTGGCGGAGGCGAGGGATGCCGCGGCGGGCGGATCGAGTTCCGAGCGGGAGGCGCGGCAGGCCGATTCGCAACCTGCCGGCGAGAAGAGGATGGCCGCTGTTCCGGTGGCGTTCGTCAACGGCACGCCTCTCACCGAGTTGCCGGAAGACCTTTACATCCCCCCCGATGCGCTGGAAGTATTCCTGGAAACGTTCGAAGGTCCGCTCGATCTTCTGCTTTATCTGATCCGCCGGCAGAATCTCTCCATCGTGGATATCCCGATTGCCGATATCACGCGTCAATATATCGCTTACATCGAGATGATGAGCGAGCTTCGCATCGAGCTTGCCGCCGAATATTTGCTGATGGCGGCGATTCTTGCCGAGATCAAATCGCGCATGCTGCTGCCGCGCCCGGCAGGCCCGGAACAGGAAGAGGAAGACCCGCGCGCCGAGTTGGCGCGCCGTCTTCAGGCGTATGAGCGCTACAAGCGCGCCGCCCAGGAACTCGACGCCTTGCCGCGATGCGAGCGGGACGTGTTCGAAACATCGGCGGATACCGCCGTCATCAAGGTCAAAAAGGTTTACCCCGAAGTGGAACTGAAAGAGGTTCTTTTGGCTTTCCAAGACGTGCTGCGGCGCGCCGAGCGGTTGACGCATCACCAGATCCGGCGCGAGCCGTTGTCGGTGCGCGAGCGCATGTCGAGTATTCTGGCGCGATTGCAGATCCGTTTGCCGATCCCGTTCCCGAGCCTGTTCGAACGCAGGGAAGGGCGTCACGGTGCGGTCGTATCGTTGCTGGCCATCCTCGAGCTGAGCAAGGAGCGCTTGATCGAGATCATTCAGGAAGAGCCGCTGGGCGAATTGCAGGTCCGGGCTCTGACGGTTTCCGGCGCCGATTGACGTGGAACTGAAAACGATCGTCGAGGCGGCGCTGCTGGCCGCCGGCAGGCCGCTGTCCTTTGCCGAGCTGGAAAATCTGTTTGCCGAAAGCGAGCGGCCGGAGCCAGGGGAACTTCAAGCCGCGCTGGCGGCGTTGGCCGAGGATTGCCGCGGCCGGCCGGTCGAATTGAAGCAGGTGGCCAGCGGGTATCGGCTTCAGGTGCGGGAGTCGTTTTCCCCCTGGGTCTCGCGGCTGTTCGAGGAGCGGCCCGGCCGTTATTCGCGCGCTTTCCTGGAAACCCTCGCCATCATTGCCTACCGTCAGCCGGTCACGCGCGGCGAAATCGAGGATATTCGCGGCGTCGCCGTCAGTTCGGGCATCGTTCGATCGCTTCAGGAACGGGGATGGGTGCAGGTGGTGGGGCACAAGGAAGTCCCGGGGCGTCCGGCGCTCCTCGCCACGACCCGGCAATTTCTTGATTATTTCAACCTGACGAGCCTTGGCGAACTGCCGCCGCTCCAGGAATTCATAGACGATCTGGCGCTGCAAGCGGCGCCGCAAGACCAGCCAGCGACCGAAAATGCGGATACCGAATCGACCGAATAAGACTCAAGCCCCCAGGGACGTACGCCCATCAGCCGATGACGCCGGCGAGCGGATTCAAAAGGTTCTCGCTCAGGTCGGACTGGGCTCGCGCCGGGAAATCGAAGAATGGATCAGGGCCGGCCGGATATCGATCAACGGCAAGCCGGCCGAACTGGGGGATCGTTACCGGAAGGGCGACCATATCGCCGTCAACGGACGGCCGGTCGATGTCGCCAAGAGGTCCGAGGCGCCGACCCGTGTGCTCATCTATCACAAGCCGATTGGCGAAGTGGTCAGCCGCCGCGATCCGGAGGGGCGTCCGGTAGTTTTTGCCCGTCTGCCAAAACCGGCGACCGGGCGCTGGATTGCCGTCGGGCGTCTCGACATCAACACCCAGGGCCTGCTATTGGTCACCAATAACGGCGAACTGGCCAACCGTCTCATGCACCCGTCGCGGGAAATCGAGCGGGAGTACGCGGTTCGGGTTTTAGGTCCGGTCAACGACGAAATGTTGGCTCGGCTGTCGAACGGTATCGCGCTGGAAGATGGATCGGCCCGTTTCGAAACGGTCGAGCCAGCGGGTGGCGAAGGCGCCAACCGGTGGTTCCGGGTCGTTCTGAGGGAGGGACGCAACCGTATCGTTAGAAGACTTTGGGAATCCCAGGGAATTACCGTGAGCCGGTTGATTCGGACGCGGTTTGCCGGGGTTGCCCTGCCGCCCCGATTGAAAGCGGGAGCGTCTTACGAGCTTCCTGGCGAAGACGTGGCGGAGCTGATGCGCTCCGTGGGCTTGGAAGCGGAAAAACCGGTCGAGGATCGGCGCGCCGGGCGTCGCCCGACGGGCGGCAAGGCTGTCCGAAGCCGAAAAAAATAAGGTTTCGCAAGACCGCCTGCCATCGGCGCTAGGCCTCGATGGCGGCGGCCACCCGATTGCGCCCGTTGCGCTTTGCCAGGTACATCACTTGATCGGCGCGGCGCAGCAAGTCCAGATGAGTTTCTCCGGGGAGCAGCGTCGCGACCCCGAGGCTCAGCGTTACGTGCAAGCTTGGATCGTGGATTCCGCAGGATGATGTTTCGACGGCGCTGCGAATGCGCTCGGCGAGATTCACCGCGCCGTCCTTGGTCGTATTGGAAAGCAGGATCACGAATTCCTCGCCGCCATAGCGGAACAGAATGTCGCTCCTCCGCACAGACTCCTTGATGGAGCGGGCGACCGAGCGCAGTACGGCATCGCCGACGTCGTGCCCGAAATTATCGTTGATCGACTTGAAGTGGTCGACGTCGAGAAGAATGATCGACAGGGGGGCGTCGTAGCGGCGCGCGAGATCGAGCTCCCGCTGCAAACTGTTGAGCAGCGCGGCTCGGTTCCCGGTCTGGGTCAACTGATCCGTGTGGGCGTAACACAGCGCTTCACGGTATTTGAGACCGTTGCGCAAGGGATAGAGAAGACGGCAGAGCAGCGTTTCCACGCGTGTCAGCTCCGGTTCGCCGAAACGCCAGTCCCGGCTTATCCGCCATTCGCCGAGCAATTCGTCCTCGAGCTCCAGGTTGTAAACACAGGCGTGCCGCCCTTTCTTGCCTGTAGACAGCTCGATTCCGAACTTCTCGTTGTGAAAGCCGAATCCGGAATGCGGAACCATGGTTCTCAAATGGGTGCTGAACAAGCCGAGCAGTTGCTCGATGTCCAGGGTCGTTTGCAAGGCCAAGATCATGTCATGGTAGGACAGATCGCTAAGGACGGTTTTTTTCTCGATCTCCCGGTGCGACAGTACGGCCAGATTTCCCGCTTTATTCTTCATTGGGCAGTGTCTCGCTGAAAGGATGCCTAGTGGGGTCTTATTTCACCTGAAGCGAGATTTATGCCATTGTGCATGACTTGAATAAGTCAATGACTTAAAAGCGGTTTTTCCGGAAGTTCTCATGCCTGCCGGAAAATTGACTCCCGGCGGCGGACAAGCTTTGCCGGTGTCGTGGACAAGCGTCAAAATTTTAACCTGGAAACGGCAGTTGGACGCGCCCGCCGTGCCATGGGGTGCGTAGCGCCTTCACCCAAAAGGCGAGGTCCGTGCCACGCAGGACGTTCGGGATTCACCGGGCTTTGCCGGTGCAGCGGTCAACTGCCGTTTCTAGGTTTATTGAGGCGGTGAAGCCGGGTGCGGAAAGCGCCTGGCAAAGGAAGGGCCGGCAAACGGCATTGGTACGTCGTTCGCCGGTCGATGGGAGGTTAATGAATCCTCGGTTTTTTGCCGACGTCCAAAGCAGGCAAGAATTCCGATTGTTTATAAAGCGTCAGCGCCCAACGGTCTTGGTCGCTGTCGTGGCGGAGGATGTAAATGCCGTCCGTGGTCAACAGCTTGAAATAGCCATAATCCGAGGCGAGCCAGCGGTCCATGACCTCCACGACTTCGATGCGCCGGTCGCCAAGGAAGAAAGCGGAAGGTTCTTGCACGCCCAGCTCGCTTTGATTGGCCAGGACGGTAATTGGCTGTAAATCATCGGACATGACAACTCTCTGAATCGCGCGCTATTTAAGAATGCTTTCGGATTATCCCAAAACAAGGCATGCCGGATTTCTTGGAGCTTCGGCATGTCAGCCTAATCGTACCTTATTTGAGCGGGATGCTGCGCGCGCCGATCGTTTCAGGGCTGGCTGCCGGCATGGACGTTCCATACGTGCAGTTGGTCGCAGCCGTCGTTGCTGTACCCCGTTACTTTGATCCAGACCCGGCCTTCCGTGACCGGTTGGGGAAGTGCGCCCTCGATGGCTAATCTTCCGCTGCGCTGCTCGGAAATCGCGATGGCGACGGGCTGGTTGTTAACCCAGGCTTTGACGGTGTCGCGATCGGTGTTTTCGGACGCGACGAAAGAGAACTTCTGGAATGCCGGAACCCTGCTCTCCTTGGCGGGCGATTCCTCGAAGAAAATCGGCGGCGTGCAGTCCAGGATGATCCCGCCGTGATGGCTCACGCCGAAAGCGAAGACCGTGGCAGGCGCCAGGCATGCAAGAAACGCCGTAGCGGCAGTCTTTTTCATCGTATTCCCCCATTCGCGGTTTTAAGCGTGATGCCGTTCTTTTAGATCAGGACAAACAGGCTTCCTATCAGCATGCTCACGACCACTCCTTTCCAAGGCCACCAAAGGGCCGACCAGGACAGGCGCAAGATCGTCGCCTGTTTTTTCACCCAGCTCATCAGGGCAGGAAAGAGTCTCGTTCGGGCATATCGCCAGAGCCATTTCAAAACGAAGATGCCGAGCAATAGTTTGAGCGGAGTCACGGTCCATGCGGTAATGAGTTCGGCATCGCGCGGCGAAAGACCGAACCACTCCTCCAGTTTGTCTTCAATGAAGAGTTCCTCGCTGCCTTCCACGAGAAGGAAAATCGCTTCTCCGATCAATTCGAGGAGATCGAGAATCAACTCGAAGAGCAGCTCCGCCGAAGCGATCACAGCCACCAGGCCGACTCCGAACCAAACCAGCGGTTTCCAACCGGGCTCGATGTGGGGGGCTGTTCCGGAATTTTCAATGCCTGAGTTCGGTTTATCGGTTACGTCACTCATGTTTTTATCGATGGCCAGACTGAAATCTGCGCAAGGGTAGCTTCGTTTTGCACGCCGTTCAAGCGCTGGCGTCAATAGGCGGGCGGGAAGAAAACGGCTTGAATTGCCGCTGTTTTCCATCCGGCGGCTTTCCGGATTGGAATGCAAAACACCCGGTTCGAGAAGACGAGGCGGCTGGAATCGACGTGAACTGTGCTATAGTTCGGCAGCCGCAGGGTGCGGTTTTCCCGGGATCATCCTAAGTCTTTCCGGTTTCGGGATTTGCATCGGGGCGGTAGCGAACTATCCGACAGAATCCGACGAATAAGATCTCATCGAGAGCCTGATGGAAATTAAAGAATGGCTGCATGTATGGCAGTTTGAACATCATCCCTTTGTAATTTTCGACGCGGACCGCGATCCTTATCTGCAGGCGTCCATGGTGGAGAACACGTCGTTACGGTCTGCGCTGCTGAACCTGGACAAGCCCAGTCCATACGTCATCTTCGCGATCCGGGGAGCCGGCAAATCCTCCATGCGGATCGATACCGAACGCTATCTCCGCCAGTACGAGGACAAGGTGCTGGTGGTGAGATACGTGGAATTCAACGAGCTGCTCAGCGAAGTCACCAAGGTCAGGAAGCTTCCGGCCGAGTATTCCCCGAGGAAGCCGGGGTTGGCGAAGCTGGTTCGGAGAAGAAAGGAAGAGGTGCTCATCCGGGAAAGCAAAATCACCCTCGACGATCATCTGGACTATATCCTCAAGCTGGGGATCGAGGAGCTGTACCGCATCATCACCGAGGCTCAGAAGGAGGACATGCTCAAGGATAACCGGGAGTTCGCGGAAAAATTCATACTGCTCACCGCGCTTTATTACTCCCCCAACGATCTTTCGAGCAAGATCTCGGCGCTTCGGAAACTGATCGGCATCGCCGGCTACAAGAAGCGGAACAGCTTTTTCTCCAATAAACAGGCCAAGCTCCTTGCCGGGGAGATTTACCGGAATATCCGCGGCGTTCCGGTTTCGGTGGAGAACATGTTCAAAATCATCCAGGAAATCGGACCGGGGCTGTTCGAGTTCCACGGGATTCCGAGGATGACGGAAAACCGGTTCACGCTGCTCAAGAGCTACATGGATCTGGTCCGGTACTTCGGGCTTTCCGGCGTTTATCTGTTGGTCGATCGCGTGGACGAGCCCACCAGCATCAAGGGCGATCCGGAAAAGATGCGCGAGCTGGTGACGCCTATTCTCGACGATCAGCTGTTCCAGATCGATCATCTCGGCATCATTCTGTTCCTGCCGTACGAATTGCACGATCTCAAGAAGTATTATCGGAGCGATCGCATCAAGACCATTTCGTCCATCAATTGGTCGGCCGACAACATGATCCGCCTGATCGAGAAGCGGATGAACGTTTCCCGAAAGCCCGGAAGCTCGCCGATCAAGCTGGCGGATCTTTTCGAGGAAGAAGGGGAAAGCAAGGCCCAGTTCATCGTGCGCCAGTTGACGCCGCGAAACGCCTTTCGGCTGCTGAGCATTATCGTCGAAGAACATTGCCAGACCGTGGTGTACGGGCCGAAAATCTCGACCGAGGTGTACGAGTCGGCGGTGCAGCGATACCTCATTGAAAAGGAAGGCTACTGATCCTTTGCCGAATCCCGGTCGATGGTCTCCGCGCGATATCGGTAAGCTTCGATCGCGTCGGACCAGTAATCCCGGGAGAGGCCGGCTTTCAACTTCAGGTGCTGCAAAAATGCCCTGGGATCGGGCAACGATTCCCAAACCGCCGGCAGAAAAGTCCCGCGCCTGAGTCCCTCTTCCAAGATCAACCCATCCTCGCCCGCTATCAGTTGCCGCAACAAATCGTCCTCCGAGGTAAACGATAGCGGTTCCGCCGGTGTCAGCAGCGACAGGCGGATATCGAGCCGATCGATGTCCCTTTTGTCAACGGGCGGGAATCTGGGATCCCTGAATGCCGCGGCATAAGCGTTGTGAGCGATGTCCTCGGCCAAAGAGCGCACGGCTTGAAGCGTGCCGATGCAGCCGCGCAGTTCGCCCCGTATTTCGAGCGTCACGAACGTGGCCCGCGTGGCGGCGAGTTCGGGCGCTAAATGCTCCGGTTCGACCGGAATCGGCCGTCCATGGAGCAAACCGTACTCGATCGACCGTTTAGCCAGCGCGAGCAGAAACCGGCGCTGCATTGAAGGCAGGGGACAGGCCGCATTACTCAAAGGCATAGCTCCCATAGCCGACTACCCGGTCCTTTCGGCCGGACGTATCCCCGGAATTGCGCAAATCCAGCGTTCGCGCCGCGAATCCATGTTGCCGGGCGAAGTAAAGCAAGCCGTTGACGGCGATCCGTCCACAGGCCGATTCATGACCGATATCCTCCAGTCGAAGTTTTTCTATGGCGACGGATGTGGCCAAGTCCATTTGCCTGGCTGTCGCATAGTCATGGTAATGGCTCAAATCGGAGCTGATCACGGCCATCGTTTCCGATCCGTCCCAAAGCCGTTCGAGCACCGCGCCGATCTCGGACGGCGCCGCGATGCCCGCGACCAAAGGCACAAGCGCGAAACGGTCCAGAACCTCTTGCAGAAACGGCAGATGAACTTCCAGGCTATGCTCGAACCGGTGCGCCTCGTCGAGCCTTTTGACGAACGGCAGATCGAGAATCTTTTCGAGAGCGGCGCAGTCTATAGGGATATTGCCGAGGGGAGTGGCGTGGCTGTCGGCGCGGCCGACGGCGATACCGTGAAAGCCGAGTTTATGGGAAGGGCCGATCAAGATCACGCGGCGAATGAGATTCCGGCCCTGTTTCAACAGGGCATAGGCGCTGGCGGCGATCGGACCCGAATAAATGTAACCGGCATGTGGCGCGATGATGGCTTTCGGCAGCGGCCCGGCCGCGTCGGCATCCTTCAGGAAATCCCGAACCATGGCGCGAAGCCGATGTTCGTCGGCCGGGTAGAAGAGTCCGGCGACGGCAGGTTGGCGTGTGCCTTTCATTGTAATGACCTTCATGGGGGAGAGAGGCCGATCGCGAAATGCCGGTCGGCGCCCGACGAATTCTATCGTACAGATACGAGTTTACTTCACGAGTGTGGCATCGATTATGAACCGGGGCATCGAAACGGCGGAGGGGTTTCCTACCCGCTACTGGCGCAAGCTGGAAGACGGCCGCGCGGAATGCGCGATGTGCCCTCGGCTTTGCAAGCTGCACGCGGGGCAGCGTGGGCTTTGTTTCGTCCGAGGCAATGTCGGCGGCAAGATCGTATTGTTGTCTTACGGGAGGTCGAGCGGCTTCTGCATCGATCCCATCGAGAAAAAGCCGCTGAATCATTTTCTCCCGGGAACGCCGGTCTTGTCGTTCGGGACGGCCGGGTGCAACCTGGCGTGCAAGTTTTGTCAAAACTGGGACATCAGCAAGTCGCGGGAGATGGATTCCCTGATGGATCGGGCTTCCCCCGAGGCAATCGCGCTGGCGGCCAAGAAGCTGGGTTGCCGGAGCGTGGCGTACACCTACAACGATCCGGTGGTTTTTCACGAATACGCGGTGGATGTCGCCAGGGAGTGTCGAAAGCAGGGCGTCAAATCGGTTGCGGTCTCGGCCGGATATGTGTGCGCCGAACCGCGCGCCGAATTTTTCAGCGCGATGGATGCGGCCAATATCGATCTGAAGGCGTTCACCGACGAGTTTTACCGCAAGATCTGCGGCGGCCATTTGCAGCCGGTGCTGGAAACCTTGCAGTACATCAAGCACGAAACGCCCGTGTGGCTGGAAATAACGACCTTGCTGATTCCGGGCGAGAACGATTCGAACGAAGAACTCGAAGCGTTAACCCAATGGGTGGCCGACAAGCTGGGACCGGACGTCCCCCTCCATTTTTCGGCCTTTCACCCCGACTGGAAGATGATGGACAAACCCTCTACTCCGCGGGATACGCTGGTTCGGGCTCGATGTATCGCCATGAAAAACGGGCTCGGATACGTTTATGTAGGAAACGTCCACGATAAAGCGGGCGGCAGCACGTATTGCCATCGCTGCGGCCAACTCCTGATCGGCCGCGACTGGTACGAGCTGTCGGAATGGAATTTGACGCCGCAAGGGGCGTGCAACGTCTGCAACGCGCCTTGTGCCGGGGTGTTCGAGGAAAGGCCGGGCGACTGGGGCGCCAGGCGCATTCCGGTCGGCATGGACCGGCGAGCCGCCGAGCGATGATCAGGGACGGATCGTGGTGTTCCGGGGCGGCTCGCGGCCGTTCGTGCCGGGATAATCCAGGGTGAAGTGGAGCCCTCGGCTTTCCTTGCGCAACAAGGCCGAGCGGATGATCAGTTCGGCCACGATAACGAGGTTCCGCAGTTCCAGCAAATCGCCGGTGACCCTGAAGTTGCCGTAATATTCGGCAATCTCCTGTTTGAGCAGCTCGACGCGGCGCAACGCCCGCTGCAAGCGTTTGTCGGTCCTGACGATGCCCACGTAGTCCCACATGAAGCGCCGGATTTCGTCCCAGTTATGGGCGACAACCACTTCCTCGTCGGAATCGGTGACCTTGGATTCGTCCCATTCCGGCAAGTGCGGAGGCGCGGGGATGCCCGGCAATGTCTCGATAATGTCTTCGGCGGCCTGTTTGGCGAACGCCAGGCATTCGAGCAGCGAATTGCTGGCCATGCGGTTGGCGCCGTGGAGTCCGGTGCAGGCCGTTTCTCCGATCGCGTAAAGCCCCGGCACGTCGGTGCGCGCGCGGCGGTCGGTCCGCACGCCGCCGCAGGTGTAGTGGGCCGCCGGCACTACCGGGATCGGTTGCGCCGTGATATCGATGTTGAGCTCCAGGCACCGCGCGTAAATGGTCGGGAAGTGGCTTTTTATGAAATCGGCGGGTTTGTGGCTGATGTCCAGGTAAACGCAGTCTATGCCCAGGCGCTTCATTTCGTGATCGATGGCGCGAGCGACGATATCGCGGGGAGCCAGTTCCTCCCTGGGATCGAATCGGTGCATGAAGGGCGAGCCGTCCGGCAGCAGCAGTTTTCCGCCTTCGCCGCGCACTGCTTCCGAAATCAGGAACGAGCGGGCATGCGGGTGGTAGAGACAGGTCGGGTGGAATTGAATGAATTCCATGTTGGCGATGCAGGCGCCGGCCCGCCAGGCCATGGCGATGCCGTCGCCGGTGGCGATGTCGGGATTGCTGGTATAGAGATAGACTTTGCTGGCGCCTCCGGTGGCCAGGACGACGACCGGGGCCCTGAACGTCTTTACCTTGCCGGCGTTGGTGTCGAGCACATAGGCGCCGAGTACGCGGTTCCCGTCCCGGCCGATCTTTTTGGCGGTGATCAGATCGACGGCATTGTGAAATTCGAACAGGTCGATATCGGGATGGCTGCGGACATGCCGGGCCAGCGAGATTTCGACGGCTCGTCCCGTCGCGTCCGCCGCGTGGACGACGCGGCGATGGGTGTGTCCGCCCTCCCGCGTCAGGTGGAGGTGGTGAACGCCATTTTCCGTGTTCGTTTCGGTGAACGGAACGCCTCGTTCCAGCAGCCAATCGATGCATTCCTTGCCCAGCGAAACGACGAGACGCACGATGTCCGGATCGCACAGGCCCGCTCCGGCGTTCAGCGTGTCCTGTATGTGCGACTCGATCGAGTCGTCGGCATCCAGCACCGCGGATATGCCGCCCTGGGCATAAAGCGTGTTGGTTTCGGTCAGGGCGGTCTTGGATAAGACGGCGACACGCGCGCGTCCCGCAATGCGCAGCGCCAGGCTTAGACCGGCCGCGCCGCTGCCGATGATCAAAACGTCGTAAACGGAGGATGACATGAACGAAGAGTGTTGTCGTGATTCCGGCATCGTACTGTAAAACGACGCCGTCTAAAACAGGCGGCGCTGTCCGCTGTCGGAAAAGCCTCGATGGGCATGGCCCATATAAGCCGGTTTCCTGGGAGATACGGCGAAATACGCATTGAACGGTGCCTGTGAAACTACGATAATTCTCCTTGCAGAATCAAGCTAATGCCATTGTGCGGCATTCCCTGGCAGTCATTTCTGTCAACGCCACGTATCTCACTCTTCATGAAACTCTCTTGCAAGCCGTGTTTTTCATCCGCTCGCTGTGTTCGAACAAAAGCCCGAGTCTTTTGGTCGCGCGTGCGCCCCGCTAAGTAGGGGAAAGGGTTTCCCGCAATGGGAGAGCATCTCGACGAGGAATTGGTCCGGAGGGTGCAGCGAGGCGACAAGACGGCGTTCGATATTCTCGTTCGAAAGTACCAGTACAAGATCGCGCAGCTCATCAACCGGTACATCAAAGATCCCCACGAGGCCTTGGATGTCGCCCAGGAGTCTTTCATAAAGGCCTATCGGGCGTTGCCGAGTTTTCGCGGCGAGAGCGCTTTCTACACATGGCTGTACCGGATTGCGATCAATACGGCGAAGAACCATATCGCCATGCGGGCGCGGCGTCCCTCCGAAGACGAAATCGAGATCGAGGAGGCGGAACAATTCGAGTCCGCCGTGCGTCTAAAAGATCAAGAAACCCCAGAAGGAGTAGTGTTAAGCGAGGAACTCGCTCGGGTTATTCAGTTCGCGCTGGACGAACTGCCGGAAGAGCTTCGCACGGCAATCAGCCTGCGGGAGTTCGACGGTCTGAGTTACGACGAAATCGCTCAAGTCATGAATTGTCCGGTGGGAACCGTGCGTTCGCGTATTTTTCGCGCGCGCGAAGCCATCGATAAGAAATTAAAAGTTTTGCTCGGTTAGGGGGCAAGTCCATGTCGGATGATGATCTGAAACAAGAACTGTCATTGCTGCTTGACGGAGAATTGAGCAAGAGCGACTCGCTGGCGTTGCTGTCTCGCATCGAGCGCGATGCCGAGCTTTCCAGGCAGTGGCATCGCTACAATCTGGTCAGCGAGGCCATGCGGTCCGGGAAAATCCTGCCGGTCGACGATCGGTTCGTGGATCGGGTCCGGGACGCCCTGGCCGATGAGCCCGCGATTCTCGCGCCGAGACCGGAAAAGCATCGATACCGCGAAAGGACGGTCACGGCGGCATTGGCGGCCTCTTTGGCGGCCGTTGCGGTTTTCGTCGGAAAATCCATAAGCGAATATTCTCCGGTGCGCGGTCCCGAGTTATTGGCGCAACAAACCGCGCTGGCCGAGCCCGAAGACGCGCGTTCGGCGGTCGATCCCCATTTCCGGGATTACCTCGTTACGCACAGCGAAACGGCTTATTTGACAGGGTCTCCGGGTATGCTGCCTTACGCCCGCGTGGTGACTTACGACTTTTCCCGCTAAGTACGGATTGATGTTTTCGCTTTTTACTCTTTCTGTGGGGATGCTCCGCATACGCCGCGTTTTGGCATGGCAAATTTGTCTGATGATGTTTGCCGCCGAAGCCGTCGGCGGAACGGCCGATCTCCGTCAGGGCGACGCTCTCCGGTGGCTGACGGATATGCGTCAGGCGGTGATTCATTTGAATTATCGGGGCGTCGTGGCTTATCTCAAGGATACGCATGTCGAGAGTTTTCAATTATTCCATGCGTTTGCGGGAGGTGCGGAGCAAGAACGTCTGGTATCGATGAACAGCCCGCTCCGCGAAGTCGTGCGAAATGCGGAAAAAGTGGCCTGCTACTTTCCCGACACCAAGACGGTCTTTGTCGAAAACAAGCCGCCGAAACGTTCGGTTTTGCTGGAATTGCCGGAGGATTTGGCGCAGCTTTCGCGTTATTACGATTTCAAGCTTCTAACGCAGGAATACGTGGCTCAACGCTTATCGCAAATCGTCAGTATTGAGCCGCGCGACGACTTTCGGTACGCTCGCCGGATTTGGGTGGATTTGGAATCCAAGCTGCCGCTCAAGTTCGAGTTGGTCGGCGAAAACGACCGGGCGGTCGAACAGATGATGTTCACCACGCTGAGTATAGAGGAAGCGATTCCGCCGTCCGAGCTGAATGCTTCGACCAAGGTCGACGCCTTCACGTGGCAGGTCCACCGGCGCGAGGCGATGCCGCTCAAATCGCTGAAGTGGGCGCTCAAAAGCGTGCCGGACGGATTCCAGATGATTTCGTATACGCGGCTGATCCGTGCGCCGACGGAGCATCCGGTAGAACATATTTTATTGAGCGACGGTTTCTCTTCTGTTTCAATTTACATCGATGAATCGGGAAACGATGCCGTTAAAGGCCACCAAAGAAAAATCGGCGCCATAAACGTGCATTCTCGTAAGATTGATCGCCACCTGATTACCGTGATGGGCGAAGTGCCCGTCAGGACCGTACAGGCCATCGCGGGCGGCGTGCATCTTCAGGCGGGCAGGAACCATGATTGAGGAAGAAGCCGTCGTCACGCACACGGAAGCCGGGCAGGTTTGGGTCGAAAAGCCGAGAAAATCCGCCTGTGGCGGATGTTCCCAGTCGTGTGCGTCCGCTGCGGTGGGGCAGTACCTCGGGACTCCGATGGTTCGTTTACAGGTATTTTCCCCGATTGAAGTTCATGTCGGGGATCGCGTTATGCTCGGAATTCAGGAGGACGCCATCGTAAAAGGGTCCTTCTATGCCTACCTGATTCCTTTGGTGGGCTTGTTTTTGGGCGCGATATTGGGAGACATCGTCGCATCATCGCTGATATCCGCGATTTCCAACGATGGGGCCAGCGCATTCGGAGGCGTAACGGGCCTGATTTTGTCCTTTGCCTTTTTGAAGTTCGCCGGGGTGCTTTCGCGCGACAAACTGCACCCCGTGATACTCCGTAAACTTAGCTGACGTCAAATCCGCTTTTAAATCCATGCTTAGGTCCGTGAAGACTTGGGAGTTGTTTCGTATGCTTAAAACCAGGTGGGTAGCCCTCGTGCTTTGTTTTTCCCTTATGGGGATTCTGCCGAAGGGAGTCCTTGCTCAGCTTCCCGACTTCACGAGCTTAGTCGAGAAAAACAGCGCGGCGGTGGTCAACATCAGCACCTCGCAGAAGGTGGCCGCTACCGAGCCCCAGTTGCCGGAGGGCATCGAGATACCGGAAGGGACGCCGTTCGACGATTTCTTCAGGCATTTCTTCGGAGAAGGCGGCGGCCTGCCGAGCGAAGTCAAATCTTTGGGCTCGGGTTTCATCGTCTCCCAGGATGGCTACGTCCTGACCAATCATCACGTCGTCAAGGATGCCGATGAGATCGTCGTGCGATTGCAGGACCGCAGGGAATTGCTGGCCAAGGTGGTGGGATCGGACAAGCGCAGCGACATCGCGTTGCTGAAGATAGAGGCCAGCCATTTGCCGGTCGTGAAAATGGGCTCGGCCGACAAGCTCAAGGTGGGTGAGTGGGTATTGGCCATCGGTTCGCCCTTCGGCTTCGATCATTCGGTGACGGCGGGCATCGTCAGCGCCAAGGGCCGCAGCCTGCCGAGCGACAATTACGTGCCGTTCATTCAAACCGACGTGGCGATCAATCCCGGCAACTCGGGCGGCCCCTTGTTCAACCTCGACGGCGAAGTGGTCGGCGTGAACTCCCAGATTTACAGCCGCACCGGCGGCTTTATGGGCCTGTCCTTCGCCATCCCGATCGAAGTTGCCATGCAGGTGGTGGAGCAACTGAAGTTGCAGGGGCATGTATCCCGCGGCTGGCTGGGCGTGCAAGTGCAGGACGTCACGCGCGAGTTGGCCGAATCGTTCGGGATGAAGAAGCCGCAGGGCGCGCTGGTTTCGAGAGTCTTGCCGAAAAGTCCGGCGGAGGCGGGAGGCATTCAGGTCGGCGACGTCATCATCGAGTTTAACGGACAGGAAGTCGTCGGTTCGTCGTCGCTGCCGCCCATGGTGGGCATGACCAAGGTCGGCGAGACGGCATCGGTCAAATTGATCCGGCAGGGTTCCGTCCAGGACGTGAAGATCAAAATCGGCGCGTTGCCCGAGGATGAGAGCGCGCTCTTGGGCGCCGAGGAGTCTCCGGGAGCCCAGACCTTCGACCGATTGGGGCTTAGCGTGTCCAATCCGACGGTGGAGCAGCGAGAGCAGTTGGAAATCCCGCAGCATGGCGTGCTGGTGCAGGCGGTCAATCCCGGTCCCGCCTACGATTCGGGGCTGCGCCGCGGCGACGTGATTCTTCGCATTCAGGACCAGATCGTTAAAGACGTGAACCATTTCAATGAGATCGTGAAAGGACTGCCGAAAAACAAGTCGATTGCGGTATTGGTGCAGCGGCGCGGCGGCTCGTTGTTCTTGGCCCTGAAGCTCAAGGATTGAGGCCGTGACCGACCAGCAGCACATTCGTAACTTTTCCATCATCGCTCATATCGATCATGGCAAATCGACCTTGGCGGACCGTTTCATCCAGACGTGCGGCGGGCTCAGCGACCGCGAGATGCTCGATCAGGTGCTCGACTCGATGGACATCGAGCGGGAGCGCGGGATCACCATCAAGGCTCAAAGCGTAACGCTCAACTACACGGCTAAAGACGGCGAGACTTACCAGCTCAACTTTATCGATACGCCGGGCCACGTGGATTTTTCCTACGAGGTGTCCCGGTCGCTGGCGGCGTGCGAGGGCGCTTTGCTCGTGGTCGACGCGGCGCAGGGAGTGGAGGCGCAAAGCGTCGCCAACTGCTATACGGCGATCGAGCAGGGCCTGGAAGTGATTCCGGTGCTGAACAAGATCGACCTGCCGTCGGCCGAACCCGAGCGGGTTTGCCAGGAAATCGAGGAAATCATCGGGCTGCCGGCCGACGAGGCGCTGAAAATCAGCGCCAAAACCGGCCTCGGCGTCAACGATCTTCTCGAACAACTGGTGAGCAAGGTGCCTCCGCCCAAGGGCGATCCCGAAGCGCCTTTGCAAGCGCTGATCATCGACTCCTGGTTCGACAACTATTTGGGCGTCGTTTCGCTGGTGCGAGTGGTCAACGGAGCCATTTCCCGCAAGCAGAAGATCGTCATCATGTCCACCGGGAAGAGCCACTTGGTGGAAAAGCTGGGGGTCTTCACGCCGAAACCGCTCGATAAGGAAACGCTCCAAACCGGCGAGGTGGGCTTTGTCGTGGCCGGCATCAAGGATATCTTCGGCGCGCCGGTGGGCGATACGATCACCGCGGCCGATCGGCCTTGCGAGGCCCCGCTGCCGGGGTTTCAGCAAGTTCAGCCGAGAGTGTTCGCGGGACTCTACCCCGTCGAATCGGACGATTACGAGAGCCTTAGGGAAGCGCTGAACAAGCTGCATCTCAACGACGCCGCGCTTCAGTACGAGCCGGAAACGTCGCAGGCCCTGGGGTTCGGTTTTCGGTGCGGGTTTCTCGGCATGCTGCACATGGAGATCATCCAGGAGCGGCTGGAGCGGGAGTATGATCTCGATCTGATCACGACGGCGCCGACCGTCGTGTACGAGGTGCTCAAAACGGACGATGAAACGATTCCGATCGACAATCCGTCCAAGCTGCCGCCGCCCAACGAAATCGCCGAAATCCGCGAACCGATCATCGAAGCCAATATTCTCGTGCCGCAGGATTACTTGGGCGCGGTGATGACGCTTTGCGTCGAAAAGCGCGGCGTACAGAAGAAAATGCAGTACATGGGCGGGCAGGTATCGCTCAGCTTCGAGTTGCCCCTCAGCGAAATCGTACTGGACTTTTTCGACCGCCTTAAATCGGTCAGCCGCGGGTTCGCTTCGTTCGATTATGAATTCCGGCGTTTTCAGCCGGCGCCGCTGGTCAAATTGGACATCCTCATCAACGGCGAGCGCGTCGATGCATTGTCCTTGATCGTGCACCGGGACATCAGCCAAAGCCGGGGGCGGGATCTCGTGGAGCGGATGAAGGACCTCATCCCGAGACAGATGTTCGAAGTCGCCATTCAGGCCGCCATCGGTTCGAAGATCATCGCGAGGTCCTCGGTCAAGGCGATGCGCAAGAACGTGCTGGCCAAGTGCTATGGCGGCGACATCACCCGCAAGAAGAAGCTGCTGGAAAAGCAGAAGGCCGGGAAAAAAAGGATGAAGCAGGTAGGCAAGATCGATATTCCGCAGGAGGCGTTCCTGGCGGTTTTGCGCGTAAACAAAGATTCCTAGTACGGAAAAACAACAAAAGACCTCGTTTATGGACTTCGATTTCTCGTTTTTTCTGGTCGTGGCAACCGCCCTGACCGGCATCGTCTGGGGCGGTTATGCCTTGCTGCGGCGCTTTCAGCCGGCTGCGGCTCCGGCCAAAGAGCCGGTCATCGTGGAATATGCCCGCTCGTTTTTTCCGATCGTTCTGATCGTGCTCCTGCTGCGCTCGTTTCTGGTGGAGCCGTTCCGTATCCCTTCGGGTTCCATGATGCCGACGCTTCTCATCGGCGACTTCATTCTCGTCAACAAATATACCTACGGCATTCGCCTTCCCGTTCTGAACACGAAGGTCATCGAGATGGGCGAGCCGAAACGGGGCGATATCGTCGTGTTCCGTTTTCCGAAAGACCCGACGGTGGATTACATCAAGCGCGTGATCGGCCTGCCCGGCGACCGCATCGCCTATTACAACAAGCAGCTTTACGTGAACGGCGAAGCCATCGGGCAAACGGATATCGCCGAATATCAGGGCGTGGGGCAGGGCAGCGCCATGACCGGGGCGCGCCTTTTAAGCGAAGACCTGAAAGGGGTCAATCACGACATCCTGATCCGGGAGGGGCAGCCTTCGGTGCAGGGTGAATTTACGGTGCCCGAGGGGCAGTATTTCGTCATGGGCGACAATCGGGACAACAGCAACGACAGCCGTTACTGGGGTACCGTGCCGGAAAGCCATTTGGTCGGAAAAGCCTTTTTCATCTGGATGAGTTGGGATTGGGAGAACGGCGGCATCGCATTTGATCGTCTCGGTACTATATTGAACTAGCGGTGTAAAACCGAAACTATCGAAATCTCCCGGAGTACGCGAAGATGGCTAATTTCCTTTCGCGACAGAAAGGCCTGACCTTAGTCGGCTTTCTGTCGGTTCTATTTTTGATCGGCTTTTTCTCCCTGCTCGCGCTCAAGATTGGGCCGGTGTATCTGGAGCACTACAAGGTCGCGTCGTCGCTCGAATCGCTCAAGACAGAGAACGACATCGCTTTGAAATCCAGGGAAGAAATCTTGACTCTTTTGCAGAGACGCTGGCAGGTCAATTCGGTCGAACGGGTAACGGCCAAAGATGTAAAGATCACCAAGCAGGGATCTTATCTCAAGGTTCAGGTCGCCTACGATGTCGCCGAGCATGTTTTCGGAAACGTGGACGCCTTGCTGCATTTCAACGATCTCATCGAGGTCGGATCGAATTGATGAAAAGCAGTCCTGTTTATTCGCCCGCTAGGTTTTCGCCATCCGCCCGGAACAGGGCGGTTCAGCGTCAATCGGCCGTCCTTCGGTCGAATGCGTCGTCGCGCACTCAACTCGCGTCTCGGTGAAATGGTGATATCGGAACCGGAAAAGATCGCAAAAAAGCTGGGCTTGAAGTTCAAGAACCCCGCCTTGGTCAAGAGAGCCTTGACCCACCGCAGCGCCGAGAGCGAGAACAACGAGCGGCTCGAATTCCTGGGCGACTCCGTGCTCGGTTTCGTGATCGCGGAGAGGCTCTACGACAAGTTCGCGGAAGCCGACGAAGGCGTGCTCAGCCGGCTGCGCGCCACGCTCGTGAACCAAACCTCGTTGGCGGAATTGGCGCGTAAGTTGAATCTCGGCGATTACCTGGTCCTGGGTTCGGGCGAACTGAAAAGCGGCGGATACCGGCGGGATTCGATCCTGTCCGACGCACTCGAGGCCGTCATCGGCGCCTTGCTGATCGATCAGGGCATGGATGTCTGCCGGCAGTGGGTTTTGGAGCTTTTTGCCGAACCGATAGACCGTCTTTCGTTACGGGACTGGAAAAAAGATCCCAAAACCTGTCTTCAGGAATTGATGCAGGCACGAGGACTCGACCTGCCTGTCTATACCCTCAAAACGGTTACCGGTTTGCCGCACGATCAGAGCTTTTGCGTGGAGTGCCGCGTCTCGATCGTTCCGGTCCCTTGCGAGGGCGTAGGTTCTTCCCGAAAAAAGGCCGAGCAGCAGGCGGCGGAGAAGATGTTGGCCGTGCTGGCGGAAAAACAGGGGCTTAAGCCATGAAAGCAGGCTTTGTCGCTTTAGTCGGGCGTCCCAACGTGGGTAAATCGACCCTTCTCAATCACTTGGTCGGTCAAAAAATCAGCATCACGTCCCGGCGTCCGCAGACGACGCGGCACCGCATTTGCGGCATTAAAACCAACGCGGAGGGGCAGATCGTTTTTGTCGATACTCCCGGCATTCATGCCAGCCAAAAACGGGCGATGAATCGCTATCTCAACCGTGCCGCGATTTCCGCCCTGCTCGACGTGGACGTGATTGTCTGGCTCGTCGACCGGCCGATGTGGCTTCCCGAGGACGAGCTGGTTCTGGAAAGGATCAAGTCGGCCGCGGTGCCCGTGATCCTGGTTATCAATAAAGTCGACCGGCTCGAGGACAAGGCGCTTCTGCTGCCTTTCCTGGAAGAGGCGGCGGCGCGCCGCGCGTTTGCCGACCTGATTCCGGTATCCGCCTTGAAGGGCGCCAACCTGGACGTTCTGGAGCGAAAAATCATCGAACTCTTGCCGGAAGGCGAGCCGATTTATCCCGACGATCAAGTCACCGACAAGCCGGAGCGTTTTTTTGCCGCCGAGGTCATTCGGGAAAAACTGCTGCGCTCGCTGTCGCAGGAGGTGCCTCATGCGCTGACGGTGGAGATCGAGCAATTCAAGTCCGAGGGCGGATTGACGCGAATCGGTGCGGTGATCTGGGTGGAGCGCGAAGGCCAGAAGGCCATCATCATCGGCCGCAGCGGCGAAATGCTCAAGAAAGTCGGCGAGCGGGCGCGCCACGAACTGGAGCGTCTGCTCGATCGGAAGGTCTACCTGGAGCTTTGGGTCAAGGTCAAGAAAGGTTGGTCGGATGACGAACGTGCCTTGCACAGCCTCGGCTATGTCGAATGACGCGACTCAGGGCGCTTCTCCGGATTTCCACGGCCGCATCTCGCTGCAGAACGGTTTTGTCCTTCACCGCCGGGCTTATCGCGAGTCGAGCCTTCTTCTCGACGTATTCACCTTGGATTTCGGCCGCCTCCGGCTGTTGGCGAAAGGCGCGCGAAAAAGCAAAAAAGGATTGCATTCGCTGCTTCAGCCGTTCGTCCGCTTACGCCTCTCCTGGGCGGGAAAAGGCGATCTTCCGGTCCTGACGTCCGCCGAATCCGCGGGAACCGGCGTCGAATTGGGCGGGCTCAAGCTGTTCTGCGGATTTTATATGAACGAATTGCTCCTTAATTTTCTCCCTTCCCGCGATCCGCATCCCGAAGTATTCCATCTGTACCGGAACGCCCTGGAACAGCTCGCGGCTGACCAGAGCGCGGAGCGGATTCTGCGGCTGTTCGAGCTCTCTCTGCTGGACGAGGTGGGATACGGCATGTCGTTCGATCGGGAGGCCGCTTCCGGGCAACCGATCGATCCGGCGAAAACCTATGTCTACAGGATCGAGCAGGGCCCGGTGGAAAACGACGAAGACGCCGCGGATTCGGTCAGGGGCGCCACTTTGCTGGCGCTGGAGCGAAAGACGCTGAACGGCCCGGATGAGCTTCAGGAAGCGAAGCATCTGATGCGGCGAGTGATTAACCATTATCTCAACGGTAAAGCGCTCAAGAGCCGCGAATTCTTCAAGCAGGTTACAAAAAACAAGCCATCATGACGACATCTCGCCCCATCTTGCTCGGCGTAAACATCGATCACATCGCCACCATTCGCCAAGCCCGGCGCACCAAATACCCCGAAGTGATTCAGGCGGCCCTGCTCGCCGAGCAGGCGGGCGCCGACGGCATCACGGCTCATCTTCGCGAGGACCGCCGGCATATCCAGGACCGGGACATCCAATTGCTGCGAGAGATGATCGAGACCCGTCTCAACCTGGAAATGGCGGTCACCGACGAGATGGTCGCCATCGCAAAGACGGTGCGGCCTCAAGCCTGCTGCCTGGTTCCGGAAAGGCGCGAGGAACTGACCACGGAAGGCGGTCTTGACGTCGCTGGGAATTTCGAACGAATTCGTGCCGCTTGCGAAGCCTTGGGCGAGGCCGAAGTGGAGGTCTCCTTGTTTATCGATGCCGATTTTCGGCAGATCGAGGCGGCCGTGAAAACCGGTGCGCCGGTGATCGAATTGCACACCGGCCACTATGCCGACGCCGCTTCGGATGAGGAGAGAAGAAACGATCTGCGCCGGCTGGAGCGAGCGGCGGAGCAGGCTGCCCAAAGCGGTCTCAAAGTGAATGCCGGACATGGATTGAATTATCACAATGTCGCGGAGATTTGCCGCATTCCCGAGGTCGTGGAGCTCAATATCGGGCACTCGATCGTGGCGCGGGCGCTTTTCGCAGGATTGGAGCGGGCGGTCGGCGAGATGAAGCGGTTGATGGAGACGGCACGCTTATCAATTGACCCATAGGGTTTATTCTGCCATAGTTGAACGGCTATCGAACCGAGTGGTTAAGCGCCTATCCCGGTAGCCTGTTCGCCCTGAGCGTGTCGAAGGGTTTCGAGAGGCTGCCGGGATGGGCCCTGGAAGCCTGCTATAACGACAGTTTGCGATGACCTGGGCATCGTAGCGGAGGAGATGGGGTGTACGAAAGATATCCGAGCGAGTCAACGACTGCGCCTGCACTGTGCGCGGAGACTACGGTCCGGTATCCCGTACCGGGCGCTCGGTCGCGAAGCGTGCAAGTGCTTGTCGTCCTGTTCGCGGTCTGCCTCTGTTCCCTCATCTGGATTCTGTTTTATTTTTCGACCCGTCTCGAAACCACGGTAGCGGGTCCGACGGAAGAACAAGCCAGGATCAAGGCCATCAATCGGCAAATTGACGCTCTGCAACGCAAGTTCGGCGTTCTCTTGGCGGAATCGGTCGAAATGAGGCTGAAAACCCTTCAGAAAAACATCGACATGGGAACGGTCAGTTCGGCGGATATCGCCGCTTTCGAGCAACTGAGAAACGATCTGGCGGTCTTGGAAGGCTACGCCGAAGCCAGTGGAGCCGACGTGTTCGACAGCACCGAGATCGAACATTCCCGTTTCCGGCGGTTGCCCGGCTCGGCAGTGGTCCGTAACGAAGAGCTCATGGACGAGGTCTTGCAGGTCAAGAATCTGCTTTATTTTTGCGCCGCCAGCCTCGCCACGACGACCGTGCTCGTCAGCGGTTACTGGTTGCGCCAGCGGAGCCGTGCGCATCGCCTTTACTCCAGGATGGCCGCGGTTCCGATGCTGGCGAAAAGGTCCGACGGCGACGCCGGCGACTGATCTCGCGAGCAGCGAGCGGCCGCCGTTGCACGACTCCCCTGATCCAAGCCGGTTCTCCCCGCCAAGAATCGCCTAGAGCATTTTCCGTTTCCGCATAGCGGGTTAAATGCCCGAAAATGCCATGTTAAGGTGCCGCTGAACGCGACCAGTGTTTTTGAGCGGGGAGCCGCCCCGCACACGCGGGTTCCTTTTGCAAACCCCCTCCCTGGGGTTTGTCCTGCGGACCCGCCTTCGGCGGTCCAAACTCGCTCCCGGCGAGTTTGTCTTTGCTTGTCCGAAGACAAAATTGTCGGGAACAATTTTGGACGCGCGAAGCGCGCCCGAAGGGTTTGCGCCAGGATCGGCGCAAATCCAAAGGAACCAAAAGAAAGGACACCCGGCGAGCGCCCTGATCCTGCGCGTTTCGCCCGGCACCGGGGGCGACCGAAGGCACCTCCGTGTGCCTCGGTCGCCGCACGCGCTCCCTCGCGTGCCCCTTCGGGCTGTTCCGGCGCCGGGCTCCAATGCTCGGGGCGCTCGAACGGGATTAAGCCGTGTAGCGCCCGCTGGCGCGGACGCTACACCAAATCGGAAAACGCTCTAAAACAATCGTCTGAACCAGGAATCGACGGCTTCCGCCGGGTTCGACGGCTGACCGCACGGCGAAAGCCCGGCCGGAGCGGAACCGGCGACGAACGGATAGCGGACCGCGCCGGGGCAATTCTCGTCCGACCGCAGTCCTGTCGCGCGATCGATCCAAACGAAATCGATGTTTTCGGGCGGCTCCAGTTCAAGCGGCTCCTTGCTGACTTTTTGCATGGTGGACGCCCAAACCGGTAAGGCGCCTTGGGCGCCGGTCAGTTTAGCCGGCTGATTGTCATCGCGCCCGACCCATACCACGCCCAGATAGTCGCCGGTGAATCCCGCGAACCAGCTGTCCCGGAGATCGTTGGTCGTTCCCGTTTTTCCCGCGGTGTCGAAATCGGACGGCAAATAGGCATAGGCGGGTCTTCCGGTGCCGTCGCGCATGACCTCCTGCAAGATCGTATCGACCAGGTAGACCGCCGCCGCATCGATCGATTGCTTAACGCTGAGTCCGTAACGCTGTAAGGTTTTTCCGTCTTGTGAAACCACCGCCTGAATCGCCCGTAGCGGAACCACGAAGCCGTCGCTGGCCAGCGTCTGATACATTTGGGCGACTTCGAAGGGCGTTAGCGAAGCGGTTCCCAGCAACAGCGACGGCACGAGTTCCACCGATTTTTCAACGCCCAGCTTGCGCAAGGTTTCGGCCGTACGCCCGACTCCCACGTCCATGCCCAAATTGACCGTCGCGAGATTGAAGGAATGGGCCAAGGCCCTGTGCAAGGGAACGACGCCATGTTCCTGATTGTCGTAATTTTTCGGCGCCCACGGTCCTCCGCCGGGATTCCGGATGCGGACCGCGCTGTCTTGCAGCGGTGACATCAGCGTGTACCGTTGCGAGTCTTCCAGCGCCGTCAAATAAACGACCGGCTTGTACAGAGAGCCGATCTGCCGTTCCGCATCCAGCGCGCGATTGAATCCTGAATCCTGCGGATCTCTCGATCCCATCAAGGCGGCGATTTCGCCGGTAGCGCGGCGAGTGATCACCGCTGCGGTTTCCAACTGGGTCGTCCGGGTCTGCTTGTCGAGTTTTTTCAGCGTCGTCTCGACGGCGGACTCAAGGTAATGCTGGGCGAATACGTCCAGTGTCGTGAAAAGCTGGAGTCCTTCCGAAGTCAGGTCCTCGGGACGATATTCCTGTTGCAGCTGACGCTTGACCAAATCCAGGAAGGCAGGATAGCGGCTGATGGCTTGATGCGGATTTTTAACTACGTCGAGAGGCTTGGTCTTGGCTTCCTCGGCTTGAGTCTTCGGAATTTGTCCCTGCTCGACCATTTCGTCCAGCACCAGGTCGCGGCGCTTTCTTGCCTTGTCGGGCCATCTGAAAGGATCGTAATAGGAAGGACCCCGCACCAGGGAAACCAAGAGGGCCACGTGGTGCAAGTCCAGTTCCTCCAGGGATCGGCTGAAATAATACTGGCTGGCCAGACCGAATCCGTGTATCGCCCGGGCGCCGTCCTGCCCGAGGTAAATCTCGTTCAGATAAGCTTCCAGGATTTCGTCCTTCGAATAACGCGCCTCCAGCACCAAGGCCATGACCAGCTCGTTGAGCTTGCGCCACCAGGTGCGCTCGGAGCTTAGAAAAAAGTTTTTCACGAGCTGCTGAGTCAAGGTGCTGCCGCCCTGCACGATGGCGCCAGCGCGGATGTTGGCCCACATGGCGCGAAGAATGCCGCGGGCCGATACTCCGAAATGCTCGTAAAAATCCCTGTCCTCCACGGAGAACAGCGCCTTCAAGAGAAGATCCGGCGCCTGATTGAGCTTGATCAGGACGCGGTCTTCCTTCAGGGCAGGGTAAAAAGTGCCGATCTGGACCGGGTCCAGGCGAAGCAGCGGCAGCGGTCCGGATGCCTCGGAGTCGCTCACCGAGCCGATCTGCCCGGCGTCGAATCGCACCCGCACCTGGCGAGAAGTCTCCAACTTATCCCAAAACCGAAAGTCGCGCGTCTTCAGGACAAATTCGTTGCCGTTCCTGAAATAGGTTCCTTGCGAGGACAAGCTCGCATCGTTCCGGTATTTCAGCTGCTCGAGCAGCCATTCGAGCCGGTCGGCGCTCAGTTCGTAACCGGTGAACAGCTCGACCGGGCCGGCGTAGACGCGGGCCGGCAAAGACCAGCGTTTACCTTCGAATTGCTGGCGGACGATATGATCCTCGTACGCCAGATAGCCGACAATGATCGCAATGAGGAAAGGAGAGAAATACAGCACGATCCGCCGGAACGATGCGCCCAGAAAAGACAGGGTGGCCGGCCGTTTTTTGCGCGGCGCCCTGCCGCGTCTGAAGTTTTGCATGGGTTACAAGAATTAACGCCCGTCAAGGCTTGGGGCAAGAGAACAGGACATTCAAACCGCCGATTCTATCAGGCGGCTTGGGTTGACTGGGCGGAATTGGCGATGTCGCCTATGGAAATGGTCGTTTTTTCGAGCAGATGGGGCTCCGGCTTGCCGAGCAAATAGCCCTGAACGTAATCCACGCCCAGCGTTTTCAAAAGGGAAAGAACCTTCGGGCTTTCGACGTATTCGGCGATCGTCTTTTTTCCCAGTTTGCGGGCGATGTCGATCATCGCCTTGACCAGCACCTGGTCCGTTTCATCGTGAAGCAGATTTTTTATGAATTGTCCGTCGATCTTCAAGTAATCGACCGGAAACTTCTTGATGTAATCGAAAGAGCTAAAGCCGGCGCCAAAATCGTCCAGGGCGAAGTGGCATCCCAACGCTCTGATGCGCGCGATCATTTCCCGGGTCTGCTGATAATTTGCGACGGTCGCCGTCTCCGTGATCTCGAATGCGAGCCGGGACGCCGATATCCAGGTCATTTCCAGCTTCTGCCTGATTAGGGGCAGCAGGGACTGATCTTGAAAGGCCACGCCCGACAAATTGACCGTCAGGCTGATATGCGACTGGCTTTCCGGCAGGGAGGCCAGGAAATCGATCGCTTTGTCGACCACCCACAGGTCGATATGGTGAATCAAACCCATGCGCTCGGCCACCGGGATGAACTCTCCCGGCGAGAAGATGTCCGACCGTTTGCCCCGCATTCGGATCAAGGCTTCGTAGTGCGTGATGGCCCCGTCCTTAACCCTGACGACCGGTTGGAAGACCAGGAAAAACCGATTTTCCATCAAGGCTTCCCGAATCAGCGGAATCCACAATATGTCGCTTCGCCGCGTGCAAGCCTCGGTGTCTCTATTGTTGTACAACTGCACCATGTTGCGCCCGTTCGCTTTCGCCGCATAACAGGCTTGATGCGCTTCGGCGATCAACACGCTCGGGTGGCTGGCCGGCCTTCGCGATTCCAGAAGAGCCACGCCGATACTGGCCGAAATGTGATAACTGTCCTGGCCCGTGACGAAGCGAAAGCCGTCCAGCGACTGGCGGAGGCGTTCGGCGACGGACAGCGCCTCCTGCTGCGTTACGTTTTCCAGGAAGATGCAAAACTCGTCGGCGCCGATCCGGGCGGCAATATGATCCGCATCGAGAGTGCCATGCAGCAGGCTGACCGTTTCCACCAGCAGGCGATCGCCGGTTTCGTGTCCCTCGAGGTCGTTGATCATGTTGAACCGGTCCAGATCCAGGTACAGCAAGGCGCCTTCCTGATTGAAGTTCCGGCACCGGTGGATGGCGAGCTGAAGTTTCTTTTCCAGGCTGCGGCGATTGGCAAGGCCGGTCAATTCGTCATGGGCGACGAGGTATCTGAACCGCGCCTCCATGATTTTTCGCTCGGAGAGTTCGTTTAAAAGCTGCTCCTCCTGGCTGCGTCTCAGGTGACGCTCGTTTCTGAGTATCAGACTCATGTTGACCAAGGGGATGAAATCGGGGCCGCGGATCGGCCCGGCAATCAGGCTGACGCCTTGCCTGCTCAATTGAGCCAGGCGGCGCGCTTGCATGTTGTCCAATTCCGCCGATTCTTCGGTGAAGACGATGGCGGGAATGCCGATTCCCTCGTCTATGGACGAAAAAGACAAACAGAACTCGTCGATCTGACAGTCGGGCAGGTTGCTGTTTAGAATGATGAGGCCGATATCTTCGGAGTTCCGCTGGAATTTTCTCAGTTGCTCAAGGAGGTCTTTTCCATTGGAAACGGTTACGAGATTAACGAAGCCGGCTTCCGACAGAATGAGTTCGACGTGGGCGAGATGACGCTCGTTATGCTCGCCGATGATAATCAACTTTTCGCCGAACGGGTTGGTTGGCGTCATGGCACCCGATGAAGACTCGAAGCTTGGTTGGGATGAAAAGTCAATCGAAACTCGCATCGCATGTAAAGCCTTCCCTGAATTAAGATAACTATAGATGCCATTTCCCGGCGTATCAGTCAAATCGAATTAAAGGCAGAATAGCGTTCGATGAGCATGCCAAGAGCATAAAACCATGCAATATGCATCCGCCTCGCTTAGCATCCGCGTTATCCTGTCCGGGAACGTGCAGCTGGCCTCGCCGCCCGACTTGTTCTTGAGGCTCAATGAAGTGCTCGAGAATCCGGGAGCCAGTCTGCGCGACGCCGGGGCGTTGATCGAAAACGATCCGGGCCTCTCCGCGAGGCTGCTTAGAATCGTCAATAGCGCCTTTTATGGAATGCCCTCCAAAATTACCTGCATTCGCCATGCGCTGAATATTATCGGCGTCCGGGAAGTTCGGGATTTGGTGTTGACGACGCTGGTCGTCGATAGATTTTCGACCTTCACGAACAGCTTGATGACAATGAGAGAATTCTGGGCATTGAGCGTGCGCTGCGCATTAACGGCCAAGCTGGTTTCGGGATACCGCCCGGATGGGGAATGCCTGCAAGCGGTATTTCTTTGCGGGCTGTTGCATGAAATAGGGCGGCTGGTCGTTTATCATCGCCTCCCGGAATTAGCCCGCGCCGCAGCCCTGCTGGCGCAATCCGAGAATATAACTTTTCATGAAGGAGAGCGGCGAATCATCGGATTCGACCATTATCAGGTCGGCGCCGAGTTGTCCCGGTTATGGCGGTTGCCGGAAATCATCGCGGCAACCATCGAACACCACGGCATGCCGGAAAACGCGGCCGCTTTCAGCCGCGAAACCGCCTTGATCGCTCAGGCGCAATCTTTTGTCTATTCGCATTACTCCAATCGACGTACGGCGAGCCATTCCGCCGAACGGGATTTTTTCGGCATCGACCTTATCGCGCCGAATGAGCTGATCGAAAAAGTAGACAAGCAGTTCGACGAGGTTTTCAAGCTGATTTATCCGGCTTAAGCAAACCGGTTCTACCCGAGGCGATCCGTTACCAGATCGGCCAGAACGCGAGCATGCTCGGGACTGTCGTTTAGCGCCGGGATCAACCGGTATCGTCCGCCTCCGGCCGCTTTAAAGGCCTCCTTGTTGGCAATGCCGATTTCTTCCAGGGTTTCCAGGCAATCCACGGCAAATCCCGGACAAACCACATCGACCTCCCGAACGCCCCTTTGCGGCAATGCCCTTAGCACTTCGATGCAATAGGGCTGCAACCAGCGTCCCGGACCGAAACGGGACTGAAAAACCACTTGCCAGCCACTTTCCGGAAGCTTCAATTCATTGGCAATCAGCCTGGCGGTCGTGTGACACTGCTCGTAGTAAGGGTCTCCCAGCGAGCGGCTTCGTTCCGGCAAGCCGTGAAACGAGAACAACAGAAATTCCGCTCCCCCATGATCGCGCCAGAAATCCTCGATCCGTTTCGCCACGGCCCGAACGTACGCCGCATCGTCATGATAGTCGCTCACGAATCTCAGTTCGGGAACATATCTCCAACTCGTCAAGACCGAAGTTACGGCGTCGAACGCCGATCCGGTACTCGGCGACGAATATTGAGGATATAACGGCAAAATCAGGATTCCGTCGACGCCGGCGCTCTTCAATTCCTCCAGCTTCTCCAGGACTCCCGGCTTTCCGTAGCGCATCGCCAGCTCTACGACCGTCCGCCCCCCGGTTTTCGCAGAAACCTCGGCGCGCACCGCACGAGCCAGGTCCGAGCTGAGCGCCAATAACGGAGAGCCCCGGTCGGTCCAAATCGAACGGTAGGCCCGAGCCGATTTCGCCGGACGCACCCGCAGAATCGCCCCATGAAGGATCATCCACCAGATCGGCCTCGGTATTTCCACGACCCGGGAGTCCCAAAGGAATTCTTTCAGGTAACGTCTGACGGCAGCCGCGGTGGGCGCTTCGGGCGTGCCCAGATTGACCAGAAGCACGCCCCAGCGGCGGGATTTTCCTGTTTCTGCCACGAAATCCCCGGTCTATTTCCGATTGATAAGATCGAGAAACTCCGAGCGCGTGCTGATCTGCTTGCGGAACAAGCCCAGCATGGATGATGTGGTCATGACCGAGTTTTGTTTCTCCACTCCGCGCATCATCATGCACAGGTGCTTGGCTTCGATCACCACGGCCACCCCCGCCGGATCGATGGCCGTCTGAAGAGCGTCCGCAATTTGCTTGGTCAGCCGCTCCTGGATCTGAAGGCGGCGAGCGTACATCTCCACGATGCGCGCGATCTTGGAAAGCCCGATGACCTTGCCTTTGGGCAGATAGGCCACATGACACTTGCCTATGAACGGCAAAAGGTGGTGTTCGCACAATGAATACAGCTCGATATCCTTCACGATCACCATGTCCTCGGTATCCGCCTCGAAAATGGCGTTGTTGAGGACGCGCTCGAGACGCTGGCCATAGCCGCTGGTGAGGAAGCGAAAGGCCGACGCCGCCCGCTTGGGCGTATCTATCAGCCCTTCTCGGGCAACATCCTCTCCTACGGATTGAATGATTTGGGAAAAAAGATGCTCCATTACGCTCTGCATGATTAATGTCATTAAAGGTAATCGGTAAGTATATCCCGCGGGAATGCGCCATGTCTTTCGCGATCAGGCGCCCATCGAGTTCTCGCAGTGGCGAGCGGCCCGCAAAAGCACGTCCGTTCCCGCATTCGGTTTAGCCGCGTGCTCGCTAAGATGCCGGCGCCAGGCCCGTCCGCCCGGCATGGCGTGATACAGGCCGAGAATATGCCGGGTGATGGCGTGCAAACGTACGCCCAGCCCCAGTTCGGCCTCCACGTACGGCAACAGCGCCTCGATTACTTCGCGTCGAGAGAGGACGGGGCGCCGGTCGCCGAAAAAACGCCGGTCGGCCTCCGCCAGCAAGTACGGCTGATGATAGGCGGCTCGTCCGATCATCACCCCGTCGAGCCTCTCAAGATGCCGCTCCGCTTGGTCCAGGTCGGCGACGCCGCCGTTCAGCACGATTTCGAGCGAGGGATAATCCTTCTTGATCCGTTCGACCACGTCGTACCTTAACGGCGGTATCTCCCGGTTTTCCTTGGGCGACAAGCCCTTGAGCCAGGCTTTCCGGGCATGAACGATAAAGGTGCGGCAACCGCCGGACGATACCCTGTCGATGAAGCGCGCCAGATCTTCGTAGGAATCTTGCTCGTCGATGCCGATCCGGGTCTTGACCGTTACCGGAAGCGATACGGCGCCGGCCATCGCCGCCACGCACTCGGAAACCAATTCGGGCTCGGCCATCAGGCAAGCCCCGAACCGGCCATTCTGCACCCGGTCGCTCGGGCATCCTACATTGAGATTGACCTCATCGAACCCGTAAGTCTCGGCAATTCGCGCGCACTCCGCGAGGTCGGCGGGATTGCTGCCGCCCAGTTGAAGCGCCAAAGGTTTTTCATCGGGATGAAACTTCAGCAAATGGTCGCGATTTCCATGCAAGATCGCGCCGGTCGTCGCCATCTCGGTATAAAGCAGCACCCGCCGCGAGATTAGACGCGCAAAATAGCGAAAATGCCGATCCGTCCAATCCAGCATGGGAGCTATGCTCAAAACTCTTTGCATAGGGGTAATCGTCTTAATAATCAGTGGCGTAGTTGAAATCCGGGCCAGAGCAGAGGCGGCCGCGCGAGTATTTCTATGCCTTAAGGTTTCACGACCTTTTGGGGCAGGAGGTAGTCCGCATCGCCGCGAAGGACTTTATCACCTGAGTACGGGACAAAAGAGCTTGGCCATGATGCCAAGGCGTGTCGAAAGGAATCATGAGCCATTCTGGAGTTGCCGTCACCCTCCTCAAAGCGGCTTGAGCCGAACATCTCGCCTGAGATGGCGTCCGCTTGACGTTTCTCGCCCAGTTCTTGCCGGCCCTCTTCAAGGTCAAGAGCGTCAATCTCGCCGAACTGGCCCAAGGGTTCTAAGGACCTGCCCAAATCGCTTCCCATCACAAACGCTTGCAGCGGTTCTTCCGCTCTTTCAAGATCGATTATGACGTCCTCGCCCGTTTATTGGTCCGACTGTTCCCGGTGGGCGAAGCTCCCTGGTATGTGACCCTGGATCGCACGCACGGGAAATTCGGTAAGACCGACCTCAACTTCCTGATTCTGGGGATCGCCCACCAAGGTATGGCCCTGCCGGTGCTGGGAGGGTTCTGGACAAACCTGGCCATTCCGATACCGAAGCGCGCATGGCTTTGATGCAGCGCTTCCTGGCGGACTGAGCGTTCGTCGGCGAGGACTGGTTGCAGTGGCTCCAGGTCCACGCGATTCCGTTTTATCTTCGTCTGAAGCGGAATACCCTGATTCCCAATGCTTGGAATATGGTGTGGCTAGACTATTCCGGACACACACGCTCAACCAGAAGTGAGTCCCTATGACAGAGTCAAGAAAAGTGAAGACCTATACCCTGGAATTCCGAGAGTCGGCGGTTCAGTTAGCCTTGAATTCCAATCGCCCGACGGCTCAAACGGCGACCGAACTGGGGCTGAGTAAGGATACGCTGTACGGCTGGGTTCGGCAGGCGCAGGTCCACCGCAAGGCCGCCGTCCCCCCTCCGCCGGTCGATCCGGTCCAGGAGGAATTGAAACGGTTACGGAAGGAAAACGCGCAATTACGAGAGGAGCGCGACCTTCTAAAAAAGGCGGCGGCGTACTTCGCGCGCCATACGCCGTGAAGTACGCCTTCATCCAACAGCATCGGACGATGTTTGGGGTCGACCGGATGCGCCAAGTCTTTGGGGTATCCCGAAGTGGCTTCTATGAGTGGGTGAGCCGGGCGCGGATCGGCCAACTAATGCGGGAACAGAACCTGCGCTGTAAAACCCGAAGGGACTTCCGAGCCACCACGAACTCGTGACATTCGCTGCCGGTGGCGCCGAACCAATTTGGACCGCCAGTTCCAAGTCGTCCAGCCGGATCGCGTCTATGTCAGCGACATCACCTACATCGCTACCGCGCAAGGCTGGCTGTACCTGGCCATGGTCCTGGATCTGTTCTCCCGGCAGGTGGTGGGCTGGGCATGTCAGCATGGATGACGGCCGACTTGGCGATGGATGTTCTAGCCATGGCCTGTAGCCGTCGAAGGACTGCACCGGGCCTGATGATTCATTCGGATCGGGGCAGTCAGTACGCCAGCTTGGAGTATCGGCAATTCCTCAGCGCCCGTGGGTTCGTCTGCAGCATGAGCCGCAAGGCCAACGGCTGGGACAACGCTCCAGCGGAGAGCTTCTTTCGTACGCTCAAGACCGAACTGGTTTATCAGCAGCGGTTCGACTCGCGGGAGCAAGCCCAACAAGATATCTTCGAATGCATCGAAGTGTTTTAAACCTAAAGTGCAAGCATTCAACCCTGAGCTACCGAATTCCGCTGGAGTTCGAACAACAGTGGCAAACAGCAGCCTGACTTTTTGTCCGGAAAACTCTTGCCATATCAATTCGAGTCAGAAGTTAATCATCATGCACGTGGGGCATTGACGCGATATCTGCCGCTGAGACTGGTAACCAAGTGTCGGCGCGTTGTCGCGTTTCGCCGATTTTTGGCGGTACGTGATCTGTAAATGATTGTATTTGGTAGAAGCCATGAGATCTAAAGCCTCGTCCGATGAAGTGCGAGGGCCTTCAGGATTTCACTTGCTGCTATAACCCCGAGAACCGGGATAGATGCGAAAGAACGGAGAGCTTTCGCTTTTTTTCGCTTGAAAATCTACTGGCAAGGGACAAGACAAGCCCAGACGTATTCTGGTCGAAGGACAAAAGCTTGGATTCGATGGCGAACCTGCCTGAGCCCGAAATTTTGGCTCGATCAATCATCGAGCATCCGAAAAAGCGGCGCTTGAGAGCTTCCGGGGCGTGGCAGCCGGGGTGACCCGCGGTTGACCCGTACGAACCATTCCTCCGCTCAAAGCCGCGAACGTCTGGAATCCCGTCGGCTAAACGGGCTGGCGAGTCGTTTTTCGATAGTCAAAAAAGCAAATCCCAGTCACGGGACTGGGATTTGGTTGAAGCCGGCAGAGACTGACGCATTACATCGGCTGGCATAAGACATCCTGTTTTTTGCTCAGGCTCGGCAAAACTTGGCGAACCAGCCAGCCGAGGCTCACCGCGGCCAGCGTGATCAACGGGAATTCGACGATAGTGGCGACGACCACCATCACGCCAAGAATAACCAGCCCCGCGAGCAAAAGCAGGAAAGGGATGATACCGAAGAGCAACAAAATGTGCATAAACACCTCCATAGTTTTAGTCTCGGAAATAATCATAGCTAAAACGAAAAGGAAATGTCGGTAAAACTGTCGCTCAAAATGGAAATAATCGCTTTCGCATTAAATCATAATGAATCCCTATGGAAACAATATGAGACGGCTTATAGGGTGGACCCAAGCCTGTGAACCGCGACATAGAGAGGATGATTAAAGCGGAGTGCGCCGGGCGGCGCAGCCGGTGAACCCCATGGTTGACGATCGGGTCCAATTGATTCAGCGATCCATCTTCCGCATGGCGGCAATTTATGAAATCAGGGCATCGGACGTACGGTTGCCGGCAGTTTCTTCACTGTCTCGCATTGACTGCCGGAATGTTCACCGTCGGCGGCGCGCTCGCCGGGGAAGCGACCCGAACGCCTAGGCAGACCGAGGGACCCTTTTATCCGAACCGGCTCCCGCCGGACACCGACAACGATCTCCTGATCGTCAACGACGCGGCAACGCCGGCGGCCGGCGAAGTGACCCATCTCTCGGGGCGGATTCTCGGCCCCGAGGGAGAACCGGTTCCCAATGCCGTCGTTGAAATCTGGCAGGTGGACCATAACGGGATTTATTTGCACACCGGGAGCCCCCATCGCGAACAGCGCGACGAGAATTTCCAGGGTTTCGGACGGTTTCTGACCGGTTCGACCGGCGATTACTACTTCCGCACCATCAAGCCCGTGCCGTATAGCGCCGCCGGGGTCGAGCGCGCGCCGCACATCCACGTCATCGTCAAGCAGGGCGGGCGGCGGATGCTGACGACGCAGCTGTACGTCAAAGGCCATCCCCTGAATGAACGGGATTTCATTTTTCAGGGTATTCGGGACAAGGCGGCTCGCGAATCGGTCCTGGTCGATTTCACGCCGGTCGACGACCCAAGGATCGGGGGGCTGGCCGCGCATTTCGACATCGTGATCGGGAGTACACCGGAAGAAGACAAAGACCGCCGCGGCGTCGGCCGAAGCCGGGAGGAATAGGCGGCCGGAACCGGGCATGGCCGATATGTGCTTGCGGCTTTTATTGACGCCTTCCGGCGCATCGATTAACCTGCGCGCCGCTTCAGGTGTCCCGGCCAGCGGTGCTGGCGGGATTAAACGGGAAGCCGGTGCGCTCCTCCTCCCTTTCCCTCCCCCGCTGGCGGGGGAGGGAAAGGGAGGAGGAGCAAGGCCGGCGCTGCCCCCGCAACGGTAAGCGAGTCAAGGAACAGCACGAAGCCACTGCGCTTTAATTAGGGCGCGGGAAGGCGCCGTTCCCGGGATAAATCCCGCTCGCGAGCCCGGAGACCGGCCCGGAGCCAGGTCGGCATCGCGGAGGGCGACGTCCGGACAGGCGCCCGGCGTCGAAATACATTCCGTTATTTCTCCCGGCGGGCCTGCCGCCGTTCGAACGGCTCCCGGACCCACCGGTCCGCGGCTCTCCTCCGTGTGCTTTGCGCAACTCCAATCCCGCGCGGGTGTGCACGGGGAAGTCATCCAACATGAAAATCGAAAAATGCTTTCTGCGGGCGGCATGGCTGCCCTTTTGTCTGCCGCCGGCCTACGCCGGCGACGTCGCTCCTTCCAGCCTCGAAACCGTTACCGTAACCGCCACTCGAACGGAGCGGAGCGTCGAGGAATCGCTGGCCTCGGTCACGGTCATCGACCGAGGCGAAATCGAGCGCCGGCAGGCGCAATCCGTTCAGGATCTTCTGCGCGGCGTGCCGGGGCTGTCCATCTCCAACAACGGCGGTCTGGGAAAGGCCACTCAGGTATTTCTGCGCGGAACCGAATCCGATCACGTGCTGGTCTTGATCGACGGCGTCCGCGCCGGTTCGGCCACCACGGGAACCGCCGCCTTCCAGGACCTCCCCATCGACCAGATCGAACGCATCGAGGTCGTCCGCGGGCCGCGCTCCAGCCTGTACGGTTCGGAGGCGATCGGCGGCGTGATCCAGATATTCACCCGCAAGGGGAGGGAGGGGCTCAGTCCTTATTTGAGCTTCGGCGCGGGCAGCCATTCGATGTACAAGGCCGCCGGCGGCGTGTCCGGCGGCAACGAGCAGGCGTGGTACAGCCTGAACGGCTCGCGGCTGGAAACGCGCGGCTTCGACGCCTGCGCCGGCCGGCCTTCCAGCCTGGGCGGCGGGGGCTGTTTCACCCGGGAGCCCGACGACGACGGCTATCGCAACACCTCCGGCAGCGCCCGCGCCGGCTACCGCTTCGGCAACGGCCTCGAGATCGAGGGCAACCTGCTGCATGCGGAGGGCGGGAACGAGTTCGACGGCACCTTCCAGAACCGCTCGACGTTCGTGCAGCAGATGCTCGGGGGCCGCCTGAAATATTCGCCGCTCGAATTCTGGACCACGAGCCTCCGCGCCGGCCGCACCCTGGACGAGTCGGACAATTTCAAGGACCGGCGCTTCAGCAGCGCCTTCAATACCCAGCGCGTCAGCGTCACCTGGCAAAACGATTTCGCGCTGGCCGACGGGCATCTTTTCACCGCGGGGCTGGATTACTACAACGACCGGGTGGACAGCACGACCGATTACGCGGTGGACTCGCGCGACGACAAGGCCGGATTCGCCCAATACCAGTTGACCTTGGGCGGATTCGACGCGGTGTTGGGCGCGCGCGTCGACGACAACGAACAGTTCGGCGTCCATCCCACCGGCAATGTCGCCCTGGGCTATGGCTTCGGCAACGGCATCCGCCTGAGCGCGTCCTGGGGCAACGCCTTCAAGGCGCCGACTTTCAACGAACTTTACTTTCCCAATTTCGGTACGCCGACGCTGGCGCCGGAAACCTCGGAAAGCTGGGAAGTGGGCGTGAGCGGCCGGCACTGGGGCGTGGCTTGGGCGATCAACGGCTATCGCACGGAGATCGACGACATGATCGCCACGGTGTGCGGTCGGGCAAGCTGTTTCGCCGAAAACCTGGACCGGGCGCGCATCCTCGGCCTCGAAGCCCAGGCGGCGACGCGGCTCTGGGGTTTCGACATCGCCGCCAACCTGAGCCTGGTCGATCCGGAAAACCTCGGCGAAGGCGCCAATCGCGGCAATCGGTTGCCGCGGCGGGCGCAGACCATGTTCCGGTTCGACCTCGACCGCGCCGTCGGTCCGGTCCGGGTCGGAACGACGGTCTACGGCGAGGGCCGGCGCTTCGACGACGTGGCCAATACCCAGCGGCTGGCCGGTTACGTGACGGTCGATCTGCGCGCCAGCGTCGATCTGTATCGGGGCTTGTCTGTGGAAGGGCGCGTGGCTAATCTGTTGAACAAGCAATACGAGACCGCCCGTTTTTTCAACCAGGACGACCTGAATTTCTTCCTGACCTTGCGCTATGCGCCGGATGCCCTGTGATTCCGGCCCGTTTCGGAATCGATTGTTGCGGCACGCTCGTTTGAGATGAGCGTCCGCCACCTTATCAACGACAACAATGGAGATCTGACATGCACGACACGACATCGAAGAGCTTTTGGCCGATCGCCTTGGGCTTGGCCGTACTGATGGCCGCCACCCGCAGCCACCATTTCGCGAGCGTCACTCATCTGCCCGACGCATCGTGGGCGGTCTTCTTCCTGGCCGGTTTTTATCTCCGCCCGGTCTGGGCGTTCCCGGCACTGCTCGCGTTGGCCGGAGTCAGCGATTACGTGGCCATCGCCTGGCTCGGCGTCAGCGATTTCTGCGTCAGCCCGGCCTACGGTTTCCTTCTGCCGGCCTATGCCGCCTTGTGGGCGGCCGGCCGCTGGTACGCGCGCCATTATCGTTTCCGGTTTTCCACCCTGCCGTCGCTGGCCTTGGCCCTCGCGGCCGGCGCCGCCGTCTGCGAGCTCCTGTCCGGCGGCGGCTTTTACTTCTTCTCCGGGCGCTTCGAGGAAACCAGCTTCGCCGAATTCGGCGCGCGGCTGGCGAACTACTTCCCGCATGCGCTGGAAGGCATCGCGCTGTACATCGCGGCGGCGATGCTGATCCATCTGGCGTTCGGCCTGGCCGGAACCGGCCGGCTTGCCGAAGGCCGCGGACACTAGGCGCGCCGGCGGAGGTCCTTCATGCCGGATTCGCTGCGAGAGGAACGCCACCGCCGGCGGATGGCGCGCAAGAAGGCGGCGGTGGACGGGGCCATCGCCAGGGCCACGCTGGACAAGGGCCTGCTGTTGGTCCTCACCGGCAACGGCAAGGGCAAGTCCTCGTCCGCCTTCGGCATGGTCGCCCGTGCCCTGGGGCACGGCATGAAGGTGGGCGTGTGCCAGTTCATCAAGGGCCGCTCCGATACCGGAGAGGAAGCCTTCTTCCGCCGCCATCCGGACGTGGAATGGCGGGTGCTCGGGGAGGGTTTCACCTGGGAGACGCAGGACCTGGAGCGTGACGCCGCCATCGCCCGCGAGGGCTGGGAGACGGCCCGCGCCATGCTGGCCGATCCGGCCTACCGGCTCGTCGTGTTGGATGAGCTGACCTATCCCCTCAAATACGGTTATCTCGACGCCGGGAGGGTGCTCGCGGATATTGCCGCGCGTCCGCCCATGCAGCACGTGGCGGTCACCGGGCGCGGCGCGCCGCAAGGGCTGATCGACGCGGCGGACACCGTGACCGAGATGCGCGACGTGAAACACGCTTACGCGGCTGGCGTGCGGGCTCAGCCCGGCATCGATTTGTGATGGACGAACACCGCTACCCGGACGACGACCGCACCGCCGTTTACCGGGTCATCCGGGAGCGGCGCGACATGCGCCACTTCCGCCCCGGCGAGATCGATCCGGCCGTGTTGACGCGGCTGCTCGATGCCGCCCGCCTCGCGCCCTCCGTGGGCTACATGCAGCCCTGGCGTTTCATCCGCATCACCGACCCGGCGCTTCGCGGCGCCATCCATGCGCTGGTCAGGACGGAATGCGAGGCTACCGCGGCGGCCTGCGGCGAACGGTCGGACGAGGTGCGGAGGCTGAAGCTCGAAGGCATCCTGGAGTGCGGCGAACTGCTGGTCGCGGCGCTGGCCGAAGGGCGCGAGCGCTACATTCTGGGCCGGCGCACCCTGCCGGAGATGGACTTGTGCTCCGTCGCCTGCGCCATCCAGAACCTGTGGCTCGCGGCCCGCGCGGAAGGGCTGGGGATGGGCTGGGTGTCGCTGTTCGAGCCCGACGACCTCGCTCGCCTGCTGAATCTGCCGGAGGGTGCCCGGCCCGTGGCCGTGCTCTGCCTGGGGCACGTCGACGCCTTCTATCCCGAACCCATGCTGGAAACCGCAGGCTGGGACACGCGCCGCCCGGCGGCGGAAACCGTGTTCGAGAACGGCTGGGACCAACCCGCCAGGCTGCCTAAGAGGGTGTGCGAGAAGCGTAGCGAGCGGCCCGAGGGCAAGGAGCCCGGAGCGCGGAAACCGGAGTGTACGAGTGGTACATGAGGACTTCGAGCACCGCGCGACGCCGCCATCGGGCCGCGCAGTAGCGTCCCGCACACCCTCTAAGCCATGAGCCGCTGTCCCGCTCTCTTGATCGCCGCCCCCGCCTCGGGCCAGGGCAAGACCACCGTCACGGCGGGTCTCGCCCGGCTGCACGCCCGGCAGGGACGACGGGTGCGGGTGTTCAAGACCGGGCCCGACTTCCTCGACCCGATGGTGCTGGAAAAGGCGAGCGGCGCGCCGGTTTACAACCTGGACCTGTGGATGGGCGGAGAGTCGCATTGCCGCCGCCTGCTGCACGAAGCCGCCGGCGATGCCGATCTGATCCTGGTCGAGGGCGTGATGGGGCTCTACGACGGCGCGCCGTCCAGCGCCGATCTCGCCGTCCTGTTCGGCATTCCCGTCCTGGCGGTGATCGACGCTTCCGCGATGGCCCAGACCTTCGCCGCCGTCGCCCATGGACTCTCCACGTTTCGCAAGGAGCTGCCGTTTGCGGGCGTTTTGGCCAATAGGGTCGGCAGTGCGGGGCACGCGGAGCTGCTCCGCGCCGCCTTGCCCGATCCTGCCGTTTGGCGCGGAGCCTTGCCGCGCGAGGCCGATTTCGCTCTGCCGGAGCGCCACCTGGGTCTCCATTGCGCGGAAGAGATCGACGACCTCGACGCCCGCATCGAAGCCGTGGCCGATGCCCTGGAACTCACGCCGCTGGCCGAATTGCCGCCGCCGGCGAATTTTCCGCCGGCCGAATCGGAAGTTCCGGTTTCCCCGCTCGTGGGTGCGACTGTCGCCGTGGCGCGCGACGCCGCCTTCTGCTTTCTCTATCCGGCCAATCTCGACACTCTGCGCGCCCTGGGCGCGAACCTCGTCTTCTTTTCGCCGCTGGCCGCTGCGGACCTGCCCGAAGCCGATGCCGTCTGGCTGCCCGGCGGCTACCCGGAACTGCGCCTCGACCGGCTGGCCGCCAATCGTGCCATGAAGGACGCGCTGCGCCGCCATCATGCGGAGGGCAAACCCATCCTCGCCGAATGCGGGGGGCTCTTGTATCTCCTGGAAACGCTTGCCGACGCCGAGGGCCGGCGGGCGGAAATGGCGGGGCTGTTGCCGGGCCGCGCCGCCATGCAAACGCGGCTCGTCAACCTGGGGCTGCATAGCGCGGAACTGCCGGAGGGCGGTTTGCGTGGGCATACCTTCCACCACGCGCGAGCCGATGTGGAGCTTGCCGCCATTGCCCACACCCGCGCCGCGCAGGGACACGGGCAGCCCGAGGCCGTGTACCGGGACCGGCGCCTGACCGCTTCCTTCTTGCATCTTTACTTTCCCTCCAATCCCGCCGCCGTAGCGGCTCTCTTTGCGCCATGAACCCGAAGCGGCTGCCGGAACGCATCGTCTTCAAATCCAGCGATATCCTTCAGCCCGGCCCCGCGGCATTGACCGACGGATTGGAGCGTCTGGCCGCCATCATCCGGCGCTGGGCGGAACGCCGGTCATGACCGCGATCCTGGCCGTGGCCGCCGTGCTGCTGGACGGGCTCCTTGGCGAGCCCCGCCGTTTCCATCCCCTGGTCGGCTTCGGACGGCTGGCGGAAGCGCTGGAGATGCGCTGGAATCCGTCAAACGGGCGCGGGCGGCGGGGCATCGGCGGGCGCTTCATGGGAGTCGCCGCCGTTCTGCTGCTGCTGGCTCCGGCCATGGCGTTGGCGGTTTGGCTGGCGCTAATCCCCGGCGCGGGCGATGCGTTCGGCGTACTGGCGCTTTACGCCGCGTTGGGACTCCAGAGCCTTGGCGAACACGCCGAGGCGGTGCGGGAAGCGCTGGAGGGCGGCGATTTGGCCGAGGCGCGGCGGCGGGTGGGCTATATGGTGAGCCGCGATACCGGCGACATGGCGTCGGAGGACGTTGCGCGGGCCGCGGTCGAATCGGTGTTGGAAAACGGCAACGACGCGGTGTTCGGCGCGCTGTTCTGGTTCGCCGTGGCCGGCGCGCCCGGCGCGGTGCTGTACCGGCTGGCGAACACCCTGGACGCGATGTGGGGCTACAAGAGCGAACGGTTCTTACATTTCGGCTGGGCGGCGGCGCGGCTGGACGACGCGTTGAATTATGTCCCCGCCCGGCTGACCGCGCTGACCTATGCGGTCTTGGGCGATGCCCGGCTGGCCTTGCCGTGCTGGCGCACCCAGGCCGGCGATTGGGATAGCCCCAACGCCGGGCCGGTCATGGCGGCGGGCGCGGGGGCCTTGCGGCTCTCGCTCGGCGGTCCGGCCCGCTACCGGGGCGAATGGCATGCGCGCCCCGCTTTAGGCCGGGGACAGCAACCCGGCGCGGCGGACATTCCCCGTGCGGCGGCGCTAGTCCGGCGCGGGACCTGGCTGTGGCTGGCCTTATTCTTGATGGGAGGATGGCTCGGTGCTTGAACACGGCGGCCGTTTGCGGGCGGCGGCTAAGCGGTTTCATATTCCTTTGGCCGACTGGCTGGACCTGTCCACCGGCGTCAATCCGGCCGGCTGGCCGGTGCCCGCCGTTCCGGCCGAAGCCTGGGCGCGCCTGCCGGAAGACGGCGACGGCCTGGAAACGGCCGCCGCGGCCTATTATGGCTGCGCCAGCCTTCTGCCGGTGGCGGGCTCGCAGGCGGCGATCCAGGCGCTGCCGGTGCTGCGTCGTCCCGGCCGGGTGGGCGTGATCCGGCCCGGCTACGCCGAACACGCGCACGCCTGGCGGCGCGCGGGGCATGAGGTGTTCGGCGCCGCGCCGGAAACCGTCGCCCAAGGCCCCGCTTCCGGGCCGTGGGACGTGCTGGTGGCGATCAATCCCAATAACCCCACCGGCCATCGCTTCGCGCCGGAACTGCTTCTGGCGTGGCATGAGCGGCTCGCCGCCCGCGGCGGCTGGCTGGTGGTGGACGAAGCCTTTATGGACACGACGCCGGAGTTCAGCCTCGCCGGTTTTTGTCCGCGCCCTGGGTTGATCGTGCTGCGTTCCCTCGGCAAATTCTTCGGACTGGCGGGCGTCCGGGCGGGGTTCGTGCTGGCGGAACCGGATCTGCTCGAAAGCCTGGCGGCGCGGCTCGGTCCCTGGGCGGTGGCGGGGCCGTCGCGCTGGGTGGCTCGGGAAGCCTTGGCGGACCGCCGCTGGCAGGAATCCGCCCGGCGGCGGCTGTCCGAAAACGCACGCCGGCTGGCGGATCTCCTGACGGCCGGCGGCCTCCCTCCTTCCGGCGGCTGCGCCTTGTTTCAGTGGTGCCGTGCGCCCGATGCCGTCCGGCGGCACGAGTCGCTGGCCCGCCAAGGCATTCTGACCCGGCTGTTCGACGATCCGCCGGGGCTGCGCTTCGGGCTGCCGGGTAGCGAGACGGCCTGGAAGCGGCTGGAACAGGCATGGCTCGGGGAGCAGGCCCGGTGACGGCCTATACCCTGATGGTTCAAGGCACCACGTCCGACGCCGGCAAGAGCACGCTGGTCGCGGCGCTGTGCCGGCTGTTGGCCCGGCGCGGCGTGAAGGTCGCCCCGTTCAAGCCGCAGAACATGGCGCTGAACAGCGCCGTCACCGAGGATGGCGGCGAGATCGGCCGGGCCCAGGCGGTGCAGGCCCGTGCGGCGGGTTTGAAGCCTCACGCCGACATGAACCCGGTGCTCCTGAAACCCAATACCGACACGGGCGCCCAGGTCATCGTCCAGGGCAGGGCTGTCGGCAACCTGGACGCCAGCGACTACCACGCTTACAAGCGCATCGCCCGCCGCGCGGTGCTGGAATCTCACGGACGGCTCGCGGCCCGGTTCGAGGCGGTCGTCGCGGAAGGCGCGGGCTCGCCGGCGGAAATCAATCTGCGCGAAGGCGACATCGCCAACATGGGCTTCGCCGAAGCCGTGGACTGCCCGGTGATTCTGATCGCCGACATCGACCGGGGCGGGGTGTTCGCCCACCTGGTCGGCACGCTTGCGCTTTTGTCCGAAAGCGAGCGGGCGCGGGTGGCCGGCTTCGTCATCAACCGCTTCCGCGGCGACATCGCCTTGTTGCAGCCGGGGCTGGACTGGCTGGAGCGGGAAACGGGCAAGCCGGTGCTGGGGGTACTGCCTTATCTGCATGGTCTGCATCTGGAGGCGGAGGACGCCATCGAAGCCGGACAGAGAGACGCGAACGTCGAAGCTCTTCGGGTGGTGGTGCCGGTTATGCCGAGGATCAGCAATCACACCGACTTCGATCCCCTGCGCCTGCATCCCCAGGTCGACTTCCGCTTCGTGTATCCGGGCGCGACGCCGCCGCCCGCGGATCTCGCGATCCTGCCCGGCTCCAAGAGCGTGCGCGCCGATCTGGCCTTCCTCGGCGCGAACGGCTGGGACGCTTATCTCGGCCGGCATCTCCGCTACGGCGGCAAGCTGCTCGGCATCTGCGGCGGCTTTCAGATGCTCGGGAGGGACATCCACGATCCTTTGGGTCTCGAAGGCGAGGCGGGTTCCTGTTCCGGCTTCGGCTGGCTGGACATGAGCACGGTGCTGGAGCCGGAAAAGCAGCTCCGCAATGTGCAAGGCCGGCTCGCTCTGGAAAATGCGCCGGTGACGGGCTACGAAATCCATGCGGGCGTGACGAAGGGGCCGGCTCTGGAACGCCCGTTCGCCCGGCTGCAAGACCGTGGCGACGGCGCGTGCTCGGAGGATGGGCAGATCATGGGCACGTACCTGCACGGCCTGTTCGAATCGGCCGCCGCGACCGACGCCATTCTTCGCTGGGCCGGGCTGGCCGAGCCGGAATCCCCGGATTATGCGGCCATCCGGGAAGCGGAACTCGACCGTCTGGCGGATGCCGTGGCGGCGCATCTGGACATGAATGCTATCGATCGGATGCTGGGCCTGACCCGGCGGGGAGAATACGCATGAAGGAATTGATCCTAGGCGGCGTGCGCTCCGGGAAAAGCCGGCTGGCGGAAAGAAGAGCCGTGGACAGCGGCCTGGCCGTGACCTATATCGCCACGGCGCGGGTCGGCGACGAGGGAATGCGGCAACGGGTGGAAGAGCATCGGCGGCGGCGTCCGGCCGATTGGGAGTTGGTCGAGGAGCCGCTGGAATTGGCCGGAGCCCTGCGCACCCACGCGGCGGAAGGGCGCTGCCTGATCGTCGATTGCCTGACCCTGTGGCTGACCCAGCTCTTGTGCGAGACCGACGGGGCGCGTCTCGCACAAGAGCGGGATGCGCTGGCCGATACCCTGCCCGGTCTTCCGGGGCACATCATCCTGATCGGCAACGAGACCAACATGGGCGTGCTCCCGTCGGGGGAACTGAGCCGCCGCTATTGCGACGAGGCCGGCCTGTTGCATCAGGCATTGGCGGGCGTCTGCGACCGGGTGATCCTCACCGTGGCCGGACTTCCGTGGGTATTGAAGGGGGAAACGCTGTGATTGAAGAACTGACATGGCTGAAAGGATCGGTGGCTAGTCCAGACGAGGAGGCCGCACGGGCGGCGGCGGAGCGTCAGGCAACGCTCATCAAGCCGCCGGGCGCGCTGGGGCGGCTGGAATCGCTGGCGGTCCGGCTCGCCGCTTGGCAGGGAACGCCGAAGCCTTCCGCCGATCGGGTGCGCATCGTCCTGTTCGCCGGGGATCACGGCGTGGCCGAGGAGGGCGTATCGGCCTTTCCCCAGTCGGTCACGGCGTCCATGGTGCGCCAGTTCGCCGAAGGTGGGGCCGCGGTGAGCGTACTGGCCCGTGCGCTCGGCGCCGAACTCGAAGTGCTTGACTTGGGCACGGCGGAGGATACGGGTTCCGTGGCCGGCGTGCGGAACCTCCGCCTGGGACCGGGCACGGCCAATTTCACCCGCGAACCGGCCATGACCGAACGGCAATTGGCGCAGGCGCTCTGCGCGGGGCGCGATGCCGCCGAGCGCGCGCGGTCGGCCGGAATCCAAATCTTCATCGGCGGCGAAATGGGCATCGGCAATACCACTGCCGCCGCTGCGCTGGCTTCGGCCCTGCTCGGCGAGGCGCCGGAAGCGCTGGCCGGTCCCGGCGCGGGTTTGGGCGGGGAGGGCGTGCGGCGCAAGGCCGAGGTGATTCGCCGGGCGCTGGCTCTGCACGCTCCTTATCTGACCGATCCGCTGGAAGCCTTGCGAAGGCTGGGCGGTTTCGAGATCGCCGCCCTCGCCGGGGCCTTCATCGCTTGCGCCCAGCGTGGGCTCCCGCTGCTGGTGGACGGATTCATCTGCACGGCGGCGGCCTTGGCGGCGGAACGGCTGCGTCCGGGCGCCGCCGGCTGGTTTCTCTACGCCCACGCTTCGGCGGAGCCGGGCCATGCGCGAATCCTGGCGGCGCTGGACGGAAAGCCGCTGCTGGACCTGGGGATGCGCCTGGGCGAGGGCAGCGGCGCCGCCGTGGCGGTCCCCTTGCTGCGGCTGGCTTGCGCCTTGCACGCTGGCATGGCGACCTTCGAAGAAGCAGGGATTGCGGGCAAATCGTCATGAGCGGAGGCAGGGTCCATGTCGATCTGCTGCGACACGGCGAAACCGTGGGGGGCACGCGCTTCCGCGGCAGCCTGGACGATCCCCTCACGGACGAGGGCTTCAGGCAGATGGAAGCCGCCGTGTCAAACGGAGGCCCCTGGGATGCGATCGTCACCTCGCCCTTGTCGCGCTGCGCCGCGTTCGCCGAAAGCTTGGCTCTGAAACAGGGCACTCCCTTGGAAACCGACGAGCGGCTTAGGGAAATTCATTTCGGCGCCTGGGAGGGATGCAGCTATGCCGAATTGATGGCGACGGCGCCGATCGCGCTGACCCGTTTCCTCGCCGATCCGTTCCGGCATCCGCCGCCCGACGCGGAGCCGCTGGCGGCATTCCGGGAACGGACGCTCGATGCTCTGCGGAACCAGATGATGCCGCCCAACCACGGACGCCGCTTGCTGCTCGTCACCCACGGCGGCGTGATCCGCGTGATGCTCTGCCATGCGAGGGGCTGGCCGCTCGCCCGTTTGCTCGAAATCGACGTGCCGCACGCTTCGCTGCACGGGCTCTGCGGGAGCGGCGAGCATTGCGAGGAGGTACGTCCGTGAGCCAGCTTCAGCCTTTACTGATCGCGCTTCAATTTTTAACCCGGCTGCCGGTTCGTCTGGACACGCCGCCGGACGGGCCGGCGCTCGGCCGCTCGCTGCTGTTTTATCCCTTCGTCGGCTTGGGGATGGGACTTGCGCTCGTGGCGCTGGCCCGGAGTCTGGCGGACATCGGCGGCTGGCTGCCGGCGGCGATCGTGCTGACGGCCTGGGTGGCCTTTACCGGAGCCCTGCATCTGGACGGACTGGCGGACAGCGCCGACGCCTGGGCCGGGGGCTTCCGCGACCGGGAACGCACCCTCGCGATCATGAAGGACCCGCGCAGCGGCCCGGTTGCCGTGGTCGTGGTGATGCTGGTTCTGCTCCTCAAGGCCGCCGCGCTGGAACACGTCATCGCCCTGCACGATTGGAACGTCCTCGCGCTCGCGCCGATGCTGGGACGCGCCGCGCCGCTTTTGCTGTTTCTCACCACGCCCTACGTGCGTCCCGGCGGTCTCGGTTCCGAGCTGGCGCGGCATCTGCCGCGTTGGGGCGGCATGCTGGCGCTGGGCGCGACCCTTGCCGGCGCGCTGCTTGTGGCCGGTACACGCGGTATCTGGTCTTTTCTTGCGGCGGGCGGATTGTTCTGGTGGCTTAGGCTGTCGATGATCCGCCGCATCGGCGGAACCACCGGGGATACCGCCGGAGCGACGGTCGAACTCACCGAATGCGCGGTTCTGGTCGGCTTGGCCTTGGCCGATGGGTAGAGCGTTTTCGATTCGCATTAGCGCCCCGTTGGCGTATTGGAAGCGGGTGTTGACCATGCCCGAGTTTTGCGCCAAGTTTCGAGAGGAATGGGGCCAGAGGGATCATCCGGGGCATCGATTGGATTATCCGCCAGAATCTCGCGGCCATCCTTCCTGACCAGAACCGGTTCTCAATAATGGAAGTGCTCCGGTTGTTTCTTGTAGACATCGACGGCCCAGTCGCGCGCTCGCCGATCTGCACCGGTTCCGAAGCCTCCGGCATCGTGAAAGCGGCGTATTATTATGCATTAGCCCGATATAGAGGTCGCCGGGGGCATCAAGGAGATAGCAGGAACTGGAGCGTGTGCCCACATTGTTCGGACAACTCGCAACCGGCGGATGCCACGGGCGAACTCGCGGTTTCTGCCGCCGGCGAATGGCGGCGGACGTGGTGGTGCTATTAGCGGGCGGAATCGGTTGGACCGCCGCTGGCGGAGTTCCGACCTGGGTCATCCATAGAACGAGGCGTGAAATGAGTATCTCCGATGCCTATCGATGTTTCATGACGGAAGCGCCCGGACACGCGCAAGCCTGGAGAGAGGCCGTTGAGGCCCTGGACGAGGCAAGCGCCTTGGACGGGAAAACCGAAGAACTGGCGTACATCGCCGTCCTGGCCGCCATGCGCCTGACTGCCGGCATTCCGTTTCATGTCGAACTCGCCAAGAAGAACGGAGCCTCGCGGGAGGAAATCATCAGCGCCGTGCTGGTCGGACTGCCCGCCGCCGGCAGTGCGGTATTGCAATCCCTGCCGGCGGCGCTGGAAGCGTTCGACGGCAGACACGAATAACGGGCCGCGGCGTGTTTGACATTCAGAATTACGCGAGTTTCGTTGCCGTCATCGTCGTGTTCCAGGTCGTTCCGGGGCCTGGAACGCTGGTGATTCTGAGCGCGACTGCCCGAAGCGGCATCGGGGCCGGCTTTGGCGCGGTGGCCGGCACCCTGGCCGGCGATTTCGTTTACATGGCCGGCGCCGTGCTCGGCCTGGCCGCTGTCATGGAGACCCATGTTCCGGTCTTCGAAGGGCTTCGATGGCTCGGCGCGGCGTACTTGTGCGGAATGGGGATTCGGTGGCTCCGCGCTCCGGCAGCGGGTGACATGGCGGTAGGCGAGCGCCGGAAACAAAGCGGATGGGTCTATTTTCGCCGGGCGTTTACCGTCGGCATGGCCAATCCCAAGGTCATTCTGTTTTTCCTGATGCTGTTTCCGCTGTTTTTGCGGGCCGACGCGCCGAAAACGGCCATCGGCGCCATGATGTTCCACGTTACCTCGATCAGTTTCGTGTATCAAGCCGGCCTGGTGCTCGTCGGCAATGCGGCGGCCAGGCGGCTGGAAGGTTTTCCCGGCGCGAGGAGGCTCGCAACACGGCTGGCCGGCTTGGCGCTCGTGGGGTTCGGCGTCAGATTGGCGCTGAACGACCGTTAGGCTCGCGCGCCGCGATCATGGAATCGGAATAGGCCGCACCCGGCCTATCGACGTTTTTGGAAATTCGTGCCGGTTCCGTCCGGCTGCCGCTACGCCACGACGGGTTCGATGTCGCTTGCATGTACCCGCAAAATGCCGCCGGAGGGAAGTTCAATAAAACAGTCACCGCTGTTAAAACGCGAATAGCGCCTGATGATGGCGATCTGGCCGGGCCTGAGGTCTTTTAGAAAATCCGGGCGCCTGGGTTTATACAGTACGGTCGTGCCGAGGGGAATCTTGGTGCTTGATTGGGACAATCGAGGATTCATAGTCGTTGCGGATCGTTCCATTATACGCTTAAACCGCGTCGATAGAGGGGTGATAGCGAGCGGAACGGTATTCGACGGCTGGCTCGTGCCATCGATGCTGGAACACGCTGGGCGGTAGCTCGCGAGATCGGACATGAGTCGTGTCAATCGGAAAGGGGTTCTATTCAATCGCCCTTCGCGCGCCGTGTAAGCACGCAAAATTACGTATGGGCCTTCTGGGGATACAGGTAAAGTTGGAATCGTCCGCGCCGTTGGCCGGAACGGGGAATCGAGTGCCGACGGGCCGAGCTTCCGCGCGGGAATTAGGATGTGGCTTGCGCCGGCCGCCCCGTACCGGGCCGAATGGAGCGAAGAAATTCAATAATGAGCGGTTGCCGGACGAAATGAAGCGGGATTGGAAACGAACGCTCCGAACCGTTGAACATCGGTCAAATAACGAAAGCCTGACCCTTTCATGACCCCTTCACGTGCGCGGCCAGATCTTGCTGTAACCGCTCCGGTCCATAGGTCTCCCGGGTCCGTTGATGAGCCGCCTCAATTTCCACCTCCAGCCGGGTCTCGTCGCCGGCGTGCCGTGATGGCGGCCGCTTGAGCCAAGCATAAAATCCACTCGGGGACACGTCGAACACGCGGCACATCACTCGCACCGGATCGTCGAGTCGCAACGTCTCCATTAACGCGTACCTTGCAGCGACTCTTTCGCAAAGCCTGTCCTGAGCGAAGTCGAAGGGTACGCCGCCGCCTTTTTTAATAACTGACGTTACGCAGAAGGGCGTGGACTTTGGTAAGTTGGAGGAATGAACAACGAACTCCTTGAACTTTATACAGACTACCTGATTAGCAGCTTCGGTGCCGCCACGGCCACGGGTTTATCGGAAATGGTGGGCGGGACGATCAGCCATGACCGGGTAACGCGGTTTTTAG
>Ga0196981_1000075_pt1 | contig 114025 bp, 115 predicted proteins | sample S3_2013CmetaG_FD_155462 | JGI IMG/M metagenome (GOLD analysis project Ga0196981, IMG submission 155462) | Soil microbial communities from Anza Borrego desert, Southern California, United States - S3_20-13C | ecosystem: Environmental > Terrestrial > Soil > Desert | place: USA: California...
CACGCCGCGCGCGGCGTGGATGTGCGCATCATCTTTCCCAGCTTTTCCGATGTTGGCCTGATGCTGCATGCGGGGCGGTCCTATTACGACGAACTGCTGGCCGCCGGCATCAAGGTATACGAACGCAACGCCGCCATGCTGCACGCGAAAACGGCGGTGATCGACGGCGTGTGGTCGACCATTGGCTCGACCAATATCGACATGCGCAGTTTCCTGCATAACGACGAGGTCAACGCAGTCGTGCTCAGCGCCGAGTTCGCGGCGCGCATGGAAGCGCTGTTCGAACGCGACCTGCGCGAGTCCGTCGAGATTACCGCCGAAGAATGGAGCCGGCGCGGCCTGCGCAGCCGCTTGCGCGAATGGGCGGTGCGGATGTTTGAATACTGGCTCTGATTTCCGCGCGCAATATCCCTTTCCCGCTTTTATGCTGTAATGACTTCGCCATGCCGACCGGCATGGGAGGAGACCATTACAGAAAGGGAATACATGAAGAAAATTCTTTCGATCTGCCTGTGCGCGATCGGACTCGTGGGCGCTTCCGCTGTCTATGCCCAGCAAGCCCCGAGCGGAATCAAGCGCACCCCGGTGCACAAGGCCGACGTGTCGGTGCCGAACCGAGAAGCCATCGTCGCGCGTGTCGAAGTCGATCCCGGCGTCATGGCGGGACGTCACACGCATGACGGTGACGAGATCAGTTACGTGCTGGAAGGCGAAGGCGAATTGCTGATCGATGGCGAAGCCCCGCGCAAGCTCAAGGCCGGCGATGCCTTCGTCATCCCCGCCGGCAAAGTACACGACGCAAAGAACACCGGCAGCGGCCCCTTCAAGCTGGTCGGCGTGTTCGTGGTGGAAAAAGGCAAGCCGCTGGCGACGCCAGCGAAGCCGTAAAGACGTGGTGCGGGCAAATGTCCGCACCTGCTTCATGGTTGAACCAAATTGACATTCCCGCATCACACCGAAGCGTGTCATTGAATCAGGGAAGCTTCAGTTTGGAATGATTTTTTGCGATGAAAGGGCGCGCCTTGGCTATCGGCCATGGGCGCCGCTGTTGATAGCGACAGCAATATCCGGATTGGCAGCATGCGGCGGTGGTGGTGGCGGCGGTAATGAAGCGGCAGCCACCGCCACCGTGCCGGCAGCAACACCCGCATCAGCACAGGCAGCCGCTGCAAGCGTTGTACGCAGGCTGGAAGTGCCCGCCGCGCTCGACGATCCTCCCTTCGACGCTGAAAAAAATCTCACTGTCCCCCCTGGCTTCGGCATACGTCTCTGGGCACGCGTGCCGCGCGCCCGGTTCATGGCCCTTGCGCCGAACGGCGATGTGCTGGTCTCGGTGCCAAGCGAAGGCAAGATTGTCCTGCTGCGCGAGCGCGCCAACGATGTGCCGCAGTCCTTCGACTACATGACGGGGCTGCGCAACCCGCATGACATGGTCTTCCATCGCATCGCCGACACGACCTACCTGTACGTCGCTGAATCCCACCGCATCAGCCGCAGCGTCTATCGCGGCGGTGAAACGTCCCGCAATGCGAGCGAAATCGTGGTCGACAACCTGCCCGACGATTCGACGCCGGAACTGAAGGGCAGCTACGGCCACCAGTTGAAGAACATCGCGCTGTCACCCGACAACAGGCTGTATGTGTCGGTGGCATCCACCTGCAATGCGTGCACCGAGGACACCACCAGCGATCCGGTTCGCGGCGCGATTTACCAATACAGCGCCGACGGCAAGGAACGGCGCCTTTTCGCACGCGGCCTGCGCAATGCCGAAGGCCTCGATTTCCTGCCCGGCACCACGACCCTCTGGGTCGCCGTGAACAACAGGGACGAAATTCGTGTGCCGATCGACGCCGATGTGGATGGCGACCGGTCGAGCGACCTCGGAAAGCTGATCCCGTCCTACGTCGACCAGAACCCGCCCGAACTGTTTACTTCCGTGCGGGATGGTGGCCACTACGGATGGCCATTCTGCAATCCGACACCGAACGCGTCCATGTCGGCACTCGATCTGTTGCCCGACTACGACCTGAACCGTGATGGCAGCGCACTCAGCTGCGCCGCCGTGGACCGCTCCGCAAAGGGTTTGCGGGCGCACTCGGCGCCGCTCGGATTCAGCTTCCTCCACGCGAGCACCGTGCCTGCCACCCTCCGCAAGGGTGCGGCAGTGGCGCAGCATGGCTGCTGGAACTGCACGCGCCTCGATGCCGGGTACAAGGTCAGCTTCTTCCCCTTCGATGACGCCGGCAATGCGGGTGCGGAGATCGACCTGATCAGCGGCTTCGTCACCAATCCCGACCGCCGCGAAGTGTGGGGACGGCCGGTGGATACGATTGCCGACGCGCAGGGCAACCTCCTGGTGTCGGATGATTTCGCGGGCGCAATCTACCAGCTCTATCCGCTCCGGTAGCATGAAGGCATCGCCATGGACAATCGCACGGCTTTCATTACGCCACATCCAAAGCGCCTCACGCACGCGGGCTACCTGCTCGGATTTTCGCTTGGCGGCTTTTTCGACGGCATCCTCCTGCATCAGATCCTGCAGTGGCACCATCTGCTGAGCGGCGTGGGCCGCGCGCCCTTCGACGACCTCCGTACACAGATCCTTGCTGACGGACTCTTCCACGCCGCGATGTATTTCATCGCGTTGATCGGTATATGGAAGCTCCTGCAGGCGCGCTACGTGCTGGTGGACAGGTCCTCCGATCGCCAGCTCGCCGCCGACGTGCTGATCGGCTTCGGCGCCTGGCACATCGTCGATGCAGTCCTGTCGCACTGGATCCTCGGCATCCATCGCATCCGCATGGATTCGCCCGACCCGTTGTTGTGGGACTTGCTGTGGTTCACCCTGTTCGGTGTGCTGTTCGTCGTGGCCGGCATCCTGCTCCAGCGCCGCCCCCCGACGCATCGCGGCGAGGAACGCCGCAGCAAGGCACGGTCCAGTCTTGCCCCTGTGCTGGTCGTCAGCGTCACTGCCGCCGCCCTGCTGTCTGTCGACGGAGGGAGCAAAGACACGGTCACCGTGCTGCTTCGCCCTGGCGCCTCCCCGGCGCAATTGCTGGCCGGACTGGAAGACGTGGATGGGCGCGTCGTATGGAGCAGTCCGCGCGCCGACGTGTGGGTGCTGGCGCTCGGCCGCGACGCGCAGGCGTCACGCCTGTACGCCCACGGCGCAATGCTGGTGAGCGGCACGCTGCTGCCGGCGGGATGTTCCGCTTGGGTGCGCGCGTAATGCAACGCCTGTTCCGCCGCTTTAGAACGATGCGGGGTGCGGTGATGGCACCGCTGCTGGGCGCGGTCGCGCTCGCCGGCGGAGGAGTCGGCTACATGACATCGATGCCGGGCGAGTCGTTTCGCGGACCGCTCCCGCCATTGAGCGCCGAGCAGGAATTGCTGGCGCGCAGGTTGCGTGAGCATGTCGAGCACATCGCGCGCGAAGAGCACAATACGTCCTATCCGGGACAACTTGAAGATGTGGCGCGCTACCTCGAAAGCGCGCTGGCGGAGATGGGCTACGCGGTCAAGCAGCAGATGTTCAGTGTCGACGGCAACCGCGTGCGCAATCTCGAAGTGACAGTGCGCCGTCCCGGCTCGTCTCCGGGCAAATCACGCGTGGTCGTGGTCGGCGCACATTACGACTCGGCGCCAGGTACGCCCGGCGCCAACGACAACGCGACCGGCAGCGCCGCGGTCATCGAGCTGGCGCGGGCGCTGAAGGAGATGAGGCCGGAACACGGACAGGAAATCCGCCTGGTGCTCTTCGTCAATGAAGAGCCGCCCTATTTCAAGACTGCGCAGATGGGCAGCCTGCTGCATGCACGCGACATGGTTGAGCGTGGCGAGAACGTGACCGCGATGCTCTCGCTGGAAACCATCGGCTATTTCTCGGACGCAAAGGGTAGCCAGCACTATCCGCCGCCGCTCGATGCACTCTATCCGGACACCGGCAATTTCATCGCCTTCGTCGGCGACCTCGGCTCGCGTGAGTTGGTACGCGCCGCGCTGGCGTCCTTCCGCCGGCATGCGAAATTTCCGTCGGAAGGCCTTGCCGCGCCGGCGTCGATCCCCGGCGTCGACTGGTCGGACCACTGGTCCTACCGCCAGCAAGGCTTTCCTGCACTGATGATCACCGATACCGCGCCGTATCGCTATCCGCATTACCACACCGCGCAGGATACGCCGGACAAAATCGATTACGCCCTCCTCGCGCGTGTCGTCAAGGGCATCGAATTCGTCGTCAGGGATCTTGCCGCCGCACCCTGACTGCGTTCGTTGCGGCTCAGCCTGAACATGGACACCGCCTCTGTCAGGCGGTGCGCCTGCTCCGCCAGCGTTGCAGCCGCAGCGGCCGATTGCTCCACCAGTGCCGCATTCTGCTGGGTGGTATCGTCCATCTGCAACACGGCCTGATTCACCTGCTCAATGCCGGAGTCCTGCTCCATCGAAGCGCTCGATATTTCACCCATGATGCCGCTCACCCGCCGGACGGAAGCGACGACTTCCGCCATCGTCGTGCCCGCCTCGTTCACCAGGACGGTGCCGGCTTCCACTTTCTGCGCGGCAGTGTCAATGAGCGCCTTGATATCCTTGGCCGCGATCGCACAACGTTGCGCAAGGTTACGGACTTCGGCCGCGACCACGGCGAAACCGCGCCCCTGCTCTCCCGCGCGGGCAGCCTCGACGGCAGCGTTCAGTGCAAGGAGATTGGTCTGGAAGGCGATGCCTTCGATCAGTCCGACGACGTCCACCACTTTCCTGGACGACGCGCTGATGTCGGCCATCGTGCTGACGACCTGCGAAACCACCTCCCCGCCGCGGGCGGCGACATCCGTGGCCGACACGCCGAGCCGGTTCGCCTGGGTCGCATGTTCGGCATTCTTTTTCACTGCGGCAGCAAGCTGTTCCAGGCTGGAGGCGGTTTCCTCGAGGCTCGCCGCCTGTGCTTCGGTCCGTGACGACAGGCCGAGGTTGCCATTGGCGATCTCATCCGTGCCAACGGCGATCGTCTCGACGTTGGCGCGCACATCGCCAATGATCGCCTGCAGGTTGACGTTCATCTGTTGCAGGGCGCGCAACAGCTGGCCGATGTCGTCCTGCCGGCTGGCATTGAAGCTGTGGGAAAGGTCGCCGCCCGCTATGGCACGCGCCGTCCGCGTCGCTTCCTGTACCGGCTTAACGATGGCCGCATGCAGGGAGGCCCAGAGCACCAGTACGAACGCGACGCCACCTCCGGCGATTCCCGCCAGCGTCCATGCCAGTACGGGGTCATGGCGCAGCAGGGTGGTAAACGGGAGGCCACCGGCAAGCGCAACCAAGCCGCACAGCGCGCCCATCTTCAATGCCAGCGAGACGGCAAACGGCATGCGCCGCAGCGACGCCAGCCTGCCGCGCAACCCGGTGCGCACGGAAACATAACCAGTCACCTGCCCGCCTTCCAGCACCGGCGTCACGTTGGCCTGCACCCAGTAGTGATCGCCGTCCTTGCGTCGGTTCTTGACGAGCCCGGTCCATGGAATGCCTTCCTTCAAGGTGCTCCACAGGTCGGCGAACGCTTCCGGCGGCATGTCCGGATGGCGCACGAGATTGTGCGGTGCGCCGAGGAGCTCTTCCTCGGTGAAGCCGCTGACCTCGATGAAATAGGGATTGACGTAAGTGATCTTTCCCTTGAGGTCGGTCTTCGAAATAATGGCGACGCCGTCCCGCAGAGGGTACTCGGCGCCGGTCACAGGGAGGTTCTTGCGCATGTTCGGTCCCCTCTGCTGGTCTGGATTGCCAGTTTTTCTTGTCGCGTCTAATCGCCTGCAGCGGGACTTAGGCGCCGTTGAAACATTTATATCGAAAATTACACAACCTGTCTCTTGATCCAGATCAAGCATTTTCAAATTCGGGAAAGACGCACCTCGGCGCCCGCCCGGTAACGCGCGCGCAACAGGACTCAGAAGCCGAGCGTCAGGCCAAGCCCGATACCGGAAAAGCGCCAGTCGTCCGCCTCCTGGATGTCCTGCACCTGGCGGAGCTGCAGCTCGACGGTCGCCGACTGCTCCCTGACTTGCGCCAGGCGGTCGAGCTGTTCGGGCGTGGGCATCGCCCAGACAATCTGGCCGCGAATTTCCCCGGCGGGATACGCAGGACTGTGCACGTTGAAGTAATAATTACCGTCCCGCAGTGCGGCGAACTGCGGCTCGGTCAGCGGCGCGCGTGTGGTCCAGACGGTCGTGCCTGGCGCCTTGGTCAGCGGGAAGGCTACCGGCCCGACTGTCCCGGGAAGCGCCAGATGGATGTGCGCGTCGGTATCCACCACGCCAGTGGTGACCAGGCTGGCGCTCAGCGCCCTGCCGTCGGGATCGACGGTGACGAGACCGACGCCGCTGCCGATGCTCGCCGTCGGCGGAACTTCCTCCGCGCCCCTCAACGTTGACGAAAAGGCGAAAGGAAGGTCGTCGTCATAGCTGCCTCCGCAGGAAGCAAGGAAGATGACCGCAACACATGCTGCCGCATGGAGACGCAGGCGCAAGAAAGACATGGCACGCTCCTGTACCCCTGTCATTGCTCCCTGGACTGCCGGAATGCTTCCGGTCGTATTTGGCTTATGCAGGCTTCATGCCTGCTTTGCTGATTCCTTCATCACTTCCTGTGCCGTACGGAAGGCGTCCACGGCCAGAGGCGCGCCGCAGTAGACGGCGGCGTGCAACAGCACTTCACGGATTTCCGCCGGCGTCGCGCCGTTGTTCAGCGCGCCGCGCAAATGTCCTTTCAGCTCGTGCGCGCGTCCGAGCGCGGTCAGCATGGAAATCGTGATCAGGCTGCGGGTCTTGAGATCCAGCCCCTCGCGGCACCACACCGTTCCCCAGGCGTTACGCGTGACGAATTCCTGCAACGGCATGGTGAACTCGTCCGCATTAGCAAACGCCTTCTCGACAAAATCCTCGCCCATCACCTGCTTGCGCATCTGCAAGCCGTCTTCGAATTGCTGGTCCATGCTGCCGCTCTCGGTCCAATGAAAACGGTGATTATAAGAGTCTATTCCTGAGCCGTCGGGATGGGTGTTCTACCGTGCCGCGGCGCATTCACCGCTGCCAGGAAGCAGGCCAGTGATACCAGCGAAACGGCAAACAGGATGCCGAGCAGCAAGGGCGGCGAGGGGTCGGATGCCACGATGGCGGCAGCGACAAGCGGACCGGCTGCCTTCGCGATGAGCGAGGGCCCCGCCAGCGCCCCGGAAATCGCGCCGTAATTTTCCCGTCCGAACAAGGTTTGCGGCACGGTGCCGCGCACGATGGTCAGCACGCCGTTGCTCACGCCATACAGGATGCAGAACGCCGCGACCGCGTAACTGTGCTGGCCGAGAAAGAGTAGCGCCAGCAATCCCGCCGGCAGGAGAGAAAAGGTCAGCTTGCCCACCGCCTGCGGACGGATGTGGCGCGCGAAGGCGAGCTCGCCGATGCGTCCGGCGACCTGCATCGGCCCGATCAGCGTTGACACCAGCACGGCGGCGGCCGCCGAATGGCCGAATCGCTGCAGCAGCGGGATCAGGTGTACCGACAACGCGGAGAAGACGAACATGTTGGCGGAAAAGGCAATGGCCAGCTTCCAGAACGCGGGATCGCGCACCGCTTCATGCAGAGTGTAATTACGCGCGCCGTGCGGTTCGACGGGCAGCGGCTTGCGGCGTCCTCCTGAGCGCAGCAGCGCGTGCACCGGCGCGCAGAGCGCAAGGTGGATGGCGCCATAGATCAGGAAGGTGTCGCGCCATCCCACCATGCTGTTGAGCATGAGGGTGAGCGGCCAGAACACCGTGCTCGCCAGGCCGCCGAACAGTGTGAGCACGGAGATGCCCTTGCGCGGCGCCATGTGGAATTCGCGGTTGATGGTGGCGAAGGCTGCTTCGTACAATACCATGGCCATGCCGATGCCTACCGCGCTCCACGAAACGAAATACAGCGCGATGGAATGTGCGCTTCCGATGCCGATCATGCCCAGTCCGGCCAGCACCGAGCCCGCGGCCATGACGACACGTCCCCCGATACGGTCGATCAGGATTCCCGCCGGCGTCGACGCCAGCCCGGCGATCAGCAGGCTCCACGAAAACGCCCCGAACACGATCTCGTTGCGCCATCCCGTCTCGCGCTGGATGTCGCCCGCTACGATGGCGAATGCATAGTACAGCGAGCCCCAGGACACGACCTGCGTGAATGCAAGGAGGTAGACGATCTTCCAGGGGTCTTTGCTGTTCATCCGGGACGAGTCAGGGAATTGTCGATCTGGAAGTGTAACCCGTCCGGCGCCGCCTCATGGGCGGCCCGCCCTGAGCATCTTGCGGGCCTGCGCCACGAGTGTGCGCGACAGCCTCTCCATACGCGGCGACTGCACCTTCCAGGCATGCCAGTAAAGCGCGACATCGGTCGGCCTGTTCGGGGCGAGATCGACCAGCACGCCGCGTTCGCGCAGGCCGGCCATCTGCAGTTCCGGCAGCATGCCCCAGCCAAGGCCGTGCAAGACTGCCTGCAAGTACGGTTCGGCCGCGGGAACATAGTGCCGCGGAGTGGCATCCTCCGGCAGGCCGAATTGCTTCAGCAGGAAATCCGCCTGCAGGCGATCCTTGCGATCGAAGACAATGACGGGCGCCTTGCCCGCCGCCGCACGCGACATGCCCCTGGCAAACCAGCGCGCCCGGAATTCCGGCGCAGCCATGCAGCGGTAGCGCATCGCCCCCAGCGCCTCGACACTGCATCCCCGCATGGGCTGGGATTCGGTTGAGATGCAGCCGAGTGCGCGCCCGGCCTCCAGCAGCGTATAGGTGTGGTCCTGGTCGTCCAGGATGAGGTCGAGCAGCACTTGCTCTTCAATGGCGAAGGGCGCCAGCGCGGGAAGGAACCAGCTGGCGAGCGAATCATTGTTGAGCGCGATGGCGATGGACTGCGGCGCCGCCTCTTCCCCGGCGAGTTCCGCCCGCAGGTCGTCTTCCAGCGACTGCACTCGGCGCAGGTATTGCAGCAGGCGCTGCGCCGCCGGCGTGGCGCGGCAGGGCCGCGTGCGGATAACCAGCGGCGTGCCGAGGAAGACTTCCAGCGCGCGTACGCGCTGCGATACGGCGGATGGGGTCAGGTGCAGCGCAGCGGCGGCCTGTTCGAAACTGCCTGTTTCGATCACGGCGAGCACGGCCTCGCATTGGCGGGCGTCGAGTTTCATTATTAAGACGTTTTAAGCAATACGGAAATATATTAAGTATCGTTTATTTTTCGTTTTGTACGCGACAGAATGGCTCCCGTCAAATCCAAGGAGACAATCTTGTCGTTCTATCTGAAAGGACTGGGCCTGGGCGCGGGGCTGATCGTCGCCATCGGATCGCAAAACGCGCATGTGCTGCGCATGGGCCTCAAGCGCCAGCATGTCGGCCTGACGGTGCTGGTTTGCATCCTGTGCGAAGCGCTGCTGATCTCCGTCGGCGTCGCCGGCGTCGGCACGATGGTCGAACGCAGTCCCACACTGTTGTCACTGGCGCGCTGGGGCGGCGCTCTCTTCCTCGTCTGGTACGGCTTGCGCGCCTGGCGCTCGGCCTTCGGACAGCATGCGCTGAATGCGGCGCCGAATGCGGAAATCGGCCTGCGCGAAGCGCTGCTCACGGTGCTGGCCGCCACGCTGCTCAACCCGCACGTCTACCTGGATACGGTCGTGCTGCTCGGCGCCATCGGGGGACAGCAGGGGCCGGAAGGGAAATGGTGGTTCGCGCTCGGCGCAATGACGGCAGGCGCGGTGTGGTTCATGCTGCTCGGCTTCGGCGCGCGTCTGCTCGCGCCGTGGTTTGCAAAGCCGGCAGCGTGGCGTCTGCTCGACGCGGTGATCGGCGTGGTGATGCTAACGCTGGCCGCCTCGCTCGTGGCGGGCTGAGGCATCACCTCCGGACCGCGGGCTTGAAGCGATAGGTATCACCATGCTTCAGGATGGTCACCTTGCCCTGCAAACCCGCTGCCTTGACTTCGCTTTCGAACTCGCTGAGCGGCGACTTGAACACGTCGTAGTCGTTGTAATGGATCGGAATCGCATGATGCGGCGCGACCAGCTGCATCAGCTTCACGCCATCTTTGCCGTCCATCGTTACCTTCATCACCCCGAGGATGCGCGTGCCGCCGAGGTGGAGCAAGGCAAGGTCGATGTCCGGATAGCGTCGCGGAATGTCATCGAGATCTTCATACACGAGCGTATCACCGCTGATGTACATCCGGTAGCCGCCACCTTTGTCCGCAGCAAATTCCAGGATGGAACCCATGGTTTCCGGCAACGGCGCCGATGCACCGGGAGGGCCGTGACGCGCGGGCATCGCCGTGATACGCAGGCTCGCGCTGCCCTTGCGCACGGCGAGGGTGTCCCAGGTCGCGAGTGGATGCCGGTTCTTGAAACCGAGGTCGGCGAGCGCCTTCGCCGCCTCCTCCGTGGTCACGATGGGGATGTTGCGGTCCAGCTTTTCCTGCACCAGCTGGTCGAAGTGGTCACCGTGGAAATGCGACAGCACGACGAGATCGATCGGTGGCAGCTTGTCGAAGGGAATGGCGGGGTCGGTGAGCCGTTGCGACTTCAACCCGTATCCGAGGTGCACATGGTCGCCCTTGTGCAGGAAATTGGGATCGGTAAGGATGGTGAATCCGGCGTAGCGGATGAGGACCGTGGCCGTGCCAATGAACTGGACGGAACCGGCGTCGGCGCTTGCGGCCGCTGCACCGCCCTTCAGCTCAAGCGCGGTTTCCTTTGCCTGGACCAAGGTCGCGATGCACGCGACCAGCAGCGCCATCAAGGCGGCGCGCCATTGCCTGATCAACGTTGACACTCCCGCTCCAATCGTTCCGTGGACGCTTTCCGTATGAAGCGGGACGGCGCTGCAAGTTCAATGGGCGAACACGCTCACGTGGCTTGCCGTCAGGATCGCATCGACCGCCGGGTGCTTGATCTTGCGCTCGTTGGAAATGGCATAGACCTGTTCGCGCACGTGCGTCAGTTCCCCGACAGGCACTGCGCCGAACTGCTCTTCCACGGCTGAAGCTAGTGCCGACGGCGCCGGGAACATGCCCAGGCCGGTACGACCAAAGGTATTGAGCAGGGCACTGTCATCGAACTCGCCTATGATGTCCGGCCGCACGTCATGCGTCTCGAACCAATGGTCGAGGCGGCCGCGGATTGCGTGGTTGCGCGTCGGCAGCAGCAACGGCGCGCCTTTCAGGCTGGCCGGAAATCCGGTGCGATATTTTTCCGCCAGCGCCGGCGAACCGTACAGCATGGTTTCGCTTTCACCCAGCAGGTGGCTGAATACCCGCAGGTTGGTGCCGGACGGTACCGGGCGGTCGGTGAGAATGACATCCAGCTTGTGTACGGAAAGCTCGCCGAGCAGCGATTCGAAGTCGTCCTCATGACACACCAGCTTGACCTTCTGCGGCAGCTTCAGGGCCGCGTCGAGCAAGCGCGAGGCGGTCAGCTTGGGTAGCGAGTCGGACAGTCCCACCGTGAGGCGCATGGTCTGCCCGACGTCGGTCTCGGTCAGCACCTCCTGCAGTTGCTCGCCGAGCAGGAAGATCTGGTCGGCGTAGGACAGTGCGACGCGGCCCGCCTCGGTCAGCACCAGGCGGCGCCCCTGCGGCGCAAGCAAGGCCTTCCCGACCGACTGCTCCAGCAGGGCAAGCTGGGCGCTGATGGTCTGGACTGCAACATCGAGCCGCTCAGCGGCCCGCGTCACGCTGCCCTCCTTGGCGACGACCCAGAAGTAATAGAGATGGCGGTAGTTCAGGGAAACGTTTTTCATTATTCGTGTTTTGCGAAGTAATTTTCACATTATCTTCGCTTTTTAAGAGATGACAAGTCTTTTAAGATGCACGGGTCGATAAACAGGAGGTTCCGATGTAATGAAACGCATCGCATCACCGCAACTTGACTGTTTGGCATGAATCTCGGAAAGGAATCACGATGAATGACCGTAACACCACCCTGCGCGACCGGGCTTTCGGCTCCGGCTCCGCGACGACCGTCATCGACGTGTCGTCGCGCAAGGTATTGCGCAATACCTACATGTTGCTGGCCCTGACGCTGGGCTTTTCTGCGATCACTGCGGGCGTGTCGGCGGCCCTGCGCCTGCCGCACCCCGGCATCCTGATCACCCTGGTCGGCTATTTCGGCCTGCTCTTCCTGGTCAACAAGTACCGCGACCGCGGCCTCGGCGTGGCGCTGGTGTTTGCCCTGACCGGTTTCATGGGCTACACCCTCGGCCCGATCATCAGCCATTACCTGAACATGCCCAACGGCACGCAGACGGTGATGCTGGCGATGGGGGGCACGGCGGCGATCTTCATCGCGATGTCCGGCTATGCGCTGGTCACCAAGCGTGACCTGTCGTTCATGGGCGGCTTCCTGATGGTCGGCATCCTGGTGGCCTTCCTGGCCGGCCTGGCGGCGATCTTCCTGCAGATCCCGGCGCTGTCGCTGACCGTTTCCGCCGTGTTCGTGCTGTTGATGTCTGGCATGATCATGTATGAAACGCAGCAGATCATCCGTGGCGGCGAGACGAACTACGTGATGGCGACACTGAGCCTGTTCGTGTCGATCTTCAACCTGTTCACCAGCCTGCTGCACCTGCTGGGCTTCTCTAGCAACGATTAACCCTCCCCTCTCCCTCAACCGAGAGCAGACGCAAGTCTGTTGCCTTCCGGGGGTGCTCATACCACCCCCGGTTTTTTTGTTAATCTGAAAACCGAGGCCGTTTCTCAAAGTCCAATAGTTCATGCGTTGGACTTCGAGAAACTGAACTTCTATAAGGAAAATCCATGGTCGAACTCCTCTCGGATCCGCAGGTCTGGATCGCCTTCTTCACCCTCACCGCGCTGGAACTGGTGCTGGGCATCGACAACATCATCTTCATCTCCATCCTGGTGGACAAGCTGCCCAAGGAACGGCGCGAATTCACGCGACGCCTCGGCCTCTTCCTCGCGATGTTCATGCGCATCGGATTGCTGCTGACTCTGTCGTGGATCGTCGGCATGACGCAACCGCTGTTCACGATCTTCGGCCAGGGTTTCTCGGGTCGCGATCTGGTCCTGCTGGCAGGCGGCCTTTTCCTGCTGTGGAAAAGTGTCGGCGAAATCCACGAAACCTTCGAAGGCGCGGAGGGCGGTGGCGCCTCCACTGCCGTGAAGAACACCTTCGCCGGCATTGTGCTGCAGATCATGCTGATCGACCTGGTGTTCTCGCTCGACTCGATCATCACCGCCGTCGGCATGGTGGACCAAATCTCCGTGATGGTTGCCGCCGTCATTGTCTCCGTCGGCATGATGATGTTCTTCGCCGGCCCGATCGGCCGCTTCGTGTCCGAGCATCCGACCATCAAGATGCTGGCCCTGTCCTTCCTGGTCGTCGTGGCAGTGGTGCTGATCGCCGAAGGCTTCGGACACCATGTTCCGAAGGGGTACATCTACAGCGCAATGGCCTTCTCGGTAGTGGTGGAAATGCTCAACATCCGCTTGCGCAGGCGTTCGACACGCGCGGAGCTGGAGGCTACGCGTTACGTGCCGGAAGCCGGACGCGAGCACTGACCGCGACACTCAACCTCGCCCCGACGATGCCGGGAAGGAAGCGATTTCCTTCCCGGCATTTTCTTTTGACGAAATACAAATGGAGGAACGGCAAGCCTGCGTCGCATGTCGATCATGCAAGCGCTCAAGAGGGTGATATGAAGATTGCGATCATCGGCACGGGTTATGTTGGCCTCGTCACCGCGGCCTGCCTCGCCGAGATCGGCAATACTGTTACCTGCGTCGATGTCGATGCAGGAAAGATCGACCTGCTGAATGGGGGCAAGGTCACCATCTACGAGCCTGGGCTGCCGCAACTCATTGCGCGCAACCGCCGCACCGGCCGCCTGGTCTTTACCACCGCCCATGATGAAGCGGTACGGCATGCCGAAGTCGTTTTCCTCGCGGTGGGCACGCCGGCCGGGGAAGACGGCAGCGCCGATCTCTCGCATGTCCTCAACGCCGCCCGCCTCGTCGGGCGCCATTTGCGCCGCCCGGCTGTCATCGTCAACAAATCGACCGTCCCCGTCGGCACCGCCGGACTAGTGCGTGGGGCGATCGCGGACGAACTCGCCGCACGGCATCTCGACATCACCTTCAGCGTGGTCAGCAACCCGGAGTTCCTCAAGGAAGGCTCGGCGGTGAACGACTTCATGCGCCCCGACCGCATCGTGCTCGGCTACGACGATCCGTCGGCGGCCGGCATCATGCGGGAGCTGTACATTCCGATCCTGCGCCACCGCGAGCAGCTCATCGAGATCGGCACACGCAGCGCCGAATTGAGCAAGTACGCGGCTAATGTCATGCTCGCCGCGCGCATCAGCCTGATGAACGAACTGGCCGTCCTCGCCGAAGCGTCGGGTGCCGACATCGAGGAGGTACGCCGCTGCATCGCGGCCGATCCGCGCATCGGTCCGCATTACCTGCAAGCCGGCATCGGTTACGGGGGCTCCTGCCTGCCGAAGGATGTGAAAGCGCTCATCAGGACGGCGGCACACTACGGCTGCACGCCGCACATGCTCAAGGCGACGGAGGCCGTCAACGAAAAGCAGAAATCCATGCTGTTCAAAAAAATCTGCAGCCACTACGGCGGCGCACGCCGACTGGAAGGCAAGACGTTCGCGCTGTGGGGCCTGTCATTCAAGCCGAATACCGGCGACATGCGAGAAGCCCCCAGCCTCGTGCTGATTGAGCAACTCTTGAAGGCGTACTGCAGGATACGTGCTTGCGATCCCGTCGCGTGCGAGGAGGCAGCACGGGTATTGCAAGGCATGCATGATGCCAAGCGCTTTGCCGACCGCATCCACCTCACCCAAGACCCCTGGGATGCGGTGGAAGGCGCGGATGCGATGGTGCTGGTGACGGAATGGCGGGATTTCAGGATGCCGGATCTGAGCCGGCTGGCGGACAGCCTGCACGACAGGGTCGTGTTCGACGGGCGCAACCTGTACGAGCCGACGTTGCTGCAGGCGGCAGGATTGCGGCACTACGGCATCGGGCGACCGCCAGAGCCGTAGTCAGCGCCGGTAATCCCAACGCCCGCCGCGATGGCTATCCCAGCCGTCCCAGTCATGGCGGTGACGATGGTGGTGTCGATGTCCGCGCGGCTCGATCGGGCGGCCGTATGGGTCGACATACAGGACCGGCGGCGGATAGACCGGATAGGCGGGCTGCACGTAGACGACGGTAGGTGGTTGCGCGAATGCCGACGGCGGCGGACCGTAAATGTAGTGTGGCTGCGGAGAAACCACGACGCCGGGCGCGGGCACCACGTACCCCGGGGAACCGACGGTCACCGACCAATGCACCCTCCCGCCGGCGTGCGCCGGCATAGCAGCGAGCCAGACCGCAAGCGCGCCAACTGCAACTGCGAAATTCCTGTTCATGCTCTGCTCCTGAATCCAGAGGGTGTTATGAACCAGGGAAGGGGGCCCCCTTCCCTGGTTCATAACACCCTCTTTATATTAAAGTCGAAAGCAGGGCGTCCTGCGTGGAATGTTTGTAACAACCCGCTTCTTCGTCCATCCTGAGGCGGCAACGCAACAGCATTGCCTGTGGACAGGCATGCATGCTTTGCATAGACTCGCCACCACTATCGTGTTCCACGCTATCCATGCCTGCCGCATTTGCCGCGCTCTTCCTGTCCGCCCTGCTCGCTGCCGGCCTCGCTGGTGCCGTCCCGCCGCACATCTTCGTTGTCTACGTCGTTGCCAGCACCGCTGCCTTCATCGCCTACGGCATGGATAAATTGGCAGCACGCAGGCAACTGCGCCGCACGCCGGAAAGCACGTTGCATGCGCTCGGCCTCGCCGGTGGGTGGCCGGGTGCGCTGATTGCCCAGGCCCTGTTCCGGCACAAGACGCGCAAGCAGCCTTTCCAGGGAGTGTTCTGGCTCACCGCCGTGCTCAATTGCACGGTACTCGCGGCGATTCTGATTGCTGCTCGGGTTTGATTTTTGTCAGCGCGGCAGCTTGTCTTTCCGTCAGTGCTAAAACAACACGCAACAAGTCTGACGGAACGCGAAGACAATCCACGGTGTCCGAGCTACGGTTTGCTCTTCAAGAAAACACAAGAATCCAATGCGCTCCCTGCTCACCCGTTTCATTGCTGACGAACACGTCGACGCCTTCCTGTTCCGCTCGGGCCTGACGCTCTACCTCGCCGTGATCATCCTGGGCTCGATTCCCGGCGCCCGCGATGAAATTGGCCACGTGGCATCCGGCCTCGTGTTGCATTTCGCGACCTATTCCTGCATTGCCTTCCTGCTCGCCTGCGGCGCAGCGGGCAACGCGACCGCCAAGGCGGTCAAAGCTTTCTGCATCGTCGCCGTGATGGGCGCGGTCGACGAAGCGATCCAAAGTCTCCTGCCTTACCGCCACGGCGCGATCACGGACTGGATGATCGACATCAGCGCCGCGCTGTTCACGACACTGGTGTTTCGCATCACATCGGGCGACAAAGCCGCGGCGGCTTCCTGATCCGGGTCATCACGCGGCCGCCGGCATCGCCTCGCGCAGGTTGGCCAGCTCCTCCTCGCCCAGCGTTTCCTTTTCCATCAGGCGCCTCGCCGCCGTTTCCAGCAGCTGGCGGCGCGCCGTTAGTGCCATAGCGGGTCACCATGCTGCGCGCAATGTCGGTCACCTAGGGCCTGACCCAAGCACGGAATTTGCTCCTGAATTCGACCTTGATCCAGGAGTTGAACGTGAACCAGCAGCCCGCATACCTCGTCGGTCAAATCGTCGTCTTCACCGATGACCCCGACCTTGCCGCACGCGCGGCCAACCAGATCCGGCAGGAAAACCTCTCCAGCTTGATCCCCAACGGCACCATCGTGATCTCCGGCCATCACCTGGCATGGACAAGCCTCCCGGCACTGCGCAGTGTCGATTCGTGGCAGTAGGGGTGACGCCGGTGGTGTGTTATCGCGCCAGGCTGCCGCGCAGCAGCCATACGTTGCTGCGCTCGTTCGGCTTCAGGCTGCTGTTGACGATGGCGATGACGCCGTCGCCGGCGACGGCAAGCTTCTTCATCAGCAAGCCCTGGTAGCTTCCATTGCCGCCGCCGTCGGGTGACGCACTGCCCGGAACGGCCTGCAGTGGGGTGAAATTGCGGCCGCCATCGCGCGAAACCGTCAAGGCGAGGCCGCGTGGACGGCTGCGGTGATCGGGAAAAATCTCCCACGCCACGTAGATATTGCCCGCCGCGTCGATGCCCAGCGAAGGGAAGGCAGCGCTTTCGACAGGTGGATGCATTCCCGCCGATATGTCGCGCGACGCCTCGAAGCTGCGCCCGCCGTCTGTCGAGCGCGCGTAGCGCACGTGGTAGCGCCCGAACGGCCCGCCTGCGCTTTCGGCAAAGGCCAGGTGCACTGTTCCCGTGCCGCCCACGGCCAGCTTCGGCGCATCCGAATAGCCCTTGCCCTTGGAGACAATGACCGGCTCGCTGAAACTGTCGCCACTGTTGCCGGAGCGTGCAACGTGGATATCGGCGCCGATGTCCTCGCCGGTCGTCCAGGCAAGGTAGAGCTCTCCTCCCTTGCCGGCCGCCAGCGACGGGCCGCGGATCGGTTTCGCGTTACCTCCACCCGCCAGCTGTCGCGGGCGCGAGAAACTCTTGCCACCGTCCGTGGAGCGGCTGAACCATAACTGGCCGTCGTATTCGGTCCAGACTGTGTAAAGCTTACCGTCCGGCGCGGCCACAATGTCATAGCTGCCGTTGTGCCACACATCCTTGTTGATGCGTCCCTTGCCGTCGCCGCCGAAGGAATCCGACACGTTCACCGGATCGGAAAAGGATGCGCCGCCATCCTCAGACCGCGCAAAGAGCATGTCGCCGCCGTGTGAGGCACCGGAGAAAATGATTTCCTGCCAGAAGAGATAGACGTGCCGGGAATCATCCGGCGAGAGCGCCACCCGGGGCAGCCAGGAGAAGGTGGCCGGGCTGCGCGAGACATTGACCGGCTTGCCGATCGGCGTCGCGCTGTCGCTGCCCAAGCGCAGGAAGAACACATCCTTGCGGGCCTGTTCAACCCAGGCGACCGAGGCACGGCCGCCGGCGTCGATGGCGACCGCAGGGTCGTCGACATAATCGTATCGGGAATCGTTCTGTTGCCACGGCCCCTTTTCGCCACGCCCGCTGGCGATGGCGGTGCTGCCGTGCCAGTTGATGGCGTCAGCAGCCAGGGTAGAAAGGGAGGTTGCGAGGAGGAACGCAGGAAGGAAGTATTGCAGGAGTCGTCGCTTGGCCATACGGACAGTGTAGTTGGCCGCCGCGACGACTCCAAGGAGCGCTTACATGCGCAACGCGCCGAAGCAGGCAATGCCGATGCCGAGGGCGACGGACACCAGCGCAAAACGGTACAAGCGGTCGGCGCGCGCCTGTCTCTCGCGCATGCGCTCCTTGAATTTTTCGTTCTTCCTGCTCACGGCTGCTCCATCAGAAAAAGATGGGGTCATTGTGATGACAGGAAACTTCCGCCGCCTTGACGCGACGCAAGGTTTCTCTTCGGACTTATATCCTTGCAGCAAGCTCTGCGCCCTCACGGATTGCGCGCTTGGCGTCCAGTTCCGCCGCCAGCGCTGCGCCGCCGATGAGATGGAAGCGCGGCCCCGTGTTGCCCTGCTCCGCGGGCATCAATTCCTTGAGCGACTCCTGGCCGGCGCAGACCACCACGTTGTCGACCTCGAGCACGCGCTCCTTGCCATCGACCGTGATGTGCAGTCCCTTGTCGTCGATCCGGCGATAGTCGACACCGGCCAGCATCTGCACGCCCTTGCGCTGCAGGGTGGCGCGATGCACCCAGCCCGAGGTCTTGCCGAGCGTGGCGCCGAGCTTCGATGCCTTGCGCTGCAGGAGAAAGACTTCGCGCACCGGTTGTTCGGGCGCAGGCTTGCGCAGGCCGCCATTGATGTCCGCCTTGAGGTCCACGCCCCATTCGTCGAGCCAGTGCTGCAGCGACACGGGCAACGGCACGTGCGGATCGTGCAGCAGGAATTCGCTGATGTCGAAGCCGATGCCTCCGGCGCCGACGACGGCGACGCGCTTGCCGACGGGCGCATCGTTCTTCAGCACATCGAGGTAGGACAGCACCATCGGATGGTCGATGCCTTCGATGCGCGGCGTGCGTGGCACGATGCCGGTGGCGACGATGACCTCGTCAAAACCCTGTTGCAGCAATTCCTCGCGCGTGACCTTGTGGCCGAGGACGACCTCGACGCCGGTCAGCTCCAGGCGCTTGCGGAAGTAGCGCAGTGTCTCGCGGAATTCTTCCTTGCCCGGCACGCGCATCGCGTAGTTGAACTGGCCGCCGATGCGGTCGCTAGCCTCGAACAGGGTGACGCGGTGGCCACGCTCGGCGGCGACCGTTGCTGCCGAGAGTCCTGCCGGCCCCGCCCCGACAACGGCAACACGCCGCGGCTGCGCAGCCCTGGTGTAGTTGAGCTCCGTCTCGTGCGCCGCGCGCGGATTGACGAGGCAGCTTGCGCGCTTGTTGGAGAAGGTATGGTCGAGGCAGGCCTGGTTGCACGCGATGCAGGTATTGATCTCGTCGACGCGGCCGCCGGCGACCTTGTTCACGAACTCCGGATCGGCGAGGAAGGGACGCGCCATCGACACCATGTCGGCATCGCCGCTGGCGATGATGTCCTCCGCTTCTCCCGGCATGTTGATGCGGTTCGATGCGACGACGGGGATGCCGATCTCCTTGCGCAGGCGTCCGGCGAGGCTGCGGAAAGCGGCGCGCGGGACGGACGTGACGATGGTCGGCACGCGGGCTTCGTGCCAGCCGATGCCCGTATTGATGATATTGACGCCCGCCGCCTCCAGCGCCTTTGCCACGGCGACCACGTCGGCCCAGGTATTGCCGCCCTCGACGAGGTCGAGCAGCGAGTGGCGGTACATGATGATGAATTCGTGGCCGACGGCCTCGCGCACCTGCTTCACGATCTCCACCGGAAGGCGCATGCGGTTTTCGATCGAACCGCCCCATCCATCGGTGCGGCGGTTGGTGCGCGCGCACAGGAACTGGTTGAGCAGGTAGCCCTCGCTGCCCATGATCTCGATGCCGTCATAGCCGGCCTTCTTTGCCAGATCGGCGCAGCGCACGTAATCGCGGATGGTGCGCAGGATGCCCTTCTCGTCCAGTGCGCGCGGTGTGAACATCGAGATCGGCGATTTGATCGCCGATGCGGACACGACGAAGGGCTGATAGCCGTAGCGGCCCGAGTGGAGGATCTGCATCAGGATCTTGCCGCCTTCTTCATGCACGGCACGGGTGACCTTCCGGTGATTGGGCACGTCGAAGAGGCTGTTGAGTGTGCCGCCGAAAGGCAGCAGCCATCCCTGCCTGCTGGGCGAGATGCCACCCGTGACGATCAGCCCGACGCCGCCCTTCGCGCGCTCGCGGAAGTAGGCGGCGAGTTTCGGGTAATTGAAGAACCGGTCTTCCAGGCCGGTATGCATCGAGCCCATGACCACGCGGTTGCGCAGCGTGGTGAAGCCGAGATCGAGCGGGGCGAGCAGGTGCGGGTGGGAAGCGTTCATCTTGTTCTGTCTCCGAGGCGAGTCGGGAGAGTCTACAAGATGTGGCGTGTCTATTCTTAGTGGCAATCCTCTAGGCTTCGGCATTACTGGCGTTACATTTGTTAACACAGTCACAACAACTTCTGCCGCGTGCACGCGGTCAGAACATGCAGTAGGGCCCGAACAAAAGCACTTTTCATCAAATCAAATTTGTGAGGACGCCATGTTCAAAAAATCTCTTACCCTGGCTGCGATCTCCGCAGTGGCTTTCGGTCTTGCCGCATGCGACGTCGAGAAAAAACAGGAAGGTAACCTCGACCTGCCGAAGTACGAAGTCGAGAAGAAACAGGCTGGCAACGTGAAGATGCCCGAGTATGACGTCAAGACCCCCGACGTCGCGGTGAACAAGGAAGAACGCAAGGTCGAAGTCCCGACCATCAAGAAGGAAGAACGCACGGTCACCGTGCCGGATGTCGACGTGAAGCCGGCACACGACAAATAGGATTTTGCTGCCCCCTTCCCTGGTTCATAACACCCTCAAGGCCCCCCGGCTACGGGGGCGCCTTTTCACTTTCCGTGGCCGACAGCAGCGCGGAACCTCAGATAATCCTCCGCGCTCTCCTTCGGGCGTTCGATCATCGGAAGATGGCCGACACCCTGCATCACGACAACCTGTGAACGCGGCATCAGCTTGTGCAGCACCTGCGCCGTGTCGACGTGGATCACGCGATCGCCGTCGCCCCATACGATCAATGTCGGCGTATCCATTCCTGACACGCGCTGCACCATGGAATCGGTAGCAATCGTTGCGAAGATGCGTTCTTCCAGGTCCGCATTGCGAATGCGCTCCTGCGCGAACACGTTCAGAATGGGACGCGGCACGAACGGCGGATCGCTCATCACGAACGCGAAGGTCTCCGCGAACTCGTCCTCGCTGCGCGCGATCAGCGGGTTGCGCCCGGTGCCGAGCACGATGTGCGCGAGTTCGCTGCGCGGCGCGTTCCAGATGCCGGCCGGATTGAGCAGCCAGAGGCTGCCGACCTCCTTCGGATAGAGCGCCGCATACGCCATCGCAATCTGGCCTCCCATGGAATTGCCGCCGAGGTGCACGGTCCGGATGCCGAGCGCCTGTGCCAGCCGTCGCAGCCTTTCTGCCTGCGCCGCCGGCGTGTAGTCGGCGTCGGCCGGCCGCGAGGATTCGCCGAAGCCGATATGGTCGGGGATGATCACGCGGTAGTGCGATGTCAGGTGGCGCGCGCTGCGTGTAAAGTTGTCCTTGTTGCCGCCGAATCCGTGCAGCAGCATCACCGGTTCGCCCTTGCCGCCTTCGAGGTAGACGTAACGCAGTCCGTCCTCGAGCGCGACCTCCTTGCGTTCCAGGCCAGCCCGCTCGCGGTCGAGTCCGATGGCGAGGCCGGCGACCTGCTTGTAGGCGCTTGCGCAACCGCTGAGCAGGAAGACAAGGAAAAGCAGCGGCAGCAGAGATCTTCGTGCAATGGTCATGGGCAGGCGTCGTTCAAAGGGATGGCAATTCCTGCAACGCTATGCGCCCCCAACCGCCGGTCCTTGACGCATCTCATGCGCTCGCTGCGCGTGGCATTGCGCGGTCAAGGATTGGCGCTGTTGTGCCTATGCGTCTGCTTTGGGCACGACAACCACGAGATAATCGAGGCGGGACAAAGATCATCTTCCATTCTCGGGAATGCCGAGGTCGATTCCCTCCGGATCCAGCAAGGGACGCAAATTGACTGCGTGGCCGACGAACGGGACACGCTCCTCCCACCCGCCATTGTGGGCCGGAACCAGCCAGTATCCTTCCTCATCATGCGCGACCCAGTAGCGGGGCTGACGCGTGTATTCGTAGAGCGTGACCAAGTGGAAACTCCATGCGGGTCGGACCGATTTTTCTCGCTGCAGCGCAAAGCGGCAATGACGGTAGTCAAGCACTTTGCCGCCGCAAGCTTTCATAATAGCCCTGCCGCATTGGATCCGCACGACCAGCATAACCAGCGACAACACAGGACAACTGCAATGAATATCGCGCTTTCAACGACGAATTCCGACGCTGCCCCTGCACCAACCACAACCGCCCGCGCGGCAAAACGTATCCTGGTGGTGGACGACAATGTGGACGCCGCCGAATCGGCCGGCGAGATCCTGCGCCTGCTCGGCAATGAAGTGTCTGTCGTGCATGACGGCCTGGCAGCCGTATCGGCTGTGGACGACTGGCAACCCGACGTGGTTCTGCTCGACATCGGCCTTCCCGGCATCGACGGATACGAAGTGGCCAAACGGGTGCGCCAGTCGGATCACGGCAAGGGCGTAATGCTGGTCGCCCTGACGGGCTGGGGCCAGGACCAGGACAAGCAGAGAACGTCCGATTTCGGATTCGACCAGCACTGGGTCAAGCCCGTCGGGATCGAGAAGCTGAAGGAAATCTCGCAGGGCGGTCCATGAGGCATCGTACAATGGCGGCGCATTTCCGTTCGCACACGCCTCACCATGTTCAATGACGATTTTTACCTCATTCTCCTGAAATCCGCCGCAGTCGGCCTGATCCTTGGCGCGGTTGCCGACCGCATGAAACAGCGGAGCTTTTTCGGCTGGGCGGCGATCGGCTCCGTTGCCGCCGCGATTTTTCCCGGACTGTCGCTGGTGGCGCTGATGGTGCTGGCGCTATTGCCCAAAGGCGAGCGCAAGAGCAAGGATTAGCGCCGCGACGACAACACAATCCCGCCGACGATCAGCGCAAATGCCACCGCGTGGTAGGCATGCGGCAGCTCCCCGAGGAAGGCCGATGACATCAGCGCAGCGAACAGCGGCGTGAGGTTGTTGAAGAACGCCGCGATATTCGGGCCGACGCGCTGCACGCCCGCGCCCCAACAGCGGAAGGCGACAATCGCCGGACCGACGGCGACGTAGAGCAATGCGGCCATGAGCGGCCAGCCCCATTCGATGTGCTTGCCGCCCATCGCCCATTCCCCTGCTGCAAACGCCCCCGACCACATCACGCCGAAGGTCACCTGCGCGAGCAGGAAGGCGGCCCAGTCGCCACGGATGGCCTCGGGCTCCTTGCGCGCCGCCAGCAGCCAGCTGTAGACCGACCAGGCAATCGTGGCCAGTACCATGAACAGGTCGCCAGGCACCAGGCGCAGGGCGACCAGCTGACTCCATTGTCCGCGACTAAGCACGATCAGCACGCCGGCCACCGACAGCAGCGCGCCCGCGACCTGCATGCGCGACACGCCGGCGCGGAAAAACATCCATCCGATCAGCAGCATCCACACCGGCATGCTGGCCGCTACCAGGGTGACGTTGATCGGTGTGGAACTCTGCAGTGCAAGATACTGCAGCGCGTTGTACATGCCCACGCCCAGCAGGCCGAGCACCGCGAAGCGCCGCCAATGCGCCCACATGCCGCTGCTCTTGCGGTAGATCCACCCCGCCATCGGCACGAGGATCAGCAGCGCGATGGCCCAGCGCAGGAAATTGAGCGTGATCGGCGGCACCATTGCATTCACCAGTCGCCCCACCACCGCATTGCCGGCCCACAGCAGCGGCGGGACGACGAGCATCAGTGCGGTGGACGGTGTGAGCGGATGGTTCATGCTGCCGGTACCCGGAGACAGGTTTCGAATGTGCAAGAGCATACTTGATTTCACCTGTGGCCGCCGGGCACTGGCCGCTCCCGGTACAATCGTGAGTCATGCATCGGCACATTGCCAAGATGATCAGGACGCTGGAAAACCGCTTTTACTACCTCGACAACTTCCACACGGTCGTCAACTGGATCGGGGAACGCTACGACGCCCTGCTGGACGAGTCGGAGCGACACTTCATCACGCGCTTCGTCGCGCTGCCGCAGCCGTCGCGCGCGCTGCTCGTGCGCATGGTGATGCGCAAGGGCGAGCTGTTCCGGTCGGGCAAACTGCGCTATGAGGAAATCGGCGATCCCTGCGCCGCCGCCGTTCCGCTCGCGGAGGCCGGTTGGATCGAGCACGATGCGCAGCTGTCGCTCGAAGAATTGTTCGCGCTGCTGACGAAGACAGAAATCGAAAGCCTGTTCCGCGAGCGCATTCGGAAAGGGGCGAGAAAGGCTGAACAGCTCGAGGCGTTGCGCGCGGCATTCACGGATGCACTCCCTTTCTCCCGCTGGCACCCGGATGCCGATGAGCAGGTGTACCGCCTGCGCATCGGCGTACTGTGCGACCGGCTGCGCCTCATGTTCTTCGGCAACCTGCACCAGGACTGGACCGAATTCGTGCTGTCGGACCTGGGCATCTACCGCTACGAAAAAGTGGACTTCCCCGCCTCTGCGCAGGCATTTCGCGACAGGCGCGACGTCGACGGCTACCTGCACCTGTTCCGCTGCCGCGAACGTCTTGAAGCAGGCGAGGCCATGGAAACGGTGCTGGCCGACGTGCCGGCGGAGCCGCTGGACAACGCCTGGATCGAGCAGCGGCGTGCACGGCTGCTGTTCCACGCGGCGCAGGAATACGAGCGCACCGGAGCGTGGAGCAATGCGCTACGCCTCTACACCGGCATCTCTTATCCCGAGGCGCGCGTGCGCACGATTCGCGTCCTCGAACTGAGCGGCCGGCATGAAGAAGCCTTGTTGCTCGCGCAGGAAGCCGCGAAACAGCCCGAGAGCGACGCCGAGCAACAACAGCTGCAACGCATGCTGCCCCGTCTCCTGCGTCGCGCGGGCCTGCCGAAGATTCCCGCGCGTACGCCGGCACCCGTCGCGCGCATCGATCTCGTCCTGCCGCAACCGCAGGATGCTTACTCGGTGGAAGAACTGGTGCGCGCGCACATTGGTACACCGGAAGCACCCGCCTGGTACGTGGAGAACACGCTGATCAACTCGCTGTTCGGCCTGCTGTGCTGGCAGGCAGTATTTACTCCGGTGCCCGGTGCATTTTTCCATCCCTTCCACACCGGCCCCGTGGACCTGCACAGCGCCGATTTCCGCCTGCGCCGCGCAACGGAATTTGACGCATGCCTGTCTGCGCTGGACACACAGCAGTACAAGGACATCATCCGCCTCCACTTCCGCGAGAAACACGGCATCCAGTCCCCCTTCGTCTTCTGGGACGTGCTTGACGAAGCCCTGCTGGAAACGGCCCTCGGCTGCATCCCGCCAGACCATCTGAAGAAATGGTTCGAACGCATGCTGCTCGACATCCGCGCGAACCGCTCGGGCTTTCCTGACCTCATTCAGTTCTGGCCGCAGGAAAAGCGCTATCGCATGGTCGAGGTGAAGGCGCCCGGCGACCGCCTGCAGGACAACCAGATACGCTGGCTGGAATTCTGCGCCGCGCATGGCATGCCGGTGGAAGTCTGCTGGGTGGATTGGACGGATGCATGAAGTACGTCGTCGCCGTCCGCGCACTGACCGAGTTCACCGCCAAGCAGGGCGACCTCGACCTGCGCTTCACCCCCTCGCCTTCCGCGCAGGAAGGTATCGCCGGGCACGCAACCGTGACATCGCGCCGGCCCGCAGGCTATCAGACTGAAATCACGCTGAGCGGCGAATACCGTCATCTTGTCGTGCGCGGTCGCGCTGACGGCTACGATCCGGACCGCAACCAGCTCGAGGAGATCAAGACCTTCCGCGGCGATCTGGACAGGCAGCCGGCGAACCACCGTCACCTGCACTGGGCGCAGGTCAAGGTGTACGGTTGGCTGTTGTGCGAGAAGCTCGGCCTGGCCGAGGTGCATCTGGCGCTCGTCTACTTCGATATCGGCACCGGCAAGGAGACGGTGCTGGTGGAAACGCATTCTTCCGCGGAACTGAAACAGTTCTTCGACACACAATGCGAACGCTTCCTCGCGTGGTCGGAACAGGAAATGGCGCATCGCAGTGCACGCGACGCGGCGCTCGTCGCGCTGCGCTTTCCGCACGAAGCATTCCGTACGGGCCAGCGCGAACTGGCGGAATCCGTCTACCGTGCGGCGAGCAGCGGCCGCTGCCTGCTGGCGGAAGCCCCTACCGGCATCGGCAAGACCATCGGCACGGTCTTTCCGCTATTGAAGGCCTGCCCCGGACAGCAGCTCGACAAGGTGTTCTTCCTTGCCGCCAAGACATCGGGCCGCCGGCTCGCCTTCGATGCGCTGTCGCAGGTGGGCGCGGGAAAGACGCTGCCGCTGCGCGTGCTCGAACTGGTTGCACGCGACAAGGCCTGCGAGCATCCGGACAAGGCATGCCATGGCGATTCCTGCCCGCTGGCGAAAGGTTTCTACGATCGCCTGCCTGCAACGCGGCAGTCCGCGGTCAACGCCCGCGTGCTGGACAAGGAAGCATTGCGCACGGTCGCACTGGAACATAATGTGTGCCCGTACTACCTGGCGCAGGACATGGCGCGCTGGTCCGACGTCGTGGTCGGCGATTACAACTATTACTTTGACGGCGGCGCGATGCTGCACGGACTCACCGTCGCCAACGAATGGCGCGTGGGCGTGCTGGTCGACGAAGCGCATAACCTCGTCGAACGCGCGCGCAAGATGTACACCGCCGAGCTGGACCAGGCTGCGCTGCGCAACCTGCGCCTTGCCGCTCCCGCGATCCTGAAGAAGGGCCTCGACCGCCTGCACCGCAGCTGGAACGAAGTCAACAAGGCGCAGGAAGCCGATTACCAGGTGTATCCGGAGGTGCCGTCCAAATTCGCGGGCGCGCTGCAGCAATCCATTGCCGACATCACGGAATACATGGCCGAGAATCCGGCGCTCTTCGATGCCGGCCTGCAGCAGTTCTATTTCGATGCGCTGCACTTTTCGCGCATGGCCGAGGTGTTCGACACGCACTCGCTGTTCGACATCAGCAGGCCGCGACAGCGCGGGTCCGTGCTGTGCATCCGGAATGTGATTCCAGCGCCCTTCCTCGGCCCGCGCTTCAGCGCCGCGCGGACCACGACCTTGTTTTCGGCGACCTTGCGGCCGGTGGATTTCTTCACAGACATGCTCGGCCTGCCGGAGGACACGGTCTGCATCGAAGTGACGTCGCCATTCGAGGCGGACCAGCTGCGCGTGAAGATCGTGCGCGAAATTTCCACACGCTACCAGGATCGCGATGCCTCGCTCGATCCGATCGCGGCGCTGATTGCGAAGCAGTATGAAAGGCGGCCCGGCAATTACCTGGCTTTCTTCAGCAGTTTCGATTACCTGCAGAAAGTCGCGCAGCGTTTCGCCGCGCGCTTCCCAGAGATCCCGTTTTGGGAACAGTCGCGCGGCATGGCCGAGAGCGAACGCGATGCCTTCCTCGCGCGCTTCACACCCGAAGGACGCGGAATCGGCTTCGCCGTGCTGGGCGGATCTTTCGGCGAGGGTATCGACCTGCCGGGCGAACGTCTTGTGGGCGCCTTCATTGCCACCCTCGGACTGCCGCAGCTCAATCCGGTGAACGAGCACATCATGCAGCGCATGCAGGATATCTTCGGTGCAGGCTACGACTACACCTACCTCTATCCCGGCTTGCAGAAGGTGGTACAGGCAGCGGGACGCGTTATTCGCACTAAGACGGACACGGGGGTGATCTACCTGATCGACGACCGGTTTGCGCGATCGAACGTGATGCGACTGCTGCCGGGGTGGTGGAAAGTAGAGCGCTAGCCGTCCTGCGATGTATGCGGCGCGGACAATTCGCTGACGTGTGGCATTGCGCCATGCGCTACCCCAAGCTTTGTTTCGGCCTTGGGATTTCGCGCGCTTTCCTCCGGTCGAACTGAGGCGGCACAACCGCGACCATCTTTCTTCGCAGATGCGACCGTATCTGCAGTTCCACGAGTCATACCACGTCAGGGAGCAGATAGCGCCTGCAGAGCGCATCGTCATTCTTCATGAATGGAGACCTTATGGGATGGTTCACACGAAAGAATCACGTCGTCATCACCACGCTACTCGCTTCCGCCCTGCTCGCGCCCTTGCATGCGGTGGCGGCGGACACAGGCGGAATGCAACGCCTGTCGGAAGATGAGCTGCGGCGCGTCGCCGCGCAAGGGCTGGCCGACCGCTTCCTGCAGCGCATCGCGCTGTACATGTCCCACGGATTCGGCGTCGAAGTCATCGGCGACTCGGCTCGCCTGCTCAATCCGCTGGCCGATGCCTTCACCGGACTGCTCGACGCTGACGTCAACTTCCAGGATGCGGTATTCAATCCGCTCAATCCGTTGACGCTCATTAACAGCGACGGGAGCGTCCTGGTCCGACTGCCGACGACAATCGGGGAATTGAACATCCGCAATATCCGCATCCGCGGCTCCAACGGTACGAGCTTTGGCAGCGTGACGATCCGCGATGTGGACTTTGGGGGCACCACCATCCGTGTGACCCGCCGCTGAACATTCCGCACTTGAACATCGGCTGCCAGCTGGCTAAGATGCTGTATTTATATACAGTATCTTAGCCATGCCGGAAGACGATTTTCCCCGGGATTCCCAGCCCGTCCTGCTCCACCGACCGCTTGCAGCCCGCAAGGGCCGCGGCGCGGTCACCAACCTGCAGGGCCGCTACGAAACGCAGGCGCGGGAGGCCTTCGATGATGGCTGGGCAGGCGAGGAGGACGAAAGCGGCCCGGTTTTCAGGACGGAAGTCTTCGAGGAGCAGGCCAGGAGCATCCTGACGCGCAACGCCTCGCCGGACGTGCCGTTCGACGTTTCACTGAACCCCTATCGCGGGTGCGAGCATGGCTGCATCTACTGCTTTGCCCGTCCGACACATAGTTACCTCGGCCTGTCGCCCGGGCTGGACTTCGAAAGCCGGATCTACGCCAAGGTCAACGCGCCAGAACTCCTGCGCCGCGAACTGGCAAAGCCATCCTACGTCCCGGAATCGATCGCGCTCGGCGTGAACACCGACGCCTACCAGCCCTGCGAGCGCGGCCTGCGCCTGACAAGGCGGGTACTGGAGGTGCTGCACGAATGCGGCCACCCGGTCGCGGTGATCACCAAGTCCTCGTTAATCGAACGCGACATCGACCTGCTCGCGGACATGGCGGTGAAACGCCAGGCCATGGCAGCCGTCACCATCACGACGCTCGATCCGGCGATCGCGCGCACGCTGGAACCGCGCGCTGCCGCACCGGCCCGGCGGCTGCGCACGATACGTACGCTGACCGATGCCGGCATCCCGGTCGGCGTCAGCATCGCGCCGGTGATTCCCTTCGTCACCGAACCGGACCTGGAGCGCATCATGGCCGCCGCTGCCGACGCAGGTGCGATCGCCGCGAGTTATATCGTGCTGCGCTTGCCGTGGGAAGTGAATCCCCTGTTCATGCAATGGCTGGAGGCACATTTCCCCGACCGCGCGCAGCGTGTGATGAACCGCATTCGCGACATGCGTGGCGGCAAGGAGTACGACGCGACGTTCGGCAAGCGCATGCACGGCGAGGGCGTATGGGCCGACCTGGTCCGGCAGCGCTTCGATAAAGCGGCGGCGCGGCTCGGGATGGGAGCGCGCTCGAAAGGATATGCTGCGCTCGATACGTCACAATTCAGGCGGCCGCCGTCAGGAAAGACGAAGCGGGCCGACGGGCAGTTCGAACTTTTCTAATGTTGAAAACAAACTGATGCGCGTCATCACATTGTCATACTGAACCCGTAACATGCATCCATCTGCTGTACATGCAAAGGATATGCATGACGGCAGTCAGGTGTGCCGCCGTTCCCGATCAGACACGGGGTGGCACACCGACCACCCTCCCTCATCCTGCCCTTCCCGGCACCGAAAATTCCAGAGCGTAATGCTTGGCTACCCGATGACGTGCGGATATACCGGAATCCGGTGAACCTGCATGGCAAGATGCCGTCTACAAGCAAAAGCAGGGCGCGCTGCGTCGCGCCTGCGATCCCCTTGTACCCTGCCATTGGAGCCGACCGTATGAACCTGATGATCACCGGACACCATGTCGATGTCAGCCAAGCCCTGCGTGAATATGTGGAGAACAAGCTCGAACGGGTCGTCCGTCATTTTGACCAGATCATCGATATTGCGGTGATACTTGGCGTCGAGAAACCATCCGAAAAAGACAAGCGCCAGCGCGCCGAAGTCAACATGCGGCTCAAGGGCAATGTCATTCACGTGGAGCATTTTGCCGAGGACCTGTACGCGGCCATCGATGGTCTGGTGGACAAGCTCGACAGGCAGGTGCTCAAGCACAAGGGCAAGGTGCAGGGCCACCAGAACGAGGCCCTCAAGCACATCAGCTCGGACCTCTCCTGATCAGCGGGGCGGCGAGGTGTAGGGCAGGAACAGGCTCAACACCTGCTTGAACCCCCAGTCCAGATGTTCGCGCGTCACCATGCCGACGTTGTGCCGTGAATCGAGATAATCCAGCCAGTAGCTGGAGATGATCCAGGCATTGACGATCAGGCAGTCCAGCTCCTCGTCGCGAGCGGTGAGGAGCCCTTTCTCGACCATCTGTTTCAGCGCACGCTTGATGTCCGACTGACCGCGGTCGGCGAGCTTCACATTCCTCGCGCGCACTTTCGGCGCCAGGCGCTTGATCTCCGCGCCGTCGCGATACAGGAAGCGCCATTCCCACATCAGCGTAAACCAGCGCCGCAAGTAAGCCTGCCCTGCGGAGCCCGGCTCCTCCTCCGCCTCCTGCGGTGTATTGGCCACCTCGTTCAGCGCCTCTTCGAATTGCTCGAACAGCGCGAAGAGGATGTCTTCCTTCTTCTTGAAGTAGTAGTAGAGGTTGCCTTCGTTGATGCCCGCCGTGCGCGCGATCTCGGCAGTGGTGACGGCGGCGGGGCCGGACTCGTTGAACAGGCGCAAACAGACATCGAGTATGCGGTCCCGTGTACGCATGGCGACTTCGGTCATGATCATTCGTATTGACAGGATTAAGGCAACTACCTTAACTTGGCTCTTGCGGAAAATTCATTTCTTTTGTCCATTTTACTGGACGCGAACCTGGGTAATACATTTGGAAGGGGCGGCATGAGCTGGCAAGCGCGCGTTTTCAGTTTCATCCTGCGGCAGACTTTCAAGCGGAGACTCACCGCGGCGAAAGATGCCATGCAGGCACGTGCCGTGCTCAACAGCGGCCGTTTCAGCACGCCCCGTGGGGTGCTGGTTACCCCGGCGTTGCAGGGTGGCGTCCCGGCCGAGTGGGTCGAAGTACCGGCACCCGGACCGGCCACCCTGATCTATCTGCATGGCGGCGGCTACTTTGCCTGCTCGCCGCGTTCCCACCGGGGGGTGACCGGTTTTTATGCACAGCAAGGCTTGCGTGTATGCGTGCCCGATTACCGGCTTGCGCCAGAGCATCCCTTCCCTGCCGCCGTGGAGGATGCGGAGGCCGTCTACGCTTCGCTGATCGCTAGCGGAATCGATCCGGGCCGCGTCGTGCTGTCCGGCGACTCGGCAGGGGGAGGCCTCGCACTGGCCTTGCTCCTGCGCATCAGGGAGCGCGGCCTGCCCATGCCCGCAGCCGCCGCGCTGTTCTCGCCGCTGACCGACCTTGCGACGACGGGTGCCTCCATCGTGAGCAACGATGCGCGCTGCGCAATGTTCCGCGGCGCGCGCATCGGCATCGGCGCCGGGTTCTATCTTGCCGGCGCCGATCCGCGCACCCCCCTTGCCTCGCCGCTGTACGCGGACCTGCAAGGCCTGCCGCCGCTGCTGATCCACGTCGGGGAGGATGAAGTGCTGCTCGACGATTCGACACGGCTCGCGGAACGTGCGCGTGCGGCAGGTGTCGAGGTCGAGCTGCGTATCTGGCCCGAGGTCCCGCATGTGTGGCAGATGTTCCAGCGCTTCATTCCCGAAGGACGTGCATCGCTGGCAGAGGCAAGCGGCTTCCTGCTCGCCCACACTGCCCGCGAGGACAAGCGTGACGCGAGCGCCGCAGGCGACTTCCCCATGCCGGGCATGGTCATCAGGGCACCGGTTGCCGGCGCCGAGGGTCCGACAAACCCGGCCGGCGCCTGAGTTTCTCCGCACCGGCTACCACTTTTCCAGAAGCGTGTAACATCGAAAAAATACAACAAAGGAGACAACATGCTGCATCCTCAGGCGCGCGCGTTGCTGGACCTGATCGAGCAACGCGGCGTACCGCCGACGCATACCCTGACGGTTGAAAACGCCCGGCGCTTTTACCTCGAACGGCGCTTCTTCACCCAGCCCGATACCCCGGAAGTCGCGCATGTGGAGGACTTGCGCGCCGACGACCGGATTCCGCTCCGCCTTTACAAGCCGCTGGGCGCCGCGGACGGTCCGCTGCCCGTCCTCGTCTACTACCATGGCGGCGGCTGGACCATCGGCGACCTCGACACCCATGACGTGCTGTGCCGCCAGCTTGCCAATGGCTCGGGTTGCGCTCTCGTCTCCGTCGACTACCGCCTCGGGCCCGAACACCGCTTTCCCGCGGCCGTGGATGACAGTACGGCGGCTCTGCGCTGGGTGCATGCGAATGCCGCCGCGCTCGGCCTCGATGCCGGACGGATCGCCGTGGGCGGCGACAGCGCGGGCGGGAACCTTGCAGCGGTGGCGGCCATCCACGCGCGGGACAACGGCGGGCCGCAACTGGCATTCCAGCTGCTGATCTATCCCGCGACAGACATGCGCGCCATTGCCGCTTCGCATGTCACGAACGGGCAGGGATACTTGCTCACCAGCGACAACGTGCGCTATTTCCACGACAATTACATCGACGACCCGAAGCACGACCTCGACTGGCGTGCGTCTCCCCTGCTGCATCCTGACCTGTCGCGCCTGCCGCCGGCCTTCATCCTCACCGCGGGTTTCGATCCGCTGCGCGACGAGGGACTGATGTATGCGCAACGCATGAGCGAAGCGGGCACCCGCACGACTTCGATCTGCTTCGACCGTCAGATCCACGGCTTCATCACGATGGGCCGCGTGATCGACGAAGCCAATGCCGCGGTCGACATCTGCGCTTCTCAACTGAAGACCGCACTTATCGGCTGACGGTATCGCGCCACGCGACCGAGGGTCGCGTGGCATCAACCCCGGGAAATCCATCCCCTCCGCGCAGCGTCTGCGTGTATATTTGATGCCGCTTTACCAATACGCATCAGAGGAGACCATGGAACAACCCGTCAACGCGCAACATGGCGCGACCGTGCCCGGCGTAGCCAACCATGCCGAGCATCCCAACCAGTTCGCGCTGCTCGGCCAGCGCCGCTTCGCGCCCTTCTTCTGGACGCAGTTCTCCGGCGCGGCGAACGACAACCTCTTCAAGTTTGCCTTCACCGTAATGGTCACCTACCAATTGCAGGTGAGCTGGATGCAGCCGGCGATGGCGGGCCTCGTGATCGGCGCACTGTTCATCCTGCCCTACCTGCTGTTCTCGGCGACCAGCGGACAGATCACGGACAAATACGAGAAATCGACAATCATCCGTTTCGTGAAGAACCTCGAAATCGGGATCATGGCGGTTGCCGCCTACGGATTCCTCTACGAGAACGTGCCGGTGCTGCTCGCCTGCACCTTCCTCATGGGCTTGCACTCGACCCTGTTCGGCCCGGTGAAATTTGCCTATCTCCCGCAGGTGCTGAGCGAGCGCGAGCTGACCGGCGGCAACGGCATGGTGGAGATGGGAACCTTCGTCGCGATCCTGCTCGGCAATATCGTCGGCGGACTCCTGATTGCGACGCCGGAGGTCGGCCGCCTGCATGTGGCGATCGGCTGCGTCGCAGCGGCGATTGCCGGACGCGCCGTCGCGCAATTCATTCCGCTCGCGCCCGCCACCGACCCGGGGCTCAAGATCAACTGGAATCCGGTGAGCGAAACCTGGCGTAACCTGAAGATGGCGCACGGGAATCTCGTCGTGTTCCGCTCGCTGCTCGGCATCAGCTGGATGTGGTTCTTCGGCGCGGTCTTCCTCAGCCAGTTTCCCAGCCTGGCGCGCGAAGTCCTGCACGGCAATGAACAGGTCGCGTCCTTCCTTCTGGTCGTGTTTTCCATCGGTATCGCCACCGGCTCGCTGCTGTGCGAAGTGCTCAGCCGTCGCCATGTCGAAATCGGGCTGGTGCCGCTCGGCGCGATCGGCATGACGGTGTTCGCGGTCGACTTCTATTTCGCGACCCGCAGCCTGCCGCCGGCGGAGACCCTGGCGCTCGGCGAATTCCTCGCCCGCCCCTATCACTGGCGCGTACTGGCCGACCTCATGCTGCTCAGCCTGTTCGCCGGCCTCTACAGCGTGCCGATGTATGCGCTGATCCAGCTGCGCGCGCAGCCGACGCACCGGGCGCGCATCATCGCGGCCAACAATATCCTGAACGCGCTGTTCATGATCGCCAGTTCCGTCATCGCCGGCATCCTGCTGCAGGCCGGTTTCTCGATTCCGCAGATCTTCCTGTTCACCGGCCTCGCCAATGCGGTCGTCGCGCTCTACATCTTCATGCTGGTGCCGGAATACCTGCTGCGCTTCTTCGCGTGGGTGATGTCGCATGTCGTGTATCGCTTCAAGGTGCGTGGCGACGAGAATATCCCGCTCACCGGTCCTGCGGTGCTGGTGTGCAACCACGTGAGCTTCGTCGATGCGGTGCTGCTGATGGCCGCGAGTCCGCGCCCGATCTATTTCGTGATGGACCACCGCATCTTCCGCATTCCGGTGCTCGGCGCCGTGTTCCGTCTCGCGAAGGCGATCCCGGTCGCGCCGCGTACACAGGATGAAACAACCTATGAGCAGGCTTTCGAGCGTGCCGCGCAAGTGCTGAGAGAAGGCGACCTGCTGGCGATCTTCCCGGAGGGCGCGTTGACCCGTGACGGCAGCCTGCAGGAATTCAAGGGCGGCGTGATGAAGATCCTCGAACGCGCGCATCAGGAAGGCATCGATCCTCCCGTGGTGCCGATGGGCCTGACCAATCTGTGGGGCTCCTTCTTCAGCCGCATCGAAGTGGTCAACGGCGACCGCGTGGCGATGGTGCGGCCATTCCGCCGCGGGGTGTTGTCGCGCGTCGGACTGAACGTCGGCCAGCCCGTCCCTGCAGCACAGGCGCAACCCGCCCTGCTGCGAGATCGCGTCTCCGCACTGCTTGTTGAGTGACTGCTCACACTTGAGGCACGATAAGGAATTGATTGAAACCGGCGGTTACAACCGCCGGTTTCAAATTGCGATTGAGGACACGCAATCGAAACCGTGATGCGGCGCTCTAGCATCAAGGCTCCAGAACTCGAACAACAAGGAGCCTTCCCTCATGAAGAAGACACGCGTTCCGAGCAGTCTGTTATTGGCATTGGTAAGCGGGTTGAGTGCATGCGGCGGGGGAGGAGAAGACAGGACGGCGGACACGGCAAACGGTCCACGTCCGTCTTCGGTGATGGCACCGGAAGTCTGGATCAAGTGCGCCGACGAATGGCAGGTGTGCAGCTTCTCCGGGACGACGCAGGTGCGCTATGGCCTGAACGGCACTTGGGCGACACGGACCGCGACCGGATCGATCGGCTGTAACAACGACGTCTTCGGCGATCCGCTTCCCGGCGCCGACAAAATTTGCGAGTACGCGACGATGTCGCCTTCTCCGACTCCGACTCCGACTCCGACTCCGACTCCGACTCCGACTCCGACTCCGACACCAACACCAACACCAACACCAACGCCAACTCCAACTCCTACACCGACTCCTACACCGACGCCCGCCCCCACCTGGAGCAAGTGCGCCGATGAATGGCAGACGTGTTCCTTCTCGGGCACGCGCCAGGTGCGTTACGGACTCAGTGGCACCTGGGCCACGCGCACCGCCACCGGATCGATCGCTTGCAACAACAACGTCTTCGGCGATCCGCTTCCGGGCGCCGACAAGATCTGCGAAGTCGAAACCACCGCACCTGCACCGACGCCGACGCCGAGCCCGACGCCGACGCCTACCCCCACTCCGTCGCCCACGCCATCACCGACGCCATCACCAACGCCGGCGGACTGCAACGCCATCATCGACCGCTGCTTCGACCTGACCTCGCCCACCATCACGAAATACAAGGGCGACAAATCGGCTGCCGCGTCGTACACCTTCGACGACGGCTACCGGTCGAGCTCGACGATCGCGAGCATCTTCGAGAGCTTCGGCCTGAGGGCGACCTTCTACATCATTCCCGGCATCACCCCCGAAGCGGACTGGGCGTTCTGGAAGGATATCGCCGGGCGCGGACACGAGATCGGCAATCATTCGATGACGCACACCGTCGACATGGGCGATCCTTCCGTCTCCGACGCTACCCTGCAGACCGAGATCGCCGCGGCGCAGGACCGGCTTGCCGAGAAATTGGGCACAAGGCCTCAGACCTTCGCCTTCCCCTGGCATTCGTACACCTCGCGTGCACTCGCGTTCGCCGAAGCGCGTCACTTCTCGGTGCGCAAGATGTCGACTGGAGAAAGCAATTACCAGTTCGCCTTCTTCGACCAGGCACACGATGGCTCGCTCGCGGAAGCACTCACAACGGTGAACAACCAGCTGCGCTTCGTCGTCGACAATGGCGGCTGGTTCGTCGCCGGCGGACATGGCGTCGACGGCGACGGCTGGAGTCCGGTCACCTCGCAGTTCCTGCGCGATCACCTGACGTTCGCGCGCCAGTTCTCCTCGCGCCTGTGGACGGACACCTACCAGAACGTGGCGCGCTACCGTGCGTGCCGTCCGCAGGTGACAGTCACCGCCACGGCGGCGTCCTCCAGCCAGGCGACGGTCGCGGTGGGCGGCAAATTCAACGCCGCCGTCTGTACCGCACCGCTGACCGTCAGCCTGCCGGTCAAGGAGGCGTGGTCCGGCAACGTCACGGCGCGTCTCTCCGATGGCACTGCCGTGCCGGTGACCCGGACAGCCACACGGCTGTACCTCGATATCCGTCCCGGGAAGACGGCGACGGTCGAGGTGTCCCGCTAAGCCAGCTCGCGGTATCGTAATGCGATACCGCGAGCACATTCCATCATCACCCGGATCGAAAAGCGATCCTTTTTCGCGACTTTCAAGGACACTCCTCTCACCCCACAACAACGGAGAGGAATGCAATGAAAGTCCTGATGCACCGCGATACCAGCGCCTGGCAGATTCAAGTCTGGGTTTCCTTCGCCATCGCCGCCTTCCTGTGCGGCGTCGGTCTTGCCTGGCTGCCGGGCAAGGACCTCGACCGCGCCTTCATGGTCATGGGCTACTTCTTCTGCCTGACCACTGCCTTCGTCCTCGCCAAATTCGTCCGCGACGCGGAACAGGCCCGCCGTGAAGGCAAGCCGGCCGACACGCCGATGTTCCGCTATGTCGTGTGGACCAGCTTCTTCCTCGCGATGGCGCTCACCGGCTGGGGGCTGCTGCGCATGGAAATCAACGAAACCTACAAGGCCTTCCTCGGCGTGAGCTGGCTCTACCTCATCACCTGCGCGTTCACGCTGGCCAAGACGCTGCGCGACAAGCATGAAGCCGACCTGCTGGAAGCCCGCGCCGCGTCCCGCGTGCAGGAAGCCGCCTGATTCCCTTTCATCTGGAGATTGTCATGAACAAACGTTTTGCCGTATCCGTCCTTGCCGCCGTCATGTTCGCGTCGAGCGCCATCGCTCCCGCTCAGGCACAGAGCGATGCCTCCGCATTGAGTGCCGTCTCTGCCCTGCCCGTCGCGTCGGTGGTCGTCAGTGCAGGGGCAGCGGCCAGCTCGGTGATCACCGTCCCCGCGATGCTGTCAGTGGCCGGCACCGTGCTCGTGGTCAAGGCAGTGGAAGCAAGCGCCCATGCGACGGTGTTCGTGCTGGAACGCGCCTCCGACGGCGCTCGCGTCAGCCTGCGCATTGTCGGGAACGGTCTTGCCGCATCCGGCATGGCAGTCGGCACCGCCGTCGTCGTCAGCGTGATCGGCGCGGGCGTCATCCTGTCCGCGGCAGGGGAAGCGATTGCCTTCATTCCGAATGCGCTGGGACAGGCCCTGCTCCATAACGAGCGCCTGACCTATTGAGGCGCACCATGCGTACATTGACAAGGATCGCCGTCACGGTGGCGGCGGCAATGATCGCGACGACGGCATGGGCGGGACGCTGGTGCGAACAGAAGCGTCCCACCGTGCAAACCATCGATCGCGGTTTGACGCTTGCGGCCCGCACGCAGGACATGCTCGACTCGCTCGGCCAGGACGTCGTCGTGCTTGCGCGTGCCGGCCAGGACCTGACGAAGTACGGCATCCAGTATTCCCATGTCGGCCTCGCCTATCGCCAGCCGGACGGCAAGGGCGGGCACGTATGGCGCGTCGTGCACAAGCTCAACCATTGCGGCACGGCGGAAGCGGCGGTGTACCGGCAGGGTCTCGGCGATTTTTTCCTGGACGACCTGTGGCGCCATGAAGCGGCGTTTTCGACGCTCGCGCCGGAAGTACAGGCAAAGCTGCTCGGCGTGCTGCGCGACGACAGGATGGCATCACGCATGCACCACAAGCCGTACAGCATCGTGAGCTACGCCTGGGGCAAGGCGTACCAGCAGTCCAACCAGTGGGCCATCGAAACCGTCGCTTCGGGCATGGAACCGTCGGTGCGCACGCGGCATCAGGCGCAGGCGTGGCTGCAGCTGCGCGACTACCGGCCTGCCGCGCTCAGGCTCGGTGCCCTCACGCGGCTGGGCGGAAGAATCAGCGCGGCCAACGTGGCCTTCGATGACCATCCCTTCGAGAAACGTTTCTCCGACCGCATCGAAACGGTCACGGCCGACTCGGTCTTCAGCTGGCTGGAGCGTTCGCAGCTCGGCAGCATCCCAGTCCGGGTAGGGCTTGAATAATACATGAACGACGTTTATTATTAGACGTCGTTCAAATGTTTTCGGGGACTTTCCCATGGATGCCACGCCCGGCCGGCGCGAACGGAAGCGCCAGCAGACTGCCGACCTGCTTGTCGATGCGGCAATGGCCTTGTTCGAGGCGCACGGTTACGACGCGGTGACAATGGAACAGATTGCTGCCTCCGCCGACGTCGCAAAGGGCACGCTGTACAACCATTTCCCGGTCAAGGAAGCGCTGCTGCGCCACTACTTCCACCGGCAGTTCGCCGAGCAGGGTCCGGGATTGCGCAACAAGCTGCTCGGCGAACCGGATGCCATCCGGCGCATCACGCTGCTGCTCAAGCACGCCGCGCGGTGGGCGCAGCAGCACCGGGAATACATGCCCCATTACCTGGAATACCGCCTCGGGCAGTCGATCCGCCCGGGCGCCGAACGCAGCGGGACGGAGGTCGTCTTTGCGCAGCTGATCGCCGCCGCCCAGGAAGCGAACCGCCTGCGCAAGGATGTCGACACCGGCACGCTGGTCCACTATTTCCGCTACCTCTACCTCGCGGCGTTCACGCGCTGGATCCATGACCCGGCCGTCAAGCTGGAGAACGAACTGTCGACCATGCTCGACCTGTTTGTCGCCGGCGCAGGAGAGCCGCAATGAACGCCCCCGCCCCATCCACGCCCCTGCTCGACTGGGACGCCGCCGCGACGCAGCGCGAGGAAGCCGGCGGCAAGGGCTGGCAGCTTGGCCTGCTGGCCCGCTACGGACTTCCTGTGCCCGACGGATTCGTGATCCCCGCCTCCGCCTGCCGCAAGGCGATGGAGGAAGCCGGCGTCATGCAACTGACCGCGGCAGGCGCAAGCGAAGAGACGATTGTTGCCTGCCGCGACGCAATGTCACGCGGCCTCCTGCCGGAAGGCTTTACCGCCCTCCTCCAGGGCGAACTCGTCCGCCGCGGCTGGCAGGACACGCCGCTTGCGGTGCGCTCGTCGGCGACGATGGAAGACTCTGCGCAGGCATCCTTCGCGGGCATCCACCTCACCCGCCTCAACGTGACCGGCATCGACGCGCTGACTAGTGCCGTGCGTGAAGTCTGGGCATCGCTGTGGACGCCCCAGGCCGTAGCCTATCGAGAGCGCTTCGGCATCAAACACACCGACGCCGCGATGGCCGTCGTCGTCATGCCGCTGCTGCCCGCGCGCGCCGCCGGGATCGCCTTCAGCTGCGACCCGCGCAGCGGACGCGACGACCGCATCGTCGTGCACGCCCATTGGGGACTCGGCGAATCGCTGGTCGGCGGCGAGGCAGACGGCGACGAATACATCCTCCATGAAGACCTACTCGACACGCGCTTGTCGCTGGGCGAAAAACGCCTCGGCAGCAAGGCGCGCAAGACGGTGACGCAGGACGGCGGCGGCACACTGAGCATCGACACGCCGCGCGACGAAGCCGCACGCCAGGTGCTGGACGATGCGCAGGCACTCATGCTCGGCGAACTGGTGCGCGATGCCGCCTTCGCACTCGACTTCGGGCGGCCCTTCTACGACGTCGAATGGGTCTGGGACGGCAGCAAATTCTGGATCGTGCAGGCGCGGCCGGTGACGGCCATGGCGCGCAACACCTACCCGGCGATTGCGACACAACCCACGATCTGGACGAATGGCAACAGCCGCGACATCATGCCACTGCCCATGTCCGCGCTGGACTGGTGCGGCGTGCGCCGCCTGGTCAATGAACTGCTGGAAGCCGGCTACCGTCACGCGGGCTACCCGCTGCTGCCCGGCGCCCAACGCGCGGGTTGCTTCCACGGCCGTCTCTACCTGAACCTGTCGCTGCTGATGTGGGAAGCGTGGGACGGCTTCGGCGTCGCGCCGAAGATCATCAACGAAATGGCCGGCGGCCATCAGCCCGAAATCACCGTGCCGCCCGATACGCTGCGCGACAAGCTGCGCCGTATTCCCTACTTCATCCGCTTTGGGCGCAGCACGGCGCCGATACGCAAGCACGCGGAGCAGACCGCCGCCGCAGCGAGGGCGCAAGCCAGGGAATGGAAGGCCGCCGCACTGCCGGAAGATCCCGTCGCCTGCCACACGCTGCTGCTCGATCGCACCCGTGCCGTGCGCGGGCAGGGCGCGCTGGGGCTGATGCAGGGATCGGGCGGCGCCAGCCTGTCCATGCTCGTCGGGGCACTGGAGACGCACTTTCCCGGCGAAGCCAACGCCATGGCAGCGGCGCTGCTGGCCGGCGGCACGCCCAGCGTAACGGCGCAGCAGGGCTACGATCTCATGGCGCTCGCCGAGACGGCGGAGCGCCACCCCGAAGTGCGAGCCTGGCTGACCGGTCCAGACCGCGACGATGATGGCTGGAGGAAGCTCGATGGCAACCATCCCTTCCGGCAGGAATTTGCCGCCTTCCTCGACCGCTACGGCCACCGCGGCGTCTATGAAAGCTACTGGCGGCACCAGCGCTGGCATGAAGCGTCGGGCTACCTGTTCGACACCATCGCCGGCTTGATCGGCACCCGCGCCGCCGATGTCCGCGCACGCCAGGAAAAGGCCCGCGAGCAGGCATGGCAACGCGCACAGAAGGTCGTGCCGTGGCATGCGAGGCTGATGCTGAAATTTTTCGTCAACGCCGCCGTACGCGACAGCAACCAGCGCGAACTCGCGCGCAGCACCTTCGCCGCCCTGTCGGACGCAGTGCGCGGACAACTCCTGCACCTCGGCCGCAACCTCGTGGACCGCGGCGCGTTGGCGGACGCCGCACACATCATGGAACTCACGTTGTCCGAGATCGGACTCGCCCTGCGCGGCACGACGCGCGCCGAGGGCATCGCCAACCGCGTGGCGGATCGCCTCGCGCAGCGCGCCTACTGGGAAACCGCCCCTGCTCCGGATGTGATCCAGGTCGACGGCCCGCCTCTTGCCGTTGCCGCCTCGACGGAGCCTTCAGGGGGCAAGGTCCGCATCGGTGTCGCGGTCGGCGCCGGCGTTGCACGCGGCGTCGCGCGGGTCATTCGCGATCCGCGTGAAGGCACCCGCCTCAACCAGGGAGAAATCCTCGTCGCCCCCTCCACCGATCCCGCGTGGACGCCGCTGTTCCTGAAAGCCGGCGGGCTCGTGATGGAAACGGGCGGCTATCTGTCGCACGGCGCAATCGTGGCGCGCGAGTTCGCGATTCCGGCAGTGGTGAACATGCCCGGGATCCTGGAGCAGATCAGGGATGGGGATGTGATCGAAGTGGATGGCAGTACCGGGCGGGTGCAGCTCGCGTGACGGCGTTACGCCGGCTCGCCGAACTTCAGCAGATTGCCGTGCGGGTCGATGACGTAGAGTTCCTTCATGCCCCAGGGGCGGATGAGAGGCGGCTCCACCGCCACGCCGCTTTCGGAGAATTCCCTGAACAACTGCTCCGCGTCTGCGACACGAATGTAGCAGGATGTGTTTTCAGCAATGGTGCGGTCCCTGCACAGCCAGAAATGAATTTCGGCGCCGTCACGCGCGACGATTGCGTAGTCGTCGTACTGGCTGAGCTTCGTGAAGCCGAGGCGCGTTGTGTAGAAGTGGACGGACTCTGCCAGGTCCAGGGATGCCAGTACGGGAACGGTGCTCTTGATCTGCGTTGCCATTGATATTCACCGCGTGAGTTGGAAGTCGGAATAGTCGCTGGCGTCCACCACTTCCCTCTTCGGCCCTGGATACCTGTCGAACAACCGTCGATGGGCGCGCAAGGACCAGTCATCATCTCGTTCGTAGTAACCGCGCACCCAATCCTGCAAATTCGCAAGCATGCTGTCCTGGGCTTGCTTCGATTCGTACTTGTGGGGCTCCCAGGGGCGATTCCGGTTGTTTTCCATGCATACCTCGACACCGGGGTTCAAGAACAACAGCGTCGGCTTGTGAACAAGTACTGCCTCCACTAGCTCGCCGTAACATCCCTCAATCACCCAGTCCGCATGCTCACGCGCGAAATGTGCCAGGTCGATCTCCATAGCCTGCCGGCTTCGCTTCACCGCAATTTGATCCGGCTCCCAGACAATCGAATCGAGATCGAGATGGGCGAGCCAATACTTTTCGCACAGGCGTTTGGCGAGGGTCGTCTTCCCCGAGCCGGAATTACCGATGATCGCGTACCGCATACGTTACCTCCTGTCCCTCAACGAGGGCGGGGACCAAGTCCGGGCATGTCAGGATTCGGGTCGGTAATGCCCAAGTTGCACCAAGCCTGACAGGTTATCCCACTCGACCCACGCCTCCACGATCTTGCCTCCCGCGACGCGGTAAATTGCGAGGTAGTCCGCCTTCAATACTTTGCGCGATGGCGGGAAAGCTCCCATCGCGCCAGTTTGGGTCCCGCGAAAGGCGTGCCGCACAGCGACCCGATCCTCTTCCGCGAGGATGTCTTTAATGGTTTCGCGGGCGTCAGGAAAGATGTCGAACTCGCTGCGCAGATACCGGACGAGGTCATCGCGACTGCGAACGCCGGGTGCGGCGTTGCTGTGGCGGACAAAATCGACAGCCAGGAGATCGTCCAGGCTGTGCCAGTCGCGCGCGTTGATCGCTGCGGCGAATGCCTGGATTACGCGCTTGTTTGCTTCGATGTCGTGTGCCATGGTGTGCGACGCGCAAACCATCAGGACTGCCGCGCGGAAGCGATCAGATCCAGCTCGACGCTCGCATTCTTCGGCAACTGGAAGACGCCAACCGAAGTACGCGTATGCTTGCCGGCCTCGCCGAGCACGAAATGCAGAAGCTCGGAAGCCCCATCCGCCACCTCGCTTTGCTGGGTGAAGTCCACCGCCGATTGCGTGTAGACCGTGACGCGCAAGATCTGGCGTACGTTGTCGAGTGAACCCAGCTCGCTTCGAAGGACCGCCAGGGCCCGCATCGCGCAGACCTTTGCGGCAAGTTGCGCCTGCGGCAGAGTCACTTCTGTCCCAACTCTGCCGGTAACGACGACGGTAGTGCCTACGCGTGGTACTTGCCCGCTGACGTACAGGACGTTGCCGTCACGAACAAGCGGAACATAGTTGCCACCAATCTTGAGCTCGCCGTCGAACGAGTATCCCAGGGCGCTGGCGGCTTCTTTGAAACGTGCATCTGCTGACATGGTGAATCCTCTAATTAACCCAGATTGCGAGCCGCCCAAATCCATTGCGACACGATCGTCCTGGGACATCACCCCTTAAAACAATGACAAATAACCAAGAAACACGCCACGAAGTATAACCTCCCACCCCACGTACACCGGCAACTTCCCGCGGGTTAAAATGCCGCACCGCACCAACCGCCACACCCGCAGAGAACCCCATGGCCCGCCTCAACCTCGAATTCCCCGAAGACCAGTACTACTACTCCACTACCCTCACCGTCCGCGTCACCGACATCAACGGCGCCAACCACCTTGGGAACGACTCGATGATCTCGATGATTTCCGAAGCGCGCGCCCGCTTCCTGTTCGACTTCGGCATCGAGGAAACCCAGGGCGACGGTATCGGCATCATCGTCACCGACCTCGCCACCACTTACCGCACCGAGGCGCATGCCCGCGACCAGTTGCTGTTCGAAGTCGGCGTCATGGATTTCAACAAGTACGGCGGCGACATCACCTTCCGCATCACCCGCCCGAAGGACCAGGCGCTGGTGGCGATGGCCAAGTCCGGATTCGTCTTTTTCGATTACATCAACAAGCGCGTCGTACCAATGCCTGAGGCGTTCCACAGCAAGTTCGGCCAGGTGAACTGGTCGGCCTGAAGCGGACAAAACCGCGCGCAACTTGCATTAAATGTAAGCGCCCGCTTCGCGTGCTTGCCTCAATTTCACTGAACGTGGCAATATCCCCACACCTCATCGGATTATGTTGATGCATATCAAGGTTTCAGAGGGTCACCCTTCGATAGCATGGGTTCCGCTATGTACGGCGTTGATGTTGCGCAATTTCAGGGCATATCGGCGAGGCATGGCGAGCGGTCCAACGGCGGGCCGGATGCATTGAAGCAAAGACAACATCTGGCACCTCCCGCCGCGCTGCTCGCGCACTGACCTCCCCCCTCCCGGCAACCGTGACATCACCTGCATAGGCGGCGCCGCAGCACCACGCAGTCACGATCCATCCCACTGCGCACTCGGCGTCATTCGATCAATGTCACGCACGGGAGCTGCAATGGAAGCCAATGACAAGGCACCGACAAAAGCGCAGGAAATGCGCGCCTTCCTCTTCCTGACCGTCATTACCGCGCCGATCCTGGCCGTGGCGGTCGTGGGCGGATACGGCTTCAGCATCTGGATGATCCAGCTGCTGACCGGTTCACTGCCCACAAGCTGAGGCAACGCATGGAACAGGAAATCCACATCGCCGGCATCGTGGTCTACGCCCAGCCCGGACAGCTGGAGTCGGTGCGCTCATGCATCGAAGCCGTACCCAATGCCGACGTCTGCGCCAGCGACCCCAGCGGAAAGCTGGTGGTCACGCTGGAAACCGATAGCACCAAACGTACCCTCGACATCATGGACGCCATCCGCGCACTGCCCGGCGTTCTCGATGTCGCTCTCGTCTACCAACATGCCGAGCCTGCCTCGGCGCTCGACCAGGAGGTCACACAATGAAGCTCACACGACGCGACTTCATCAAGCAATCCGCCGCCGCGACGGCGGCCACATCGGTCGGTATTCCGATCCATTCCATCGCCTCCAACGTCGTCACTGACTCGTCGAAGACGCAGATCCAGTGGAGCAAGGCCGCCTGCCGCTTCTGCGGCGTGGGCTGCGGCGTCAACGTCGGCGTCAAGGACGGCCGCGTGGTGGCCACGCACGGCGACATCAACGCCGAGGTCAACCGCGGCCTGAACTGCGTGAAGGGCTACTTCCTGTCCAAGATCATGTACGGCAAGGACCGCCTCACCCAGCCGCTGCTGCGCATGAAGAACGGCAAGTACGACAAGAACGGCGAATTCACGCCGGTCTCGTGGGACGTCGCCTTCGACACGATGGCGCAGAAGTTCAAGCAGGCGCTGAAGGAAAAGGGACCGTCCGCCATCGGCATGTTCGGCTCCGGCCAGTGGACGATCTGGGAAGGTTACGCCGCCGCGAAGATGTTCAAGGCCGGCTTCCGCACCAACAACATCGACCCGAATGCACGTCACTGCATGGCATCCGCGGTCGCGGGCTTCATGCGCACCTTCGGCATCGACGAGCCGATGGGCTGCTATGACGACATCGAGCACGCCGACGCCTACGTGCTGTGGGGCTCCAACATGGCGGAAATGCATCCGATCCTGTGGACCCGCATGACCGACCGCAAGCTCTCCGCTTCGCATGTGAAGATGGCGGTGCTGTCGACCTACGAGCATCGCAGCTACGAGCTGGCCGACCTGCCGATGATCTTCACGCCGCAGACCGACCTGGCGATCCTGAACTACGTCGCCAACTACATCATCAAGAACAACAAGGTCAACAAGGACTTCGTCAACAAGCATACCCGCTTCGTGATGGGCAATACCGACATCGGCTATGGCCTGCGCCCCGACCATCCGCTGCAGAAGGCCGCGAAGAACGCGGGCGAAGCCGGCGGCGGCAAGCCGGGCTCGCTCGAGGAATTCGCGAAGTTCGTCAGCACCTACGACGCCGATTACGTGTCCAAGCTCTCCGGTGTACCGAAGGACAAGCTGCAGCGCCTGGCAGAGATGTATGCCGATCCGAAGGTGAAGGTGATGTCCTTCTTCACCATGGGCGCCAACCAGCACACCCGCGGCGTGTGGGTCAGCAACCTGATCTACAACATCCACCTGCTGACCGGCAAGATCTCCACGCCGGGCAACAGCCCGTTCTCGCTCACCGGCCAACCCTCCGCCTGCGGCACCGCACGCGAAGTCGGCACCTTCTCGCACCGCCTCCCGGCCGACATGGTCGTTGCCAATCCGAAGCACCGCGAAAAGGCCGAGCAGATCTGGCAACTGCCCCCGGGCACCATTCCGGACAAGCCGGGCTTCCATGCCGTCGCCCAGAGCCGCGCGCTCAAGGACGGCAAGCTGAACGTCTACTGGACGCAGGTCACCAACAACGTGCAGGCCGGCCCGAACGTGATGCAGGAAATCCTGCCCGGCTGGCGCAACCCGAACAACTTCGTGATCGTCTCCGACGTGTACCCGACCGCTTCAACGCTGGCGGCCGACCTGGTCCTGCCGAGCGCGATGTGGGTGGAGAAGGAAGGCGCCTACGGCAACGCCGAGCGCCGCACGCAGTTCTGGCACCAGCTGGTCAACGCACCGGGCGAGGCACGCTCCGACCTGTGGCAGCTCGTCGAGTTCTCCAAGCGCTTCAAGATGGAAGAAGTGTGGCCGAAGGAACTGCTCGACCAGGCGCCGCAGTGGCGCGGCAAGACCATGTACGACCTGCTGTTCAAGAACGGCGTGGTCGACAAGTTCCCGGGCACCCAGGTCGAGCAAGGCTACGAGAATTTCGAAGCCAAGCATTTCGGCTACTACCTGCAGAAGGGCCTGTTCGAGGAATACGCACAGTTCGGTCGCGGCAAGGCGCACGACCTCGCTGACTTCGATACCTACCACAAGGTGCGCGGCCTGCGCTGGCCGGTCGTCGACGGCAAGGAAACGTTGTGGCGCTTCCGCGAAGGCGCCGACCCGTATGTCAAGCCGGGCGAAGGCTACAAGTTCTACGGCCACGCGGACGGGAAGGCCGTGATTTTCGCGCTGCCGTACGAGCCGCCGCCGGAGTCGCCGGACAAGGACTACCCGTTCTGGATGTCGACGGGCCGCGTGCTGGAGCACTGGCACACCGGCACCATGACACGCCGCGTGCCGGAGCTGTACCGCGCCGTGCCGAACGCCGTGTGCTACATGCATCCGGACGACGCACAGAAGCTCAACGTGCGCCGGGGCGACATGATCGAGGTGTCCTCGCGCCGCGGCTCCATCCGCACCCGCGTCGAGACCCGGGGACGTAACAAGCCGCCGCGCGGCCTGGTGTTCATCCCCTTCTTCGACGCCAGCCAGCTGGTCAACAAACTGATTCTGGACGCTACCGATCCGATCTCCCTGCAGACGGACTTCAAGAAGTGCCCGGTCAACATTCGCAAGGTATAAGGAGCCTGACATGAACGTGAAAAAACTCCTCATGACGCTGCTCCTGCTGGTGCCGCTGGTTGGCACCGCGGTCGACTTCCAGGACAGCATGCGCGGCCCGACGCCGCTCGACCAGACGACGCAGCCGCCGGTGATTGCCAACACCGACAACAGCGACATCAAGCGCGTGCGCAACTACGCGATGCAGCCGCCGGTCATCCCGCACAAGATCGAGGGATACCAGGTCGACAAGAATGCGAACAAGTGCATGATGTGCCATGCACGGACGCGCACCCAGGAAAGCCAGGCGCCCATGATCAGCGTCACCCACTTCATGGACCGCGACAGCAACTTCCTGGCCGAGCTTTCGCCGCGGCGCTACTTCTGCCTGCAATGCCACGTGCCGCAGGCCAACCTGAAGCCGCTGGTGGAGAATGACTTCGTCGACGTCGACACGATCCTGTCCCGTCCGGCCAAGACGTCGCTCGCCCCGGCAAAGAAGAAGTGAGAGGCCGATCATGAGACAAGTCCTCAAGACGTACTGGGGCATCCTGCGGCGGCCCGCTGCGCACCTGAGCCTGGGCTTCCTGGTGATTGGCGCATTCGTCGCGGGCATCGTGTTCTGGGGCGGCTTCAACACCGCGCTGGAAGTCACCAACACCGAGCAGTTCTGTACCGGCTGCCACGAGATGCGTGACAACGTGTTCGAGGAGCTGCGCACCACCATCCACTACGCCAACCGCAGCGGCGTGCGTGCCACCTGCCCGGACTGCCACGTGCCGCACAAGTGGTCCGACAAGATCACGCGCAAGATCAAGGCGTCGAAGGAAGTGTGGGGCAAGCTCTTTGGCACCATCGACACGCGTGAGAAGTTCGAGGCGCACCGCCTGCAGCTGGCGACGAACGAGTGGGAGCGACTGAAGGCGAACAACTCGCTGGAATGCCGCAACTGCCACCAGTTCGAGTCGATGGACTTCACCCGCCAGAGCAAACGCGCGTCGGATGCACACTCCACGCAACTGGCCAACGGCGAGAAGACCTGCATCGACTGCCACAAGGGCATCGCGCATCAGTTGCCTGATATGGCGAATGTGAAGTAATCATGGCGGATGGAGCGGCGGGATGGCACTGCCGCTCCAACGTCTAATGCGCCGCGCGCAGTTTCTTGATGCGTGAGCCGTTCGGCTTCGTCAGCGCCGATGGAGGGCAAGTGGACGTCCTTCCGCATCAATTCCCCGCTTGGGCAAGGCGTGTCATGGATGACGCCGCGATCGGGAATGCATGCCGATCTGACGATGCAGGAAAGCGAAGCTACACCTGCGACGCCTCAACAGCGCAGCATTGGCTTCTTGCGTTGGAATATCGGTTTGGCAAACACCCCAATTTCTTCGCCGCATGTGACATTTTGTGACAGTAGTCACATTCATGCGTGGATCGCTGCGGTGTAATGACAGCGTAATCTCCAAAGTTTTATTTCAGGCCCGCAGCCGCAAGGTGCGCGGGCCTTTTTATTGGCCGAAGGAGACGGCTGCGTCTGGCATGTCATGGAAAGCGATGTCTTCCACATTCTGCCGCCAGCTTTTGCGCGCGGGGTAATAGGCGCGTACGGCTTGAGCCGAATACATGCGCTCGCAGGACTGGCGCCAACGTCCATGGGCGCGCACACATGCGCCTGTGGCAAGGACGGCAACCAGCCAGATGAACAGGAAGCCCGGATTGCCCTGCCCGACGAACACCGTGAGGGACAGTGCAAAGGATAAAAGAAATCCAAGTCCGCCCACCGTCCATCCGAACAGGGTGGCAAACAAGTGTTTCGGTTGTGACGCGTCGTGCATGGGCTGTGATGCGTGGCAAGTAGAAGGAACAGGCCGATTATGCACAGAGCAGCAGGACATTTCGATGAAAAAGGGGCATCGGTGGGAAAGATTTCTCGTTCGGTGCCGGGATGCAGTTGCGCATGGAAGTCGGGTGAGGGGGAAGCGAGACCCGAAGTCGCCACTCGCGTCCTGGCAACGTCTCGCCGGCACGATGTGCCGAATACTTCGATAATGACGTGCTGGCTACCTGTAGCGGAAGCGTCCGCCACTGACAGTTCACCTCAGTCCGCATTTAGTTGACAAAGAAGACAGCACCCGTTGTTACCGAGCCGATAAAGCAATCCGCGGACACGCGCACCGTGTAGGAAAAGCTGCCTGAAGATCCGCCGACGATTCCGGAAATTCGCCCCGTGCTCGGATTGAGCGAAAGACCACTGGGCAGCGAGCCGCCGACCAAGTCGTACCGCAGTATCGCGTTATTCAAGCCATCGCCTGCCGTCACATCAATCGTCGGGACAATGTTGACGTGCGTCCCGACAGGAGCCAAATCATTCGGGTAGAAAACCTTCTCGACGGGGAGGGGCGGGTGTGTCTGGCATGCCGCCGGCGCCGCATCGTTGCTTCCGCCGCAGCCTTCCAGAGTGACTACTGCCAGCACACCGAACAGCACAATACAGAGTTTGCTTGCCATGTCAGTTCTCCTCTGATTCAGTGAGGATTCTTAGTCGGCTCAACGCGTCCGCGCGTTTCCACCGGCGCGTCTCGCGCCCCCCCTCTTTCAACAGGATCAGGCTGTATTTTGTACGTGTTGTTCGTGTGTATCCGCACGAGCTTAGGGTTGGCACGTAGCCATTCGTACCCTTGTCGATCATGTACGCGCAATATCACCATCGGTAAAGATGTCATCGCCTCAACGAGTTCTATCCCGCTTGGCATTTCTTTCGAAAAGACGCTTTCCCTTATCGCCAGGATTTCCTGGTTGTACTGATCCGCGATTTCGGCGTCCCAATGTGGCAATTTCTTCTCCTTCTGCCGGGCATTCGCCTTTCGACGTGCCTTGCTTACGTCATATTCGACGATCAGCTCTTTAGGATATGCACGGTAGTCGAACGAGACCAGGGGCTCGTCGCGGGATAGGTTAAGCGACTGGCTTGGTGCCGTGACCTCTTGGTGCATGTGGCCACACGCAACTACATGAATGCTGAGACCAATACACAGAACATGAAAGACGATCAATTTCGCTGGGTGCCGTAAGCCGGCGGCACGCCCCCGGACTGTTCGCCGCACTCGTTCGGATCGTACGGCCTGTAGCTCCGCATGACCTCGCACAGATTGCGTGCAGCCCTCACCTCGGGCCCGGGATCGTGGATCCCCAGACTGGAACAGGCGGACAGTATTGTCGCCCCGATCGCCATTGCAAGGCTTTTCATCACATCTCCTTTGACCCGCAAGGTGGAGCATCCCCGGTCGCTCATCTCAGTTCAAGACAGAATCATTACTGATCTGTCGGCCGTCGCCCGAAAGTGCGGACGTCGTTCAACACTGCTGCGAGTTCTTCTGGCGTCGCGGGGTGGCGTCACCAAGGCGTTGGCCGGTAAGGGAGTAGAACTTGACCGAAGTGCCTGCCGCACCCGACTCCACAACATGCACTTTCGCAACGTGTGCAAGGTTCGCATGCCTGCCACCGTCGATTTCGATAAACATGATTTTCTCCATGTCGCCAGGAAGGCCGCGGCAGATCGTCGTTGGAGGGAAAGTGCCGCGTCCCTGTCGCTTCATGCGTGCTTGCTCGCATCAAACATCGCACGACGCCCGCCAATAAAGGCAGGTGCAGATGCATAAACAGTTCCAGCCGCTGCTCCTGCATCCGAGCCAACTGAATGAACGTCAAGTCAGTGTCGGGGCATTTTGGAACGGCCTCGAATCGATCGGTATGTCGATCGAGAATGTCGTTCCCCTCTCCTCTGCGCTATCGACGCCAATGCTGCCGCCATGGCTTTCCGCGACACTGCGCACATACGGCAGGCCGATGCCCCATCCTTGCCGGTCGCCTTCTTTCGCTGCCTTTGCCCTGCGGAAGACCTGGAACACGCTTTCCACCTGGTCCGCGGGAATCGGTTCGCCCTGGTTATGTACTGACAGCAGCATGCGTTCATGGTACTCCTGGAACGCGACGCGAACAGGTGTGTCGGGCGCACCATACTTGACGGCGTTGCCAATCAGGTTCTCAAGGGCGCGCTTGATCGCTTCCCGCCCCCACCATCCCTTGATTGAACCGCCGTCAATCTCGAATCGCGGACCATGGATGGCAGCGGACATCTCGCACACTTCCCTCACCACCTCGGCAATGTCGAAGTTCGATGGATGAAGCGACAGCCGCTGGCCGGACTGGAACACGAGGGTATCGAGCATGTCCTGGACCATTTGGTCGATGCGATCGAGGTTCTCTACAATTTTCCGGGCGGTCTGGTCTATTTTCTCGAAGTCCCTGGTGTGCGGAATCAGATGCGCGGACATGACCGCGGCGGCCAGGGGACTTCGCAGATCGTGGGCAAGGGTCGCAACAAACTGTTCGCGGAAAGCGGCTTGCGCAAGCGTGAATGCAGTGACGGCTTCCCTGATCGAGGCATCGATGGAAGAACCGATGACCTGCATCTCCTCATCACTTACCGGCACATTGTTGCGCCTCAGGACGTCGACAAGGGTCGACCTGAGAATCTGGTATTCGCAGATGACCGCGTGCACATCATGTCCCGTTAAACGAGCACGCTCATTGCCGTGCTCCAACGCGACGGAAGGAGTGGCAACCGAGGCGCTCGTCCTCGGATATCCCGGCGTAAGCGTTTCGGCAATATTGTCGTACAAAGTGGGAAGCGTGTTGATGAGAATGGGCGGTGGAAGTGCGCTGGCTTTCTTAACCGATTCGCGCACTCTTTTTTCCCATTCCGAAAACACCTCCTCCCGCAAGGCAAGCATCCGCCGGCTGATCGGTGACAGACTGCCCGGATCCACGTTCTGGTCGCTCGCAAAAGTCATGCTGTGCTCCACTGCGGAATGGTTGCCGCCGGCTCGACATGTTGCGCCGGTCGATCATCCATCCGTGTGACTCGGACACGCCTGAACGGTTGCATCTGCTCGCGAGCTCAGGTGTTGATGAGACGCCGCCCCGCCCTAAACCGGGGGGCGTCATAAAGCCGTGCCGGGGAAACGTTGTCAAATCAATATCGAGCCAGATACATTGCCCGACGCACGATTCGGGTGAACGCCGGCGCTGACGACGGGCGGGTCATTTCTTCGAGATCAGACGTTGCACCACCTGGCGAGCGAGCGGGGCAATCAGCACAACGGCCGGAAACGCGACCAGCCAGGCGGTCAGCCAGGCACTGATCCAGAGAGGCAGGAAGCCGGTTGCCGTACCGACTGCCCGGAACGTCGAGATGCCGGAAACCAGCAGGGACATGAGCCCGGACAGAATCGCGCCGAACAGTACAGGACCAAACTTTTCGGGAATCATGCGAACACCTCCCGGGGCGTGTCAGTCACCACGCCGGCAACCCGGTGCAGCGTTTCCGCGAAGTTCTTTCCAAACATCCGCGCGGTCTTGATGTCGCCCGCCACGAAGGAATCGGCTGCGGCGCCGTGTGCGGCCTGCGCCATCAGGCCGGACCACGATCCAAGCCGATTGGCCGCTTCATCGTACGGTACGCCGGCGTGCTGCTCCGGGAGAATGGGATTGCCGACCCAGAGCATGCCGTGCTGCATGCAAAACACGAACATCGATAACAGCGTCGACTGCTTGTCTCCGGCCGGCAGCGACGACACGGTGAATCCGGCGGCGAACTTGCCCTTGAGCTGCTGCGTGCGCCACAGGCGCCCGGTGGCATCCATGAATGCCTTGAACTGACTCGTCACACCGCCGAGGTAGGTGGGCGATCCCAACAGGTAGCCATCGAAGTCGAGCAGCGCCTCGGGCGCCTTCGCCACGTCCTCGGCTTTCACCAGATGCACTTCGGTGTTCGGGACGCTTCTTGCCCCCTCGAAGACATGCTTGGCGATGTGTTCGGTGTGACCGTGGGCGCTATGGTAGATGACGGCGAGTTTTTTCATGGTTCAGTTCCTTTCAAGGTTTCAATTTCAGTTAAAGGCGTTCGCATCGTCATAGGAAAATCCAATCGATGACGACCGCGGACAGGTAAAGCCCCAGGCCAAAGACCGTGTGATTGGTCATGCTGCGCACGCAGTTCTTTAAGGGGGCCGGCGTCCTGGAGGCGGCAACGCCCAGTCCCATGGATGGCTGCATCACGAACAAGGGGACGACCACCGTAGCGAAGCCCACGGCGAGGGCGGGAAGAACCGACGGGGCCTGTATCCAGGCGACGCCACGCAGGCCGACGAGCAGGCCTGCGAACGCAATGCCGACCGCATAATGGGTCAGCCATCCCAGGGCGAGCTCCCCGGGAATGGGCTCGGCCTTGCCGATGGATGCATGGGTGAACGTGCCGCGAAAGAGGTGTCCCACCCAGCGGCCGATGAACGCAAAGTTGAGTGTCTGGACACCCATGCGCTTCAACAGCGCGAGCCAGGCATCCATGACCGCGGTGGCTCCCATTCCGATGAGCACGGTTTGTGCAATGGTTTCGACGATAGACATGACGACACTCCTTCTGGTTGACCGTTGAACTTGTTGAGTCCACTATAGAAGTTGAAGTCAACTTCAAGTCAAGGGGAGATTGTTGCCATGGATATCGCTGAAGTCGCCAAGCGCACGGGCGTACCTGCTTCCACACTGCGCTATTACGAAAAGAAGGGGTTGATTGCGTCGGTCGGCCGGCAAGGCGCGCGCCGCCGTTTTGCCCCGGGCGTGCTGGATCAATTGGCATTGATTGCCCTGGGCCAGGCGGCCGGATTGTCGCTGGACGAAATCGGCTCCATGCTGTCGCCGAACGCCGGGCCGGCGATCAACAGGAATCTGCTCGCCGCCAAGGCTGATGAAATCGACCAGACCATCAAGCAGCTGCGCGCGGTGAGCCGAGGACTGCGGCATGCCGCGGCATGCGGAGCGCCGAGCCACGCCGAGTGCCCGACCTTTCAGCGGCTGCTCAAGGCGGCAGCGTCGGGCGCGCTGGACAGCCGGCGGCAAAGCAAGGACATTCAGCACAACGGCAAGTAGGCACGCCGGTTTAACACCCGTCCATTACCGTGCATCAGGATTGGCAGTGCCTTGCGGAAGATGCTGCTCCAGGAAGCGTCCCAACTCCGCGCCCCATTCTTTTCGGGTGAACAGAAAGCCTTCGTTGTGGCCACCGGCCAGCTGCAGGAATGCTTTCGGCTCCTTGGCATCGGCGAACAGGCGCTCGCCGTGGTGGAACGGGATGATGTCGTCCTCGCGGCTATGGGCGATCAGCACCGGACATGACACGTGCTTGAGAGCATCGAGTGTGTCGTAACGATAGCGCGCAAGCTGCCGCACCGGCAGCCAGGGATACAGCTCCGCAGCCAGTCCCGGGACCGAAACAAAAGTCGAGGCAAGTACCAGCGCCGCCGGACGCTGTTCGGCTGCGAGCCGGGCGGCAACGGCGCCGCCCAGGGACTCGCCGACCAGCACGATACGCTCCGCAGGAAATCGGCGCTCGGCGACGAGATGGCGCCAGGCTGCCCGCGCATCTGCATAGGTGCCCTCCTCGCTCGGCTTTCCTTCACTGCGCCCGTAGCCACGATACTCGAGCAGAAGTAGCGAGAACCCGAGACGATGGAACAGGTGCGCGTAGTCCACGCGGTTGCCAATGTTTCCCGCATTGCCATGGGTGAGAAGCGCCACGCCGCGCGCCGCGCGCACAGGGACAAACCAGGCCACAATGCGTGTGCCGTCTTCCGTCGTCAGCCACACCTCCTCGTAGTCGAGCCCCACATCACTGGGGGTGCCCAGGACCTCCCGGCCCGTCCCGGGAAAATAGATCAGCGCTCCCTGCAGCAGGTACACAATGGCCAGCAAGGCGGCATACCCGGTGCCACCCGCGGCCAGCACTTTCAGCAGGACTTCCATGGCCGGCATCGGGAAAAGGGGAACATGGCGTCAGATCTTGATCGTTTCAGCTACAAGTCAATCCATCTATCGGCAGGACACGGTGAACCTCGCCGCTGCGGGGCTTGCAGCCTTGCGCCTCCAGCAACAATCCGGCTGGAAAGTCGGTTTGCTCCGCCGAGGTGCAATCTGACAGGAAGCGGGCGCGTATGTTCAAGAATAACGCGAAGGGACAACGACGAATCAATGAATCGATCGGCGACGCAGGTCGAGCAAGCGCGACTTTGCGTATGTCACGGATTCCTCGTCCACAGCCGCAGGCAACGCCATCGTCAAGTGCAATATCGGTTCTGCTGACGGGAGGTTGACAGGTTGCGCGGCGGTTCCCGGCCTGACCTTCACTTCGGGTATTGTCGACATCGTGCTTCGCTGATCAAGCGTCGACGCGCAACGGAAAAGGACTACAGGTGCCACTCTGTAGTCCTTGCATATCCATCTCCTGAGAGACAAGTCAGTCAGCGCGCAGCGGGCTTGCACATGTCGCTGCCTTCCCCCCGCCCGCGAGAAGTGCTTGGTTTCCTGAAGTCAATTAATTCGCGCCCGCCCTTCTTGATCTACATCACCTTTTTCCAAACATGTTCCCGCAGGCCGACGATTGGAGCAGAAACATCCCATATTCATGAGATGGATGAAGCGTGCCCCGATGCTCTAATGACCAAAAAAGACATTCGCCCACTTCCGTGCACGATCTTCCATCTTCCTCTGTCCGCCCCATCATCGCCTGGTCCGACATCCTTCTGGTCGGCCACGAGCAAATCGACGCCGACCATCGGCGCATATTCGAAATCGCCGATCGACTGCACGCCGGCATGCGCGAACCCGGCGCGGGCCGCCTCGTAAGGACGGTGCTGGCGGAGTTGGCAGACTATACGATCACGCATTTCGCACGTGAGGAAGCATTGATGGAAGCGTCGCGCTTTCCCGGCCTGCAGGATCACCGTTTCGAGCACGAGCTGATTTGCTACCGCCTGCGCAACCTGCAACACCAGTGTGGCAGCGGGCATGCAGGACTCGCGGAAGAACTCGAGATATTCCTGGATCGATGGCTGGCCCGGCACATCCTGACTTCCGATGCCCATGCAGCGGCCGCGTTGCGCACGGCCGAGGCGCGCTCGTCCGAAGTCTGAGTCCGTTCCCATTCTTGCGAATCGGTCCGGATTAGTTGATGTGAAACAGCGATATTGAAAATCCCGGCATCGGGACGGTTGCGTTGACGAGAAGCGCCCCTACAATGCGCGCTTCTGCGGTTGTGGAATTGCCATTCCACGCGCTGCGGTTGTTCCTACCCGTCTCGTCGCGATATTGAAATGCAAACTGTCTCGTTTCAAAGCTGCACTGACAATCCGTCCTACTTTTCCGAAAAATGCAGCCAGTGCCGCTTCGCCTGCCTGAAAGGCAGCAGCGAGCAGGCGCCGGCAACAACCTCCGCTTCGCGCAGCAGCCTGAGCATTCCGGGCCTGGCTGCCGTCATTATGGGCGCAGTGACTTCCGTTGCGGGGTATTCCGTCATCTCCGCCGGACTGAGCGTGCTGGGCGCGGCCGCCATCATCAGCAGGATCATCAGGAAGTAACCCGAAGGATTCGGAGTAGCGGCTGACCGGTCTTCCGGCAGCCGCGCTCCGTCATCCGCGACGTACCCGCACTGCGTTCGTGCGCTTGGCCGGCAGGGCGGGATAGGTCCGCAGAGGCTCCTGCGCCGGGGCAGCAAGCGCGGCCACTGCCGCCTCCTGCAGGCGCTCTGCATCGTTCAGCCGGAATACTGCGACCGCCTGCACCAGTTCCTGCGCCTCATTCTTCAGGTTCTCGGCCGCCGCCGCCATTTCCTCCACCAGCGCCGCATTCTGCTGCGTGACCTCGTCCATCTGCGCAATCGCCTCGCCTACCTGCGATACGCCGATGCTCTGCTCGTTGCTGGCCGCGCTGATCTCGCTCATGATGTCCGTCACCCGGCGGATGCTGTTGACGATCTCGTGCATCGTCGTGCCGGCCTGGTCCACCAGCGCCGTACCCTGCTCCACCCGCTCCACGCTGGCGCCGATCAGCGTCTTGATCTCCCGGGCCGCCTGCGCCGAGCGCTGTGCCAGCGAACGCACTTCCGCCGCCACCACCGCGAAGCCGCGGCCCTGTTCGCCGGCGCGTGCCGCTTCCACCGCGGCATTCAATGCCAGGATGTTGGTCTGGAAGGCGATGCCGTCGATGACGCCGATGATTTCCGAAATCTTGTGCGATGCCTCGTTGATGCCCTTCATCGTCGACACCACTTCATCGACGATGCCGCCGCCCTTGACCGCGATGGCGCTCGCATCCTGCGCCAGCTGGTTCGCCTCGCGTGCGCTGTCGGCGTTCTGCTTCACCTGCGAGCCCAGTTCTTCCATCGACGCCGCGGTTTCCTCCAGCGCGCTGGCCTGCTGCTCGGTGCGCGCGGACAGGTCGCTGTTGCCCTGGGCAATCTCGTTACTGGCCGTGGCCACGCCTTCGGCGTTGCGGCGCACGTTGCTCACCACTTGCGACAGGCTGTCCTGCATTGAATTGAGCTGCGCCATCAGGCTGCCGTTGTCGCCGCGCTGCAGTTCGATGCGCGTGGCCAGGTCACCCTGCGCCACGCGTTGCGCGACCGCTGCCGCTTCCGTCGGTTCCGCCCCAAGCTGTTTCAGCGAACGGCGGACGATGGCGCCGATGACGAAGAACAGTACCACCTGCACCACGCCCTGCCCGATCCACAGCAGGATGTTGAAGCGGCGGATCGCCGCCAGGTCTTCCCTGATGTCGAGCGTGACGCTGGCCGCGCCCAGCACGGTGCCCTCATCCACCCCGTGGCAGCGCAGGCATTTGCTGGAGCGGAATTCCTTCATTGCGATGAAGGGCAGCACCGCGCGCAAGGAGGCGTCGCTGCCCATGGTGTACTGCGGCTTGCCGTCGGCGAGCACGGCCTTGTCCATGGCGTCAGCCGGTGCCTCTTCCGGCAGGCCTTCGCCGTATTCGGCATCGACCGCCGGACCGCGGATGATGCGCAGTTCCTTGATACCTTCCGACACGCCGATCTGCTTGATGAAGCGCGCGCGGCTCTCGGGATCGCTGATGGCGTCGGTCTCGTCGATGCGGATGTCCATCAGCGTGTTCAGCCCGTTGATGGCGCTGTCGGCCATGGCGATCGTGCGCTCCTTCGCGTGCGTCAGGATGCGCTCTTCATAACGGATCGACAGCCAGTGCTGGACGCCGACGAGGGCGACGAGCAGGAAGCCCTGTATCAGGATCTGCAACTTGCGCTGCAGGCCGATCCTGTTCCACCAGTCAGACATGCGGTTCCTTCCTTTGGGTTCTTGCGCGCGATCCTGCTTCGTTCACTTGGCGCTCTGGCAATGCGGCGAACGTCAGGGCCGATTGCGGCGTCCGCTGCTCTTTGTGGCGTGCCTGTCAAGGCGGGGCGAGGTGGGGCGAGGCGGGTAGTGCGGGATACGGCAAGCGTAATGAACGCGCCTGGCGGGGGCAATGGGAGAAGTTGATGTGGATCAATTATTGTGGTGAAACAGTCACGTCGTGCGACAGCCTTTTACTGACGAGAACTATTTCTGGACAGCACGATCACAATGGGACCAGCGACCCTGTCGCCAAATGCCGTGTTGAACTTCCTGAAAAACCTTGTCGCTTCGCCCAAGGCCCGGCTCCCCGCCAGCCCCGTCGCTTATCCGCGCCCGATGGCCGAGATGACCGAATACCTGATCCTGCTGCAAACCTGCGGCACTGCCCCCAGCCGCGGCAGGCAGGGCAGCCTGCTGCGCCTGGCCACGCATCTGAGCGAAGATCCCTATTGCCTCGGCTACCTGCACGGCATGTTCGAGTCGCTGTGCGAACAGTGGGATGTGCCCGCTGCGGAACGCCGAGTGGTGATCGGCACCGCCTCCACCATCCTCTTCCGCGACCTGCTCGACGGCTGCTGCGAGCCGCGCTGCGTGGGCAAGATTGAAGACACGGCCTTCAACGGCCTGCATGTTCATGCCGGCGATCCGGTTTTCCGGCGCGGGAAATTCGATGGCTGCGCGGAGCTGACGCGCTACACGGCGACGGGGGACCAGGGGCATTTGCCTGGACTCTTGCATCAGCGCCTCAGGCAGCTTGCCGAAGCGGCCTGATCGGGTCGCGGCGGCAATTCGTACTTACTTTTTCACCTCGAAGGATTGGCCCGTCTCGAAGAAATTGCCTCCGGCAATGTAGTGGATAGAGCGTGCCGATCCTTCTTCAAAGACCCAGTGTCCGTTCCGGAATACCTCCGGGTCCGCCCACGCGGCGACTACTTCGCCAAGGAACAGGTCGTAACTCCCCTGGATGTGCGGCTCGGGAATCACGCGGCATTCCAGCCAACCCAGGCATCCGTTGAGTAACGGCGCCGCGATTTTGCCGCTCGCGAAGGTGGTCAGGCCCAGTTCCCGGAACTTGTCGATGTCGCGTCCTGATGTCGAACCCACTGCCAGCGTTTCCTCCGCAATTGTTCGAGACGGTACGTTGAGCGCGAATTCACCCGACGCTTCGACCAATTCGCGCGTGCGCGTGTTGCGATCGATGACGACCGCCACCTTGGGCGGCGAAAAATCCAGCGGCATCGACCAGGCGGCGGCCATGACGTTGATGGCATCGCCGTGCGCGCTGGTGACCAGCACGGTAGGGCCGTGATTGAGCAGGCGGTAGGCTTTCGGTAGTTCGACGGGGAGCGGGTTGGACATGACAACGACGGCAATCAAATGCGTCATTATGAACCCGTTTGACAGGAGCATCCCGCCGCAGGGATACTCCGCGAGGCAAGACTGTCTATCGCATGATCAACGACCTGCGAAGCGCCGCGTATGCTCAACCAGCCACCTTTTCCGATCCGCAAGGAATGTCCGCCGGGCGCCTGCGTCTGCGGCCGGGATGACTTGCTGCACAACCCGCAAGCGGATGTCCGCATCCTGCGCATGACGCGCGAGGAAGAAAAGCGGCTGATCGAACGGCTCGAAAACATCACCACGTACGAGGAACTCAAGCGCATCGGTGACCGCATGTACGAGCAGCTCGGCATCGTGCTGCAGATTGCACCCGGCACGCGCGAAGTACGTACGGTGCGCGGGATCAGCATCCAGCTTGCCGAACAGCCGGGTCTGTGCAGGAAGACACGGCAGAACGTGCCCGCCGCGATTCGCCGATGCCTCGAGAAAAATCCTGATATCGTCTATGCCATCCTGAACGCGCACGACCTGCTCGGCGGCTAGAGGGTGTGATGAACCAGTGAAGGGAATGCCTGTGCCAAAATTTGCCGCCAACCTGACCATGATGTTCAATGAGGTGCCTTTCCTGCAGCGTTTCGGCGCTGCAGGAAAGGCAGGCTTCAAGGCGGTGGAATTCCTGTTCCCGTACGACCATCCTGCGGAGGAAATCGCGCAGCAGCTCAAGGCAAACGGACTGGAAAACGTGCTGTTCAACATGCCGCCGGGCGACTGGGTGGGCGGCGAGCGCGGCATTGCCTGCCTGCCGGGACGGGAAGCGGAATTCCGCGAGGGCGTGGCCAAGGCGACCGGCTATGCGAAGGTCCTCGGTACGCCGCGCCTTCATATGATGGCCGGCCTGGTGCCTGCCGGCGCCGATCTCGGCGTGTGCCGCGCCACCTACGTCGCCAACCTGCGCCACGCCTGCGCGGAAGCGGCGAAGCACGGCATTGCCGTGATGATCGAACCCATCAACACGCGGGACATGCCCGCCTATTTCCTGAACACCCAGGCCGATGCCCATGCGATCCGTGAAGAAATCGGCGCCGCCAACCTGAAAGTGCAGATGGACTTCTACCATGTGCAAATCATGGAGGGTGACATCGCCATGAAAGTGCGGCGCTGGCTGCCGTACATCGGGCATATACAGATTGCCGGCGTTCCAGAGCGGCAGGAACCAGATACCGGCGAAGTCAATTACCCCTATCTCTTCCGCCTGCTGGATGAACTCGGCTACGCAGGCTGGATCGGCTGCGAATACCGGCCGGTGAAGGGCACGGTAGAAGGACTCGGCTGGATGAAGGGGCAATAAGCGATGCCCCATAACGTCAGCCTGATCACCACCATCGCCGCCGCCCTCGGGCTGGCCCTTGTCTTCGGATTCATTGCGGCACGCATGCGGCTGCCTGCCCTCGTCGGCTACCTTGCGGCGGGCATCGCCATCGGCCCGTTTACGCCGGGCTTCATCGCCGATGTCGACCTTGCGACACAGCTCGCCGAAATCGGCGTGATGCTACTGATGTTCGGCGTCGGCCTGCACTTCTCGCTCGACGACCTGATGGAGGTGAAAAAGATCGCCCTGCCCGGTGCCATCCTGCAGATTGCCGTGGCCACGCTTCTTGGCATGGGACTAGCCGCATCGCTGGGATGGAGCATCGGCGCCGGTCTGGTATTTGGCCTCGCGCTGTCGGTGGCCAGTACCGTCGTGCTGCTGCGCGCGCTCGAAGACCGCGGCGTGCTCGACTCGGTCAATGGCCGCATCGCAGTCGGCTGGCTGATCGTCGAAGACCTCGTCATGGTCATCGTGCTCGTGCTGCTGCCCGCGCTGTCCGGACCGCTCGGCGGCAAGGCCGATGCGTCCGGCGGCAGCCTCTGGTCCTCGCTGGCGATCACGCTCGCGGAGGTGGCGGGGTTCATCGCCTTGATGCTGGTTGTCGGCAGGAAGTTCTTCCCCTGGCTGCTATGGCAGGTGGCGCGCACCAACTCGCGCGAACTGTTCACCCTCTGCGTGGTCGCCGCCGCGGTGGGCATTGCCTACGGCTCCGCCAAGCTGTTCGGCGTGTCTTTCGCGCTTGGCGCGTTCTTCGCGGGGATGGTGCTGCGTGAATCCGACCTCAGCCACCGTGCGGCGGAAGAATCGCTGCCGCTGCGGGAAGCGTTTTCCGTCCTGTTCTTCGTCTCGGTCGGCATGCTGTTCGACCCCTCCGTGGTCATGCAACGGCCGCTGGAGGTGCTGGCGGTGGTGGCGATCATCATCTTCGGAAAGTCGCTCGCGGCCTTCATCCTGGTCCTGGCGCTACGCTATCCGCTTGGCACCGCCCTCACGGTATCGGCCAGCCTCGCGCAGATCGGCGAATTCTCCTTCATCCTTGCGGCGCTCGGGGTATCGCTTGAACTGCTCTCGCCGGAAGCCCAAAGCATGATCCTCGCGGGCGCAATCTTCTCGATCGCCATCAATCCCTTCGTGTTCAAAACGCTGGAGCCGCTGCAGCGGTGGCTGCACGCCCGCTCCGACCTCGCCCGCAAGTTCGAGCGCAGCGCCGACCCGCTGGCGGAACTGCCGTTCACTATCGAGCACGAAAGGCTGACGGGACAGGTCGTGCTGGTGGGCTACGGCAGAGTCGGCCGCTGCATTGCGGCCACGCTGGCCGAGTGCGGCGTCCATTACGTCGTAGTGGAAGAAAACCGGGAACTGGTCCAGCGGCTGCGCAGCGAAGACGTGCCTGCAGTGGCCGGCAACGCAGCGGAACCGGCGGTGCTGATACAGGCACACATCGCCAACGCAAGCGTGCTGGTCATCGCCACGCCTGACACCTTCCATGTGCGCTCCATGGTCGAGATTGCCCGCGCCCTGAATCCGTCCATCGACGTAGTGGTCCGCACCCATAGCGAAGATGAGGCCGCCCTGCTCCGGCGGGAGAACGCTGGCAGGATCTTCATTGGAGAGCAGGAGCTGGCGAAGGGGATGACGGGCTACGTGATCGAGAAACTGAAGGAGCGACAGTCGTAGCGGTGCGTCAAACAACCCTCTTCAGAAAGAAGTGCGCTTCAGGCAGGCTGTTTTTCAGGACGACCTCGGGGCGGACAGCTTGCAGTTACAATGTCTCCCTGCTGATCACATCCAATTTGTCATGCACATCTGGGTCGACGCCGACGCCTGTCCCGCCGTCATTAAAGACATCCTGTTTCGGGTGGCCGAACGCCTGCAGCTCAACGTCACGCTGGTTGCCAACCGGTTGATCCGTGTGCCGGGCTCGCGCTTCATCCGTGCGCTCCAGGTTCCGAGTGGCGCGGATGCGGCCGACGCCGAAATCGTCGCGCGCGTGAGCCCCGGCGACATCGTCGTGACCGGGGACATTCCCTTGGCCTCGCTCGTGCTGGAAAAAGGCGGGTTGCCGCTCAATCCGCGAGGCGAGTGGTACACCAAAGACACTATTGCCCAGCAACTGACGATGCGGGCTTTCATGGAAGAGCTACGCAGCAGTGGTGTCGACACTGGCGGCCCGGCGGCGTTTAGCCACGCTGACCGCCAGAACTTCGCCAATGCGCTCGACCGCGAACTCGCGCGGAACAGGAATCGCCCAGGTTCTTGCTAGGCATTATTTCCGCCGTCCGAATGCTTTGGGTCGACAGGGTTGCTCGATGACGAACAACCGATGTCGGCTATGTTTTCTCAAGCGGTCGAATGAGACGTAGCGATGGAATGCGGCTTGCGGCCAACTGCTGCCACTCGCGAGTCCCGCTTAACATCCATTTGAGAGGCTGCTTCACTCGGAAAGTTGCCGGACATCCTAAGCGTGCCAGTCGGCCATATCAGACCGTGAGCCCGTGCACCATGTCGGGGGGCAATGCGCCGGTTACCTGCCGTTCAGCCGTGGCCATCTTTCATCGCCGCTGCTTCGGCGGCAAAGGCAGCGATCGCACCCGCGCCGGCCACAGCAGTCGCCACGGCCGATAGACGGTGGTAGCGAACCAGGCGCATTCGAAGCTGCAGCGGCAGTCGCGGGCCGCGATCAGCTCGCGCACGCGCGCCGTCGCGGCGCCGTCGCGGATTGGCCGCAGGTCGCCACTGGTGTCGTGCAGGCGGCCGAGCACGAAGCCGTCATGCGCCGCCGCGTCAGGCTGTACATCGGCGATCGTCTCGCAGGGCAGCACGCGGCCGTCGGCCAGCACAACTTCGAGCCGCCGCCCGGCCAGGCAGGGGCCGGCCGGCCACGGCGCCGACGGGTTGCGCACGGCGGCGAACAGGCGCCGGTCGAGCCAGGAAAACAGCGCCGCGAGGCCACCGCGGCGCGGCATCGCCGCCGCGACCAAGGCCTGCACGCGGTCGTAGTCGGCGTCGGAAACACCGCCGAGACCAGAGTCGGCGGGCGTGCCACGCAGGCGGTTGAGTTCAATCTGGTCGAGCCCGGCGCGCGCCAGCCGCGCGATCGTCGCCGGCGCGTCGGGGAGGTTGGCGCAGCTCAGCGTCAGGCAGGCGTGCACGCGCAGCTGCGGCCACCACTGCCGCAGGTCAGCGAGCACCGCCAGCGTTCGGTCAACCTGTGCCGACATCCCCGGCACGCCGCGCAGGGCATCGTGCGTCGCCGCCGGACCATCGACCGAGACGGTGACGATCAGCCGCGCCGCCGGTGCCGCGACGAGCATCAACGGTACGACGCGGGCCAATCGCTCGGGCAGCGAACCATTGGTGGACAGGCTCAGCGAGCGCACGCCGGCCCCCACCCAGGCGGCGTATATCTCTGGCAGTTCGTCACGCAGCAGCGGTTCGCCGCCGGTCAGCGAGACGTGACCGAGCGGCCCGGCGGTCTGCGTGAGGCGTTCGATCTCGGGCAGGCTCAGCTCGTCGGCGACGCCGACCGCGGCGCGTCGCGGCGCGTCGAAACAGTGGCGGCAGTGGGCGTTGCAGCGGTGCGTTAGGAAGTGGATCAGGTAGCCGCCGGCGTCCGGCGTCAGCAGGCTACGCAGGTAGGCGACGACGACACGGGCGTCGGCGAGGCGGCCGGCAAGACCGTGGCGCAGCCGGTCAGCGACGCCGAGCACGGCGCCGGAAACGATGGCCGCCGAGGCCAGCGCATGCGCGCCAAGGCCGACGGCGAGCGCCCACGGCCCGGCCGGCGCAAGCCGGCGCAGCCAGCCGCGGTGCGGCCACAGCGCGACGGCCAGCGTCACCGCCGCAAGGACTGGCTGTACCGGTGCAGCGACCAGCGCCACCACGCCGCCGAGCAAGTAGGCGAGCCGCGCGACGCCTTCGCGGCCGCCACCCATGATCTCGTTGGCCGGCGCGCCGTCGCCGAGCAGGCGCAGGTAGTGGCGGCTGCGCGGCAGCAGCTCGCGCACGTAGGCGCGCAGCGTCGGCTGGCGGTGACGTACGCGAAGCGCCGGATCGAAGTCGTGACGATGACCGAGCGCCGTCAACCGACGGCCGAGGGCAATGTCCTCGACGGCGTTGCGGCGGTCTTCCGGAAAGCCGCCGGCGGCCTTGAAGGCGTCGCGGCGAATGGCGCACAGGCTACCGTTAAGGCTGCCCGGCGCGGGGGCGCGCGTTGGCGGCCGCATCGCCGCCTCGACTGCGTCGAGGTAACGGGCGAAGGGGCGCGGATCACCGTTGTCGTCGAGATAACAGCCGGACAGCGCGGCGACGTCCGGGGCGGCAGCGAAGGCAGCGGCGATCTGTTCGAGCAGGTGCGGGTCGTCGGCGGTGGTGTCGGCGTCGAGGAAGACGAGCACGTCGGCGCGGCTGCTGTAGGCGCCGGTGTTGCGCGCCGCGCCGGCACCGCCGTTGCGTTCGCGCCGCAGCAGGCGCACGCCAGCAAAGCCGGCGGCCACCGCGGTGGTGTCGTCGTCCGAGGCATCATCGACAACGATAATCTCGTCGGCCGGCCGCGTCTGCGCTGCCAGCGAGCCCAGCAGCGCCGGCAGCGTGGCACCAGCGCGCCAGGCCGGGATGATGACCGCGAGTTTCATGCGCCGCGCCGGGCCGGGAAGGATGGAAAATTCAACCGCCATCGATGAAGTGTCCTTGCTCCTGCAACCCAACGTCTCCCAGGAATTTGCCCGCAAACGCTCTCTGCGCTGTGCAACATGCGCTGCCTTATCACGGTGAAGCCAGCGAAGCGCAGGCTATCGGGCGTTTTGCGGGTCTCAGACGTGAGCGCTTTCGTCGGGCGGCTTCAGCAGGCCTCTGCTACCACGCGATCCGTTGATCCAATTCGAACTAGGGCCTCGGCTGCGCGAGCGGATCTCCGCCGCCTGCCATGCTGCTCAATTCGCTCTGATTCTGGCATGCTGTATCGCTTGATCCAGTCGTACGGGCTGTAGACAGACACGGTGATCCTGGCTGCCACGTCCGCAACTGCATCGCCTCGTTCAATCACCTGCTTGACTGCTTCGACCTTGAACTCTTCCGGATAACGCTTGCCGCTCATGACACCTCCTTTTGAGGCCAGAGCTTGCAGGCATCTATTATATCTTCACCTGCCTCCCATCAGGGCAGGCATCGTACGTCCCTACAAAGGAGTGTGATTTTGCAGAATGGGAAGGCGGACTTTCGCCACCCCATTGGATTGAAGGTCCGATAACCACGAGACACTTGCCGTTCAATCAACGTAGGCCGTATGCTCGTAGTGGCCGAGCAGTTGTCGGTGAGCGGGCGTGCTGTGCGACTACTCCACTCAGAAACATGCCGTTGGCCCTCGATGACAACGAATGACGGCGACGGGTCGACTGCTCCATGTCATGCCTTCATCGCGAGCGGCTGGAAGGGAGCTGATAGCGGCCGGTGCCTCAGGAACGCCGACTAGGTACACCCGGCCATGAGGAGCCGCTTGAGCATGTTTTTCAGAACAACGGACGGCTGCATGGCGGTGGTCGGTCCTCCGTCTTTTTTCTCGAGAGGCACTATCCCTTCGGAGCCCAGATCCGTCTCACGCGTTCCCAGGCGCTGGCACCTGCCTTTTTGTCCCATTGTTCGTGGTACCAGCGTACAAAATCCGCCGGAGGAAGCGGTTTGCTGAACCAGTATCCCTGTGCCTGATTGCACCCGTGCTCTTCCAGATACAGGAGCGCATTCTCTGACTCGATGCCTTCGCCATGAATGCTGAGCCGCAGGCTGCGGCCTAGCGCGATAATTGCCTCGGTCACGGCACGGCACGCCGGATCGCGCTCGATGCGTCGCACGAACGATTGGTCCACCTTGAGCTTGTCGAGCGGCAGGCTGGTCAGACTGGAGAGGCTCGAATAACCCGTCCCGAAATCGTCCAGCGCCACTTTCACTCCAAGCGACTTGATCCTGTTCAGAATCCCGACCGCTTCATCAATGTTCTCCATGACGGCACTTTCGGTGACTTCGATTTCGAGCGAGCTCGCGTCCATGCCTGTGTCCGTCAGAATTCCACTCAACTTTTCGGCGAATGCCCGCTGTCTGAACTGCAAGGGAGAAACATTGATGGCGGCCGGACGGGTGGGCTCACGCCCACCTTTGCTGCAACGGGATAGGCAGCTAGCTGGATAGGTTACCCGCAGTGCCGCGGATCACCCTATACCAGAAAATGTGAGCTGCGGCGGCGATGCGCGCTATTCGCCGCCACTCACGTATCTCACACTTGGAGCACTTGGATGAGCAACGAAATTATTGCCGCGCTTAGTTGTCTTTCGTGCGAAAGGCCCATCACAACGGCGCTGGTGCGTCGCCAAGGATATTCATCACATCGTCCAGAGAGAATGAGTTAAACAGAATTGCATCATGTAAAAATGTTCCAATCGCTGGACCAAGGACTGGATTCACGTTATTGAAAAATTTATCGCTGATGAATTCATCAGAAAGGGAGGTTGTTGGATCCCCCTTCGTAGTGACTGGCCCGCTGTCAAGCACCTCCCCATTCTTCAGGGTAACTAAAACCCGTGACCACCGTTCAGAAGGAAATAGGGAGGAAAACTCTCTATCCTCAGTAAGCTGCATGTTATTGCTATGGAACAGAACGCGCTCATCTATTAGGCCCGAACCAGATACCTCTTCTATCTCCACTTTTCCGTGGACCAAAACGGTGGCAACGACAAAAGGAAGGCTGTATTGCGCTTCATCGCTTCCTTTCGGTTCCCGACACCCGAGCGAAACTGCCTCCCTGAAGCCCTTTACTTCAACGTGCTGAACATCCCTCTCATGTAGATAGGGATATTTTTTCTTAAGCTCCAAGACCGCCCAGATAGCGGGCTGGGTCCAACGGCACACCGGAAACGGTTTGAAGTATTGGTCGAGAATTAGCCAGTCTGTCCCGAGGCTTGTCCACAAATCGTTACCCGCCTCGCCGCGATAGGAGTCGATCAGGCCAACCGGATCTCCTGTAAATCCTGAAGATGCCAGAAATACCGCCGTTGCCCCGGAAAATGCACCGAAGGTGGAACCGTCCTTGAGCATACTCGGGTTCTGTACGACTCGCATCAATGGACTACGCGGGGCGTAGTATTCCGCAATACCTAGCGCGTGACAGGTTTGGCTGTTTGACAGGCCAAGCGCGCGTGCGCCGATTGCGGCCACTCCCAATGCATTCCATGCCCCCGAAGAAGAAAACTCTTTGGCTGTAGCGTGCAACGCAATTCCAGATCGCGTCGCTATCTCATATCCTAAGACGATCCAGCTCAATAACTTTTCCCAATCGCCGTTGCCGGTATACTCGGAAAAGTAGAGCGCCGCCGGAATGATACAAACTCCGGCATGCCCTTTACATAAGACATGGCCATCATGTCCATCAAAACTGTCGATGATGGCAGAAGCGGCCAAGGCAGCACCAGGGACGCTGACACGGCGCCCGTCTAGGAACAGGCGGACACCTCTTCCTTCCCTTGAGCAGATATTATCGGCCGCAAAGTTTCGCACGATCGTCGCAAGTGGTAATCGCGTTGCGGCAATGGCGACCCCCAAGGTGTCTAAGAGGCACCGTCTAGCTTGAACTTGAACGGCCTCTGGCAAACTTGCATAATCTATCTCCGCTATGAATTCGGCAACGCTCCGAGAAGCACAACGTTGTTCTACTGACGTCATTGGTTAAGGCCCTAATCAAGAGATGAAGATAGCTGCTGAGTCTTACTCGATCCTGCAGCAGCACGACGTGGAAGCCGAATTGCTCGGCTCCGATTAGACGTACGTAGCATCAATCCAGTCGCCTATCTTCGGTGACTTTTCTATCAACTTATAAGCCCCCATCATGTCGGCCATCTGTTGAAGTCCGGTCAGGAAGTTGCCGGATGGATTCAGCAAGGTTTTTTGCTGATCAGCTCGACTCCACTGCACATCTTTGATAACCGCTACTTGTTCAGCCGCGGGTAGATTTGTCAGATCTGACAGGTATTTCGCACATCGTGCCGGGTCTTCGCTGAGCAGAACGCAGCTTTCGGAGAAGGCCTTATAAAAGAGGTGCACCGCATCTGCCTTCGCTTTGAGGTAGTCCTTTCGCCCGATAAGCACATCGGGCACAGGGCTTACACCGTATTTTTTATAAAGGCTAAAGTCGGCATCATTCGCCAGGAGCTTCACTCCAGGGAAAGTCAATATCTTATTGAACTGGGGGGTCCATGAAACTACTGCGTCCAGCTGCCGGGTTTGTAGCGCTGCCGCCATTTCAGTTGACGAAATGTTGATCAATGTAACGTCAGTTTCGGGATGCAATCCTGCTGTATTCAAAAGATCAAGGAGCAACAAATGCGCTGTCGATGCAAAGGATGTCCCGATCTTTTTTCCTTTAAGAGACTTGATCGACCCGATATCTTGGTGCGCGATCAGACCCTCTAGGTTGGTGGAGTTTGAAAAAGCGCCGATGATGCTGAAATGTCGCGACCCCCTTGCCATCAATGGAACCGCAGATACGAACCCAGTGCACCCCAAATCGATATCACCTGAGAGCATGGCCCCCAGCCTAGCCGACGACGTTCCGAAGGATTGGAAATTGACATTGACACCTTTTGCCCCGAAAAGCCCCGCTTTCATTCCAACCCACACAGGGTAATGCCCGAGCCACCCTGAACCACCATAATTAATGACATGCTTTGCTTGTCCACTAACCACGGCCGGGAAAAAGGCTGAGCACCCGGCAACAGCGGCAGATTTTAGAATTGCTCTTCGAGTTACTTTCATAATGTCTCCAATTGTGTGTTTATCGAAACAGGCAGTCGGCTTGCAAAAGGTAGATCGACTTAAGTTGTGGCTAGCTACATTCCCTACATAGTTGAAAGTTGAAACAGTGCCGGTCTTGCAGAATTACGTCATACGTCGAAAAGCAAATCGCCCAACTACGCCTGCGCTCCCAGCACAACACCGAGAAGCGCAGGCCCTTGGCGCGGACGCAGCCGACTCGTGAGAAGGCAAAGTGACGGGCAAAGTGCGTATGACTAGAAGTTAGAACTTGTGGCGGATGCCGGCATTAAACAGCTTGTTTGTTGCGCCGGCGGTTGTTACGTTAACGCTCGAAGCAGCATCATTTGTGGTTCGCGAATAGCTGGTATAAAGCGCCGTGCGCTTGGACAAGTCATAGGTATAGCCGAGGGCGACTTGAGTGGCATCAGCGTTCGCCGTGGTCTTGTTGGATTTGCGAATCCAGGAGGCAATGAATGTGCCGGATTTACCGACGGGAGCGCGTATGCCGAGTAACGCATCGCGGGTGTCGGCGGCGGCAGCAGAGAGGCCCTTATTCCATGCATAGGCGGCATGCGGTTGAATCGGGCCGAAGTTGTAGTTGCCGCCTAATAAAGTGGTCTTCGTGCTGTCGGATCCACTCGCGTTATTGGTGTTGTGATAGGTCAGGACGACGTCCATCGGGCCTTGCTTATACCCACCCCAACCGGCGACGGTGCGGCTGGCTGAATTGTTGCCTGCTACCTCGCCAAAGCCATACTGCAGTGCGCCACGAAAGCCATTCGCCTCGTAGCTATAACTTAGTGTGTTATCAGTCCGGCTACCCGAATAGTTGAACATACGCGCAGAGTCGCCAGCAAGGGCATCCCAGAACGGGTCAAAGGTGTCTGAGTTGGCGTAGACGCCGGTGGTCTGGCGGCCAAATTTGACTGCGCCCAATGTGCTGGACAGGCCAACCCAGGCGTGGCGTCCGAACAGGCGACCGCCTTGTCCGAGCGCGCCGCTATCCAGACTAAAGCCGTTTTCAAGCTGAAAGATTGCCGACAGACCGCCGCCCAGGTCCTCTGTGCCTTTGAAACCGAGTCGGCTCCCGTTCAGATTTCCAGAATCCATACGCCATGTGCCACTGGTCGTTGCTGTATTTTTCTCATAAGCGATACCGGCATCAACGACGCCATAGATTTGCACGTTCGATTGCGCATGAGATGTGCCTGCTGCTAGGCAAACCAATGCAATTGCAAGTAATGATTTTTTCAATTTAGCTCTCCCTGAATCTTCTTAAACGGCCAATGTCGACGATTTCCATTGCATCGAATGCGGCCTTCCCGGTTGTGTCAATCTGTATGCTGTCCCTTTAGCCTCCTTTCTGACCTGCGCCGAAGCCGCGACAAAATCGCATGCAATTTCACTTCTGATTCCGCGAGCTATTGCATCCCTAACTCAAATGGCGTTCCTCGCGCGAACGTCCCTGTTTTTGCGTTCTACGTCCCTGCCGTTGCAGACATTGGTCGGTGTCATTTCGCGTGATGACAACCCTAATACCTGCTTAAGAAACTGTGCGTTGACCAGAACAGGACCTACCGGCCAATTCCCCAAAAAGGGGGTCAGCAAAATCGACGAGCGATAACAAGCCCATGCTCCTTCTGCGACGCGAGGGAACAGACTTATTGCGCGTTTTGTAAAGCAGCGCCAACGCTCTTACTTTTGGCGCTACAAGAGATGCTGTCGATCTACACGACGTCTACGGTGAAGCCGCCGTTACTACAATTTCAATAAGCTTTTTCGGCGACGCCAGCTTGGCTTCAACAGTCGCTCGGGGTGGCGCATTACCAGGGGGAACCCACGCGTCCCAGACTTCATTCATTTCTGAGAATCGCGACATATCGGAGATGTAGATGAGACATTGCAGGATCCGACTCTTGTCGCTGCCATGCTCCGCGAGCAATCGGTCGACGCTGGCGAGAACCTGCGCGGTCTGGCCGCGCATATCGTCTTCTACATTGGTGGCAACTTGTCCGGCGAGGTATAGAACACCTTGGTACTCGGTTACTTCCGATAGCCGTTTTCCGACATGACTGCGTTTAATTTGATTCACCCGATTCTCCTGATTTAACGTTCAAGCCCCGCTTTTCTCGCCTGATACTTGATCGCCGTGAGCACCCCAATTCCGCGGAAGGGCTCGGGTGGAAGCCAGGTAGGCCGATCAAGACTGAGAACGTCGCTCAACAACTGGGACTGACTGCCCATCACCATTTCGGCGAGTAGCTTGCCGTAGATGCTGCCTTTCAATACACCTGCGCCATTACAACCGACTGACGCATAGATTCCCGGGCGCACCTCCCCAAAAAAGGTGGCGCCATTCCTGGTCAGCGCAGTGGTTCCTCCCCAGACGTACTCGAAACTGTGGGACGCCATGTCGGGATAGCGGCGCTTGAAGCTTTCGGTGAGCATCGCTGTCGTCTTTACCATCGGTTGTTCACTTTCATACGAATAGGCACTGCGCAGCATAAGTCGTCCATCGAGCGTGCGGCGTACAGTGGTACCGAGTCTGTTCGCTGGAATAACGCCCCATTCGGGCTCTTCACCTAGCTTTTGCAGTTCGCTGGCCGGCAGGCGTGGCGTGATGGCGGCATAGGTGTAAATACTGAACAGACGATCGCGTAGTAATCCAAGCGCTTTGGCAAATCCATTGTTTGCGACAATGATGCGAGCGGCCCGAAAGGTGGCACGCGCAGTTTTCACTTCAAACGGACCGTTCCCCTTTAGGGCGAGTACCGGTTCACACTCAAGCAGGCGGGCGTTTTGCGGAAGGGAATCGGCAAGCCCGCGGATGAGTCTGGCAGGTTGAACAAAGACATTGTGCTCAGAATGGTAGCCGTATCGGTAGTAACGCGTGCCGAGCCTTTTCGACAAAGTCGACGAGTCGAGTTCGGTATACGGAACACCCCACTCCCTATACTGCTGAAGCGTCGCCTTGAGGTTTGTAATGCCATCGTCCGTCGCGGCTGCGTGGAATTTCCCGACCGGATTCCAGCCGCAATCAATATCATTTGATTGGACAAGATGCTTGAGCCAGTCAATGCCTTCGTCATACATGCGAATTTGCTTGCGCGCGACCTCAAGCGGACTGGTGTGTCCACCCAACTTGGTATTGTGTGGCAGGGTAATCAGGAATCCGGAGTTACGGCCTGCAGAACTCTCCCCGATCGGCGCCGCGTCGATCACTAGAACCGAGTTGTCCGGATCCAGCTCCGCCAAACGTCTGGCCGCCGCCAGGCCGGTATACCCTGCGCCAATGACGATCGTGTCGAACGTAGTACTCTGGGGGAGCGTAGTCTGAGGGGTGCGGGGCGGGAGCATCGCATTCCAGCCTGAAACGCTCTGGTAAATGGGATACCTTCCCGATGCCTGAATGTCAGCGGGTTTCATGATTCCTTCCTATTTAAGGGGGATTAGTGAGCGGCGGCAGCCTGAAGACTACGCATGACTTCACTTTGAACGGTAGACCAGATTTGGGTCTTCAGTTCGTTGTACTGCTGAGATAGTTGGACATCCGCGTTGCGCGGGTGTGGCAGGTCGTTCGCGATATCGCACGCAACGCGTCCCGGGCGCGCGCTGAGGATGATCATACGCGTCGAAAGCATTAACGCCTCATCAATAGAGTGCGTAATAAACACGACGGTCTTACCGCTTTTTTCATAAATGTGGACTAACTCTTCCTGCAATACCTGGCGTGTCATTGCGTCAAGCGCAGCAAAGGGTTCGTCCAATAGGATGACGTCGGGGTCGTTGGCGAGCACGCGCGCGATCGACACACGTTGCTTCATCCCTCCGGATAAGGCTTTTGGGTAAGCATTTTCAAAACCCTTTAGGCCCACCATTTCGATATATTTTTGTGCGGTCTTGTGACGCTCGGCCCGACTAATTCCCTTCATCTTCAATCCGAACGCCACGTTGTCGATCACGTTCATCCAGGGGAAAAGTGCGTACTGTTGGAATACCATGCCGCAGTGCGGATCAATGTCCTTTACTTCCCTGCCATTGACCACAATACGGCCGGTTGTCGGCTTCTCGAAACCGGTAATCATGTTCAACAGGGTCGATTTTCCACAACCGGAAGCGCCGAGCAATACCAAGAATTCGCCTTTTGCGACTTTGAGATTTACTGAGCTGAGTGCATTGAAGTTCCCGAATGACTTTGAAACCGATTCAATCGAGATCATTGTTTCGTTCGTTGCTGCCATGAGACCACCTTCTATTCATTAATTTGAGTTATCGGTCTAACGCATCAGCGTGGCCGGATGCGGCCGCCACCGCAGTTATTGCTGCCATGCCAGAAGTTTTTTCTCCAGCATCCGTGACAAGATGTCCGTGATCAACACGGTAATACTGATCATTACCATTCCCAGAACAACCGCGTCGGTCTGAAAGAATTCTTTTCCATTCATGATCATGAATCCGAGACCTTCCTTGGCGGCGACTAGCTCTGCCGAAATCACGCAGGTCCAGGACAGTCCCAGAATCACCTTAAGACCACTGATAATCTGTGGCAGGCTGCCCGGCAGGATGACTTCCCGCATCACTTGCCACCGGCTAGCCCCAAGATTGCGCGCTGCGCGAATCAGGATCGGATCGATACTGCGTGTCGCCTCAATGACGTATATCAATGCTGGTGCAAAGGTACCCATAAACACAATGCTGTACTTCTGGGTCTCGGTAATGCCAAACCAGAGTAGCGACAATGGAATCCAGCTCATCGAGGGCAGGGGCCGGATAAATGAAAGGATGGGGTCAAACACGGCGCGCGCAACGCGCGACGTGCCGAGGATAATCCCGAGTGGGACCGCAAGTAGCGTCGCGACAAAGAAGCCGGTCATTACCCGCCGCGCAGAAGCAAGAGCATGGCCAAGTAGCGTCCCTTCGGTAAACATTTTCACCCCACGCTCCAGGACTTGGGTTGGTGAGGGCAAGAATAGCGAATCGACGAAGCCGAGTCGGATAACAGTTTCCCAAAGGAGTAAGAACACTGCCACAGACAAACAACTTATTACGAATAGGCTTGACCGAGCACTGCTCCACTTCTTAATCACGCTTGGCTTCCCTACGTCTGCTGCCGTAAATGCGGCAGCTTGAACTCCTTGTGACTTATTCATGTCTCCATCCTTGTTACGATTGCTAAGGGACGATATGCTTCGTCCAGCCTTCTTATGTATCGGTTAGCTTGGGATATACGCGGCGTCCACCCATTCGCGTACAGCTGGCGCCTTATCAATCTGCTTAAACCTGGCAAGCATCTCCGCCAGTTTTTGTAGTCCATCGACATACTTTCCGGACGGGCCGAACAGTGCCTTCTGTTGTGCGGCGTCGTACCATTCCGCTTCTTTAATCGTGGCGACTTGTTCATCTAGCGACAGGTTAGTCAACTCGGTCAAGAATTTGGCCGCCTGCTCGGGTTTCGTGCGGAGCATGACGCAGGCATCGAAGTATGCGGTGAGGAACTTCTTCACGGCATCGGAATTCTTTGTTGCAAAATCGCGGCGGACGACAAGAACATCCGGGCCGGGTGTGACCCCATACTGTTTATGGAGGCTGAACGCTGTGTCATCGACAAGTAATTTTGTGTCCGGCATGCCGCGAACGCGATTGAAATGCGGCGTCCATACAGCAGCGGCATCGATTTGCTTTGCCTGATATGCCGCAGCCAATTCCGGTGCAGGCACATTCAGTAAGCTCACATCTCTCTCAGGATCAATCCCCGCTGCGGCGAGAACGTCCATGACGAGGACATGGCTGCTCGACGCAAATGTGACACCGATTTTTTTCCCTTTTAGTCCGTGCACGGACTGAACATTGCTGCGTACAAACAACCCTTCAACGCGGCCGAAGTCTTCTGGCGTACCAATAATGGAGAAATGACGAGAACCGCGCGACATCAATGCCAATGCCGAGACGATTCCAGTACATGCCACGTCAATATTTCCAGAAAGAATCGCACTCATCCGTGCAGAGGATGTACCGAAGGATTGCCACTTCACATCTAATCCTCGGGATGCGAATAGTCCGGACTTAATACCGACATAGGCAGGGTAATGCCCGATCCATGACGAGCCGCCATAATTAATCGTGTCTGACGGAGCGGCCATTGCCAGGTTTGGAAGCGATGCTGCGCCGGCAATGGATGCCACCCCTTTTAGAAAGACGCGCCGTGTAGTCATTTAAGTCTCCTTTAGATTTTTTCAGTTGAGAAAAGCCTTCGTCCCTAGCCACGGTACGTGGGTCTTAAGTTCGGGCAATACGTGTAGCTCTAGGCTTCTTCTGCTTGTCTGGTAAAACTTCTCTGCTGTTTCTTCATATTCGTGCTCCCGGGAGATTTGAAAGATGGTCCGTGATAAACCGGGCCCTGGAAGTGGCAACGCGACAACGTCTTTTGCATGCCCTTTGCCTTGCAGCATGCACAACGGGGTCGCTATTGACCATCCCAAATCGGCGGCGATCATCGCGATTACTACATCCGACGTTTCAATTTCAAGGTATCGCGGTGCACTAATACCGCACCGGCGCAGATACCGCTCAACAACCATACCGAAATGTGATCGCGTCCCGAAACGGATAAATGGCATTCCTTGTACCAGTTCCTGCAGGCTGGCTTCTTCGAACTGTTCCAATCGCACACGCGGTATCAGGACGAGAAACGGTTCTGTAAAAAGTGCGCGGCGGACTAGTCCGTCCAGGTCTTCCATTGGATCCGACGTAACAATTAGATCGAGCTGTCGGTTGATCAATGACTGCGCGTGGCTATACGCTAACCCTGACCATAGCAAGACCTGGCTCGCGCTCAGCGTTACTTGTTTAACGATAGAGGGGCCAACAGTTGCGGCAAACGAATCGATCATCCCAACCCGTATTTCAGGCCGACTAGCCAAGTCTGCTTCTTGTACCTGCGCAATGAGTCGCTCCATGTCGTTCACTATTTGACGTGCCTGGCGACTAAGCGCAATACCGGCAGGGGTTAGCTTTAATGGCCGCCTGGACCGGTCTAAAACTACGGTGCCGAGAATTTGCTCAATCTGCGTGACCGCTTGCGAGACGGCAGACTGGGTAATGTGGAGCTCCCCAGCCGCCGCCGACAAACTCCCGGTCGATGCAACAACCTCGAAAATCCTGAGCACACGGATATCAAGAGTCTTGCCTTCTTTTGATAATGGTCTCGTCTTCATAAACATGAGTGAATGCTAAAGTTAATCCTGTAAGTTGCCAAGAAACGGCACTTAGTATTAGCAAGTTTAATAGTTTGGTTAAGCGAAGATGAATTCCCAGCCCTAATCCATAGTCGAAATAGATAAAAATTGACTTGTGCCAACGTTTATAGGTATGAGATTTCGCCCGTGTTTCGTAGGGACCCAGAACATTGCATAAGGACAGGGCAGATAGCGGCCAAGCGAAGCAATGCCTGGAATTCCTGGGGCGGTCGCTTTTGGGTTAAGGAATGGCGTAGACGGAGTCTCTATCAGGATTTTTCGCGGTGGGAGTAGCGTAGGTTGAATCGCCGTCAGTTTCGTAGATACCTTTGAACCGTTCGGCATCTGCAGGTGAATGGCCGCTTTTAGGAATCGACCACGTCTGCTTCGGGTCCGGTCGAGCCTATCCGCTGGACTTGCGCTACGACTGCATTGGGGCGCGTTTAGCTGACATTGCTTATCACCACCAGACCGACCATGTTCGTTATCGGACAGGATGCGGACTAAGACTGGAATACGCAAATGGGACTGGCGAAAACGAAGACGTGTGCTGGTTAGTTGCGATTATTCGGCCCCAAAAAAACGCGGCCATGTGGCCGCGCTTTCGTGACGTTTACAAGGCTGGCACCGTCAGAACTCTTCCCAGTCGCCTGAGGGCGGGACCGCCATTTTTCGGGCTGGCATTGGCGAGCGCGCAGGCCGATTGGTTCCAGGCCTACTGAGTGAAGCCGCACGCGCAGAGGAACGTTTCGGGTTTGAGGGCGGCAGCGTCGGGGTGTGGCTTGGCTGCGGTGCGAGTCCATGAGTTGACGTGACATCCAGTTTGAAGACGCTGACCACCTCTTCCAGTTTCGCCGCCTGGTCTTGCAGCGCTTGTGCAGCGGCTGCAGCCTGCTCCACCAAGGCCGCGTTTTGCTGCGTTACCTCATCCATTTGCGAGATGGCCTGATGGATTTGATCAATCCCAGAGGTTTGCTCCTGGGAGGCAGTCGAGATTTCGCCGATGATGTTCTTGACCTTCTCCACGCTTTCGACGATATCCGTCATCGTCGTGCCAGCGTCATTGACCAACGCCGCGCCTGTTTCCACACGCTCCACCGAAGTATCGATTAACGCTTTGATCTCTTTGGCGGCGGACGCAGAGCGCTGCGCCAGAGTGCGCACTTCCTGGGCCACCACGGCAAAGCCCCTTCCTTGTTCTCCAGCACGCGCCGCTTCGACGGCGGCATTGAGTGCCAGAATGTTGGTCTGGAACGCGATGCCGTCAATCACTCCGATGATCTGAACGATTTTCTGTGCCGACTCGTTGATCTCACCCATGGTTGTGACTACGCGGCCAATTACCTCGCCGCCCTTGGTTGCCACGTTAGATGCGGCGCCCGATAGCGAATTCGCTTCCAAGGCGTTCTCCGCATTCTGCTTCACCGTGGTGGAGAGCTCCTCGGTCGACGCCGCAGTTTCTTCGAGCGAGCTTGCCTGGCTCTCGGTACGCGCCGAAAGGTCTTGATTGCCTGACGCAATTTCACGCGACGCGGTGGCAATGGCATCAGTCCCGGTGCGCACGCGGGACACGATATCCAGAAGGTTGTCCCGCATGGTCTTAATTGCCACCATGAGGCTCGTCGTATCGCCGGGCTTGGTCGTCACGTTCTCGGTCAGATCCCCCTGTGCAATGCGCCGCGCGACGTCGGCGGCCTCGTCGGGATCGCCGCCAATGGTGCGTTCAATGCTGCGAATGGTCGCCAGGACGATGGCGGTCAGCACAGCCAGCATCAAACTTAGCTCAATGAGTGCTGCGATCAGGTCCGCGACGAAGGCATCGGTCAGGTCGTCGATGTAGACGCCCGCGATAAACGTCATGTCCCAAGGTTTATAGGTCAGGACGTAAGCGCCTTTCGGATACGATTTCTTCTGGTCGGCACCCGGCTTGGGCCAGACGTAATCGATCCATCCTTCCCCCTTGCCCTTGGCGATCTCGGCCACGGCCTTGTACACCGGGAAGCCGGCGGTATCGACAAAGCCGGACATGTCTTTGCCTTCAAGTTCCGGTTTGATAGGGTGCAGGAGCACCGTCGGTTGCGAGTTGATGACGGTGAAATAGCCATCGTCGCCGTAACGCAGCGCGCGCACGCGATCAAGCGCCTGCTTTTTTGCTTCCTCGAGCGGCAGTACACCTTTCGACGCCAACTCCGCAAACTCCTTGACCGTTGACATTCCTGTTTCCGTAGCAAATTTCAACGCCACAATGCGTTCTTCCAAGCGCAATGCCTTGGTCTGCCAGATATTGACGACGCTAACTAGGAGGAGGCAGAGCCAGCTTACCAGGAGGGGAAGGAATAGTTTTTTTCTGAAGGATAGTTTCATAAGTCGTACTGGTTGAAACGGACTAACTTTGTGGAATCGATGTCGCGCGCCGCCCGAAGTTGTCATGATGACCAAACTCGGCGTGCAAACGGAGTGGTGAACCAAGATTGGCGATAGGACCGGTCATTTGCTGCGTTCGTAGCATCCGGTTTTTCCCAAACAGAAACAAGTTGCCGAGTAGATGTAGATCAACCGAACATCAGTTTTAATTATTGAACGCCACACTGCCATTGTCGTAAGACAAACAAATGTGTCTCTGTGACAACCGGATCCCGCGGTAATGGTGGGTAGGGAGTCGGCGCTGCCGCTCATTACCGCGTCGCCATCCTGGTTTCGTGCAACCGCGAGGACGCGCACACTATCCGCCGTTTGCCAAGACAACTATCGCCTGACTGGATGAACAAGTTTCATTCGATGATGGCATTCAGCGGTAAAGTTCGTTCGTCGGAGCGCGGTAGGCTGGGATGAAATCCCAGCTATTATCAAGAACTTAAACGGTGCTAGGATTGCATCCCAGCCTACGGCCCTAATCAGCCGCCACAATTACTACTATGCTTCTCGCGTCGTTTCGGATTTTCACTCTAGCCTTTTTATCTGGCTGGGCAACTACAGTAATTGCTTCCGTGGGCATGATGGAACTGCCTTCGAATTCATCATCTGGCCCAGTCACGGTTTTTTATCCGGCAACTGCAGAACCGAAGCTGCACCGTCGCGGACCATTTCAATTGGAAGTCGCCGTCAATGCGCCTCCCGCATCTGGCAATCAACGACTGATTGTGATCTCACACGGATCTCCCGCCTCGCCATGGGTCTACTTTGATCTGGCGCGAACATTGGTATCTGCAGGATTTACCGTAGCGGTTCCCGAGCACTATGCAGACAACTACAAGGACGACAGCGAACCCGGTCTTCCCAGTTGGAAGCGCCGGCCGGTTGAAGTCTCGCGCGCCATCGACAGGATACGCGACGAACCTGAGCTCGGTCATGCTTTGGACTTCACACGTGTTGGGATGTATGGCATGTCTGCCGGGGGTCATACAGCATTGTCACTTGCTGGGGGACGTTGGTCTCCAGCCCGCCTTCGCGCGCACTGCCAAGAAAATATCGCCGATGACTTCCACGCCTGTGCCGGTCTTACCACGTCGCTGACGGGCGGGCTGTTGGACAAGGTCAAGATTGCCATCGTCCGCACGATCAACGACTGGAAGTTCGACGACCACACTTGGTACGAGCACTCCGATCCACGTATCACGGCCATCGTTTCGGGTGTGCCCTTCGCGGCCGACTTTGATCCAGGTTCCTTGAAGAAGCCGCCGGTTTCACTTGCGCTCATCACCGCCAGACTTGATCGCTGGCTCATTCCCAAGTTTCACAGCGACGCCATACTCGCAAGCTGCAGTTCCTGCGAACACCTTGCCGATCTTTCGAGCGGTGGCCATGGGGCTTTGCTTGGCCCATTGCCTGCTGAAATGCCGGAACTCATCGCTACACTGATTGGCGATCCGGAAGGATTTGACCGCCGCACCGAAGTCCCGAGACTCAATGAAGCCATTACATCCTTCTTCGAGCGTAAGCTGGAAGCGAGGAGAAAGTGACGGTTAACAATTCAGTTAAGCGGGCCAACACCAGACATTTGAGCATCAAGGAATAAGGTTTGGCGGTTGATCCAATCCGACTCGGAGTGATGTTGATCCCGAGGTCTTGAACGGGCGCGCCGGCGCGTCGACCTGGAAGGCAACCGGTGCTCTCGATATGCGCTTGCTTTCGTACAGAGGCCAAGCAAGCGCGTTGAAGTGAAGCCGGGACATTGCTTGGGTAGCGCGCATGAGGCCTGGCACGTCTACGTATGCATGTTGGCTTCCCGGTATGACAGTTGTTGGGCAACAAAGCCGTTGAATGCGTTGAGCAACGGAGCATATCTGGCGCCGTCCCTTTCAAGTTGCATCAGCGCATAACAAGTGGCTTCCAGCGTGGATAGCTGATGCGCGCCGTGCGCCCTGCGGATCAGGTATCGCGACGGCGGCGCATCGCGCAGGGCAAGTCGCGGCAGCGATTGCAGCGGCGGATTAGCGTAAAGCATTTTGCGGCTTTTACGCCATGTTCCGTCGAGCACGACCAGCCGCAACTTTCCGGGCTCGTCCCAGGGCACATCGGCCCGTGCTGCCGGCTGTGCCATGCCTGCGCCTTCCGGCGTATCCGGATACAGCAGAATAGCGTGCTTGCGGGGTGCCCCCGGCGTGAGCGGCGAATGCAGCAGAGCCTGTAAATCCTGCTCGTCAAACACTTCGCCGACCAGCAGCCGGCTATTTGGCAAGCTCAGATTCAGCAGACGTGCGCTTCCTTTTGCGTGCCCGACTTCCTGCGGGTGCTGCAAGATCAGCACTTCAACCGTATGCGCTATCGGCGTGCACCAGTGACAGATGCAGGTCTGTTGCGGACGTATGCAGCGGGCGCAAACAAGGCGTTTAGTTCGGGTCATTGCGTTCCAGCATACCGACGAGATCACGCAGTGCCCTTGCCACCGCGCCGGGACCAACGAAGTTGACTTCAGAATCAACCAGGGCGATAGCGCGTGCGTTCAAATCAATGATTGTCATCAGCATCTTCCTTGCTCGTAGTGCATTTCTCAGTGCGTGCCCGATTACGAACGCCCTCCGGGATCACTTCGCCCCGCCCGCAACATGCAGGACGAATCAAGGCGGGGCTCCCGGAAAAGGCTGACGAGGAAGTATACTGCCTGCCTTTCCCATCCAGCCCCGAGAGCACCATCATGAGCGGACTTCCCCCGTGCCCGAAATGCCAATCCGAATTCACTTACGAGGACGGCGGTCAGTTCGTCTGCCCCGAGTGCACCCATGAATGGCAGTCGCCGGCCGGCGACACGCCGGAAGAAGGCGGCAAGGTCACCCGCGATGCCGCCGGCAATGTCCTGCAGGACGGCGACACCGTCACCGTGATCAAGGACCTGAAGCTGAAGGGCGGTGGCGGTGTCGTCAAGATGGGCACCAAGGTCAAGAACATTCGCCTTGTCGACGGCGACCACGACATCGACTGCAAGATCGACGGTTTCGGCGCGATGAGCCTGAAGTCGGAGTTCGTCAGGAAGGTCTGACCATCCGCATCACCGGCCGGTCCATGCCGGCTTTGCCTTCTCCACGAAGGCCGAGGTGCCAATCCGGAAATCCTCGGACGTAGCGACGAGCCCGAAGTAGTCTGCGCCCAGTTCCGCCGACTCCTCGAGCGTCATGTTCAGGCCACGGTGCAGGGCTTCCCATGTGAGACGAACGGCTGCGGGCGATTGCGCCAGGATGTCGCGCACGATCGCTTTAGCTTCGGCCATCAGCCTCTCCGGTTCGGCAACCGACTGAACGAGCCCGATCCTCAGCGCCTCTTCCGCATCCACCGTGCGCCCGCGCAGGAGCATCTCTGCAGCGCGCCCCTTGCCCACCAGCCTCGGCAGGCGGGTCGTTCCGCCGAACCCAGCGACAGCACCGATGCGCACTTCCGGGTGCCCCAGCTTTGCATGGGTTGCCGCGACACGGATCATGCATGCTTCGGCGAGTTCGAGTCCGCCGCCGACCGTCACCCCGTTCAGCGCGGCGAGCGCCGGCTTGCCAAGGTCTTCGATCTGCTTCGTGACACGCACGGCGAGTCGGGCGAAGTCCCTGACCTCCAGGGGCGATGCATGGTGGAGGTACCGGATGTCCGCGCCGGCGGAAAACGCGGCTCCCGTCCCGGTCAGGATCACGGCGCGCACCGCTTTCCGCTCCCTGGCTGTTTCAAGCAGCGTGCCGAGGCGTGTGAGGACGTCAACGTCGATGGCATTGAGTGCATGCGGCCGGTTGAGCGTCACCACCGCAATGCCGTCGAATTCTTCAATCAGGACCGATTCTGGGGTTGTCATGCCTGCCCTCCTTTCAGGTTGGGTAAGGAACATCGGTAAAGAGCTTGTTGACGATGACCCAGCGTCCGTCTTCGCGCACGAGCGACAGGTAGTCGGTGTAGTTGTAGCCGAGCATCGGGCAATGCACCTTCGCGAAGGCGATCTTGTGGGTGATTTCGACGGCAAGCGGTTTCATCAAGAATGGCTCGCCGAGCGCCTCGGGCGACTTGCGGGTGGCGACCACCGACAGGTATTCATCGAGCGGCTTGTAGTAGGGCTGCCCGCGCACTTCCGCGAACAGCGCTGCCTTCGGATGGAATACCGAACGCAGCAGGCCCAGGTCGCCGCGATACACGCCCTTGCAGTACGTATCGATAACGGCAAGTACCGTCTCGTGGTCGCTCACGGCGCCCACCTCAGGCCAGGCGTGCCGCAGCCGCACGCACGCGCTTGCCGAACAGGACGGCTGTGCGCAGGTCGCCATGCACCATCTCGTCCACTGAAGCGTCGGAAGGCGTCGCCGTCGCCAGTCCGGCGAACGACGAGAGATAGTTGACATCGTTGCGCGTGGACGCCTTCGCATTGCTCGGCATCATGCCCGTACCCGCCCACAGCATCCCGTGCTGCTGCGCCAGGGTGAACAGGGTGTACAGCGTAGTCTGCTTGTCGCCCGCGACCGAAGCCGAATTGGTAAAGGCTGCGCCCAGCTTGTCTTTCCAGCCCTGTGTCGCCCACACCTTGGACGACGCGTCGGCGAATTTCTTGAACTGCCAGCTCACATTGCCCATGTACGTGGGCGAGCCGAAGATGATCGCATCCGCGCGCGCCAGCCGGTCCCAGCCGTCTTCCGGCAGGTTGCCTTCAGCGTCGATCGGAAGCAATACGCCACCGCTGCCCTCTGCGACGGCTTCCGCGATCTTGTGGGTGTGGCCGTACCCGCTGTGATAAACGATGACGATGTTCTTGCTCATGATGTTCTCCCGTTGAGTCCCCTTGCGGAGTGGTTTGGTCGGTGAGTGCATCTTATTTACCCTTCAAATGAAGATAAATATAGAATCAGGAACAACATTCATTACATGGCGTTATAACATGAGCCGACACTTCGACAGCCTGATGCTGGGCAGTATCGAACTCTTCTGCAAGACGGCCGAGCTGCAAAGCTTTACCGCCGCAGCCGCACAGGCGGGCGTGACGCAGGCTGCGGTCAGCCGCTCCGTATCGCGCCTGGAGGAGCGCCTCGGCGTGCAGCTGTTCGTGCGATCGACCCGCAGCGTGCGGCTGACGGACCGCGGACGCGCGTACTACGAACAATGCCGGCAGGCGCTGGGCCAGCTCGTCGAGGCGGAGCGCGAGCTGACGGGAGAACAGATGGTGGCCGCCGGCTTCGTGCGCATCAGCCTGCCGACCTCCTACGGTCACTATCGCGTACTGCCCATCCTGTCGCGCTTCCGCCAGAAGTATCCGCAGGTCAGGCTGGAAATCCAGCTGACGAACCAGAACGCCGACCTCGTTGCGGATGGCATCGACCTCGCGATCCGCGCGCGCAATCCACCCGACTCGGGACTGATCGCGCGGCCGATCGAAGACGGCGAACTTGTCATCGTCGGCTCGCCCGCCTACCTGAAGCGCAAGGGCACGCCGACGACGCTGGACGACCTCGCTCGGCACGAATGCATCCAGTTCGAGCGCCCGCTCACCGGCCAGCCGATGCCCTGGGTGTTTCGCGGGGATGGGGAGACGACGGACGTGCATACCAGCGGCTCGGTATGCATCACTGACGACGTGCTTGGACTCACCACCGCGGCGCGCGGCGGCATGGGCCTGATCCAGACCTACCGCTTCATCGTCGCCGACGACCTGGCGAAGGGGACACTGGTGGAAGTGCTGCGCCAGTTTGGCGGTGCTTCCCGCCCCTTCACGCTCCTGTATGCGGCCAACCGGCACATGCCGCATCGGGTGCGTGTGCTGGTGGAGTTCCTGCTGGAGAACCTGCGCGACGGCGGACGTACGGGCCGGCGATCTGCCAAGTGACGAGCAAACGCTGGGTTCGCGTCGTGAATGCAAGCTGGTGCAATACCTCAGCAGGCAGGGAGGAAATCCCGGCATGCCTCCCTACCATGGACTATTCCCGGAACAGCCGCCGGAAAATTTCGCTTGTTCCCGCTATCAGGAGAAGGATTGCATCGAGCCCCATGACAGAAATTGCCGAAGTGCCGTAAAATAAAAACCATGCCGTCAATACGGTTATTTTGCAAGTGAAGAAGCGCGGCTTCAACAACCGTCGTTGTCCGCCTTGTTTCTGACGTCATGTTCAAGATGCAGTAACGCCTGTTGCAAGGCGGGACTGAGGAATAGCGCGCCTGCATCTGCAACGTGCGTCAGTTGTTTGAAGCGTCATGCAACAGGGGAGTCAAATACCATGTTCAAGAATCTCGCTGTCAAATACAAACTGTTCGCACTGGTCGGCGTCATGCTGCTGGCGATGTGTGTGCTCGGCACTACGGGTTACCTCGGCGTGCAGCATGTCGGTGACCAGCTGGTGGAAGTTGGAGAGGTCCGCCTGCCCTCGGTGAACGGCCTGCTTACCCTCAGCGAAGCACATACCGCAATCAAGGCTGCGAGCCTGAGCACTGCAATCTACGAGAACAATTACAGTGCGCAAAAGCAGTTTGCAGAAGTCCTGACGATCAGAAAGAGCGCATGGGCACATGCCGATGCCGGCTGGAAGGAGTACGAACCTCTGCCGCAGACGCCGGAGGAGGCCGTGCTGTGGAAGCAGTTCGTACTCGAATGGGACGCTTGGAAACGGGCCGATGCGGCACTTGCGGGCACCATTGAAGCACTCGCCGCCAGTACAAGCGAGCAGACGCAGAAAGAACTCTTCACGAAATTCTATTCACAGTACGAAGCTTCTGTCCCACTGTTCAACAAGTCCGAGGAGACGCTCCTCAAGATCGTGCAATTGAACCAGAAGGTTGCAGTGGAAAGCGTTGCATTAGGCAGAAATGCGATCTCCCGTGCAACGGTGGTCATGCTGGTCGTCGCCCTCATCTCGGCTGTCGCTTCCGTATCCATTGCAACATACATCACGACGCGCGTCACCGCTCCAATCGATGAAGCAGTGCGGGTGGCACAGACAGTTGCAAGTGGCGACCTGACCAGCCGTATCGAGGTGACGACGACGGATGAACTCGGCCTGCTGCTCAAGGCCTTGAAGGACATGAACGACAATCTCATCCAGATCGTCGGAGACGTGCGGGCAGGGACGGAGACCATCGCAACGGCATCCTCTCAAATTGCGGTCGGCAACACCGATTTGTCTTCCCGCACGGAAGAGCAGGCAAGCTCGCTGGAAGAGACCGCATCCTCCATGGAAGAACTGACAGGCACGGTCAAGCAGAACGCAGAGAACGCCCGCCAGGCGAATTCTCTGGCCATATCTGCATCGGAAGTGGCACGTAAAGGCGGTACGGTGGTTGGTGAAGTTGTTACAACGATGGGTGCGATCAACGAGTCGTCGAAGAAGATTTCCGACATTATCAACGTCATTGACGGCATTGCGTTCCAAACGAATATCCTCGCGCTGAACGCCGCGGTGGAAGCGGCACGCGCCGGCGAACAAGGCAGGGGATTCGCCGTTGTCGCCTCCGAGGTGAGAAACCTTGCGCAACGTTCCGCGGCGGCGGCCAAGGAAATCAATGAACTGATCGTCGATTCTGTCGAGAAGGTCGAAATAGGCGGAAAACTGGTCCATCAGGCGGGAGCGACGATGAATGACATCGTTGACAGTATCAAGCGCGTGACGGACATCATGGCGGAGATTCAAGCAGCGAGCGAGGAGCAGACCGCAGGGATCGACCAGATCAACCAGGCAATCGCGCAGATGGACCAAGTCACGCAACAGAACGCGGCGCTCGTTGAGGAAGCGGCGGCGGCTGCGGAGTCGATGCATGAGCAGGCGAGCAAGCTGACGCAGACCGTGGGGGTCTTCAGGCTCAGCCGTGCGGGATGACGCGCGGCGCCGAAACAATTAAACGGTGCCGGGATTGCATCCTAGCCTACTGCTCCTCGCCCGATTCGGTGGCGCGTCTCGACCTTTCGTCCTCCTGCGCGAGGCCACCGTCACACGCCGGATCGGGAATCGCACTTGACCTGCCTCAGGTCTTTTTGAATTCGGCGCCATTTTGCTGCAAGAGCGGATTGTTTTTCCCTATGCCCAGGAACAAACTGAAAGGGCCGTGAAATCCGAGGTCATCGCCTTGGGGGAACACCATGAAAAGGAAAATAACGGTGGTACTGGGCATCGCGTTGGCACTCCTCGTCCTGCTGGTCCTCCTGATGCAGGCCTGGCGCATGATGGACGAGCGCAGCGACGATGCCGGCTGGGCGCAGCTTCGATCATCGGCATCCGGCGTTCACATGGTCTTCGATCCGTCAATGGTCCATGATCTGCCCGACGCAGCGCGCCGCTACTTTCTTTTCACGATAGCGCCGGGAACGCCGCTTGTTCCGATAAGCGAAATCCGGATGAGCGGCGAGATCGGCCTCGGCACCAAGGAAGCTCCCGGTTACCAGCCGATGCGCGCGCGCCAGATACTCGCGCCTCCTCATGGTTTCATCTGGCGCGTTGACGCCGGCTCCGGCGTGATGCGAATGCGTGGTTCGGATGGCATGCTGGGCGACAGCGCATGGACGCGATTCTGGCTCGACTGGACGCTCCCTGTCGTGCGGGCAGGCGAAGAGGAGAACTACCTGCGTTCGGCCTTCGGCCGCGTGGTAGCGGAAGCGGTCTTCTGGGCGCCTGCATCGCTGCTTCCAGGGAATGACGTGCGTTGGGAGAAAGGCGACGGACCAAACCGCGCCAGGGCCATCATGACGCGAGGGGATCTCACCCAATCGCTGGAACTCGAGGTCGCCAACGACGGTCGGCCGGTGTCGGTCACGATTCCACGCTGGAGCAACGTCAATCCGGAGAAGAAATGGCAGGTACAGCCGTTCGGCGGCACGCTTGGGGAATTCAGGCGCTTCGGCGGGTTCACCTTGCCGACGCGGGTGGATGGCGGCAACCATTTTGGCACGCCGGATTACTTTCCCTTCTTCCGGGCACAGGTTGAAGAGATCAGTTTTTCCCAGCGCTGAGGTCGATCGCTGTCATACCAACGGTGCCGGCAAAGGGAATAGCTATTTTCCGAACGCTGCCTGAATCGGCTTGAAAGGCCTGCGGAAATGCGTCACGAGAAAGTCGATGAACGCTCGGGCGCGGACCGACTGATTGCGGCGCGTCGGGTAATAGACGAACAGGTCCGCCGACGGTAACGAGAATCTGGGCAGCACGACCTTCAAGCGTCCGCTCTCGACGTACTTCGCCAGGTCCCATTCCGACCGGATCAGGATGCCGTGCCCGTCGAGCGCCCAGCCGAGTGCGATATCGCCATCGTTGCTCGACAGCGCGCCATGCACCTTGATGACCTCGCTATGATCGCGCGTCACGAAGCGCCAGACGCCATAGGCATCATCGTTCTGCCGGTGGACGATGCAACGGTGAGCGGCGAGATCGGCGATGGTCTTCGGCTCTCCGTGGCGCTCCAGGTATTTGGGTGACGCGCAGAGGAAGCGCCGGTTCGACATCAGGCGCCGCGCGTTCAGCCGCTTGTCGGGCAGCGCGCCGAAGCGGATCGCGAGATCGAAACCGCTTTCGACGAGATCGACGGGCTTGTCCGTGACTTCCACCTGCACTTCCACATCCGGGTACTTCTTTGCAAACGCGGATACGAGCGGCGCAATCGTCGTTCGGCCGAATCCGAGCGTGGCATTTACGCGCAGCAATCCACGCGGCGTTTCTCGCGCTGAAGTGACCGCCTCCTCCATCTCCGCGATCTCGTCGAGGATGCGCATCGCATGGGCAAGAAAGGTTTCGCCTTCGCTCGTCAGGCTGATGCTGCGCGTCGTGCGGTTGACAAGCCGCACACCCAGTCGCCCTTCGAGCTGCGCGAGTCGCCTCGTCGCTGCCGGCGGAGTCAGGTCAAGCGCGCGGGCCGCAGCGGACAGGCTCCCGTGGCGGGCGATCAGGACGAAGAATTCCAGGTCGGCGGAAATATGCGTTTTCACTTTGTTTCACTATTCAATTGAATTTCGGTGAATTTTAAATTGCTTTTCCGGAGTTAAGGTAACGACACTTCCTTCAGGAGATTTAGCATGAGAATCGTCGAGATCCGCGAAAAGACCGTACCGATCAGTTCCAACATCCGTAACGCCTACATCGACTTCAGCAAAATGACGCTGAGCCTCGTTGCTGTCGTGACCGATGTCATTCGCAATGGCAAGCCCGTCGTCGGCTACGGCTTCAACTCCAACGGACGGTACGGCCAGGGAACGCTGATGCGCGAGCGATTCATCCCGCGACTGCTGGAAGCGAAACCGGAAAGCCTCGTGGATGAGACCGGCAACAACCTGGATCCGGAAAAAGTCTGGAACGCCATGTTCACCAATGAAAAGCCGGGCGGCCACGGCGAGCGTTCGGTGGCCATTGGCACCATCGACATGGCGGTGTGGGATGCCGTGGCGAAAATCGAGGGCAAACCGCTGTTCCAACTCCTCGCCGACCGTTACGGCAATGGACAGCCCAACCGCAAGATATTCGTGTACGCCGCTGGCGGTTACTACTACCCCGGCCAGGACCACGAAAAACTGAAGGACGAGATGCGCAGCTATATCGACCGCGGCTATACGGTCGTGAAGAAAAAGATCGGCGGCGCTTCCCTCGACGAGGACCTGCGCCGCATCGACTCCATCCTCAGTGTGCTGCAGGACGGCCAGAAACTCGCCGTGGACGCCAACGGGCGCTTCGACCTGGACGCCGCCACCCTGTATGCGAAGGCGCTGTCGCAGTACGACCTGTTCTGGTACGAAGAGCCGGGCGATCCGCTGGACTTTGAACTGCAGGCGACGCTGCGCAATTACTACGACAAGCCTATGGCAACGGGCGAGGACCTGTTCTCGATGCAGGATGCGCGCAACCTGATCCGTTACGGCGGCATGCGCCCGGACCGCGACTGGCTGCAGTTCGACTGCGCACTGAGCTATGGCCTGGTCGAATACCTGCGCACGCTGAAGATGCTGCACCAGCACGGCTGGTCACCGAGCCGCTGCATCCCGCACGGCGGCCACCAGATGTCGCTGAATATCGCGGCAGGCCTGGGCCTTGGCGGCAACGAGTCCTACCCGGACCTGTTTCAGCCGTACGGCGGCTTCCCGGACGGCGTGAAGGTGGACAACGGCTATATCACGCTGCCTGACCTGCCGGGCATCGGCTTTGAAGGCAAGGCTGACCTTTACGCGGAAATGCAGAAGCTGGCGGCGTAAGCTATTTCCACGAAAGCTGAGTAGGCTGGGATGAAATCCCGGCATCAAAATGATTAAACGGTGCTGGGATTGCATCCCAGCCTGCCGCCCCCAGCGGGACGCCATCGACAAATGGCGTCCCGCTTTTTTTCCTGTGTTGCATTCCTGCATTCCATGAGTCACATCAAATAATCGTTCCGGCAACGCGTGGTAAAGTCACGCGCGATCCTTTACCGAGGAAAGAAATCCTGCGTCGGACCGGCAATCCCGGCTCCCTGCCAACCTTGATCAAGTCGTCACCGCAAGATTCCCTTCGCATTCATGCTTCAACCGGCGCATCCTCGCCGGTTGTTGTCGTTTATTTATTACTATCGAACGCTACCCGCACACCATGGCAACCACCCTCACCGCTCCCGTATTCGGCCTGCTCAACCGCATGAGCCTCGTCACGCAGATCGTCATCGGTCTGATCGCCGGCATCGTCCTTTCGCAACTGTCTCCGGCAGCGGCAACTTCCGCCGGTTTCCTTGGCAATGTGTTCATCTCCGCACTGAAGGCCGTCGCCCCCATCCTGGTATTCGTCCTCGTGACGGCGTCGATCGCCAACCACCAGCCAGGCCAGCAAACCCACCTGCGCCCGATTCTCATGCTGTACCTGATCGGCACGTTCTCGGCCGCGGTGGTCGCGGTGATCGCCAGCTTCGCCTTCCCGACGACGCTGGTGCTCACGGCGGCCGATGCGGCCGCCGCCGCTCCGGGAAGCATTGTCGAAGTGCTGCGCTCGCTGCTTACGAGCGCCGTGGACAACCCGGTGAACGCGCTCATGAAGGGCAACTTCATCGGCATCCTGGTCTGGGCGATTGCGCTCGGTATCACGATCCGCCACGCCAGCGATACGACCCGTGTCGTGTTTAACGACCTGTCCGAAGGCGTCTCGCTCATCGTGAAGGCAGTGATCCGCTTTGCACCGTTCGGCATCTTCGGCCTTGTCGGCGCCACCTTTGCCGAGGCCGGCCTCGGCGCGCTGCTCGGCTATGCCCATCTGCTCGCCGTGCTCCTCGGCTGCATGTTGTTCATCGCGCTGGTCGTCAATCCGGCGATCGTGTGGTGGAAGATCCGCCGCAATCCGTATCCGCTGGTCCTGACCTGCCTGCGTGAAAGCGGCATTACGGCCTTCTTCACCCGCAGCTCGGCGGCGAACATTCCGGTGAACCTGGAGCTGAGCAAGCGCCTCGGTCTGCATGAAGACACCTACTCCGTGTCGATCCCGCTCGGTGCGACCATCAACATGGCCGGCGCCGCGATCACGATTACCGTCCTGACGCTGGCAGCGGTCCATACCCTGGGCATTAGCGTGGATGTGCCGACGGCGATCCTCCTGAGCGTCGTTGCCTCGATCTGTGCATGCGGCGCATCCGGTGTTGCAGGCGGCTCGCTGCTTCTCATTCCGCTGGCCTGCAGCCTGTTCGGCATTTCCTCCGACGTTGCCATGCAAGTGGTCGCGGTCGGCTTCATTATCGGCGTGGCGCAGGATTCCGCCGAAACGGCGCTCAATTCCTCCAGCGACGTCCTCTTCACCGCGGCCGCCTGCATTGCGCAGGAAAATGCGACCAAGGCACAAGCCTGAACTCCGAGCGAGCAAGCCTCATGTCCCAACAACCATCACAGGCGAAGCGCGACGGGTTCAGTTCCGGCTTCGGCGTCCTCGCGGCAACCCTCGGCTCGGCCGTCGGTCTCGGCAATATCTGGAAATTCCCGTACCTGACGGGCGCCAACGGTGGCGCAAGCTTCCTGCTGGTGTACCTGATCGCGACGCTGCTGGTCGCGCTGCCGGTGATGATTGCCGAGATCACCCTCGGCCGCAAAGCGAAGGCCAATCCCATCAGCGCGCTGCTGGCGCTCGCGCCCAAGGGGCAGCCCTGGTGGCTGATCGGGGCGGCAGGCATGCTCGCCTCCTTCCTGATCCTGTCCTTCTATTCGGAAGTGGTGGCATGGGTGTTTGCCTATATCGTGAAGGCGATCTCCGGCTCGGTCCTCAGCAGTGACCGCGCGGTGACGGAAGCCGCCTTCAGCACGCTCATCAATGACCCGGTCCAGTCGCTCGTGTGGCAATGGGTCGTCCTCGGGTCCATGGGCGGCATCCTGCTGCTGGGCGTGACCAAGGGCATCGAGGCATTGACGAAGAAGCTGATGCCCCTGCTCTTCCTGCTGCTGGTGCTGCTGTGCGCAGTGAGCCTGTCGCTCGACAAGGCGGCCGAAGGTCTGGCCTTCCTGTTCAATCCGGACTTCAGCAAGTTGAGCGGCGCGGTCGTCCTGACGGCACTCGGTCTTGCGTTCTTCAAGCTGTCGATCGGCATGGGAACGATGATGACCTACGGGAGCTATTTCCGCGATGACCAGAATATCCCGGCTACCGCGTTCCGCGTCATGTCGGCCGATCTCTGCGTGTCGCTGCTGGCGGGCATTGCCATCTTCCCCGCGGTGTTTACCTTCGGGTTCGAACCGGCAGCCGGACCGGCGCTGGTGTTCATCACCATTCCCGCCGTGTTCTCGCAGATCCCGATGGGGCAGGCGTTGATGGTGGTGTTCTTTGTGCTCACCGCCATCGCGGCCACCGGCGCGACGCTGTCGCTGATGGAAGTGCCTGTGCTGATCATTCAGGAACGCTTCGGCCTGTCGCGGCGCAAAGCGACTGCGGCGACGCTGGGATTGCTGGCGCTGACCGGTTCAACCTGCGCGCTGACCAACAGCACGCTGTCCGGTTTCAAGCTGTTCGGATTGAATATGTTCGACCTGTTCGACTTCGTCTCGTCGAACCTCATCCTGCCAGCCGGCGGCATCTTCATTGCGCTGTTCGTCGGCTGGATGTGGGGCTCTGACGAGCTCCGGCGCGCGCTGTCGAACGAGGGCCGGCTCGCGAACGAAAAACTGGCGCGCGTGCTGTTCTTCCTGCTGCGCTATGTATCACCGCTGCTGATTCTCGTCGTGATGCTGAAGGGATTGAACCTGTTCTGACACACGTCCACTTGGCCGGCAGCAAGCAAAGCCACCGCGGTGGCTTTGTGCTTTTTTGAAGCCCATATTTGCGCTGACGCAGACCACCGCTAACCCAGAAACATTTCGTTACAGGACTTTCAGTCCCGCGCTTTCCCCTGCTTCCCGGCAGATAGTAGGATTTCCTTCTGCATTTGACGGAGAAATATCATGAGCGGTCTGCTCAAAATGTTACTGCCAGCCTTGTTTCTTGCCTTGCCGATTGGCGTGCTGGCCGATCCCTGGAAAGATGAAAGCGGTCACGGAAAGGGCCGAGGCCATGACCGGCGCGAGTACAAGGAAGAATACTGGGACGGAAATTGCAAAGTCGAACGCAAGCTCGAAAAAAACGGTGACTACAAGGAGGAACGCAAGTGCAAGGGTCCTCGCCGTGGCTACTATGAACAATCACCGGTGTACGTTCCGGCGCCCGCCCCTGTCATCGTCGACCCCGGCATAACGATCCACGGAACCGTCAGGATTCCACAATAAGTCGACCGCCGCTTACTTCTTCACCGACAAGGTGATCGTCGTGCCGGTGAGATCGATATTTTTCAGGCTGATGCTGCCAAAGCTTGCGCCCGAGCTGTCGCCCTTTACACGAATATTCTCCAGCGAGATCTCATCGATGGTGCTCGGCATGGCCAGGCGGATCGACCCATCGGGGTTGACCACGGTTTGCGCGCTGGAGGCGTCATAGGAAATACCTTTGACGGAGACATCGGCGTCAAGGAAGTTCAACACCGGGTTCACTACACCCGCCAACGCGTGCAGCTGATCGATGCCATTACCCTTGGACTTGTCGAGATAGAGTTGACGGACCACTTCGGGCAGGCCGGCGGCGGAAACGGCGTCAAGGTCGTCATCCGACAATGCATGAACGGTACTTGACGCTGGTGTGTCCTGAACACTGGCCTCGACAGGAGGCATTGGCGCCGCCGCCAGCGCTTCGAGCGGTGCGAACATCGCGGCGGCGAAGGCGGCAATCAGGCGGAGGTCGCGCTGCTTCTTCAGCGCTCTCTGAATGTGCTCCTGAGTGAGGAGGTTCGCACTCGCCAGGACTTCACCCAGGCGCTTGCCCGTTTCCTTCTGCAGTGCGATCGCCTCGGCCAGCTGTTCCTCGGTGATCAGGCGTTGCCTGATCAGCAACTGGCCGAGCAGCAGCTGTTCCTTACTTTGTCTGAGCCATCCCATGATCGTCACCTTGTCTCGCGGCTGTCGGTGAAACCATCTTACCCGCAAGGGAAGTGCCGCCGGTCAAGATGGCCTGCAGGGTCAAGAGATTCCCCGCGTGGCGCGGGATGGCCGATGAGGGATCAACCTGCCGTGCGGGCTTTCTTCCGTTCGAACATGCGGTTGTCCGCCACCTTCAGCAGCGCATCGACATCCAGGCCGTCCGCCGGGTACTGTGCCCACCCGATCGAGGCACCGACACATGCGGTGGCGCCCGAGGGCAATGCAATGGGCGCCTGGATTGCCTGCAGGAGTTTGGTCCGCACCGCGCCGATGTCCTCGACGGAGAGCATGCCGTGCAGGTAGACCACGAACTCATCGCCGCCGAAGCGTGCAACCTCGTCGTCGGAGCGCAGCGCTGCCTTCAGCCGCGACGCGATGTCGACGAGCACCTTGTCGCCGGCATCATGGCCATGCTGGTCATTGACCTGCTTGAAGAAATCAAGGTCGACAAACAACAGGGCAAACCGCAGCGGTTGCAGCTCGGTTGCCGTCAGCGCGCGGAACTCGATCCGCGAGACCAGGGACTGGCGGTTCAGCACCCCGGTGAGCTTGTCGGTCCGCAGGTTGCGCTCCATCTCCTGCAGGCTCTTCGCGAGCAGCCCGATTTCGTCCGCCCGCCGGATGTCGAGCGGTTCGAAGGGACGACCAAGGCCGATGCTTTCCGCGGCCTCCGTGAGCTTGCGAATGTCGGTCAGCACCCAGTGCAATAGCGCGGCCCCCATGGCGAGCAGGATCAGCACGGCCAGGAACGCGATCGCGATGCTTTGATAGAACACTGTGGACACGTTGCCGATGAAATCGGCGCGCGGGATGGCGACGATCGCAATCCATTCCAGTCCGATCGGGTCGCGCAGCAAGGTGGCGCCAATCTGGACGGTGCCGCTTTCGTTCTCGAATTCCCGGGAGACAGGCGTCTCGAGGCGCTCACCGTCCCTTTGCCAAGTCTTGACCTGCTCATAGGCCTGCCGCAACAACGGCGACACGCTTTGCTCGGCGGTGAGGCGTACCAGGGCCTCGCCCTGGACGCGATAGGGCAGCTCGTTGGTAGAGGTGGCGATAATGGCGCCGGAACGCTCGATGACGAAAGCAACGCCGTTGCGGCTGACCGACAAGGACTTGAAGAATTCCGTGAGCTGGCTCAGCGACAAGTCGGTCGCGGCGACGCCGACGAGTTGCTGGTCCGCACCATAGGCAGGCTTGGAGAGCGTCAGCGTCGGCTCGCGCGTGGTGAAGTCGGTGTAGACCGGCGACCAGCTCTCGCGGCCGTTCACGAGGGCGGTCTTGTACCAGGGGCGCGTGCGCGGGTCGTAGTCGTCGGCGCGCAGCAACCCGAGGCGTTTCCCCGGCGCCGCAACGCTGTATACCTCGCGCACCGGGGCGCCGGGCCTGCGCAGCCGGAGTTCGATCAGGTCCAGCTTGCGCATGATGCCGACAAAGCTTCCGTCGGCACCGCCGAAATAGACGTAGTTGTTCACGGCCGGGAAGAATCCGGTCGCGACCCACAGTTGCCGTTCCAGTTCGTCGAGGCTATGCGGGACCAGTATCGGTGCCGTCGAATAATTGGCCGGCGAATACACGGGATTGGGTACCACCGAATTGAGCGCAACACGGGCGCCGACCAACTGGTTCTCGGTTTCGTTGGTCACGCGCTCCACCATGTTCAGCAGGACCGTCTGCGAGAATTCGCGGCCCGCGTATTCGCTGGAGCGGTACGAAGCCCAATAGATCACCCCCGCCAGTGCAAGTACCAGCAGCATGAACGGCACGACGAGCACACGTTTCAAGGACGACAAGTGCGGCATGTAAGGTGGTTACCCAAAAATAGCAGGTAGTAATCATGATACCTAAATTTCCGCACGGAAACAGAAAACCGCTACGCGGGCAGCGGTATTGTGGCCGGGTACGTCGCGCCACAACGTCAATGTATGCGTGCGCGGCACACGAGAATGGCTACTTGAGGGAAAAGTCCACCCTGTTTGCAGGCGTGGCGCGATTGCCGGCGCCGCCGTCTACCTTGGCCGCCACGATGAACATCCTGTCCGCCGACACCTGTCCATTTTTCTGCAGCCAGTTCTTTACCGCCTGCGCGCGCTGGTTGCCCAGTGCCAGCAGATCATCCTCGTCGATGTCCGCATGCGTAACCATGAGCTTTTCCATCTCCGCGACCGGCAGGTCCTTCGGCAGGCCGAGCACGTTGCGCGGTTTCGGGAATTTTTCGTCGCGGTAGGCGCGCAGCAGCAGGGCTGGGTATTCCTCGCGGCTGACCGTGACGCTACCCGGCTCGACCTCCACACCCTTCGCCCGCAGGTCGCGGATTTTCAGTGCGCGCGCCTTGCGTTCCACCGTGACCTGCTTCAGTCCCTCGCGGTCTGCTACGGAATCGACGCGTCCGCCGATATCGAGGCGCAGGCCGGGGCGCTCCGTCAGTGCCCTGGCGAGTGCGCGCAATTTCTCCTCGCCGTTGGCGGGAACGGCAGCGCGCCCCGGTTCGAAGGCCATGTTGGACAATTCAGCACCGCCGCCGACAAGCGATCCGAGCAAGGCGAACGGCTGCGTGATTGCCTTGGCAATGGTGTTGCCGATGACCTTGAAGATGATTGCACCGATGGAAAACTCCGGATCGTCGAGCGAACCCGCCACCGGCAGATTGAGGTCGATGACACCATTACGGTCGGCCAGCAGCGCGACGGCGAAGCGCACGGGGAGGCTGGTGGCATCGGGGCTGTCCACCTTGTCGCCGAAGGTGAGCTGTTCGAGGATCAGCCGGTTCTCGGCGGTGAGCTTGCGGTTGTCGATCTGGTAGCCGGCTTCGAAAGACAGCTTGCCCTTTTCGATGCCGTAGCCGACGTACTTGCCCGAGTACGCCGACAAGGGCGCGAGTTCCATGCCCCGTACATTGGCCTTGATGTCGAGGAAGAGGTCGCCGCGCAGCGGGTTGATGCTTCCGCCGACAGCGAGCGGCGCGCCGTTCGCCTCACCACGCAGGTCGACGTCGGCGCGACTGGACGGGTCGGACGACAGGCCGGACACCACGCCGCCGAACCGCGACAGGCTGGCGGAATAATTGGGTTTGATGAAGTTGTCGGTGAAACGCACGCGGCCGCCTTGCAGGCTGACGCGCTTGATGGTGACGGGCGGCATCGCTGCCGGGCGTCCGCCATTGTCGGTCTTCGGCGCCGCCGGTGCGTCGCCGCGCACGATATCCTGCAGGTTGATGCGTCCATTCGGATCAATGATGACGCGCGCGAAGAAATCGGCAAGTGCCAGCTGGTCGACCGCGATGGAGAGCGGTTCGAAGCGCACATCGACGCCGTCTGCATGCAGCGACTTCCAGCGCAGGAAGTCGTTGTTGCCGGCCTTGTCCACGGTCGCCAGGTTGCCGAGCGTGACGTCCCCCTTGAAGCCGCCGCGCAGCGTGCCGTCCTTCGCTGCGTCGAGCTGCACCTGTCCCTTCGACGACAGGCTGGCACTGGTTGCGCGCAGGTTGACTTTGGCGGTGACGAAAGGCTGCAGGGGCAGGATGTCGACACCCTTGATATCGAGCGCGAGGTCGGCGTGCAGCGGCGAAAGACCGAAAGCGCCGTTGACCGCCATCTGGCCTGACTTGTTGACGCCGGCCTTGAAATCCACCCGTGCGCGCGACGCCGCCGCTGTCGACAGGCCTTCGACCGTCAGGCTGACCGGTGTGACTGTCGTGACGACCGGTTCGCGCGCGCCCTGGTCCTCCACCCGCAAGGACCAGTTGCTGATGCCTGCGCGCGCAAGGTTGACGGTGTATCCGGTGCCTTCCTGCGGCCCCCGCTCCTTTGTCTCGGCGTTGCGGACCACACCCGTTGCCGGCGGAAGGTTTCGGTTAACGAGGACATCCGCGCTGGCGGAGGCAATCTCCCCGATGTCGACGCTCTGCTTGCGCGTGTCCAGCGCGAACTTGCGCAGCACGAGGTCGAGCTTGTCTGCGGAAATACGCATCGGATGCGCGGAATGCTCGTCCGCATAACGCAGGGCTGCGCCGCGTACCGCCAGTTCGCCGAGCGCCAGGCGGAGCGCGAGCGGCTTCTCCGCTGGCTTCTGCGAGGCGGGTTCCGACGTCGGCACGAGACTGGCGAGGTTGAGCCGGCCATCGGGCGCGCGTGATACGTCGGCCTGCAAGCCATCGATACGGATGCGCGACAAGTCGATTCGCGCGCCGAAGACATCCGCTTCGTTCAGCGCCACGGCAAGTTCCTGCACGCGCAGCACAGGCTTTCCCGCCGCGTCTGCGACCTGCAGCGATTTCAGTGCGGCATCGCCCTGCAGCAGCAGCGCCTGCCCTTCGCCGCCCCGGCGGAACCGCGCCGTCAGGTTGAGGTCGAGCTTCGCCCCCGAGATGCCCGCCCGCGGCTTGACGGGCAGGTATTCGACGTAGCGCGTCAGGTCGAGGCCGTCGAGCTTGAGGTCGAGCGTCGCATCCGCGGGATCGGCGAAGGGACGCGCCTTGCCCTTGAACTCGAACGGCGCGCCGTTGACCTTCGCGCGCAGCAGCGGCTCGACAAAGATGTCGACCTGCGAGGGCAACGACGATACGAAGGGAATACCGAGCGTAATGTCGCTCACGGCATGGGATGCCTTTGCAGGCAGGTCATCGAAGGCAATGCGTCCGCCGTCGACCTGGATGTTGTTGACGGCGAAGCGCGCGCGCTCGTCGGAGGGCGGCTGGCTATTGATCAGTTCGACCACGTCGTCGATGTTGTAACGGTGCGGCGCCGTGCGCGCGAGGTGCACGTAGGGTGCGGACAGGCGGACTTCGCGGATGACCGGCGCCAGCCGTAGCAGCGATTCCGACGAGAGGTTGACATGCAGCAGGTCGAACGAAGCAAAGACATCTTCGCTCTTCCGCTCGCGCACCTTGACGTCGCGCAGTGTCAGCGTGAGTGCGTAGGGATTGACTTCCACCGCACCGATACTGGCCTCGCGATGCAGTTTTTCGGCGACCAGTGTTTCCGCCTGCGACCGGATGATCGCGGGCAGGATGAAAAAGCCGATGACCCCGTACGCGAACACGATCGCTGCCAGAATCGTTGCGCTGCGGCGCAGTGTCGTACTCTTTACCCAAGCGGGCAGGTGGCTGGAAATGGATGGCGGCATGAGGCGAGGCTAGGATGCAACTGTGTGTGTCTCGATTCTACCAGTCGCATTTCCAGCTTACACCTCTCAACCGGCAGGCCAGTCGCTGAACGGGAACGGCACTTCCTCGCTTGCAAACGTGAGGAACTGCACGACCTGTTTCAGGTAGGTCCCGACACACTTGCCGACATGCATCAGCCGTCCGTTCGGCGCGTCGTTGAGCAGCACGATCAGGAACTGGATCACCGCCAGGATAAACAACAACGTCACCGACACCTGGTAGGCCAGCATCATCAGCAGCATGAACAGGGCGCGCATCCAGAGGCTGCGCGTGCCCGTGGTGGTTGGCTCATTCATGATCATTCCTTTCAGGACGCCATCCTGCCGAGCTTGTCCATCCGCGCGAACCATTTGTCGGCATCTTTCTGTTTCAGGTTGCCCGCGCCGCCGACAAGCGATTCATGGACCGGCGCGATGCCGACGAAGCCGAGGATGTTGCGCTCCAGCGATTTGATGCTGTGTGCGCGGAAGTACCAGCGATAGATCGCGGCCGGCATACCCATCGTGACGACGACCCGCGCCGAGCGGCCGGTCAATCCCTTTTTCGTGAACGCGTTGCGCTCGCCGGAAAAGGCAAAACCGGGCCGCGCAACTTGCTCCAGGAAAGCCTTGAGCAGGGCCGGCATATCGCCCAGCCACAACGGGAAGAAGAACACGATGTGCTCGGCCCACTTGATCGCCGCCTGCGCGTCGGCGAGGCCGGGCGGCAAGGCGCCGTGTTCCCATTCCTTCTGGCTGCGCAGGAGAGGAAAGTCGAGCGTGGCTATATTGAGGTGGCGGATTTCATGCCCGGCGCTGTTAGCGCCGAAGGCATAGGCGTCGGCCAGCGCGTGGCAGAGGTGGCTCTCGCCGGAATCCGGGTGGCCTTGAACCAAGAGGACGTGCTTGCCCATGATGCCTCCCTTTGGTGTGTGTATTTACACTGTCCACCTCGGGGAGAGTGAAATCAATGAAATGGATCAAGGAAAAGGCAGCTGAGTGGAGTCATGCCGTTCAGTTATGGTGATTCAGCTTGTTATCCTGACGAAAACCGGGATGACTTCATTATTCCGCGGGCTGAAGTGAACGGCGTTAGTGTGGGAAGAGGACGCCGCGGTTGTGCTAGCGGACAACCACAGTTAACACGGTGCCCTACAAAGAGATAGGGCTAACCAATCTTGTTGGCCCTTTTTCTGTCGCATTTCTTGGAACGTGAAGCTTCAGCCAATGGCAGCTTGTTGGGGGTCACCGGTCGATGGGGTGAAATTTCCCATTTGCCTGCTGCCGGCCAGAAGCAGCCGCTCACAGGGTCACGCCATCGTTCCCTTTATTGGCTCTTACGCGACTGAACGTATGGCCACTGCGTGTATCCAGTAATCCCATCGGCGGTAGCCGCTTGCTTAACTGAAGGCATAGCAAAACGCGGATGGCACCTGGTCGCAACGGTTTAATTCAGTCCAGCCACAAGGCGCCATTCGCGCAGCGAGGTCTGGAACTGCTTCGATTGCCTGGACCTGTATGCTCATTTGGCGTCTAGCGCGATGGGTTCTCCCAATTCCAACGTTCAGTACTCCCCCGTCCGTGCCCAGTGAAACGTACCTCGCATTCTCCCTGGCAAGAAGAATGCGCATGTGGTGGGCATCTGGTTGTAGGGCGCGCAGAGTGGCAGAGTGCGCATTGCTCTTTATACATGCATTTTCCCGCTTCTCCTTCTGACCAAGCGTGTCCTTACCGCATTCATTCGCACCCGGCCGTCGCGGTCGATCTTGATCTGTCATAAACATCACAAGCGTGACAGCAATGTATTCTTCTTGGAAGAGTCACTCCTCGAGGAAACGCGGGCGATACCGCTGAAAAAGGCAGATCCTCTTGCTCCAGGTGCGTCGGAGGGAATTGCTTTGCCGTGTCACAGTAGCGGGTGCGGAGTAAGGAAAAAAAATCGCAAACAAGCACATGGCCGACGAAAACTTCGATTACGAAAAGCATCTGCTGGACTGTTCGCGCGGAGATTACGGCGCACTAGCTGCGATATACGAGAAAGAGGCACCATGGCTAATGGGCGTTGCGCTTCGTATTGTGCGGCGTCGAGAACTGGCGAACGAAGTGCTCCATGATGCCTTCATCCAGATCTGGCAAAAGTCGTCGAGCTATCGCCCGGAACTTGGATCGGCCCGTGGCTGGATCTACAGCGTAGTCCGTCATCGCGCAATCCAGATCCTCCGGTCTGGCGCGCACGAGATTCCGGAGCCGGATACGGGCAGCGACGCTATCGCATCAAATGAGCCAGGCCCCCTAGATGCTCTGGCTACCAAGCTGGAGGCGAAAGCTCTCCACCGCTGTCTTGAGGTGCTGGATGAGCAAAAGCGGCAGTGCATACTGTTGGCCTATGTCAATGGGTACAGTCACACTGAAATTGCAAGACTCCTTGGCCATCCGCTTGGCACTGTCAAGGCATGGATGCGCCGCGGCCTGCTGCTTCTACGGGAATGCCTGACATGAACTTTCGCGATGAGGATGAATTGGTGGACGTTGCTGGACAATACGTCCTCGGCGTATTGCCGACGAACGAAATGGACGAGATCGAGCGGGAGATATCACGCAATCACAACCTCGCTTCCGCAGTTGGGTTCTGGCGTGACAAGTTGCTCGACATCGCGCCGCCGTCACCGTCTGTTGCACCGGCAGCCGACACTTGGCGGCGAATAGAACGCGAAATTCGTCGTGCCCCACATGGGCGTGGTGCAAGCAATTGGTGGAACAGCCTTCATTTCTGGCGATTCACCGGAATGGCAGGGTTTCTCGCGACCCTCCTGCTATCAATCTACCTGACCTTCACCGTGCAAGGTCGTGTAGAGCCAACATATGTGGCCGTACTACAATCCCCTAAACCCGGCACCTCCTGGCTGGTCGAAGTCACCGCCCAGGTAGTGCGCCTCAGGCCACTGGGCCCCGTTGCGCTCCCGGCGGGCAAAACGGTGCAATTTTGGACCAAGCCCGAAGGAGCTGCCGCTCCAACCTCGCTTGGGCTGGTGGCGACAGATAGACCTACCGTCGTTACAACTGAGAAGCTGCCTGGGATGGAAGTGAACCAACTGTTCGAAGTGACACTCGAGCCAGAATACGGATCTCCGACTGGGCGGCCAACGGGGCCGATTCTTGCAGTCGGGAAGGCAATACGCCTTTAGTTCGCCCGCGCATGCTGTAGCGCCCAGCGAGTCCTTATTTCATTCCTCCTGCATCCAACATCGATTGTCCTGCGTAGTACAGGTACAGCCCGGCGAATAACCGGCGAGCACCGGTTGGCCGATCCTGCATGCAGGGAAGTCAGCGTCTACCTTTGCCGTGCTGCACAAGGCGAGCACGACAACCTTGTCCAATCTACCGCGCGCGATCTGCTAAACGCAATGAGCGCGTCAAACCAGGAACACGTCATGAACAGATACCTAAGATGCACATTCGTAGCGGCCGCGAGTGCCGCCACCATGTTCGCCGCGCACGCGACGGACGACAGTAGCCGCAATGAGTCCGGTAAAGACAGCGCGAGCAACGGCGCCGCTTTCGGCGCAAGCGTCAAGAGCAGTCCGCTGCAAGTCATCGCACTGACCAGTGATCAACGGCTCATCGTATTTCAGGACAATCAGCCGGGATCGGCCCGCGACATAGGATCGATCAATGGATTAATGTCTGGCGACACAGTAGTCGGCATCGATTTCCGCGTCCAGGACGGAAAGCTTTACGGTGTCACCAGAAGCGGCGGAATATATGTCATTGACCACAATACCGCGCAAGCTATTAAGGTCAGTCAGTTATCGGTTGCCATGGAAGGCACTGAATTTGGCGTTGATTTCAATCCTGCAGCCGATCGCCTGCGCATCGTGAGCGACAGCGGTCAGAACCTGCGCCACAATGTGAATGCAGGCGGCACAACGCTGGTCGACGACCCGCTCGACTATCCTCCCGCAACGCCGCTCAATGCAGTCGGACCTAACGCTTCCGGCGTAAGTGCATCGGCCTACACCAATAACGACCTGGATGCGACGACGGCAACGACCCTCTTTGCAATCAATTCTGGTCTTGACCAGCTGGCGTTGCAATCCCCGCCCAACGACGGGACCCTGGCCTCAGTTGGCAAACTTGATACGGATGCAGGCGTGCAGATCGGTTTCGATATTTACAGTACCTTGCGCGACGGCGTCACGGTTGGTGTCGAAGGGCTGGCCTCCGTGGCATCCGAGAACGGGACGGCGACACTGTATCGAGTCAACCTCGCCACCGGCAAACTGCGCGCGGCCGGAAACTTTGCGAGTCAGAATAAGGTAATTGGCATAGCCATCCCCCTGGCGCAACGCTAGACGCAAGTCCCCGGTGCCGTCGCACGGCGCGACGTTCCGGGGAAATCTTGATTCGGGATGAGGCGGCCACTCCCATGTTCCCGAGGAGGGGCACCGGCCGTCCTCCTACTGGAGCTTTCGCTGTCAGCGCACCGCTTGCCCGTCCCGGTCCAAGCGCATTCCCCCCGGCGTCAGTACGTAGGCGAGAAGGGCTGGAGTTTGCGTGCAAACGATCTACATTGCCGCTTCAGCACGCGTCATTTCACGCCGTCAATGTGTCACACCGCCTTTAGGTTTTTGCAGGCGCGATGACAGTGAGTTGGAACCGTCAGTATTCTCCTACGTCAAGTGTCACAAAACGGCAGAAGCAATGGCCCCATCAGGCTGCAAGAAGAGTTAGATCAAGACTTCGCTCTGCCAGCCATACGCAAGCGATCAATGCCACGAGCGCCGATCCGCCCACCATGAAACGCCGATAAAGAATCGTTTGACGGAGCATGAACGCGGTTGGCAGAAATACGCCGACGATCGCAAGTTGTCCGAGTTCAACGCCGATATTGAAGCCGACCAACGCGATCAGGCTGGCATCGGCTGGTAAGCCGAGATCGCCCAGCACCGAGGCGAAGCCAAAGCCGTGGACCAGGCCAAAGGCAAAGGCGGCGGGCCAGCGCGTGCGGCGAAAGATCGGGAAAATATTGTTGAGGGCGGCAAGGACTACGGACGCTGCAATCAGCGACTCGATCCAGCGTGAAGAAAACTGGACCTGGCCGAAGGTAGCGGCTGCAAGTGTAATGGAATGCGCAACGGTGAATGCGGTGACAATCTTCAGGACGTCGACTGCGGAGGATTTGAAGGACCGCGACGGACTCCATCCGTCATCGCGCAAGACCAGCACGGCCGGTAACAGCAATGACAGCAGAAAAAGAATATGGTCGAAGCCGATCCATATGTGCCAGACACCGTGTTTCACGTATTCCACGAACTGGGCAAACTGCCCGCCCTCAGCATCGGTGAACCGCCGCTGCATCTGGTCTGGGCTGAATATGGCAGCAATGGATCTTCCTTCCTTCTCCAGCTTGAGCAAGCCTTTGTGTTGCGGATCGAGATCGAACAGCAAGCTGTATTGGATATCCAATGCTTCGATAGGAGCACTGCATTCCGCGGTAAAGCGAAGGACTGCATAGGCGCCGTCACTATGGTTGTCAATGAAATGGCCGGCCGGTCGTGCCGGGCATGTAACGCCACTCGCGCTAAGCTGAAGACGGGACAGTGAATAAGCCGCAATGTCGGCATGCTTGCCCCGTACCTCATCCCAGGTCGCTTCGCCGTTACCGTCCGCGTCCAGTCCGATCGCGAGTTCAAGATCGCGCAGAGCGATATCCCATTGTCCGATGATCGACCTGCCCTCGGTTTGCAGGCTCAGATAGCTGTCGCTCGGCTTGTGCGCGTGCGCCGGGCTAAGGAGTGTCAGCAGTAGCGCAATGAGCATAACAAGGATCGCTCGCAGCGTATTCATCGCTTTTCCTCCATGGCGGACAACAATGGATCTAGCAGTGCTGTCTGCAATCCGGTGGCGCGCAGCCACCGGATAACCGGAGCCGCAGCGTCGGCGTCCCTGCTGGCAGCCGCGGTCTCCAGCAGGATGCGCGCATCTGCAAATTCCTTCTGCTCAGCCCAGTTATTCCGCGCATGCACTAATGCAGCTCCCGGGTTGTCTCGCAGATGCAGCTGGAACAGCGCCTGTTCACGCTCATGGGATGCGTCTCCGCGCATCTTCGCTGCGTCGAAGCGGGATTGCAACGCGTCGACATGACGGGCGAGTTCCGGCGAGCCGGAACGTTTCATTGCTATGCCGTACCTCAACAACAGTCCGTCGACGCGCGTATGTGGTGCGAGAAGACTGATGACATCCTTTTCCCGGCCCGCATCCAGCAGAAAATCGGCATAGGCGCCAAGCAGGTAGTTGTCCGACGAATCGAGTGCGAGCGCTTCCCGGAAATGCGCTTCCGCGGCTGTCGGAGCCCCTTGGCGGGCGGCGACTTCACCCATCAGGGTCAGAGTCCATGTCCTGATTGCCACGGGAGCATCCGGTTGCCGTTCGATCGCGATCTTCAGGCGCGCGTAGCTTTGTCCGGCTTGCGCGCTCACCGCGTCACTGTTTGCGATACAAGTTGCGACAACCAGTGCGAGCGTCATGCCGTGCAGTCTGGCGCAGCTCTTTTTTGCCTCCGCGTACTCGCCCTGGACCTGCAGAATCGTAGCCCGTGTAAGCCATGCCTGCGCATTGTGCGGATCCGCCTGGACGACTGCATCGAGATCCGCCAGCGCGAGGGGGAACCGATGCTGTGTTTGCAGGACGGTAGCCCTGAGCAGGCGCACCTCCGGTGGCGGCCCGGGCTGGCTCCACCAAGGAGCAAGCGCGGCCTGCGCATAGCCAAGATAACGCGGATCGCCGGTTTTACGTGCCACCCCGATATGCAGACGCGCAAGATCGGCCGCAATCCGGAGATTGCCGGGGGCTGCCGCCAGTGCCGCGCTCAGCTGCTGCATTTCCCGACGCTCCGGGCTGCTTCGAGCGGGCAGATGTTCAAGCACCTGAGCACCGTCGGAAGGGATATAAGGTGCCGCTGCCAGTGGTGTGAGCGCCACATACCCCGACACTACGGCAAAAACTGATTTACGGAAGATGTCCACGACGCGCATCAGTCGCCTCCTTGGCTCTTGGCCTCCGAATCATCGAAAGGAGCGCAACCCGCAGGTACCAAATCTTGCAATGCGAGCTGCGCCTATTGCGGCCATGAAGGGGCACCGTCCAGCGTGCCACCCCTCAATCCCGAAGGGTCAGCCCAACGGCAACGGCTCGGTACTTTCAGGCGTGGTTGCCTGATAGCTGCCGACATCCCTCGGCTCGGCCGTCTCCGAGGTGTCGGCGATCACCGCCTCGACATGCGCCACAAAGGCGGCGGCCGGCGTCGCGCCCGGTAAAGCTCTCGGATCGGCGTTCGCGCCACTGGCAGCACTGGCGCTGGCGCCCACCTGCGGCTGGCCCCCACCGCCGCCTCCGCCACATCCGGCCAGCACCAGCAAGGCGGTGCCGGCCGCAATTACCGAAATAAGAGAATGCTTGTTTCTCATGAGAGTCTCCTTGTCCGTTTATCGGGAAGCGGTTTCGGCACGGTTGCCCGGAATCGGTGCATTAAGGTACGGGAAGACCGCTTTATAATCCGCCGCCGTTCTGCGTACGCCGTCGGTCAGCGGTGCCGCGCCTGCCGGAGCATCGGTGGGGCGGCAGCCCACGCCGAATTTATCGGCATCTCCCGTCAGCACACACAGCGCGCCCATTGCTACCCGCAGTGACAGGTCAACCACATCATCAGCCGGGCGCCTTCCGTTCGGGAAGCCGGCGTTATCGCCCGCCGCCACACCGAGCGGGTTCTGCGCGCCCGGCGCAGTCGGGGCAATGGAGGTATTGAGGCGCAACATCTCCGACGGCACAACATTCGCAGGCTGGTTGAGGCCCTTTATTCCGGTCAGGAAGGCCGCTACCAGGTCGCTGCGCGGGAAGTTCGTGGGAGCCGGTGCCGATGGGAAGAGTGTTTGTATCAGCGCTGGCAGGGCGGGGTTGGTTACGTAGTCGATGAACTGCCCGTCGCCTGTGGGCCGCGATGCGTTGAATCGGTTCTTGTCCTCCAGCCCGATGACGACTTCATTCACCAGCGGCATGCCAAGTCGCGAGACCTGCGTCCATGCGCCGCCCTCCCTGGAAGCCGTATTGATGCCGGATTCCGGCGCCGGATTGAGCAACCGTCCCTGACGCTTGCTTGAGCTAGTGTAGGCGCCTACCACCGGATCGCCTCCTGCCGTCAGGCAGTCGATTGGCACTTCCATCGCAATCGTGCTGACGTTCTTGCCTTCCAGATCGTTCCTGTTACCGTTTACCTCCGCCCCGAGTGGATTCAGGTTGATCAGATCGAAAGTCTGTCCGACGGCAATGTAGAACGGCTCCTTGCGTTGTCCTACGAACACCCGACCATTGCCGCAGCCGGGAATGGCGACGTCATAGATGTGCTGGTTCGCGTAGGTCTCATACCCTGCGGCCCCGCCGAAGCTTTTCTCACCGATGTTGTCGACAGGCTTGTCGAATTCACGCGATCCGCCTCCCATGGTCACCGAAGAACGTGTACCACTGCGGCGATCGCCCTGCACGACGTCGACCGTATAAGTCTCACGCACATTCAGCGTCGCCGGGTTGACGCCGTCAATCGGGCCGGAGTTTATCAGGGGTATCTTGATTTGCTTCCCGCCTACGGAAAGAGGGGTGCCCTTCGATTGATTTTTGAACCGAAACTGGAACGTCAGATCCTCGCGGCCGTCACCGTTCTTGTCGAAGTGAATTTCGTACAGACCGTTCTCATCGAACTGATAGAAATTGGGGCCGCCAAAGGGATCCTGGAAAGGAATGTAATTGGCGAGAACGGTAACGTAGTTCTCCCGCCCCTGTTCGTAGCTGCGAAACATGTACAGATCGGTCCCATCGACCTTCGGCTGCTCGGTCAGAAACGGCGCCTCGCGGTGGCTTGAGGCCGCAGCAGGCAGCGCAAGAAAGCTCGCCAGCGCAGATGCCGCCAGCGTTACCGGTATTCCACGGCGTATTACTGCATTTTTCATGACTATCTCCAATTAGCTTTCCAGGATTGAAAGCTGGTGCGAGCAGGTCTAGGTAAATTGCGAGTGTGTGACTAGAATCTGCCCGAACATTCAGCTTTGACGCTCAATACACCTCCTGATTTACCATTCGCATGTCGCGATGCGCGGGTCCAAAAGGCTCTACTACTCACCAAGCAAGTGGATGTGTCGGAAAGCGGTCATTACCTGTGATCCCGATAATGCCCGTTACCCCCGGGGCCAAACTTACTTCGGGCGTGCCTGATATAGGTACTACGCGGCACAAGAGCATTTGGATGCAGTAAGAAGAAAATAATTGGAGCGCGGGTCAAATTGTTGCCTTACACCTTGTCTCGGAAGGTGTCTCGGCCAAGTTAATGAAGCTTATGAAACGCGGAAGGGATAGGGGTAGTGATCGCTCGGCGCTGGCGGAATGCCTGCTCCGCGAGGCCGTACAAGCGATAGCTGAACGACTGTTTTGGGTGGATTCTGTTGAAAAAGTCATCTTGACCTTCGTTTGAGACGTCATATTGTGACGAGATGGCATGCCTTTGCGGAGGCCATCATGATGGGACGAAAACTTGTTCCGAGGGAACGCACTGAAATCATCAATCTTGAGGCGTTCGTCCCGCAGGATCATCTCTTAAGGGCGATCGATCGCTATCTCGATCTGGCTGAATTTCGCACGCACCTCAAACCCTTCTACAGCCATACCGGCAGGCCGTCAGTTGATCCGGAACTGATCATCCGCATGCTCATTATTGGCTACTGCTACGGCATTCGCTCTGAGAGAAGATTATGCGAAGAAGTCCACCTGAACCTGGCTTACCGCTGGTTTTGCCACCTCGGCATTCATGACCGCGTTCCGGATCATTCCACCTTTTCCAAGAACCGGCATGGCCGCTTCCGTCAAAGCGATGCATTTCGGGAGTTGTTCGAATCCGTGCTGCGCCGATGTATCGTCGAAGGTCTGGTTGGCGGAGAGGGATTTGCTACGGATGCGAGCATCGTCAGGGCAGATGCTCAACGTCAGCGCGCGGTGCCCGGCACGCGGCACATTGCGTGGGGCGATCCGAACCAGGCAACCCGTCCGGTAAGGGAATATCTGGCGGCACTGGATGCAGCCAATCCTGCCGATCCGCCAAAGTATGTCTCCCTGACTGATCCTGCGGCATCCTGGTCAGCCGCTTCCGGGCCGGCGTTCTTTGCCTACTCCACCAACTACCTGATCGACGTGAAGGCCGGCATCATTGTCGATGTCGAACCATCGCCCTCAAATCACGCGGCCGAGTCGCGGGCAACACGGACCATGATTGATCGAGTGGAGCAGCGCCAGCATCTTAAGCCACAGCGCCTCATTGGTGATACCGCGTATGGCACGGCCTCCATGTTGGGATGGCTGGTCAAGCACAAGGGCATTGAGCCGCATGTGCCCGTTTGGGATAAAAGCGAGCGCACGGACGGCACCTTTGCGATTCGTGCATTCATCTGGGATGAACAGGCCAATGAATATCGCTGTCCTGCCGGACATGCATTGCGCAGTCAATGGCGAGCTTTTACCAACCCGCGTTCCCACATTACCAAAGCGGGTACGATTAACTATCATGCAAGCCAGTGGGATTGCCAGCAGTGCAGCCTGAAAGCGCAATGCTGTCCGAATACGCCAGCCCGCAAAATTGCGCGCAGCATTCACGAAGATGCACGCGATGTCGCTCGCCACATCATGGATACACCGGAATATTGGCAGTCGCGTCGTCAGCGCAAGAAGGTGGAAGTGCTGTTCGCGCATCTCAAGCGCATCCTGAAGCTGGACCGCCTAAGATTACGAGGGCCATCCGGTGCACATGACGAGTTCTTACTAGCAGCCACGGCGCAGAATCTAAGGCGCATGGCAAAACGGCTTTGCCCAGGGAGCCTCAACTCGGCCAAATCTGCCACATAAGCCCGCAGCGAAAACACCTTGGCGCGCTTATGCAAAACCTCGAATCCGTCATATCGAATTTGGATTCGACACTACAGCAGGTTGCTTATCGACTATTTCAACAGAATCGACCCGTTGCTGCCGCTCGACTTCCGGGCACGTGTGGCCGGTATGCAGCGGAAGCCGATGTGACTTGGCCTAGCTGAACTGGCGAAATCGGCCCTAACCGGACCTTGCGGGCAGTACATTAACTTTCGTACGCAGATCACACCTCACGCATATAAATTAACGACACGTCCGGAAGTAATGTTCCCTGTCCATTCAAGGCACCATTTGCCATCGATCAAACTGCGCGCAAGACTCGGCTCTACAGTGGAAGAACCCCCATCTGTAGATGAAGGACGTCATGTTCCTGGACATCGATGGCAACAAGGTATTTGCACTCAGCTTTGGTACTGGCCCAAGGACAATTCTTGCCCATAGCGGCTGGATCGGCAACTTCGAGGATTGGATTGCGACCCTGGCGGTGCTCAGCACGACTTGGCGTACCGTCGTGTATGACCACCGGGGAGCAGGTGAAACATCTGTGCCCGTGGAGAAAATATCGCCGGAAGCACTGGTGGATGATGTCTTTCGCGTGATGGATACATTGCAGCTACAGAGATGCGTCCTGGCCGGTTTCTCAAGAGGAACGATTACCGTGATGCGCGCTGCCTTAAAGGATCAGGCTCGCTTTGATGGGTTGATACTGATGAATGGGTACGGCGAAGTTATAGTCCCAGGGATGACGACGCCAAAGCGTGTGCCCCCATCACAGTGGCCGGGTGACACCTATTGCGAGCGCTTGGCGTGGTTTGCTGAACGCTGCACGCCGGAGCCGGATACGGACCATATCAAGCGTTGGGCCACAAACCTACTCTCAAGGGCCACGCCGGAAGCGGCAGACCAGCTTTTCATGATGCAGGCTTCAGAACAGATTGACTGGCCCGCACGGCTTTCCGGACTCGCGCTTCCTACTTTGCTAATCCATGGCGATAGAGATGCTTTCTATCGCACCGACGGGATGGAATATACCCAATCCCTCATACCTAACAGTAAACTGGTGGTCATGCAGGGATCGGGACACTTGCCCGCCATGACGCGTCCTGAAGACGTAGCCAGGGAAATCAACACCTTCTTTTTGGATCGCAAGTAGCTTTAGGGAATACGAACAATAAATCGCGCCAACTGAGAGAGCCGCTTGTGATTTAGGCGTGAACGGCAGCTGTCAGGACGTGTGTACGGCAGGCAAGGGTCGATCTCGTTGCTTCGCAGCCAGGAAATGAAAGTCAGGAACCTGGCACGAAGCGGTGGCAGCCGGGAGCACGGTTAGCAAGCCAGATCGCCAAAACCGGTCGTAGGGCAAGTCAGGACGTGGGAAAACTTCGCCCGGACGATCGAACCGCCGGCGTTAACAATGGATACAGGTGCATTGCGAGATCACGCTTCTCGCATGCTTGAGACGATTGCTGCTGATCTTGACCGCCCTCAGACGCCGTTCCAGCAACGGCAAAAATCCTGGGGTAGGGGGCTACGCAACAGTGAAGAAACGCATGCCTGACGACGTTACCCGCTTCAATGAAGCGATTGACCAGGTTCTAGGTAATCGATCCATGACGGACGTTACTTGTCGTGTTGGCTGACGTGTGGTTGGTGCGATGACTACCGGGTAGCCGGGAGGGAGATTTTCCAGGGCAGCAGCGCCTCGTAATCATCGGCAGTGGTTGCC